>Ga0190267_10000064_pt1 | contig 20341 bp, 20 predicted proteins | sample Popmic239T_FD_140332 | JGI IMG/M metagenome (GOLD analysis project Ga0190267, IMG submission 140332) | Populus adjacent soil microbial communities from riparian zone of Oak Creek, Arizona, USA - 239 T | ecosystem: Environmental > Terrestrial > Soil > Riparian zone | place: USA: Arizona... | reverse complement strand
TCTCCATCCAGTGCTGGCCCATGGCGCAGCCTGCGTACGGGGCGAGGTACTTGAACGGAGCCGGGTCCGACGCAGGCGCCACCACGACGACCGTGTAGTCCATGGCGCCGTACTGCTCCAGCGTGGCGACGGTCTGGGCGACGGTCGACGCCTTCTGGCCGATGGCGACGTACACGCACTTCACGCCGAGGCCGCGCTGGTTGATGATCGTGTCGATGGCAACGGCGGTCTTGCCCGTCTTGCGGTCGCCGATGATGAGCTCGCGCTGGCCTCGACCGATCGGGATCAGCGAGTCGATGGCCTTGATGCCGGTCTGGAGCGGCTCGTGCACCGGCTTGCGGCCGGTGATGCCGGGGGCCTGCACCTCCATGCGGCGCATCTGCACATTCGACAGCGGGCCCTTGCCGTCGATCGGCTCGCCCAGCGCGTTGACCACGCGGCCGAGCACGCCGTCGCCGACCGGCACCGACAAGATGTTGCCGGTGGCCTTGACGGTCTGGCCCTCCTCGATGTGGCCGACCTCGCCGAGCACGACGGCGCCGATCGAGTCCTCGTCGAGGTTCAGGGCCAGGCCCAGGGTGCCGTCCTCGAACTCAAGGAGCTCGTTGACCGCGGCGCCGGGCAGGCCGGAGACGCGGGCGATGCCGTCGCCCACCTCTTCGATCCGGCCCACCTGGCCGGACGAGATCGTGGGGGTGTAGCCGGACAGCCGCGCCTGAAGCGTGGAGGCGATGTCGGCCGGGTCGAGGTTGAAGGTGTCGGTCATCGGAGTTAGAGCACCTCGCGAAGTTGGTTGAGTCGATGGCGGACGCTGCCGTCGTAGACCTCGTCGCCGACCTGGGCGACGACGCCGCCGAGCACGGAGGGATCGATGATCACGCGGACGTCCACGGTCTTGCCGGTGCGCTGGGAGAGGGCCTGGGCCAGGCGCTGCTTCTGCTCGTCGGTGAGCGGCATGGCCGAGCGCACCTCGGCGATGGCCTGCTGGCGGTTCTCGGCCGCCCGCTTGACGAGCTGGTCGACGATGGCGGGCAGGTCGCGGCCGCGGCCCGCGCCGACGACGAAGCTGACCAGCGCCGTCGTGACCGGATGGGCCCGGGGGCCGAGGAGGTCCTCGACGATCCCCTGGCGCCGGTCGACGGGGATGGCCTCGTCGGTCAGCGTCGAACGAAGCTGCTCGTTCGACTCGAACGTCTTGGCCACGTCGAACAGCTCGCGCTCGACCTGCTCGATGGCGCCTTCGGCCGACGCGACCGCGAACAGGGCGCTCGCGTAGGCCTCGCTTCGGGTCGCGGTGTCGGCCATTACTGCTGCGCCCCCACCTGACTGATGAAGTTGTCGACCAGGGCGGCGTTGGTGTCGCGGTCGAGGTTGCGCCCGACGACGCGCTCGGCGGCCGCGATGGCGATCTCGGCAACCTGCGTGCGCAGGTCGGCGAGGGTCCGCTCCTTGGCCGCGTTGATGTCGTCGGCGTTGCGCTGCCGCAGCTCCGCGACCTCGGCCTCGGCGCGTGCCATGAGGTCGCGCCGCAACTGGTCGGCCGTCTGACGGGCCTCCTCGATGATGCGGTTGGCCTCGTTCTTGGCGTCCTGCAACTGCGCCTGGTACTGGTCGAGGATCGTCTGCGCCTCGCTCTTGAGCCGCTCGGCGTCGTCAAGGTCCTTGCGGATCCGGTTGGTCCGGTTCTCCATGGCCTTGGCGACCGCCGGGTAGGCGAACTGCCGCAACAGGAAGAAGAGCACGAGGAACGACAGCGTTCCCCAGATCAACTCATTGGTGTCGGGGAGGATCGGGTTGGCGGGCCCGGTGTGGTGGCCGCCTTCCTCTCCCGCCCCGGTCTCGGCCGCAAGAAGGACCGCGTAGACGAAGTTCATTGGGTGCCTCCTAGGCGAACTTCAGGAGCACGAAGACGACGAAGCCGATCAGGGCGAGGGCCTCGGTGAAGGCGATGCCGAGGAACATGGTCGTACGGACCATGCCGGCGGCCTCCGGCTGACGGGCCATGGCCTGAACCGACTGGCCGACGAGGTAGCCGATGCCGATACCGGGGCCGATGGCCGCGAGGCCATAGGCGAAACCGGCCGAGATCGCCTCGCCGTAGCTGATCTGGTCCTCGCCGGAGATGCCCTCGGCGACCTGAGCAAGGACTGCGGGGATAGCCATTGGTTGTTGAGCCTCCTAGTGCTCGGGGTGCATGGCACCGCCGATGTAGACGGCGGTGAGGATGGTGAAGATGTAGGCCTGCAGAAGGGCGACGAGAACCTCGAAGCCCGTGAGGAAGACGAGCATGATCGCCGGCAGCGGCATGATCACCGCCAGCGGGCCCTTCACGAACAGGGCTGCGCTGAGCACGGCGAAGGTCACCAGCAGGATGTGGCCGGCGAGCATGTTGGCGAAGAGTCGGACCGCCAGCGAGAAGGGCCGCACCAGGAAGGTCGAGATGAACTCGATCGGGGTGACGAGGATGTACAGCGCCTTCGGCACGCCGGGCGGGAACAGGGCGCTCTTGAAGTAGCCGATCGGGCCCTGGTGCTTGATGCCGACGACGATGAAGATGATCCACGACAGCAGCGCGAGCGACAGCGGGATCGCCATGCGGGCACTGGCCGGCATCTGCAAGACCGGGATGACCTCGGTGATGTTGCAGAAGAAGATGAACCAGAACAGCGCCGTCAGGTAGGGCATCCAGCCCAGGCCCGATGAGCCCATCGTCTGCATGACGATGCCCTCGCGGACGAACTCGACGCTGGCCTCGACCAGGTTCTGCACGCCTCGGGGGACGAGGGCGCTGCGGCTCCCGGCCACCGCGAAGAGGATGAAGGTCAGCACCGCGGCGAGGACCGTGATGAGGGTGACCTTGTTGAATTCGAAAGGCGTGTCCTCGCCGAACAGCGGCTTGAACGTGACGATGCGGTCGATGCTCGGGAACTCGAGTGCGAGGAGGTTCACCAGGCGTCAGTCCTTTCGCGTGGACTTTGGCTTGAGGCCGGGGAAGGCCAGCGAGGCGGATACGAAGCGGAGCTCCCAGAGCAGGAGCCCGAGATGGGTGACGATGAGCGTGAGGCCGAGGGGCCACGGCTCGAACCAGTCGGCGTTGCGAACGGCGAAGACGGCGCCCGCGATCAGGCCGAGGCGGATGAGGTAGCCGAACAGGGCGGCGCCCATCAGCAGGCCGAGCGAGATGCGGGCGCTCCAGCTCAACAGGGCGCCGGCGAGGGCGAAGTTGGCGAGGACGATCACGACCGCGTAGGCGGTGCTGATGGCGCCGGGGATGCCCCACGGGATCGAGGCCAGGAGGACGAGGGCGGGGGCGACGGGCAGGGCCCGCTTGAGCATGTCGCGCACCAGCTCCTGCTCGACGGCGGGACCGTCGTCGCGGGTCAGGCTGAGCGGGGTCTTGGCGGCCGTGTTCACTGCTCACGCCCCCAGACCGACTCGGCGTCCTTGGCCCGCATCTCCTGGTCGTAGGCGTACCAGAACTTCACGAACGACCCGACGACCGCGAAGGCGGCGAGGGTCAGTAAGAAGATGGGAGAGGTGCCGATGCGCATGTCGATGAGGTAGCCGAAGAATCCGAAAACGACGGGAGTGACCGCGAGCTCGAATGCCCGGGAAAGCGCTTCACCGAAGCCTTTGTTGAGCTCCTGCCGTGCCCGCAGATCCACCGGCGGGGAGACTAGGAGGTCAACCTTGGCGGCTGCAAATTCAGGTTTTGCCCCCCCGAAACCCGCCCCCCACCGTTCTCGTCGCGCTCATGCCCGGTTTCCGGGAACCACCGCGACGAGAACGAGGGTGGGTGGCGGGGGCGGGGTTAGCTGGCGGCGCCCTTGCGGTCGGTGATGGGGATGACGGCGGCCGACGGGGACTCGGGCGCGGCGGCCTCGTCGCCGACCACCGGTCGTTGGCGGACGCCGGGGTGGAACAGGGTGTACAGCCCGATGCCGAGCCCGGCGACCAGGGCGGGGATCACTGCGTTGCCCTTGTTGGTGAAGGTCGGGTAGAGCACCGCCCCGCACAGCACCGCCGTCCACGACCACAGGATGAGCACCGACCGCCGGTGCCCGTGCCCCAGCCGCACCAGCCGGTGGTGCAAGTGCTCCTTGTCCGCCTCGGCCACGCCCCGCCGACCGGCCCGACGGATGATGGCGAACACCGTGTCGAGGATCGGCACCCCGAGGATGAAGAACGGGATGAAGACCGGGGCGAAGAAGAAGAACGTCTTGCCGCTGAACTCGTTGTCGGTCTGTCCCACGACCACCAGCGTCGACGCCGCCATCAGCAGCCCGAGCAGCATCGACCCGGCGTCGCCCATGAAGATCCGCGCCGGGTGGAAGTTGTGGGGCAGGAACCCGATGCAGACCCCGCAGGCGATCACCGCCAAGAGCGGCCCCACGTTCTCCGGACCCACGTTGCCCGCCCGCACCAGGCTGTCGCCATAGACGAAGAACGAGCCCGCGGCCAGCGCCACGATGCCCGCGGCCAGCCCGTCCAGGCCGTCGATCAGGTTCAGCGCGTTGGCCATGATCGCCACCCAGAGCACGGTCGCCAGCGGAGCCATGTCGGGCGACAACGCCACGAAGCCGGCGAACGGCACTTGGAGGAAGAACATCGTCACGCCGAGCAGCTCGAGCATCGAACCGGCCAGCACCTGCCCGGCCAGCTTGGCGGGGGCCGACATGTCGCGCAGGTCGTCGGCCAGCCCCACCGCGAAGATCACCGTCGCGCCCAACACCACGCCGAGCGGCGCCGACGACGACGCGAACACCTCTTTGAACTGGCCCATCTGCGACGCCGCCAACATGGCCAGCAGGAACCCGATGTACATGGCCACGCCGCCGCCCACGGGGGTGGGGATGGCGTGCACCCGCCGCTCGTCCGGCATTACGACGGCGCCGATCCGCACGGCCAGTCGGCGCACCGCGAATGTGAACGCCCACGTGGCCACCGCCGCCACCGCGAAGATCACGCCGTAGCCGCCGCTCACGACGCCGCCCCTGCCGTCCCCGACCCCGTCGCCTGGGCCGCTTCCGACGCCCACCCCAGCTCGACCAGCTCGTCGACCAGGCCGCTTATCTCGGCCGCGTTGCGCTCGTAGAACGCCCGGGGCTTGCCGATCGGATCGGCCACGTCGTCCTCCGACGACGACCGCAGCAGGTCCGCCCGCGACCGCCCCCCATGGACCGCGGCCACCCACTCGCCGAACGGCTGGCCCGCCGCACGCGGGCCGACCGCGCCGGCCCGCCGCACGAACTCTTTCAACGTGAACGCCCGCGGCCATGCCGACGGCGACAGCGTCACCATCTCGCGCACGTGCCGCCGGGCCAGACCAAGAAGCAGGTCCGCCGACAGCGCCTCGGCGGTCATGTGCCGGCTCCGGTGCCCGGACGTGTCGTGCCCGAGCGCGGCCATGACGGCGAGGGCGTCCGGGGTCGGCGCCATGCCGTCGTCGAGGAGGCCCGCGGACGACACGCGGGCGTCCACGCCGAGGCCCGCCAACCGGTGTCGCAGGAGCACCTCGGCCATGGGCGATCGGCAGACGTTGCCGGTGCACACGAAGAGGACGTCGATGGGCGGCGAGTCTAGGGTCCGGCCATGCCGCTCGACCCTCGCCTCCCCGTGGTGGTCGGGGTCGGCCAGCTCAAACGGCATCCCGAGCCGGCCGACATCCCCTCGCTCGCCGAGCCCGTCGACATGATGGTCGCCGCGCTCCGAATGGCCGCTGCCGACAGCGGCGCGGGCGACGCCCTGCTCGCCAAGGCCGACAGCGTCCGCATCGTCGAACTGGTGTCCTGGAAGTACGCCAATCCCGGCGCGCTGGTGGCCGAGCGCATCGGCGCGTCGCCCCGCCAGACCATGCGCACGACGACCGGCGGCAACAGCCCGCAACTGCTCGTCAACGACACCGCCGCGGCCATCCAGCGCGGCGACCTCGACGTGGCCCTCATTGCAGGGGCCGAGGCGGTCTACACCCGTCTGCTCGTGCGCAAGACGAAGGACTGGCTGCAGTGGACGCAGCAGGGCGACGACACGCCCGCGCCCGAGCTCCTCGGCGACACCCGGCCCGGCACCAACGAGGCCGAGGTGGCCCGCTCGGTCGTGCTGCCGACGCAGGTGTACCCGATGTTCGAGAACGCCCTGCGGGCGGCGGCGGGCGAGTCGGTCGACGAGCACCAGCGCACGGTCTCCGAGCTGTGGGCGCGCTTCTCCGCCGTCGCGGCCGAGAACCCGTACGCGTGGTCGCCCGAGTACAAGACGCCCGAGGAGATCCGCACCGTCACCCCGGACAACCGGATGATCGGGTTCCCCTATCCGAAGTACATGAACTCGAACATCCAGACCGACCAGGCCGCCGCGCTGATCGTCTGCTCGGTCGAGGCGGCCAGGGCCGCAGGCGTGCCCGAGGACCGGTGGGTGTTCCTGCACCGCGGCGCCGACGTCTACGACCACTACTGGATCAGCGAGCGCGACGACTTCACGTCATCCCCCGCCATCCGCCTGGCCGGCCAGGCCATCGGCTTCGACCCCGACTCGGTCGCGCACCTCGACCTGTACTCCTGCTTCCCCTCCGCGGTGCAGGTCGCGGCGGCCGAGCTCGGCGTTCCCCTCGACGGCAGGCCGCTCACCGTCACCGGCGGCCTGTGCTTCGCAGGCGGGCCCGGCAACAACTACGTCACCCACTCGATCGCCTCGATGGCCGACGTGCTGCGCGCCGACCCAGGCTCGTACGGCCTGGTGACCGCGCTGGGCTGGTACCTGACCAAGCACTCGATGGGGCTCTACTCGACGACGCCTCCGGCCTCGTCCGACGGCTTCCGCCAGGTCAGCCCGCAGGCCGAGATCGACGTACTCCCCAAGCGGCCGTACACGACCGAGTACGAAGGCGACGTCGCCATCGAGACCTACACGGTCATGCACGAGCGGGACGGCTCGCCGGTGCTCGGCATCGTCGCCTGCCGCCTCCCCGACCGGGCCGGCACGCGCGCCTGGGGCAACGTCTATGAGACCGGCGTGCTGAAGGCGATGGCCCAAGAGGAGTTCTGCGGCCGCCCGGCGCGCCTCTACGCCGACGGCACCCTCAACGCCTCCTGACCGCCCGCCCTTCCCGAACTTTGAACGCCTGCCCGCGCTCTGCGCGCGTCAGCGTTCAAAGAATGCGGACTGCACCGCGGCGAAGTCGATGGCGCCGGCGCGCAGCAGCAGCGGCTCGGGGCCGGTGCAGTCGACGACGGTGCTGGGCGCGCCGGCCAGCGTGCCGCCGTCGACGACCGGCACCCCGTCGCCGAACACCGACAGCACCTCGGCCGCAGTGGTCAACGGCGGCGAGCCGTGCAGGTTGGCGCTGGTGGTCGCCAGCGGCCCGACCCGTCGGCACAGCTCGCGCACGACCGCGCTGTCGGGACACCGCAGCCCGACCGTCCCCTCCCCCGTCGTGCGCTCCAGCACCACCGTCAGCGCGCCGGGCCAAAACGCATCCAAGAGCGCAGCCACCCGTTCGGACGCGACGACCGCCAGCGACGCGGCCTGCTCGGCGTCGGCGACGAGGACCGGCACCTGCACGTCGCGCGGCCGCTGCTTCAACTCGAAGATCCGCTCGACGGCGGCGGGCTGCGACTCGTCCGCGGCCAGGCCGTACAAGGTGTCGGTGGGGATGGCGACCACTGACCCCGCGGCCAACGCGGCCGCCGCCGTCTCGACGTCGACGATCACGACGCCGTCCCTACCCGCGCCGCCAGCGCCCGCGGCCGCCCGGCCAAGTCGGGGTGCGCCTTGGCCTCGAGGAACCCGCACTCGTATGCGGCGGCCACCGCCTCATCGGCCTGATGCGGCGCGATCTCCAACACGCACACGCCCGGCCGGGCCAGCCACCGCGGCGCCGCTTCCAGGATCGCGGTCACCGACTCCAACCCGGTCGGCCCGCTGAACAGCGCGTCGGCCGGCTCCCAGTCGACGACCTCCGGCGGCAGGTCCTCGCCGTCGGCCACGTACGGCGGGTTCGACACCACCAGGTCGATGCGCCCCTGCAACAGCCCCGGCAGGGCGGAGAACCACGAGCCGTGCTCCAGGCGCACCCGCGCCGCAGCCCGCCCGATGCCGGCCAGGTTCGCCCGCGCCACCGCCAAGGCGTCCGCCGACGCGTCGGTCGCCCAGACCTGCGCGGTCAGCACCTCCTTGGCGATCGACAGCGCGATCGCGCCCGAGCCGGTCCCCAGGTCCACGACGGTCGGCTTGTCGACCGCCAGCAGCCGCAACTCGGCCAGCGCGACCTCGACGACCTGCTCGGTCTCGGGCCGCGGGATCAGCACGCGCCGGTCGACGTACAGGTCGAGCGACCGAAAGCCCCACGCGCCCAGCACGTACTGCAACGGCTCGCCCGCGACGCGCCGCTCCAGCATCGTGTCGAAGAACGCCAGCGCCCGCGTGGTCACGGGGTCGCCGAGGCCCTCGAAGAAGTCGGCCCCTTCGACGCCCCGCGCCCGCTCGATGATCCGGCGCGCCTCGATCTTCGACCCGAGGCGCGTGGTGGCCTCGCCGTACAGGTCCCGCCAGGTGGTCACTCTTCGCCGGCGAGTTGGCGCGTCCGCTCGTCGGCGACCAGCGCGTCGATCAGTTCGTCCAAGTCCCCTTGGAGGATGCGGTCGAGCTTGCCGCCCAGCGTCAGGTTGATGCGGTGGTCGGAGACCCGGTTCTCCTTGTAGTTGTAGGTCCGGATCTTCTCCGACCGGCCGCCGCCGCCCACCTGCGAGCGCCGGGCCGTCGACAGCTCGGCCTGTTGGCGGTCCTGCTCCATCTTGAGCAGCCGGGCCCGCAGCACCTGCATGGCCTTGGCCCGGTTCTGGATCTGGCTCTTCTCGTCCTGCATGGCGACGACGACCCCGGTCGGCAAGTGGGTGATGCGCACGGCCGAGTCGGTGGTGTTCACGCTCTGGCCGCCGGGGCCGGTCGAGCGGTAGACGTCGATCTTCAACTCGTTGGGGTCGATCTGCACGTCGACCTCCTCGGCCTCGGGCAGCACCGTCACCGTCGCCGAGGACGTGTGGATGCGGCCCTGCGACTCGGTGACCGGCACGCGCTGCACGCGGTGCGGGCCGCCCTCGTGCTTCATGCGCGTCCAGACGCCGTCGCCGCGCAGGATGAAGGTGACCTCGTTGAAGCCGCCCATGTCGGACGGGTCGGCGCCCAGCACCTCCATCTTCCAGCCCTGGCGCTCGGCGTACCGCTGGTACATCTCGAACAAGTCCTTGGCGAAGAGGTTCGCCTCCTCGCCGCCTTCGGCGCCGCGGATCTCGACGATCACGTTCTTGTCGTCGTTGGGGTCCTTCGGCAGCAGGAGGACCTTCAGCTCCTCCTCGAGCCGGGCGATGCGCCCCTCGGCGTCGTCGACCTCGTCCTTCATGCCCAGCTCTTTGGCGACCTCCAAGTCCTCGAAGGCGCTGCGGTACTGGCGGTACGCGTTGACGATCGGCTCGAGGACCTTGTGCCGCCGCGAGGCGTCGCGAAGACGGCGCTGGTCGGACAGCACGGCAGGGTCGCCGAGTTGTCCCAGCACCTCCTCGTACTCCTTCTCGAGATCGGCCAAGCGGTCAAGCACGGTCGATCAGGCTACCGGTCCCCCTGCCCGCGCCCCGCGGGCACCCTGACTCAGCGGACGAGGACGAGCCGGGTCGTGGCGCCGAAGGGGTCGACGTGGGAGGCGAAGTCGGCCGCTTGGGCGGTGACGTCGTACACGCCAGGCGCCATGTCGTTCGGGATGGCGACGCTCCACTGGCAGGCCAGCCCGTGCGCCGTGCAGTTGGCGGGCGGCGCGATGAACTCGCGGTAGAGCGTGCCGTCGGCCTGGCTCCACAGCAGCACCCGGACGCCGAGCACGCCGGACACGGTGTCGCTGGCGGTGCCGCTCAGCGAGCCGTTGACGACAGGGCGCGCCACCAGGGTGACCGCAGGGGTGTCGATGGTCGTGGTCGGCGCGGTGAAGTCGATGCCGATCGGCCCGACCGTGGTGGTCGACGTGTTGCCCGACCGGTCGACGGCGGTCCCGGTGGCCGACTGGTCGCGGCCTTCGGTGTTCAACGTCACCGGCTCGGAGCAGGCGGCAACGCCAGAGCCTTCGTCAGAGCAGGTGAACGTCACGGTGACCGGGTCGATGTACCAGCCGTAGACGTCGGGGACGCGGTCGGGCGCGCCGGTGATCGTCGGCGGTTGCTGGTCGCTGTTGCCGAACACCTCGACCGCCTTCGTGGCGAAGCCGCCGTCATGGCCGCCGGAGATGACGATGTCGCCGCCTCTTGTCGTCACCGCGGCGGCGCCGTAGCGCGGGACCTGCATGGCCCCGGCGGGCTGCCACCCCTGGCCGAGGTCGTCCATGGCGAGCAGCTCCGCCGAGGCGACCGGGCCTTGCGCGGTGTCGTAGCCGCCTGCGACCAGGACGGCGCCGTCGGGCAGGACGGCGGCCACGGCGGCGACCCGCGGATGACTCAACGCGGGGCCCGCCGCCCACGTCCTGGCGATGGGGTCGTAGACCCAGGTCGACGTGCGCGACCGGGTGGCGTCGGCCCCGCCCAGCATGAGCACCTTGCCGTCGAGGGTGCGCACGGCCACTGTCTCGCGGCGCGCCTCGACCGACCCGGCGGTGGTCCACGACGCGGTGAACGGGTTGTACGTGGCGGTGGCCCCGTTGACCGAGATGGCGAGGGCGGTGCCGTCGGCGAGGGCGACCAGGCTGTGCACCGAGTTGTTGTTGACAGTGAGCGCGGACGGCAGCGTGACCATCGACCACGCGTCGGTCGTCGGGTTGTACGACGCCGCGGCGTACGACTCCCAGCCGCCGAAGACGAGGACGGCCCCGTTGCCGAGCACAGCAGCGCGGGACGCGTTGCCGAACGGCACGTCGGCCGTCCGCCGCCACTGGTTGCTCGACGGGTCGAAGACCTCGGCGCTGAAGTTCGGCGAGTCGAGGGTCTGGCCGCCCGCGACGAGCACGCGCCCGTCGGCCAACTCGGCGGCCGCGAACTCGGCACGGGGATGCGCCATCGGCGGCACCGGCGTCGACGTCCCGGCCACCGGGTCGACCACTTCGGCGGCCGCGGTCACGTCCAGCCCACTGGGCTCAGCGCGGTAGCCGCCCGCCACGAGCACGCGCCCGTCGTCCAAGGCGACGGCCTGGTGCATGTACCGCGGCACCGACATGTCGGCAGGGCGCGACCAGTGCCCGACCGACGGGCCCGCTGACGCGCTGTCGATCGAAGCCACGGCAGCGAATGACAGCGCCGACACGGTCAAAAGGACGCGGCGCGCCCCCGGCGTTGCGTACTTCATCAGTCTCCCCAGTCTGCGACTTCACACCGGCGAACACCGTCGACGGCGGCGACCAGTGTCCACCGGAAGTGGGCCTGCGTGCCAATTTCAGGGCCGCTTTGCCCGTTGTGGACCACTGATCACCACGCTGTGCGTGCATCCCGCTTCTGAGGGCTACAACAGACATAGCCCCGAAAATGGTCAATCTTGATGATTGTTTCTCACGCTGACAGGTTGTCCAATGACGGGGTGGCTATGACGGGGGTCGGAACAGCCAATACGGGCAAAGCCGCTTGGCGCGGCACGGTGACGGGCACGCTCACGCTGCTCGCCGTCATCCTCTTTGGAGAGGCGGGCATCGTCTTCGTCACCGGCATCGCGAGACACGTTGCGGGGGGTGCCAACGCCATGGCGTGGGCCTTCGCCACGACGTTGAACGCGTTGCTTGCCTATGTCCTCGTCGGTCTCCCTCAGGTGCGAGCCTGGGAGGCGGCCGGCGCTGATGCCGGTACCGGTGCCGTCGCTCCAGACGGGACTCGGGATCCGCGGGCACGCATCGCCGCCCGCACGCTTTCCGGCGGCGGTCTCGCCGCCTTCGTCCTCGCCAGCATCATCGGCGGCCCCTTGGCCGTCGGCTGGTTCTACGGACGACGACGCGACCCCCGAGCGAGGTCGCTCACGTGGACGTCCGCGTGGCTCCTCGCCGCAGTGTGGTCAGCGGTCTACCTCGGCCTGTTGGCCTGGGTCCTCTAACTCCCCGCAGTCGCAAACAAACCACCGGAAAGATTGAAAGGAACGCGCCAGTGCGCATCGAAACGCCTGCCCTGCTGTCAGACGACGTGGCCGAAGAGTTCTGCAAGCTGTACCGCACGGCCTTCGAGCCGCTCGACGTGCTGGCCGCGGCCCGGCAGTCGCTGACCGACGAGGAGTTCCTCGAAGAGCTGGCCCACCCGTCGGTCTTCAAGTGGCTCGTCTACGACGACTTCGACCGCCCGTGCGCGCTGTCGTTCATGACGAACGACCTGACGACGGTGCCCTGGGTGAGCATCCCGTTCTACAAGGCGAGGTTCCCCGACCACTTCGAGCGCAAGGCGATCTACTACTTCGGCGGCCTGCTGGTGCACCCCGAGTACCAGGGCTCGTCGGTGGTCAAGGACCTGCTCGTCCAGGTGATGCTCAAGGTCGGGGCCGACGATGCCATCTGCGCCTTCGACTGCTGCGGCTTCAACGTCGACGTCAAGCGCTTCCCGAAGCTGGTCGGCGACTTCGCCGAGTTGGTCAACGAGTTCGTCGACCTGCAAGAGGTCGATGTGCAGCGGTACTACGCCTACGTCATGAAGGGGAACAAGTGAGCACGTCGCATCAGCCCACCGCACTGGCAACCGTCAACGCCTTGCGCCCGGCGCCTGCGTTGACCATCGAGGTGGCGTCCGGCGTCGGCCGCGGCCCCACCAAGATCGCCGCCTTCGACGGCGCCCTGCGCGAGGCAGGGGTCCACAACTTCAACCTCATCTACCTGTCGTCGGTCGTTCCCCCCGGCAGCGTCATCACGCCGCTGCGCGAGGGCAAGCCGGCGGAGCCGTCGGGCGGCTGGGGCGACCGGCTGTACGTCGTCATGGCGTCCGAGCGCGTCGACCAGCCGGGCCAAGAGGCCTGGGGCGGCGTGGGCTGGGTGCAGCAGCAGGGCTCGAACAAGGGCCTGTTCGTCGAGCACGAAGGGCACTCCGAGGAGCAGGTGCGCAGCGACATCGCGGCCAGCCTCAAGTCGTTGTGCGAGGGCCGTCCTGAGACCTTCGGCCCGGTGCAGTCGGTCGTGCGCGGCGCGGTGTGCGAGAACGAGGGCGAAGCGGTGTGCGCACTGGTCGTTGCCGTGTTCGAGTCGGCGCCCTGGCGGGGCGACGTCATCGACCTCTCCGACTCCTAACCCCGGGTACTTCTGCCCGCTTACCTTCGATGCTCGGCACCGTCAGTCGCGCCGGTCGCGACTGACGGTGCCGAGATCGATGCCCGTTTGCAGTCAGGACAGGATCAGACGGTGGCGACGGGGCGGGCCTGCAGCACGGCGGCCACGTCGCTCGCCGGCATGGGCCGGGCGAAGTAGTAGCCCTGCCCCGAATGGCAGCCGAGGCCGCGCAGCACTTCGAGCTGCTCGGCCTCCTCGATGCCTTCGGCGACCAGGCGGAGGTCGAGCTTCCCGGCCAGGTCCACGACCGCGCGCAGCACGGCGGGGTCGCCCGCATCGGTCGAGAGGTCCGACACGAAGCTGCGGTCGATCTTGACCACGTCGACCGGGAGCCGGTCCAGGTACTTGAGCGACGAATAGCCGGTGCCGAAGTCGTCGAGCGCGACCCGCACGCCGACGGTCCGCAGCTCGGCCAGGCGGGCCCGCAGCATCTCGGTGTCGGCCATGAAGACGCTCTCGGTGATCTCGATGGTGAGGTCGGCGGCGTCCAGGCTGTGGCGCACCAGTGCGGCGGCGACCTCGGCGGCCAGTCCGTCGTGCTCCAACTGGCGGACCGAGACGTTCACGCTGACCGTGAGGTTCCCGGCCGCGGGGTTCTCGTCCCGCCAGCGGCGGAGGTCGGCGCAGGCCTGGTCGAGCACCCACGAGCCGAGGGTCACGATGAAGCCGGACTGCTCGGCCACCGGGATGAAGACGTCCGGGCCGACGCGGCCGCGGGTCGGATGGTTCCAGCGCAGCAGCGCCTCCACGCCGGTCATCACGCCGCTGTCGAGGCTCACGATCGGCTGATAGTGGAGCTCGAACTGGCCTGCGTGCAGGCCGGCGGGCATGTCGTTCTTGAGCTCCATGCGCTCGACGGCGACGTCGTGCATGGCCTCTTCGAAGATCTCGAAACGGGCCTTGCCCCGCTCCTTGGCCAGGTACATGGCGAAGTCGGCGTTGCGCAGCAGGAGCTCGGCGGACGAGGCGCGGGCGTTGTCGATGGCGATGCCGATGCTGGCGCCCGCCTGGACCGGCCTGCCGTCGAGGTCGAACGGCCGCAGGAGCGACTCGAGCACCCGCTGGGCGAGGGCGACGACCTGCTCTTCGGTGTAGATGTCCTCCAACAGCACGGCGAACTCGTCGCCGCCGAGCCGGGCCGGGGTGTCGGCCAGACGGAGGCACTCCTGCAGACGGGCGCCGACCTTGACGAGCAGCTGGTCGCCGGCCGCGTGGCCGAGGCTGTCATTGATGTTCTTGAAGTCGTCGATGTCGATGAAGAGGACGGCGACGGCGTCGGGCCGGTCGCTGCGGCGCTGCAGCGCGTGGCTGACGCGGTCTGAGAACAGGGCCCGGTTGGCCAGGCCGGTGAGCGTGTCGTGCAGGGCCTGGTGGCGCAGCTCGCCCTCCAGCTCCTTGCGGTCGCTGACGTCGCGGGCGTTGAGGACGACGCCGCCGACGGCAGGCTCGTCGCACAGGTCGGTGGCCGTGACGTCGAGGGTGTGCCACGACCCGTCGGCATGGCGGACCCGAAGCTCGGCCCGGTGCTGCAGCACGGTGCCACTCTCGACCACGGCGCCGAGGATCTCGACCGCGGCGTCGGCGTCGTCGGGGTGGACGAGGTCGAGCGGGGTGGTGCCGAGCAGTTGCTCAGGCGCATAGCCGAGGACCCGCCCGACCGCAGGGCTCACATAGCGGAACGTGCGGCCTTCGCCGACCACGCACACCACGTCGCTGGAGTTCTGGACCAGCGAGCGGAACCAGGCCTCGCTGTTGGACAGCTCCACCTCGGCCTGCTTGCGGTCGGTCACGTCGCGAGACGTCACGATGACGCCGTTGACCTCGGGGTCGGCGAGCAGGTTGGTCGACGTCGCCTCGAACCAGCGCCACGTCCCGTCGACGTGGAGGACGCGCAGCTCGACCGGCTCGGACGGATTGTCACCGGGCGCCGCTGCCAGCAGGCGGTCGATGACGGCATGGTCGTCACCGTGGATGCCGGCCGACGGCTCGGCGCCGAGCAGTTCGTCAGCGTCGACCCCGACAATGCGGGAGGCGGACGGGCTGGCGAAGGTGATCCGGCCGTCCGGGCCGACCACCATGACCAGGTCGGAGGAGCTCTCGATCATGGCCTTGAACCGGCGCTCGCTCTTCTGGCGGTGCAGGCTCTCGGTCAACGCGGCGGACTCCAGCGCCAGCGCCACCTCGGAGGCGAAGTCCGACAGGCTCTCCACCGCGTCGGCCTGGACCGGCGACGCGGACGTGACGACGATGACGCCGCGCAGCTCGTTCTGGCTGACCAGCGGGAGCACGATGACGGAGACGTCGTCGGTAGCGGCGGGGATGGCGTTGTCGGCGGTGTCGGCGGTGTCGGCGGTGTCGGCGGTGTCGGCGGTGTCGGTGTCGGCGTTGCCAGCGGCGGGCGAGTCGAGCGGCGTGGTGTGGTGGGCGGTGCGGGCCCGGCGCTCGACGAGCACGTCGGCGAGGCCGTCCTCGCGGCCGGCCAGGTCGAGCACGCGGCCGACGGCCTGTCCGGCGTCGGTGCCGACGGAGGCAACCACGTGCATGCTGTCCGTGCCGACCGTCGCCAGGCTGGCGCGGATGCCATCGGAACCCGACAACGCCAGCACCGCGGCGAGCGCGCCCTGGTGCATCTCCTGCTTGGTGGTGGCGGCGACGAGGACGAGGCCGGCCTCCCTGAGGATGCGCTCGCGTTGCGCCTTGCGCTCGTTGGCCCGGAGGAGCAGGACCATGCGCAGCACGACGAGGGCGGCCATGAGGGCGGAGCCGACCACGACGGCGCCGGGGTCGATGGCGCGGCCGGTGGCGAGCTTGACCACGATGACGACCGGGCCCATGGCCAGGGCGAGGGCCAGCACCGTGAGGCGGCGGCGGGTGAGCTGCGTCTGGACGTGGTCGCGCACCGTGAGGTTGGCCATCGACGGGTGCAGGGCGCCGGTGCCCATCGCCACGAAGCAGCACGAGGACACGATCATGTTGAGCTCGCCGCTGTAGACGCCCGCCGTCGTGAGCGTGGTGAGGATGTCGGCGATGAGGACGAAGGTGAAGCAGGCGGCGAGGAAGTAGTAGCTCGGGTTGCGGGCGCCGGGGCCGATGGCCAGGCGGGCCCACACGCCCAACAGCACGAGGTCGAGCAGCGAGTAGCCGGTCGACACCGCCCGGTGGAACACCGGCAGCGCGCCCTGCTGGGCATAGGGCGCCATGAAGAAGGCCCACACGACCAGGCCGATGCCGGCCGCGACGATCAGCGCGTCGACGAGGTTCGCCCACTCCCGCCGGCGGGACCGGCTGCGGATCAGCGAGGCGCCGCCGCCGATGAGGCCGAGGTAGCCGGCGTAGAACAGGCCGTCCGACACTGACGGGAACGGCGGGACGCCGCCGTTGGCCTTGGCCAGATGGGCCAGGACGAGGTAGCCGGTGAAGAACGAGGCGACCCCGAAGCCCATGATGATCCAGGGCCGGCGCAGCCTCGCCCACAGCTTGGCGCCGACTGCCACGGCGACCACTGCCGACAACGAGATCCCCTGCCCGATCAACAGCGCAGTGGCCGGATCAACGAGGAAGGCCGCCGCCCCCATCGCGGCCGCACTGGCCGCCAGATACAAAACCCAGACGTATCGCATACACCCGCTGTCGGTAGCCGATGGTCACTCTTGACCAAAACAGTCCGCGAGGGCCGTGCGTCAATAGTCATCGGGCGGTCGAGGGGCGAGACGACAGCGGCCCGGTGTGACTAGTCGCCCCGTGGCCCGTCGCCCCTATGCCCGATCTGCGCCCGGTGGGCCGGAGGCCGTTCCCCACGCACCGCGGTCGCCGCTCCGGGTCCTGGGCATTCTTTGAACGCTGACCCACGGATAGCGCGCGTCAGCGTTCAAAGTTCGGCGGCGGGGGTGGCTGTGGCGGTCTCACGTGCCCAATCTCGGGACCCGGTCCCGCCGGTCGCCCGCCCGTCTGGGTGCCAAACAAGCGGCCCACCCGACAGTTCGGCACCCAGACTGCCCTCCTGCAGCCGGCCGCCGTCGTCGGCGTACACGCGCTTGCGCTCCGTAGTCGAACCGGCCCAAGCTCCTGCGTCCTCCACGTGAAGACCCGCTCGACGCCTGTCAAGCAGCGAAGAACGCGGCGGGCGCGATCCCAGAACGCCGTGGCGGTGGTCGCCTTCTCATCGTCGTGGTGCGGACATCACAGCCCCGCTTCCGGCTCGCCGACCCACGGGACCCAGTCCCACGCTCGCCACGCGCAGGCGGAGCGGTCGTGGACGGAGCAGCCGAACAGCGCGTTCACCCCGCCACCACTACGGCGGTGGCCACCCCTCATGGCCCCTTGGAGTCGTCGTCGACAAAGCGACGGAAGAGGTCGATGGCCTCTGCGAGATTGAGCGGCCCAGCTGCGACATGGAATTTGGAGCCGTCGCTCCACGCGTGCAGCCAGTCGTCCTCCGATCGCTCGGTGACGTGGCGTTCGAGCGTTCGACCTTCGAGCTCAGTTCCCTGAAGGTCGATCGCAAGCCGCCAGCCGGGGTTGTCGAGCGTTCCGAGCTCGACTCCGTGCTGATGCTCCCAATCACCGTCGCAGTGCCTGCGATACCACGACTGGAGAAACTCAATTTCGTGAGAGGCCACGTGGTATCTCCCATGGGTCGGCCAAACGCACGCCACCGGGTACCCGGGGACCCTGGAGATGAGGCGTCGGGACGTATTTCACCGAGCAACTTGATGAATGAGGCTGCCCGATCACGTCACGCCGACGCCAAGGAACACCGGCAAGGCGCAGCAGCAGTCGTAAAAGTCGATCGCTCTCAATCATCCTGCGACAACCAGCCGAGTTGCTCGCGACCGGTGCGGGACAGCTGCACATCCCACGCGAACGGGTGGCCAGGCGTCCGCGAGGGACCGACCACCCACTCGTTGTCGAACCGGTCGATGTAGCCGCCTTGTTGGCCGCGGGGAAGCGGCTCCGCCGGGTTGCAGCCGCGCCGCGGAACGTACCTGATCCGACCCTGACGCGGCGATCCGAACTCGTCGCCTGGCCCAGCAGCTCGTAGACGACTCCCGATAGACGGGGCGCATGTGTTGTGAACGAGAACTGAAGTTGCTTCGGTCTGACGGACACCCGACATGAGGCGCAAGACCTCAAGACGGATGTCCCGAAGGACACGCAACGCAACGGGAGGCGGGCGCGGCGCTCGTTCTCGCCGGAGTTCAACGCCCAGACGGTGGAGCTCGTCCGCCGGGGCGGCAAGAGCATCCCGGAGGCGACCGGACTCGACATCACCGAGTCGTCGGTGCGCGAGTGGGTGCGCCAGGCAGAGGTCGACGACGACCGCCGGGAGGGCTGACGACCGACGAGAGGGCCGAGCTGGCGCGTACCCATGGGCATCGCCACGACCCCGGCAGCCCCGGCGGGAAAGCGAGGATCGGAGCGATACCGACGCTCACCAGCGCCCCTCGGGCGACTTGGCGCAACGTCGCGGTTCCGATCATTGGAACCCTGCAGGAATGTGGGCTAGCTGTTCGTCGAGGCTCCAATCATCAGGACGTTCCTCCGGTTCGGACCAGACTGCGCTACTGCCAATCCATGCCTCGCGGAATTTCCGAGCGCCTTCGGGAGTGGCGTCTTGGTATCCGAACTCCACGCCGCAGCAGGGGCAGTAGTCATAGAGCGGCGTGCGGCCGTCGACGCCCCACGGTGGTTCACGATTGAGCCATCCGCACACCCGACAGCGGTAGACGTCGTCACTGGGCATAGAAGTAGTCCCAGTTGTTGGCGTATCTGTGAACCGACGGGTCAGGCCGGAAGAACGTGCGGGAAGCGCCGCCGGCATCCATGACGCCGAAGGTGTTGCTGCTCGGATGCCACCGGGCGACGTCACCGTTCGCACGAACTCGAGTGAGGCGTCCGCCTGGGGGGGTGCGCAGGAAGTTTTGGGCCTTCCCGACGTACTCCACCGAGTTCTGGATGTCCGGGAAGTCCGCGCCGTGGCCGGAGAAGTGGCGGGACGCGTTCTGCGCGCTCGTCTTGTTCTTCGTTGCCGTCCACAGGGGCGACTCCACGAGATCGCTCGCGTGAAGTGCTCGTGCCGTGTTTGGGGCGCCGCCGTCTGGCGCACCCGCGCTCGGAGCGGCGCGGCGCGCCCGGGCCGACCCGACGCCCCTGCCCGCGCCGTGGGCCGCCCCGCCGAAGCCGAGGCCGATCCCGGCGGACCGCACGACCTGGCCCACATCGATGCGGCCTGTCGTCGCGTACTGGTGGGTGGCGGCGGCCAAGTCGCCCGCGACGGCGCCGCTCAGCATGCCGGCGGCGACGCCCTTCGCGCAGCCGGAGAGGTCGTGGACGGAGCAGTCGAACAGCGCGTTCACCCCGCCGGCCGCGGCGCCGGCGACCGTGCCGCACGCCACCGCGCCGACCCCGAACGAGGCCGAGACGCACGTCGAGTACACGACGGCCGCCACGACTTGCAAGGGGACGTCGTACGCTGAAGCGGAAGCTTCATCGACGAGACGCGCGGCGCGGTGAGCGCGGCGTCGGTGAGCGCAGCGAGGAAGCGTCCGAGCACGCTCATGGTTCGATGGCCAGGTCCTTGATCGCCTCGGCCAAGCGAAGCGCTACGTCACGCGGTGCGAAGACTTCCACGTCAGCTCCATCTTCTAGAGAGACGGCGAGGCCGATCGTGTCGCCAGACCGACGCACAATGATCAAGGCTTCAGCCCCAGACTCAAGGTCTTCAAAGCGAAGCATGCGTTCCTCCATGTCAGAAGCCGGGGATCTCGTCGCCCGGCGACCAGCGCTGGTGCGACACGCCCGGTGTATCGAGGTGCCAGTGCCCCGATGCCAGTCGGGAGCGTTCGGGTGGTACGGGTATTGCTCGAACGTGATCTTGATTCGATCCGACGGTTGCCACGTGACCTTTCCGCGGCCAGGCGTCATCGGCCCGTCGGAGATTCGGGTGCCCGGGACTCCAAGGAACTCGTCCATCTCGTCTGCGGAGCCCGGCCAGGTCGGTTTCGCACAGTTGTGCACGAGGACGGCTTGGTCGCCGGCGAGGACGTAATAGGTGTGGACGCCGTCGATGGTGAGGTTGTGGACACG
>Ga0190267_10000063_pt1 | contig 20365 bp, 19 predicted proteins | sample Popmic239T_FD_140332 | JGI IMG/M metagenome (GOLD analysis project Ga0190267, IMG submission 140332) | Populus adjacent soil microbial communities from riparian zone of Oak Creek, Arizona, USA - 239 T | ecosystem: Environmental > Terrestrial > Soil > Riparian zone | place: USA: Arizona... | reverse complement strand
TGGCTGCTCGAACGCCACGGCTACCGCACCCCGCGACAAGCCGCACACGCGATGCGTCAGGCCGCCATGACATGATCTCCACCTTCACCCACCGGAGTGTCCGGTGAACCGGGTCCGGAGCAGCCCAAGGCGCGCAGGGCATTGGAGAGCCACGGCAGCATGGTTATGCCGATCGCCGTGGGAACATCGCTTGGTGACACCCCCACACGCGAGCCGAGGGAGAAACCGCCGACCCCAGAGAACAGGTCGTGGACATGGAAGCGGACACTCCCGAAAACCTCGCACGCGAATAGAACGGAATGTCCATCCGATGATCGCTGCGCATGGACTTCGCGCCGTGGACGACTACTTCGCGGTCATGAGGTCTGGCCGGTTGCGACCCACTGGAGGACGCGCTCAAAGGGGATCTGCACGCGCTCGAAGCTAGCCTCCGAGTACTCGACGCCCGCTGCGCTTTCGAACTCGTGGCGAGCAATGTCGGTAAGGCTCGGGAGGAGAGTGCGGCCAATCTCATTCGCGAGCTTTTCTTGCAGATCCGCCACAGCCCGCTCTTGGCCGGGGACCGGGAATACGGCGCGGGTGTGCGCGAGTTCGATCAGGTCGAGATAGATGTCGATGGCGGCGCGCATCTCAACTGCGATGGGGCGACCCTTGTTCTTTGCGGCGGCGGCTAGACGCTCGTGTTGATGATCGTCGGCTGGGCGAAAATTGATGCTGGGCATACCGCAAACGGTACCAGAAAATATACCGTGAATGGCATCCGCACCATCAATCGCGTTAGTCACGTGCGGCGTAACGGTTCCGTCGGGCCAGCGCCAGCCCTAACTAGCTAGGGCGCCCCGATGAGCTTGAGCAGAGAAGGTCAGCGCATGGCCCTGGCCGCCAAGACACAGTTTGCCCGGAGTCGGTTGAAGTCCTCACCGACGCGGGCCGCGCCGTCGCACGGAGGCAAGAGCAGCAGCGTTGACGGTCTCCGTGCCTACAGATAAGGCAGTTCCACCACGAGGAGCTACTGCTGATCGGGTCGGCGTTGTGCCCGCGGCGAGGTCAAGTCCCAGCGGCGCGGCGGGTCCTGATCGGCGCCATCACGACTTCGCGCTGGGCGATGAACGCGCCGACCGCGTCGATCGATGCTCGGGCTTCCTCGGCGGTCGGCCACTTCGCGCCATGAGCCACGGCGTTGCGAATCTCGACCGCGGCGCTGTACGGCTTCCAGACCGAGGCGGGCTCGGTAGTCACGTCTCCGCCGGTCATCAGCCGCCACAGCACACGCGTCCCCCGGTCCTTGAAGGTACGGGCCGGCACCGCCTCGCTCCAGTCGTCGTCAAGCGCGCCAAACGCACCGAGGAAGAGTTCGAGGAACGCGTAGTCGACGTAGACCTCGAGCGCGACGTGGGCCAGCAGCAGCGCTCCGTGGAACTGGTGCTGCTCGTGTAGCCACTCGGCGTTGCTGAGCAGGTCGTTGTGATGACTCACGGCCGCTACTTCACCGCCACATGCCGGCCTGGCCGGAGTCTGCGCACGAGCACTGCTCGGGGTACTGCACTGAGGCTCAAGGTCCCCGCCGGCGCTGTGCTTCGTGATGGCGGTCCAGGACCTCGCCAACGCCGACGCGGCCATCGGTGAGTTCGGCGAGGTAGCGGGCGGTCGTCTCGATCGACGCGTGCCCGAGCCTGGCCTTGATCTCCTGGATCGGGACGTTCTCGTTGGCGAGCGTGGTGGCGTAGTAGCCGCGCAGCGCGTGCGGGTGCGCCAGGCGCTCCGCGACGCCGGCAACCTGGGCGTAGCGGCGCACGACTTTGGCCAAGGCCTGCTGGGAGATTGCCCCGCGGCTGCCGTCGCGTGCGAGGCGCACGAAGACGGCGTCCTGGTCGCTCAGCCCGCCGCCGGCGCGGTGCGGGTGCGCGCGCAGCCAGGCCTCCAGCGCGGTCTGGGTGGCTGCGGGGATCGGGATCTCGCGCTCGACGTCGCCCTTACCGCAGACGAAGAGGTGATGGTGCGCGCTGTTGGCCCGCGGCCGGCGGATCGCGCGGACGGTCAGGGCGCGCAGTTCGGCGTTGCGCAGCCCGCAATCGCCCAGCACGCGCAGCAGCGCGTGGTCGCGCTTGCCAATCAGGCTGCGGCGGTCGGGCGCGCGGATCAGGTTGCCGTACTCCACGACGCTCACGGTCTCCGGCGGCCCGACGCGATGCGTCGGCACCCGAACGTCGGCGGCGTGATCCTCGCGGCCCAGCTGCGTCAGCAGCGCCCTGAGCATCGTGATGTGCGCGCGCCGCGTCGCCGGCGACGCCGGGCCGCCGCCGCGGCCGCCGTGGTGCTCCAGCCCGCGGCTGTAGGCGGCGATCGCGTCCGCGGTCACGTCAGCAACGGCCGGGGGTCGACCCAGCTCGTCGCGCAGCGCGTCACAAAAGCGCGTGTAGATCGTCAGGTACTGCCGCGCGCTGGACGCCCGCGCCGCACGGCCGGCGACGAGCTCGCAGACGGCGTAGAGGTTCGCCTGGAGCAGCTGCTCACCGGCGGGCAGCGCCGGCGACGCCCGCTCGGCGGGCGCGGCAAGCAGCTCGATGTCTAGCGCGACGGCGCTGCTATCGGCGAAGTCGACCATCTTGGTTGTAGAAAACCAGGAGGGCCGGACGGCTCACAATCAGGCGACGCCTGCTCCTGAGGCTCACGGATGGTTGTGTAAAACGCGGATTTCACAACCATCGGCGAACGGTTCGCTCTCACAAGGCTGCGCGGCCGTAGGGTTGTGGTGGTGGGGGTCTTTGGTTGGCGTTGACGTGGCTTCATCTGTCTGACGTTCATGTGCGCGCTGGCGACTCGTACGATCGTGATGTCGTGTTGCGCGCGCTTGTCGCGTGTGTTCGCAGCTTCCGTGAGGCTGGGCGCAGCCCGGACCTGATCATCGTGACGGGCGACGTGGCGTTCTCTGGCAAGCGTGCGGAGTATGAGCGCGCGACTGTGTTCTTTGACGACATCCTCGCGGCCGCGGGTCTTCAGCGTCGTCAGCTTCTGGCGATCCCTGGAAACCATGATGTCGATCGTGACCTTGGGGTCGGCTTGGCGCGCACGCTGAGCTCTGGTGAGGAGGCCGACAGGTACTTCGCACCCGACGCACCGATGCCGCACCTCGCTCAGAAGCAGCGGGCGTTTTGGGACTGGTATGACGCGTTCTTTGCCAGCATTCGTTCGCGTCCAGCGTCGAGTTGCGGCCCAGTCGAGCTAGTCGTCGCTGGTGACCGGAGGGTTGGCGTACTGCCGATCAACTCGGCGCTGTTTTGCCAGGACGACGGCGATCACGCGAAGCTGTGGGTCGGGCGCAGGGCGTTGGACACCGCGCTGGGGCAACTCGACGCCCTCGACGCTGAGATTCGTGTTGCGCTGGTGCACCATCCGCTGGACTGGCTCGCCGATCTTGAGCGAGCGAACGTTCGCGCAACCCTGGCCGGCAGCGTCGATGTTGTGCTGCGCGGTCACCTGCACGAAACCGACGTCAAGCAGATCGTTTCGCAGCACGGCGGGACCGTCGAAATCGCGGCTGGCGCGGCGTACCAAACGCGTAGATGGCCGAACTGCGCGCTGTACGCAACGCTTCAAGGCGCGTCAATTGAGCTGTTTCCCATTCGCTATGAGGACACGCCGACCGAGGTATGGACGGTTGATCCGAGTGTGTTTCCGCGGGCCAGCGATTACACCGGCCGGGTCGACCTGCACAGCCGCGACCCTTCGACGGGGGGCGTACCGGCAGCGCTTGTATCTGATCCCGTACCCCGGCCGGTCGTGGCGTTTCGTGGGAACGTGCCGTCGCGTCGCGGGGTCCCGGTGGTTGGGCGCGAGGACGAACTCGGCGCGATCTCGGACACGTTCAGCGAGCTGGGGCAGGAGCGGGTGCTGGTTGTCTGCGGAGCGCCTGGCGTCGGCAAGAGTGAGCTCGCACGCGAATACGCTCGACGCTACCGCGAGCGATATCCAGGCGGCACGTTCTTGATTGACGCGAGCACGAACGTGCCCGTTGACCTCGCCCGGATCGCGACGAACATCCTCGGTATCTCGCCGATGGCGGATAGCAGTATCGATGATCAGTGCCAGCAGGCGCTCATCGCGATCGCCGGCCTACCCAGCCTCTTGATCTACGACAACGTGCAGTCGCTCGTGGCTATTGAGCGGTGGCTCCCAGCCGCAGGTATGCCATGCCACGTCCTGATTACGACTGTGCATGAGCCGCGTGACGGCGGATGGCCGCTGCACGAAGTCAAGCCGCTGACTACTGGGCAGGCCCTTGAGCTGGTCGAGGCGCTCGGTGGCCCGGCCGTCGCCGCAACCCACGGGCCCGACCTCATCGCGCACGCCGGCGGACTTCCGGTTCAGTTGTGCCCCGCGGCAGCCGTCATCGCATATGACGTACGCCGCGGTCGCAGTGGCCAGGATCGACTCGCCTGGCTCGCCAACCAGACCCGCGACAGCTTTCAGCTCGTCTACGACCACCTCGATAAGCGCGCCCGTCTGGTGCTGCACGCAACGCAGACGCTGAACTCGCAACGCATCAACCGTGCTGCTTTGAGGAGCGACGTGGGGGTCGCGACGGCTTGGACGGACGCCGACATCACGGATGCGATCGACGCGTGCATCGACGTGCACCTGCTCGACGGCGACACCGAACTACGAATGCACCAGCTGTTCGCCGATTTCCTTGAGGAGGTCGATCCTCGTGATGATCTCGCCGAGTTTCTGGGAGTGATTGCCGCTTCGCATCGAAGCCGGCTGGTTGTGATCGCGAGACAGCTCACTGGCGACCCAGCGGACGCTGAGCTGGCGCTCGCGCTTACAGGCTTCGCGCTGCGGCCCGCCGACTGGACGCAGGCCGGCGTGCCGCTCACCGGCGACGACGCTCGACAGGTCAGCCGGGCTCTCGTCGAGATCGGCGCGTTTGCCGCCGCACGCAGGTGGTTTGAGCAGGCCGTCGACGAGGCCCGCCAGGGTGACGTGCACGGCCGCGTCAACCACGTCAGCCTCGGCAGCAGCCTGCACCTGGTCGGCTACTGCTACACGAGCGTCGGTGAGTTCGCGCAGGCACGCCGGTGGTTTGAGCAGGCCGTCGACGAGAAGCGCCAGGGCGACGTGCACGGCCGCGTGGACCACGCGAGCCTCGGCAGCAGCCTGCACCAGGTCGGCTACTGCTACGCGAGCGTCGGTGAGTTCGCGCAGGCACGCCCGTGGCTTGAGCAGGCCGTCGACGAGAAGCGCCAGGGCGACGTGCACGGCCGCGTGGACCACGCGAGCCTCGGCAGCAGCCTGCACCAGGTCGGCTACTGCTACGCGAACGTCGGTGAGTTCGCGCAGGCACGCCCGTGGTTTGAGCAGGCCGTCGATGAGGCCCGTCAGGGCGACGTGCACGGCCGCGTCGACCACGCGAGCGTCGGCAGCAGCGTGCACCAGGTCGGCTACTGCTACGCGAGCGTCGGTGAGTTCGCGCAGGCACGCCCGTGGCTTGAGCAGGCCGTCGACGAGGCCCGCCAGGGCGACGTGCACGGCCGCGTCAACCACGTCAGCCTCGGCAGCAGCCTGCAGCTTGGCGCCGCGTGTCTACGACGGCTTGGTGAGAGCTCGCTGGCGGACGACTGGGAGGCCGAGGCTCGATCACTATCCGATGAGTAGCAGCGCTCGAATAGAACGACCGGCTTGACCGGCTTCAACTTTCATGCCCGATAATGCCGAAATGACATTCTGCCTGCAAACACATGGCTTTGTGGCATCTGCCCGGCCGAGCAACGGTCGCCGCAGACCACATTGCAGAAGTGCGGTTCCCAAGGTGACGTCTCCAAGAGCTCTATCGCGCTGGGAAGGCCGTGGGGAACCGGCTCAACTTTTCGGTTGCCCGGACGCGACCTTAGGCTCTTGACGTGATAAGCCCCGACGACGCTGCAGCCGCTTTGCCGGCACGCCGAGACGCTGAGCCCACCAGGCGCTGCCATGGCCGGCGTACACGGCCCGGAGCAGCCGACGCGCGTGGACGGCCTCGAACTCGGCCTTGGTCGGCCAGCGCCCATAGGTGGCGCACACTCGGCGCAGCTCGGCCTCGATGCGATCGTCTGTCCAGCGCGCGGGCTTGGGTGGCGGCATGTTCAGAAGCACGGCCCAGTGCCCGCCGCCGCCGGTGCGTGTGACGGAGGCGGCCAGCCCCGGTGGGCCGTGTTGCTCAATCCAGCGGCCGCTGGGGAAGCGCTGCGGGCGGTGTTCGCGCAGCAGGGCGCGCAGCTCAGCACGAATCTGATCGTGGCTGCGTCGCGCGCCCGGTGGATGCCTGATGAATGGCACGCCCAGCTCGACGGCCCAGCGCTGCGGACCGCCGTAGCGCGTGAGCTCGGCGTACAGGCGTTTGCGCCCGGCGCGGCGAAAGGTGTTGTAGGTCGGCCACTGCTCAAAGGCACGCTGGGCAAACCAGGCCTCGAGTTCTCGCGCGACGCGCTCTTCAGTCCAAGCTGACCGCTTCAAGGTCATCGCCACAGGACCACGATTCTCCCGCGTCCGCCGGACGCTTGTCCCTAGTGATTCTGGCCGTCTTGGGGTAGCGGCATGCCCACCTAAACACCCCGACCCGCTCGTCCTCCTAGAACGGAAACTCTGGTCCAGGGCGCGGCGCGGGTGTCACGGCTCGCCGTGGCGCAGGGCGCGGCGCCGGCGTCACCGATCGCCTTGGCATAGCTTGCCGGACGGAGCGGCGTCGAGCTGCTACACGACGAGCGACAGCACGACGCCGTGCCGCTGCGCGACGTCGCTGCGCGACGCGCCGTCGCGCCCGGGCGCGGCGCTCCGCCAGAAGCTTGCGCTCGGCTACGCGCTGCGCAGCGGCACGCTCGATTGCGGCACCCCGCAGCGTCTGAGCGATCGAGCCCGACATGCGCTCCAGCGCAGCGCTGGCCAAGGTACTCAGTGGCGCGGGCGGTGCTGGCGATCCGCCGGTGCTGATCACAACGACAATCGCGGCAACGATCGGCGCGCCAGCGAGCGCGATCGCGCGGCCGTTGACGGTCAGCCAGCGTCGTCGCGGCTGGGTTTCAGCGGGTCGTGCCGATTGCTGGTCTGGTGGTTGCTGGGGCGGTGATCGGCGGCCGAGGGGCGCTATGTGCGCGGCGTCCTCGTCGAGCAGTGGGCCCGGCAGTGCATGTGGTCGGTCGGTGGCGGTGCTCATCGTGATCTGACGCGCTGGGGTTGGCTGTGGCCGCTGTATAGCGGCCAGGCGGGCTGTGCGGGCACCAGCGCGCGGACCTTGTAGCGCCGGCCGCCGTACTTAAAGCGGTAGCGCGCGACGAAGCGCCCGGACGCCAGGGTGCGCACGAGGCGCACGGTGGCCCAGGCGCGACCATTACGCACCTGTGCGGCGACGAGGACTCCGCCGGGCGCGATCGCGGCGCCGCTGACGCGCCCGCGAAAGACGATCCGGTGGCGCGTGAGCATCGCGGTCTTCAGGTACACACGGGCACCTGCGCGAACCAGCAGACGGCGCGAGAAGACCGGGGTGGGTGACGTGACCGCGGGCCAGTAGAGCACCGCGACGCGGCGCGTCGGGCCGGGTGCCAGCACAGCCCGGAAGCGGCCCTTGCGGTTGGTCTGCGCGGCGCCGACGACCTGCCAGTCGCCGCCGGCGCCGTCTTGGGCGACCAGCTGCACGGTGGCAGCGCTGATCGAGCGGTCGATGTCACGGTTTCGCAGCCGACCACGCACGACGGTCTTGCCGCCGATCGAGCGCGTGATCGCGGCTCGGTGGGCAGACCCGCGCGGCAGCCACACGCGCAGCGACGCGTTCTGTGTTGCTTGCCCACCGTTGAGGATGAACGGCGTGCCGGTCAGCGGATTGCTCGCTCCGACGACGGTGGCTGGCCACGGGCCCGGCGGCGCGAGCAGCGTCGCCTGCGCGACGCTCGGCGCCGCCGCAGTGACGGCGCTAACCCCGATCAGTCCGACGATGCGTTTGGTGGGCGAGGTCATTGGCGGGCTCCTCTGAGGATCACGAACGCGGAGTACTCAAAGTGCAGCTCAGTCCAGCCCGGCCGGGCGCCATTGAGCAGCGAGCCCTTGCGCGGCTCGTGTTCTTGCCAGCCGTTTTGCATCGCGTTGTAGGTGACGTGCAGCTCGTCACCGTGGGCCATGTGCTCGCTGAGCACCAGCGCCAGACGCTCCACGAGGCCCTGCATGTCCTCAGACTTGATCCAGAAGACCCGGACCGCGCCCTCCTCGGCGAGGATGATGTCCTCAGGCCACCCGCCCCGCAGCTGATCGGTCACGAGGCCTCCTTCAGTCCGGCCGCTGGTGTCTTGACCTTGCGCGTCAGCGCGCGGTCTTCATACCAGGGGCGCAGCTTCAGCCAGGTGGGCTTCAGGCGCCCATACACCAGCAGCGCCGTGGCTGGGTTGGCCTCGCGGATCTTGTTGGGGGCGCCGATGCGCCGGTATTCGTGTGACGCGGTCAGCGATCCCGAGTCCAGGACCTGGAAGCGCTCGCGATGGGAGCTGATCTTGGCGATCGCCTCGTCGCCGAGGATCGCGCCCAGGTAGTCGAGGGTCTCGCGGTCACCGATGCCTGATCCGAACAGCCGGCCGCGGTGGTTGGCGAGGATCGTCTCGGCGCGGTCTTTGCCCCACCGCGCACGGATCTGGCTGATGTTCTGAAAGACGCTGAGCAGCTGCACACCCTGCCCCGGTCCGGTCGACGCGAGCTCATCAAGGTTGGCCAGCGGCGCAACGTTGGCGCATTCATCCAGACACAGCAGCAACGGCGGGTCGATCGGCCGGCCGGCCCGAGTGGCCTGTGCGAAGGCCTCGGCGACGACCTCGGCGACCAACGCGGTGAACAGGCCGCGCAGCCGCCGCTGATCGTCCGCCGGCGCACTGAGATACAAGGTGTTGTTGCCTGACAGCAGCCAGCGCGCGTCGATCGCGCCCGGGCCACCGGTCGCCGCGGCGACCGTGGGCTCCTGCCAGGCATCCAGCGCCGTCGTGGCGGTGATCAGCAGCGAGGAGCGCGTCCGCGCGTCGGCCTCCCAAACCTGCTCGAGCGCCTGCAAAGCCGTCTTGGCGCCCGCGACCCCTTCAACATCCATCTGCTCAAGCAGCTCGCGCGGCTCCTCATCGTTGGTCGTCGCAATCCACGCCAGCACATCACCCATCGTCAGCTGCACGCGTGTCGCGGCGAACAGCAGCGGCGCGAGGTACCGAGCGGCGGACGGGCGCCAGAAGCGCTCATCTGAGGAGCCACCCTCGTCTTGGCCGATCTCGAGCAGGCGCGCCGCGGTGCGCCGAGCGCCCTCCCACGTCATCGACGCCGCCACGGGCGACCACGCCGCCGTCACATAGCCCATCGATGCGGTCGGGTCAAAGACACGCGTATCACCGATCTGTGAGCGCGCGGCGATCGTGTCGTGAACGAGGTCACCCTTCACGCTGGTTGCCAGGACCGGCCCGTCCCACTCAAGGATCGCCGGCGTCACAAAGCCCGTCGTCTTGTGAGCCTGCGTTGGCGCAATGATCATCACCGACGCGCGCGGCTCGGCCGCCAGCAGCCGCCCATCCGCGCGGCCCAGCACCAGCCGGCCGCGCTCGGACGCCTTGACCTTCAACGAGCGCAGGTCCTGCTTGTCAGCCCACTGCGCGGCGTTGTCGGGCTCGCGGATGCGCAGCATCCCCATCACCGCGATCACAACGCCGACGAGCACCGCGAAGACAACCAACAACGCCAAAACAAACGCGACGACGATCGCCGCCGTGCCCGGCAACTGATCGCGGACCGCCGCCGGCCAGGCCTGCGCCGGGTCATCGATCGAGCTTGGCAGCTGCTTGACGACGCCGACGGCCTCGCCCAGGCCCACCTCCAGCGTCCCAGAGCCCGCCAGGAGACTGGCGATGTTGCCAGCCAGCCAGACAACACCGCTGGCGGCGGCGAGCAGGCCCAGCAGCGCGACGATCACGATCTCGATGCCACCTGACCCGTCCGCGGTCCTAGCGCCCACCTGGCGGCTCATGCGGTCGCCTCCTGCAGTCTGTCGTCATCGTCGACGTGCTCTGCGACCTGGCGATCGAGCACGTCATCGCGCGCGTCGGTCATCGCCCGGTCGGTCTGCACCAAAGGCCACTCGATCTCTGACGTGACGTGCTGAACGCGGAAGCAACGCCCGCCGACCAGCCACAGCGCCTCGCCCTTGCTCAGCCGCGCCAGCAGCTGCGCCTGCGTCGTCGAGAGGCCAAAGAGCTCTGTCGCCATCGGGACGTCGGCAGCCTTCAGGCGATACAGCACGATCGTCGCAGCGTCGGAGATCAAGCCCTCGGCCAGGCGCTGCTGACGGCTGCCCTCGTCGCCGGCGGCGCGCAGGTCAGACGGGCGATGCAACACCAGCCAGTGCTGCACGCCCGTCTCACGGCTGAGCTTGAACGCCGCCTGGTAGTACTCCCCCAGGCCAGCGACCGGCAGCGCGCGCCAGGCCTCGTCGTTGACGCGGATCACCTTCGCAGCGCTCCGGCCGCGGGCCTCGGCGGCGCGCGCGCGTTCTGTGCGCTTTGCGTCCAAAAACGCGCCGCCGCAGGCCATCACGATCCCAAGCGCAAGATCGCTGCCCACACGACCAACACCAAGCGCCGAAAGATCCAACGCCACAGCGGGCGCATCCCAGATGTGCTCGCCGGTCGTCGTCGGCCCATCGAACATGCCGCGCAGCGGGCCCTCACACAGCCGGCGCAGCGCCAGCGCGCATTCGCGCAGCTCCACGCGGGCCTCGTCCGGCGTCATGCCCAGAACGTCGGCGGCCTGCTCGGTCGGTGCGCGCAGCTGCTCAATGACGTGCGGGATGCACGTCTCCTCACCGCCCTGCGCGTCGTCAGCGCCCCGCAGCGCGACCGTCAGGCCCAGCGCCTCAGCCTGCGACAGAGCGCGCGCGAGCATCGCGCGCGTGACCGCCTCCAGCAGCCCCTCACGCATCTCGCGGGTACCAACCCGCGTCAGCGGGTTCAACCGCACACCGCCACCGGGCTCCAAGCGCAGCACCACGCCGCCCATCGCGCGGACCAGCGCCAGATACTCGCCCTTGGGGTCGATGATCTCGACCTGACGACCGAACACGCGCTGGCGCAACAGCATGCACTTCGTCAGCGCCGACTTAGCGAAGCCGACGTGCCCGAACACGATCGTGTTGGCATTCGTCAGCAAGCCATCGCCGTACAACACCCAGGGGTCAAACACGAACGAACCCCCGTAGGCGTCGCGGCCGATGAACACCCCGCGCGAGCCCAAGCCCGCCTCCGTGACAGCCGGATACGCGGCCTGCACGTGCGCCGTCGAGGCCTGATGCCCCGAACGCTCGCCCGGACGCTTAAGCCGCGACACATAAAACGGCGCAAGCTGCGACCGCACGCGCTCGCTCGCGCGTTTGCGCTCTGCGCGATGCTGAGCACGCTGTGCTCGCTCCTGTGCGCGATCAGGACGCGCGCCATGAGCCTGTCGTCGGCTGCTCATCGCAGTCCCCGGCACAGCGGCAGCGCACCGTACGTGAAGGCCTCCGCCTGCTGGCCCCACATCCGCTCGACGCGCAGCAGCGAGCGCTTGGCCTCAAGCTCGACGCGCGCGACCGTCGACTGCAGCTCATCGACACCGCCGGGGGTGCTCGGTGTCGAGACAGTGATGTAGCCGGCGAAGCGCACTTCGGCATGGCCTTGGGCGAGCTCTTCTTCGCGGCGCTCGGTCGCCTCCTCCTTTTGCTGGACACGCTTGGTCGTTCGCTGCCCGACGCGGGCGCGCATCGACTCGTTCGTCGAGTTCTCCGTCACCGCGCGTTCCGCGCGCTGGATCGCCTTTGACGGGCCGACAAGCTCCATTACCATCGTCACCGTCCGTGTTGCGCGGCTGGACATCAGCAGCGGCTGCAAGAACGTCGCGCGCACGTCGATGCGTGGCCACTCGGCGATCCACAGCGTCACGTGTAACGCGCCGTCGGTCTCGATGTGCGACCAGTGCTCGTCGCGGGCCATAGGGCCGGCGCTCATCGGCGAAACGCCGTCGGGGCTGATGCGCTCGCGCAGCTGCCGGCCCCAAGGGTCATAGCTGTTGCGGATCGCTGCGGCGACGCCGCGGCGCGTCAGCGCGCCGGTGACGGCGATCCCCGCGCTCTCAAGTAGGTCGATGACCTGGTGCAGCTCATCGGCAAGGACCGCCATCGCACCGAGGTCTCCCCCACCGTGACGCTTGATCGACTGCCGCGCCGCGGTGCGGTACAGATCGATCTGCACGCTGAACATCAGCACGTGATCCTCAGCGACGTCGGGCGCGCTGCGCAACAGCTGAAAGTAGCTGACGAGCTCGTCGGTCGGCTCCTCAAGCGACAGGTCATCGCGCTTGTGATCAACGACGTACTGCGCGAGCTGATCGCGGTTGGCTGGCAGCGTGCGCTCAGACCACGCGATGCGACGCACCGCAGAACCGTCTCGCGCCAGCGACGCAAGCGTTCCCCCGTACTCCGCCAGGCGCTCTTCGCGCTCCTCGGCACCAAGCAGTGCGAACGACTCGCCTTCGCACTGCAATACGGCCGTCATCGTCTTGGCGGCGCGATCGACGATCACGCCGAACAGCGTGCCGCTGTAGTACGCCAGCTCGCCTTCAAGGAACTCGAGTTTGGCGAGCTCCGCCGGCAACGCCTTCGGCTCGGCCGGTGTCTCGGGTTCCAAGCCGCCTTCCGGAACGCCGACGAGATGGCCGACCTGAGCGAGTTGCGCACGAAAGCGCGCGCGGCCTGAGAACCGCCCGATCAAAAATCGGACGGTCAGCGGCGTCCACTCCTCCACCGTATGGCCGCGCACGGGCACAAGAAAGATCGCCGCCGCGACGCCCACGACGACCAACGCCGCCAGCAGGCCGCGAAAACCGCCGGCGTTCAAGAACGCCAGACCGATCAGCAGCGCGACCACCATGCCGCCGACCTGCGCGACCCGCAGGCCCAGCATGAAGCCCATCCGCTCAAGCGGCCCGAAGCGGTACATCGTCTCGGCACGGTCCATGTCACTCATCGCGCGTTCCTCTCATCGCGTCTTGGCGACCGGGGTGCCGGTGCCGCGGGCCTGGGGCGCGAAGCTCCACGGCTGCCCTTCGTCACAGACGGGCGTCCAGTGCCGCCTCGACGGTCCGCAGCGCGACCGCCTTTGGACCCGCCGCTCGGCGCGGGAGCAAGCCCCGCCGCGGCCGCCACGGTTCCCGTTGGCGCAACCGGGCTGCCCGAGCTCTTCGGCGAGCCACCACCGGTCGTGGTCGAAGGGCCATGCCCTCCCCCACCACCGCCAGCACCGCTCGGGCCGCTACCGCCAGGGCCGCTACCGCCAGGACCGCTACCGCCAGGGGCGCTACCGCCAGGGGCGCTACCGCCAGGGGCGCTACCACCCCGGCGACCTCCGCCGCCCATACCGCCCCCGCGCCGACCGGCAATCGCGCCCCCCGCGGTCGTGACCGCGCCACCCAGGCGGCCGCCCACGCCAGCGACCCCACTGCCGATCCTGGCCTTCGCCCCACCAGTCGCCGAGCCCGCCGTCCACGATGCCTCCGTATCGATCGAGATCAACATCATCAGCACCCAGGGCGTGAACGCCGCAAGAACGAGGATCACCACCGCGGCCAGCACCAGGCCTAGGTCCTTGTCTCCTCCGCCGCCGGCCGCGGCGGCCGAGCCAGCGAGTGACAGCACCACGACGATCACCGGCTTCATCGCGATCATCACGAACAGCAGCGACACCAGACGGTCCTGCCAGGACCGCAGGCGTGGCCAGATCGAGGCCGCCAGCGCAGCGGCCATGAACAGGACCGCGACGTAGATCCCAGCGTTGCGCAGAAGCATCTCAATCCAGACCGCGATACCGGCGATCACCTGCACCAACGCGAAAAGGAACGCGATCGCGGTCGAGCCCAAGCCGCCGTGATCGCCACTCCCCCACACGTCCGCGACATCGCCCCAAAACTTCGAGCCCGCCTCGCCGGCGGCCTGGCCCGCAACCCAACTTGAGATTCCGTCCGCGACGCTCAACGCCATGACCACCAGCGGCACCACCAGACCCGTGCCAATCCCCGCGCGGAACATGCCGATGAAGATCCCGCCCAGCGCGTCAGGGTCGCGCCGCACCGCGGCCGACACGAGCGCGATCATCGCCACCAGCACCGCCAGGCCGCCGCCCAGAGCGACCATCTCCCTCCAGCGATCCTGATACCAGCTCGCCTCAAGCTCCGGCGTCGCGGTCTGCTCGATCAGCCCCTGAATCTTCGACGTCACCCACTCCGCGGCGTCCGTCATCCACTCCGTCACCTCGCCGAGCACACCGCCGCCAACCGCCGAGGCCGCGGCGCCCGCAGCCTCCTTGCCTGCAACCGCCGGGCCGACGCCTGGCAGGAGCGCAGCAGGCGAGCCGGGCAACGCATCAACCGCGTCGCACAACTGCTCAACAAGAAGCACTCCCCCTGCGCAGTCGCCATCGTCTTGCTCAGGCTTCTGCTGCGCGGGCTCGTCACCGTCAACGCCGCCCGGTACAGCCAATGCTGAAGATGGGCCAGCCGTCAGAGTGACACTCAGCGCCACCAGCGCGATAAGCAGAAGCCGTCTCACTTCCTAGCCTCCGCTCCGTACATCGGTGCCGTCATGCCGTCCAGCTCACGCTCGAAAGCCTCTCGGCCGAGCGCTGCCTTGTCGGAGTAGCGCACGACCCCTGGAGTCGGAGCGGATCGCTCGCTCTCGTCGACCGATTCGACTCGCCATCGCTCACCATCCCACCGCAGAGCCGTCTCCGTGAAGAACCACCGCTGCCCGGCCGCGCGCCCCGGGCCCCAGCTAATACCAGCCGTCCAGGTCGTGACCTCAGCACGGTTCCCCGCGTACCTATCAAGCCGCCTCGCCGCCACGAGCGCGAGGCCCTTGCGACCTGCCGCGTACTGGTCAGCGAGCTCGGTCATCTGCTTGCGCGCTGCCTGCGCTTCACGTGTGGCCGTCGCCTGATACGTCGGCGCGTAGGCCTCGCGAACGAGGCGTGCATAGCGCGCCGGGTCCTGTAGAAGCGTCTCTGACCCGACTGCCACATAGTTGTCAGCCGCCGCCAGGGCTCCAGCGCGCGTGTATTCGACGCCGATAGGTATGCCATTGACGAACTCGATCGCGTTTGTCCGCGCCGACTCGCCCTGCGCTTGGGCGTTGCCCTCGGGGGCGCTTGAGCGGCCAGCAGCCCAGCCCAGCGCGGCCACGAGGAGGATTCCGACGAAGCCCACTGCAATGAGGGGCCAGCGGCGCTCGTACATCTCAGGCGCCCCCAGCGCTAAACGCGAAGCGGATGATCGCCGAAGAGGCGCCGATTAGGAACGCGACACCGACCGCGACGGCCATCCCGATCTTGCCACCATCAGCCGCCATCTGGTTGCCGACGCGACCAGCGCCGGCCCAGACCGCACCACCAATTAGGAAGCCGGCGATCGCGGCGAGGATCCCGTAGAAGGCAAAGACGTTGATCGCGTCCTGAAGACCCTGCCCACCAGGCGCCTTGCTGGCATCAGGAACGACGCTCGGGACAGGAGATGCCTTCGCCGGAGTCGTCTGCGCTGGCGTGGTTGTCTGCGCCTGCGCCATAAGGAGCGCTGCTGGCGTTACCGCGAGCGTGGCGCGTTCGTAGAGCTGTCCTGTACTGAGCATCCGCGTCTTCCTCCCATTCCTCAAGGTTGCCCCGCCGACGGGCTAGGAACCAGGTGTCCCATCCCGCGATTGCCTACGTCGCATGTAACGGGTATGCACACCGGTTTTCAGAGTGTTTGTGAGTTCGTGCACCCTTCCCATCCGTCATGCAGAGGTGATATCACACTAATCCGACGGCACCACATCGACCCAGGGGGGTTGACGGATGACAAGAGTTTTCTGTGACGCCTGACGAACAGGCCGGACGGCTACCCCACGGCGATCCACCGTCGTCGGATGGCGAATGGATGCGCACGACCGCACAAGCCGCACAGCGCCCACAGCTCTCGTATCCCTGGTCGGCAAAGCGATCCGCGATGAGCGGCTGCAGGCCTCGCTGCCGGCTGGGCGCAAACACGGCTACGCATCGCGCCGAGCGCGATCGACCGCTGGCTGAGCGCGTCTCGAGAGCCGGCCCGGGGACGCGTTTGTGAGCTCGATGCGGATTCTGCTCATGGCGACCCTTGTCGTCGCAGTCCACTGCCTCGCCGCGTGCGGTGGCGAGACAAAGACCGTGACGCAACCCGCGAGCACGGCACCGCTTGGCCGCCCAATCGGCGGCACGGCGAAACCGAACTCGGCGGACGCCGATGTCAAAGCGCGGTACGCCGCGCGCGCGTTTCTAACGAGCTATCTCAACGTCAGCTACGGGCGTGCCAAGCCCGACGAGCTGCGCAACGCCAGCAAGGCGTTGCGCGACAGTCAGCGCGCACAACAGCCACGCGTGCCCGAAGGTGTGCGCAACCGCCGCCCGCGGATCGTTGCGCTGCGCCTCGAGGCCATCGGCGACGGCCGCGTCCGCGCAACGGCGACCGTCGACGACGGCGACGTCGCCCCCTATCCCCTCTTCGCGACGCTCGCCCGGAGCGGCGGGCGCTGGCTGGCCGTCAGCGTCGGCGGCTGAGCCGCGCGCATGGCTGTCGCGTCTCCCCCGCGCCCGCGCCCGCGCCCGCGCTCGCGTGCGCTCAAGCCGCTCAAGCGCAAGATCCAGTTCTACCTCCTCGCCGGGCTGCTCGTGCTGATGCTCGCCGTGGCAATCATCAGCGCCCTGGGCGGTGACATCAGCGGCTGCGGTGCCGGGGCCACGCCCACCGAGACCGCCCAGACGACGATCCCTGCCGAGCTGATGCCGCTCTACATGAGCGCCGAAGAGCAGTACGGCGTGCCGTGGTCACTGCTGGCCGCGATCAACTCGATCGAGAGCGGCTTCGGCAAGAACCTCGGCCCGTCGAGCGCCGGCGCGCTCGGCCCGATGCAGTTCATGCCCGCCACCTGGACTGCCTACGGCGTCGACGGCAACGGCGACGGACGCAAGGACATCATGGATCCCGAGGATGCGATCCCCGCCGCGGCACGTTACCTCAAGGCCAGCGGAGCACCGCAGGACCTCCATAGGGCGGTCTTCGCGTACAACCATGCTGATTGGTATGTCGAGAAGGTGCTCTCGCTCGGGTCGACGTTCGCCGAAGGCGGCAACCTGCTCGTCGGAACTGCCTGCGCGGACGGCCCCACCGGCAACGGCAGCGCCCAGGCCGTCTACGCCGCTGCAAACGCATTGCACGCCATGCACGTTCCCTACAACCACGGCGGCGGCCACGTCACGCCCGCCCGCCCCGGCCCGGGCTCCGACGGGCCCTTCGACGGTCTGGACTGCTCAAGCTCGATCGCATGGGTCCTGCAGCACGCCGGCATCGACGTGCCGACGATGGCGTCAGGAAGCTTCATGACCTGGGGCGACCCCGGGCCCGGCCGGGCGGTGACGCTCTACACCAACCCGACGCACATGATCATGAGCATCGTCGTCAACGGACAGCCGCGCTACTTCGGAACGTCCGGTTTCGGCCATCCCCAGGCCGGCACCGGCCCGGCATGGTTCACCCGCCCGGTCAGCCGGGCGTACCTCGCGAGCTTCGTCCAGCGCCACCCCCCAGGCCTCTAAAACCGATTCCTCGCGGAATTTTTCGCAAAGCATTCCGCGCGGAATACAGTCTGTCCTTGCTGACGCGTAGCATCGCCCAGCATGCCGCTCACGCTCAGCGCCCCGGCCCCGAAAGGCGGGACCGGCAAGACGTTCACCACGGCCAATCTGATGGCCGCTCTCGCCGAGCAGGGCTATCGCGTCCTCGGTGTTGACCTCGATCCGCAAGCAGACCTCTCAGCGTCCTGGGGTATCGACGACGATCACGATGCGACCCGCATTGAGGAGCTTCTCGCAGCAGGCCTTGACGCGCGCCAGCACACCCTTGACGTGACTCCCGATGGCTATGAGGGCAGCGTCGCGTTGCTCCCGGCCAGCACGCGTCTAATCGAACTGACCGGTCCGCTGGCCCGGCAACGCTACGGGCAGCTCGCCGCGCTCCTCGAGCCCTGCAGCGAGGTCGACGTCATCCTGATCGACACCCCCGCCGGCATCACACCCTTCGGTCGCGCCGCCCTCCTGGCCAGCTCGGCGATCGTCACGCCAATGATTCCCGGCTACTTGGAATTCCGCGCGCTCTCCCGTTTGTTCACCGAGCTTGAGACGGCGCAGGCCGAGCTCGGCGTTCGGCCTGCGATGCTCGGCGTCCTCTTCGTCAACACGTTCGATCGTTCGACGCAGCTGCGCGAGTATCGGGAGTATCTGCGCACCCAAGACATTCCGGTTTTCGACGGCTTCGTGCGCAGGGGTGTTCGCGTCAGCGAACACGCTCGCTTCGGACAACCCACCGTCGTCGTCGAGCCCGACAGCGCGATCGCCGACGACGTCCGCGCGATCGCACGCGAGCTCGTGGCCCACCTCACGCCCGCCGCGTGATTCCCCGAGGAATGACCTGATGGCGCGCAAGCCTCCACCACTCGCAGCACCCACAGCCACCCGGCATCCGCCAGGCAACGGCACACCGGCGGCCGCCACCACCGCGTTCGGATTCGAGGATGGGGGAGGGCAGCTACGCGAGGTCCCCATCACCGACGTCCGTCCCAACCCCAAGCAGCCACGCCGCACCTTCGATGAGGACGAGCTTGACCAGCTCGCTCGAACAATCGACACCCTCGGCCTCCTCTTTCCGCCGGCCGTGCGCACGGTCGATGGCGGATACGAGATCGTCGCGGGCGAACGCCGCTGGCGCGCCTGCGCCCGGCTGGGCCGACCGACCATCCCAGTGCTCATCGTCCACCCCAGCGTCGATGCCCCCGCGCTCGCGATGGCCCTAGCCGAGAACACAGCCCGGGTGCCCTTGAACGCATGGGAGGAGGCGCAAGCCTTCGCGACCCTGCTCGAAGACTCAGACGGTCTCACCCAGCAAGAGCTCGGGCGGCGCATCGGCAAGAGCCAGGAGGACATCAGCAACAGCATTCGCTTGCTGAACCTTCCCGACGCCGCGCTCAAGCTGCTCCGCGACGGCCAACTCACGAAGGCCCACGGCAAGGTTCTGCTGAGTGAGCCTGACCACGATCGTCGCGCGAAACTCGCACGGCAGGTTGCCCGCGAGTCATGGTCTGTCCGCCGCCTCTCACAAGAGGTCGGCCGGCCGCCCGCCAAGCCGACGGCCCGCCGCGGGCCTTCCGCCGACATGACCGCGGCAGCCGAACGATGGACCGCGGGGGTCCGCAGCGCCACCGGCGCCGCTCTGACCGTTCGCGCGACCGTCGATGGCTTCCACCTCGAGCTCGGCGACGCCGCAACCGCGCGTGAGCAGCTCTTGCGTCTCGGAGTCCCGGCCTCCGCCCTTGACGAGCCGCGCAGCTAACACGATCCGTTACCCGTCAGACGTCAGGGGCCAAAGCCTGGAAACCTTGACCTAGTGCCCTGACAACCCTAGTCTCATGTATGTAGTTTTTGTGCCCCCGCGCCGCTGCCAACGGCCGGGGGCGTGGCACCCAGAGAAAGGCTCCGGATGCGCCGTCACCGTACCCGCCGAGCATCGGCGGCTCTTCTAACGCTTCGCGTTGACCCCCGAACGTCTCCCGCACTTCGTCGGCGCATCGTCGCCTCACGCTTTGCAGCCACACCAGGCGCGGTGTTGCTCGTGAGCGACGCCGCCGCCGAGATCGAGATCGCCGAGGCCGCTTGGCGGATCCTCTCGCAGACTGGCGGCCTGCTCGACCGGCCCGCCATGCAGAAGCGCTACGGCCTCAGCCGACAACGCGCCTATGGCCTGACGAACAACAAAAACTTCCCCAAGCCCGTCGGTCAGATCGGCGACCGCCCCGTCTGGCTCACCCTCCACGTAGATCGCTACCGCGCACTGTCCAAGCCCGGCAGACCGCGCAACACGCCCTAGCGCGAGTAGCCCGAGCTCGTCATGGCCGCCAAGCTTCAGCTACCCGTCAACGGATGCCCGTTCTCATCCAGACAACCCTTTGCACACCACAGCTTTACGACGCGGACTCACGGCGTGTCACAACTCAACGCGCCGATCTGACCTCCGACGCGCGTCCCGAGCAAGCCTCCTGACCTCCGCACCCGAGCGTTCCGTCCGAGCCATCCCTTAATTAAGCGGAGATGGCGACTGCCCCGCACATCAGCAACAGTGACCGGACCCCGACGAGTGGGAGCGCCTGCGTAACGGCGACGAGGACGAGCTGCCGCTGGAGCTGCACATCGTCAAAAACCGCTTCGGGCGTGCCGGTGGAAGCCACCCGCTCGAACTGCGC
>Ga0190267_10000062_pt1 | contig 20389 bp, 20 predicted proteins | sample Popmic239T_FD_140332 | JGI IMG/M metagenome (GOLD analysis project Ga0190267, IMG submission 140332) | Populus adjacent soil microbial communities from riparian zone of Oak Creek, Arizona, USA - 239 T | ecosystem: Environmental > Terrestrial > Soil > Riparian zone | place: USA: Arizona... | reverse complement strand
TGCCAGGTCGCCAGCTCGGGATGGGAGAGGCCGTTCCTGACCCAGGTCTCACCGGTGTAGTGGGCAGTCGGCGAGACCGCCCCGGATCCTTCGCTTCTGCTCACGCGCGCGCCCCGTCGCCGGGCTCGCCCCAGGCCGTGGCCACGATCGAGCGCGGGTCGCCGTGGTCGCGGTGCTCGCAGAGGTATATGCCCTGCCAGGTCCCGAGCGCGAGGCGGCCGTCGGACACCGGCAGCGTCAGCGACGGCCCCAGTAGGGCGGCCTTGATGTGGGCGGGCATGTCGTCGTCTCCCTCGAGGGTGTGAGTCCAGTAGAGCGCCCCTTCGGGAACGGCGTGGTTGAACCAAGACTCGAAGTCGCGCCTGACCTCGGGGGAGGCATTCTCGCTCAGCGCCAGCGAGGCCGAGGTGTGCTGGATCAGCAGGTGGAGGACGCCGACCGAGATCTCTCCCAGCTCCGGCAGGGCCTCGAGGACCTCCGCCGTCACCAGGTGGAAGCCACGCGGCCTCGACTGGAACCGGATCGTCCGCTGGGCCCACATCGCGAACAGCATCGCAGGGCCGGCCCCTCCTATCGTGTCGAGCGATGGCAACGGCCTCGGTCCCACTTTCGATCCTCGACCTCGCCGCGGTGGGCAGGGACGAGACCGTCGCCGAGAGCTTCGCGGGCAGCGTCGAGTTGGCGAAGGCGGCGGAGCGCAGCGGCTACCGGCGGATCTGGTACGCCGAGCACCACAACATCTCCTCGATCGCCTCCTCGGCGACCGCGGTGCTGATCGCCCACATCGCCGCCCACACCGAGACGATCCGGCTCGGCGCCGGCGGGGTGATGCTGCCGAACCACTCGCCGCTGGTGATCGCCGAGCAGTTCGGGACGCTGGAGACTCTGCACCCCGGGCGGATCGACCTCGGACTCGGCCGCGCGCCGGGGACCGACCAGCGGACGTGGATGGCACTGCGGCGCGACCCGCGGGCGAGCGACCGCTTCCCCCAAGACGTCGTCGAGCTGCAGAAGTTCCTCGGCGACGAGAGTCCCCTGCCCGGCATCAGGGCGATCCCCGGCCGCGGCACCCACGTCCCGCTCTACATCCTCGGCTCCTCCCTCTTCGGGGCCGAGCTCGCCGCGCAGCTCGGCCTCCCCTACGCCTTCGCCTCCCACTTCGCGCCGCGCTTCCTGCACGAGGCGATCGAGGTCTACCGCGACGAGTTCAAGCCCTCCGCCCAGCAACGCGAGCCCTACGTGATCGCCGGCGTCGGCGTCATCGCCGCCGAGACCGAGGAGAGCGCCGCCGCCCAGCTGGAAGCCGCCCGCCGGGTCCGCGCCCGCGCCCTCTTCGGCCGCGGCAAGAAGCTCAGCGAGGACGAGGTGACCGCGCTCCTCCAATCCCCCCAGGCCGCCGCCGTCGACGAAATGCTCGCCTACACCGCCACCGGCCTCGCCGACGAGGTTGCCGCCTACCTGGAGGGCTTCGCCGCCGACACCGGCGCCGACGAGCTGATGACCGTCCACTACTCCGACTCGGTCCCCAACCGCCTGCGCTCGGTCGAGCTGGTGGCTGGTCGCACCTAGTGCTACAGTCGTGCACATGGCGCGCGAGGTCTCGATCCGGGAGCTACGCAACTCCACCGCGGCGGTGGTGGCGGAGCTGGAAGCTGGAGAGCGACTGACGCTCACCGTCAACCGTCGCCCGGTCGCCGACATCCTTCCGCACGTCGAACAACGTGATCCCTGGGTACCCGCATCGGAGTTGCGCCGCATCGTCCGCGAGACGCCCGCCGACCCCGGCCTGCTCGACGACATCGCCGACGTCCGCGGCCTCCTGGTCGACGATTGACCAAAGCCGTCGCAGACACCTCCGTCTTCATCGCCCAAGAGACGGGGCGCGAGCTGGGCGACCTTCCCGAGAAGCTCGCCGTCTCCGTAATCACCATCGCCGAGCTGGAGCTGGGCGTGCTGCGGGCAACTGACCCCACCGCTCGCGCATTACGGCTCGCCACCCTCTCCCGCGTCCAGTCCATCTACCAAATGCTTCCGGTGGAACCCGAGATAGCGAGCTGCTACGCCCGCATCGCAGCCGCGCAGCGATCCCGTGGCCGCCGCCTCCGTCGTCACGACACCTGGATCGCTGCCACGGCGATGCGCCACAACGCTGCCGTCCTCACTCAAGACGCCGACTTCGCTTCCTTCGATGAAGTTGACGTGATCCGCGTCTGAACTGAGCTACGGGTTGCCGCAGCAGGCGCAGCGAGGGGTGCCGACCCGGCGGTCTTTGTGGCAGCTCGAGCAGCTGGCGATAACGGCCCGCCCACATCCCTCGCAGTGGGGCTTGTCGCGGAGGGGGAACCCGCAGAAGGGACACTCGCTGCGACGCACCCGCCGGATTGGAACGCGCTTGGCGAGGAACCGCTGCAGGGCCACGAACGCAACCAGGGTCAGGGCTATGCCGACGATCGAGATCGCCAGCGGCCCGACCTCGTCGAACTCGATGTAGCTGTCGGTGTAATCCGTTGCCATCACGCAGGCGAGGATCGCGGTGGCGCCGATCCAGGCGAGCGCGGCGGGGAGATAGCGGGAGTTCCTAGAGCGGAGGCGGATCAGCAACCGGTAGGCCCCCGCGAGCATCAGGGTCAGCAGGCCCAGGCGCAGGAAGAAGACGATCCGGTCGTGGTGGACGCGATCGTCGTCCGCGCGCTCCGCGGCGTCCTGCCGCAGCTCGTCCAGGCGTCCCTTGGCCTGCAATGCCTCCGGACGGGTCCGAGCCTCGACCTTGACGGCGGCCGCCAGCTCTCGTGAGGCCGAAGCGAGCCTGGTTTGCGCGGCCTCGTATACCGCTCGCAGCTCAGCCGACGGTTCGTCGGCGTCCAGTGCCGTCCGGTAGGCCTCGCGGCTGAACTCCACTTTGCGCGTCGCCGCCCGCCGGTCCCGCTGAGCCGTCTGGACCGAGCTGACCGCCTCCCGGTGGTCTTCGATCGCCGAGAATTCCTCGGCGCCGAGGAGCCTCTGAGCCGGCAGGTAGGAGTAGGTCGAGTCGCTCTTGGCGACCTCGTCGAGCTTGGCGTAGCCCCAGATGGCGCCGATCGCGATGAAAACCGCGAGGACGACGGCGAGGACCTTCTCGGCGGTGCTCGTCTCGATCTCTCCATCTCCCACCCGGCTGCCCGCCGGCCGCGGTCGGCTTTTGCTCTCGTTCATCCCGTCTCTCCTTTTTTGTCGCCGTGAGGCGGATTCGTCCTGGGGCGAAGCTCGATCACCAGCTCGCAGTCGAGGGCCGCGGCGATGCGCGCGAGGGTGTCGATCCGAGGCGGCCTCGCCCCTCGCTCCACCCGGGCGATCGCCGATTGCGTCGTCCCGCAGAGTTCGGCCAGCCCGCGCTGGGAGACCCCCCACGCCCTCCGTCGCTCGGCGACGCGCTCGGCAATCAGGCCGAACAGCTCGCGATCGTCGGGGTCGGCCGCACCGCGAACGACCTCACTAAGAGAGGCGAGGCGGTCGTCCAGCCGACCGGAGGATTTAGATCCCCGTTTACCCATAGCAAGATTGCTATGTATAGCAGACTTGCTATCTACACCGACACATCGGTGGCGATCGCAAGACTGTGGCGATGACCCCTGCCCTGACCGCCCGTGGCCTCTCGAAGCGCTACGGCAAGACCGCCGCGCTCGACGCCGTTGATCTCGAGGTCGGAGCGGGAGAGCTGGTCGGCCTGCTCGGCCCCAACGGGGCGGGGAAGTCGACGCTGGTGAAGATCGCCTGCGGCCTGGTCCGGCCGACGGCCGGGGAGGCGCAGGTCGCCGGCGCGCCGGCGGGCAGCCGGGCGGCGCGGGCGTCGACCGGCTACCTCGCCGAGCTGTTCCGCTTCCCCGGCTGGGCCCGCGCCGAGGAGGTGCTGGCGCTGCACCAGCGCCTTGCTCGCTCCGACGGCGGTGCGGCGGAGCGCGGGGCGCTGCTGGCGCGGGTCGGCCTCGGCGGCGAGGGCGGGCGCCGGGTGGAGACGATGAGCAAGGGCATGCAGCAACGGCTGGGCATCGCCCAGGCGCTGATCGGTGCCCCGCGGCTGGTGCTGCTCGACGAGCCGACCAGCGCGCTGGACCCGGGCGGCCGGCGCACGGTGCGCGAGCTGCTGGTCGGACTGCGCGAGCAGGGCGTCGGCGTGCTGCTGAACTCGCACCTGCTGAGCGAGATCGAGCTCGTCTGCGACCGGGTCGCGATCATCGACGGCGGCCGGGTGGTGACCGAAGGGCGGCCGGAGGACCTGACCGCGCCCGGCGGCGTCGAGGTCGAGACCTCCGAGGGCCTGCGCCGCCTGCCCGAGGCGCGCCGCGAGGACGTCCCGCGGATCGTCCGCGAGCTCGTCGCCGAGGGCGCCGAGGTCTACGGCGTCCGCGTGGTCAGCGGCACGCTCGAGGACGCCTACCTCGCCGCCGTGGTGGGGCGCGACGGGTGAGCGACGCGATCGTCATCGCCGGCCACGCGCTGCGGGAGGCGGTGCGCCGCCGGGTGCTGCTGGTCGTCGCGCTGCTGACCGCAGTCTTCCTCGGGCTCTTCGCCCTGGCTGCCTTCGAGGTCTTCGACTCGCTCGAGCAGGTGAGCGACGGCGGCATCGTCCCGATCGACGAGCGGGCGCTGGCAGGGGGAACGCTGCTCGGCCTGGCGATGTTCGTCGCGCTCTTCCTCGGCGTCGTGCTGGCGGTCTTTCTCACGCTCGGCGCGGTCCGCGGGGACGCCGAGCGCGGTCTGCTGCAGCCGCTGGTCGTGCGTCCGGTGGGGCGGACGACGCTGCTGATCGGGCGGCTGCTCGCCGCCTCCGCCGTCTGCGCGCCCTATGTCGTCATCGTCTTCCTCGTCGCGGCGCTGATCACCCATGCCGCCGGCGACTTCACGCCCGCCTCGCTCGTCGTCCCCGCCGCCGGCCTGGCCCTCGGCGTCGTCACCGTGGTGGCGATCTCGCTGCTCGGCTCGACCGTGCTCGGGACCACCGCCAACGGCATCGCGATCTTCATGGTCTTCGCCACGGGCCTTGCCGCCGGCCTCCTGGGCCAGATCGGCGACGGGCTCGACGTCGACAGCCTGAGGACGGCAAGCTCGGTCCTCTCCTGGATCGTCCCCTTCGAGGCGCTCTACCAGAACGGGCTCCACGCGCTGACCGCGGACATCGGTGGCGCGGCCGGCGTGATCGTGCAGCTCGGACCGTTCGGCGGCGCCAATGACGTCAACGGAGCGATCTGGCTCTGGGCGGTGGTGTGGTCCGCCGCCGTGATGGTCCTGGCGGCGCTGGCGTTCCGTCGCCGCGATCTCTGAGCCGTCGCCGCGCCTACGCCGGCCCCGCCGTCGCGTTTCGCCGGCTCATCGTCCAGGCGAAGGCGCCGGCGGTGAAGAGCATGAAGGTGGCGTATACGGCGGCGGGGACGGCGACGTCGTCGGTCAGGGTGGCGCCGACGGCGATCGCCAGCGCCGAGTTGTGGATGCCGAGCTCGAGCGCGATGGCGGTGGCTTGGCGATCGCCTAGTTGTGCCAGCTTCGAGATCGCGTAGCTGATTGCCATCGCGGCCAGGTTGAGCGCAAGCGCGGCGCCGGCGACGCCGGCGAGGTTCTCCACGACCGTGTCGTACTCGCTGGCGATGGCGCCGAGGACGACGATGGCGAAGAGGCTGAGCGCAATCCGTCGCGCCCGGGGGTAGAGGGCCTCGACCCGCGCCGGGTTGCGGCGCCGCATCTCCATCCCCACCCCCACCGGGACGATCGTGATCGCGAAGACTCGGCCGACGATGCCGAGCATGCTGACGTCACCGACCGCCGAGGCGCCGAAGTGATCGGCGGAGAGCTCGATGAAAAGCGGCACCGTGACCATCGCGCCGACGCTGCTGATCGCGGTCATCGTCACCGACAGCGCCGTGTCCCCGCGCGCCAGATGCGTCAGCAGGTTGGCCATCATCCCGCCGGGCGAGGCGCCCAGCAGCACCAGCCCCACCGCCAGCTCGGGCGAGAGGCCGAACAGCTCTGCCATCGCAAACGCCAGCAGGGGTGAGATCAGCGCCAGGTTGAGCATCCCGATCGCCACCCCCCGCGGCGCGACCAGCACGCGCCGAAAGTCCTCGCGGGTGAGCGTCAGCCCCAGGCTCCACATGATCACCGCGATCGCCGCGGGCAGCAGCAGCGAGGTCGATACGTTGTCCATAGGACGCACCCTCCCACGAAGAAAGCGACCGCACCATGAAGAAGAAGAGCGGCTCTGAGAAAGGCAACGGAAAAGACACTCCCTCCCAGCTGATAGACGCGCGGATCGAGGAACTGGGCGACTGGCGTGGCGAGACGCTCGCTCGGGTTCGCGCCCTCATCAAGCAGGCCGATCCCGAAGTGGTCGAGGAGTGGAAATGGAGGGTTCCGGTGTGGTCGCACGACGGGATCGTCTGCACCGGCGAGGCCTACAAGAAAGCCGTGAAGATGACCTTCGCCAAGGGCGCCTCTCTGGAGGACCCCTCAAGTCTCTTCAACTCCAGCCTCGAGGGCAACACCCGGCGCGCGATCGACATCCACGAGGACGAGGAGATCGACGAGGAGGCGTTGAAGGCGCTGATCCGCGAGGCCGTGGCGCTCAACACTTCCTCGGTCTAACCCCGCCTTATGGCCCTGACCTAGGGAAGCGGCCCCCAGGCGGGCGGCCCTAGTCGGCTGCCGATTCCTTCTTCATCGATCGAGGTGCTTTCGAAGGTCGTGATCGGACCGCCGCTGCTGCGGATCACGTCGATCGCGCTACCGGCGCCGACCATCGCGATGTGCTTGCCGTCAGGGGCAAAGGCAGGATGGCTGTAGGTGCGACAGCGGGCCGGAAAGGGCCTGCACGGGGTCAGCTGCTTGACGTCGCGCCCGTTTGCGCGGGCGGTGAAGACGTTCGAGGTGCCGGGCCCGCGGTTGCTCGCGAAAGCGATGCGGCGGCCGCTCGGCGCGTAGTCGGGGTCATAGTCGTAGAGGCGACCGTCGATCAGGACGCGCAGCCCGCTCCCGTCGGGCTTGATCGTGAAAATGTCGCCGCGGTCGCCTCGCTCGTCCGGGTCGCGGTCGCTGACGAAGGCGATCCGGCGACCGTCGGGGGAGACGGTCGGGTCGGCGTCGCCGTAGTGGCCGCTGGTCAGCGGGCGAAGCCCGCTCCCGTCGACGTTGACGGTGAAGATGTGGCTGTCAGGGCCGCTGCTGCGGCTGAACGCGATTCTTTCCCCGTCCGGGAAGAAGGAGGGGGAGGCGTCGCTCTCGGCGCCGCTGGTCACCGGTCTCCTTTCGGAGCCGTCGTTGCGCATGACGTAGATGTCGCCGCGCCCCTGCTTGTCGTCGACGACGAAGACGATCAGGCGCCCGTCCGGCGAATAGGAGGGGCTGTGGTCGCCTATCCCCGTGGTCAGCTGCCGAGACGCCTGTTTCAGCTTCGGCCCGTGGACGAAGATGCCGCCGCTCTCTTCGGCTTCCCCTTCCGGGCCGCCGAAGTTCAGGACCATCGAGTAGGCGATCGGGCCCGGTCGGCCGGGGAACGCTGCGCCGGCGGGCTCGGCCGCGAGCGCCGCCAACGCGAACGCCAGCGTCACGAACATCGCCGCTCGGGAAGAAAGCCGGTCCATGGCGCCACCCTAGTCGAGCCTGAGGATGACGATCAGAACAAGGAGGAGATCCCGACACGCGAATCGCCGGCGCGACACTCCGGCGGAATGCAGGCGAAGTCGGTGTCGAAGATCCGGCCGAAGAGCGACTTCTCCGGCGGGAAGATGTAGGTCCCCTTTTCGAGCAGCACCTGCTCGACGTCCTCGCGCTTGAGGATCAGCAGCTGGGGCTGCCGGCCGGCCCTGCGGAACCGGATCAGGACCGAGTTCGAGTCGCTGGAGACGTAGCTGCCCTCGATCTTCCGGTGGTCGGTGAGGACGACCTGCACGTGCGGTCGCACTTCCGGGAACTCGCGCTGCCGAGCGCCGCTGAGCACGACCGCCGCGAGGGCGGCGGCGATCAGCAATCGCCAGAGCGGAAAGGGAGTCCCCTCGTCCTGCGCCATCTGGCGCAGGTACGCCGCGATCAGCCGCAGCGAGTAGTAGAGGAGGAGCGTCAGGGCCACCGTCACGAGCACCCCGGCCCAGTCCAGCGGGACGAACAGCAGGGTCAGCGCCGCGAAGACCACCGACGGGCCGAACGCCTCCTGCGCGAATCCCCTGGCCAACAGGCGCCGGAACCCGGAGGAGCCGTCCGGTGCACGAACGGCCCAGCGGGCGATATGGACGCCTCCCCAGCCGAGCACTGCGAGGACCAGCGCCCCGAAGAAGACGGAGATCGCCAGCTCGCGGACCCCGGCGGCGGCGATGCCGGCCTGCGAGATGAGCGGCAGGATCTCCTCCGGCGGCAGGCCCCCGCGCTTGAACTTCTGCCACTCGACGAAATAGCCGGCGCCGAAGAAGAAGACGCCCGCGCCGGCGATGACGGCGATGGCCTTGCCGGCGTTGTCGACGGTTTCCCCAAGGCGCTCGCGAACGCCCGCGCCGACCTTGCGGACGGCATCGGGCTCGGCCAGCGGTGGCACCTGCGGGCCGTCGATCGATTTGCGGACCTCAGCTTTGTCGTCCACCGATCGAGGGTAACTCTGATTATCGGAAGACACGCCGACTGACCCGACCTGCAAGAGAGAAAGAGGCCCGAAGGAATCATGAGAGCCACCGTCATGCACAGCGCCGGCGACGTCCGCATCGAGGACGTGCCCGACGCCCAGTTGGTCGAGCCGACCGACGCCCTGATCCGCGTCACCCGCGCCTGTATCTGCGGCAGCGACCTCTGGCCCTACAAGAACATGGAGCCCACTGACGGCGGGCGGCCGATGGGCCACGAGGCGATCGGCGTGGTCGAGGAGGTCGGCGCCGAGGTAAGGACGGTGAGGGCCGGCGACGTCGTCGTGATGCCGTTCGCCTTCTCCGACGGCACCTGTCTCTTCTGCGAGGACGGCCTGCAGACCGAGTGCGTCCACGGCGGCTTCTTCGGCAACAGCGAGGTCGGCGGCGCCCAGGCCGAAGCGCTCCGCATCCCGCAGGCCGACGGCACGCTCTACGCGCTTCCGGCCGCGGCCGACGAGGCGCTGATGCCCTCCCTGCTGACGCTCTCCGACGTGCTCGGGACGGGCCACCACGCGGCGGTCGTCGCCGGGGTCGGGCCCGGGAAGAAGGTCGCGGTGGTCGGCGACGGCGCGGTCGGGCTCTGCGGCGTCATCGCCGCCAAGCGCCTCGGCGCCGAGCAGATCGTCATCCTCGGCCGCCATCGCGAGCGCACCGACCTGGCGCGCGAGTTCGGCGCCACCGACGTCGTCGCCGACCGCGGCGAGGAGGCGGTCGAGCGGGTCCGCGAGCTGACCGACGGCTTCGGCGCCCACTCGGTCCTGGAGTGCGTCGGCCTCGACCAGTCGACCCGGACGGCGATCGAAATCGCCCGGCCGGGCGGCGCGGTCGGGCGCGTCGGCGTGCCCCAGAGCGAGCCGATGCCGGGCGGGCAGACCTCCTGGTCAGACAACGTCACGATCGGCGGCGGCCCCGCCCCGGTTCGCGCCTACGTCGAGGAGCTGCTCTCCGACATCCTCGACGGCACGATCGAGCCGGGACGGGTCTTCGACCGCACCGTGGACCTCGACGGCGTTCCCGACGGCTACCGGGCGATGGACGAGCGCGAGGCGCTGAAGGTGATGATCGAGCCCTGACGCCGGCCCACTCCCCGCTCAGCGGCAGACGCGGTAGCGGAGGTGGGTGACGCCGGAGCCGTCGAGGACCCGGATCGGGTCGAGCTCGATGTGCTCGGCGCCGAGGTGCTCAAAGAGGCGGCGGCCCTCGCCGAGCAGGACCGGGACCAGGTGGATCTGGATCTCGTCGAGGACACCGGCGGCGAGGGCCAGCTGCGCGGTGCCGGCGCCGTGGACCAGGACGTCCTTCTCACCGGCCGCCTCCTTGGCGCTGGCCATCGCGGTCTCGACGTCGCTGACATAGGTGACCAGCGGCCACTGCGCCGCGTCGGCGTCGGACTTGTGGCGGCTGAGGATGAAGATCGGGACGCCGTCGTGATGGTCGCCGCCCCAGTAGTCGGCGGGCTCGACAGTCCCGCGGCCGGCGACGACGGCGCCGGTGGCTATCGCTTCGTCCATGATCTCGCCGTTGACGCCCGGGGGCCGGCCGGGCACTCCCCCGTGCTCGGTAGGCGCGCCAGCGAAGATCCACTCGTGCAGGCGCTCGCCACCGTCGCCGAGGCCGTTGTCCGGGCGCTCGTCGGGGCCGGCGACGAATCCATCGAGGGACATCGACATGTAGAGCACGGTCGAGGACATCTCTTCTCCTTAGTTCTTGGCGGCGAGGGCGTGGATGACGACGCCGTCGGGATAGGCGGTGGTGGAGACGGGGGTGAAGCGCTGCGGCTCGGGCAGGCCATGCCAGAGGGGTAGGCCCTCGCCGAGGGCGACCGGGTGGACCGTCAGGCGGTACTCATCGATCAAGCGGGCGCGGGCCAGCGAATGCGCCAAGCGGGCGCCGCCAAAGCAGACGACGTCGCCCTCCCTATCCTGTTTCAACTCCGCGATCTCCTCCTCCAGCGGCCGCGCCGAGCGCCGCGCGTTCGCCCACTCGAACTCCAGTGCACTGTGCGAGAAGACCACCTTCGGCAACGAGTTCATCAGCCGCGCCATCGGACTGTCGGAGTTGCTCCAGACCTCACCCATCTCGTCGTAGGCGCCACGGCCGAGCACGATCTCCCGAACCCGGCCGAGCAGCTCCAGGTTGCCGGCATGGCGGGCGGCACCGGAATCAGCGGCCTCCCCCGGCTCGGCCATCCAGTCGATCACCCCCGCCTCCCGAGCGAGGAACCCGTCCAGCGAAGCGGACATGGCGAGGATCAACTTCGGTGGGGCAGTCGTAGTCGGGGACATTCGGGCCTCCTCGGTTCGTTCGGCGCCGCTCGATTACCACGCTCTACCCACACGACGAACGAGCGCCGCGAAAATCGACACGATCTTTACGTCCGCCCTCGGAGGCGCTCCGTCCATTGCGCATGGCGGCTCTGCAGCTCGTCTTCATCGAGGTCAGCGCGGCCTAGCGGCAGGTAGTTCGGGACCCAGGACGCAACCATGTCATGCGAGCGTGCGAGAGCCCAGCAGTCCCAGAGGCGGATCTCGCCGACTGCCTGGCCGATCGCCGCCTCATAGGCCCCAAGGAAGTCGTCGGCGATCTGCTCGTCGTAGAGGAGGACGAGGTCGAGGCGGCACCAGCTGAGGTCGAAGCCGCCGGGACCGCGAGCCCCGCCCGACCAGTCGACGATGCCCGTGAGCCACCCGTCCCGCCAAACGACGTTGCCCGACCAGTAATCGCCGTGGGTGAGCACCTCCGGCGAGGCAACGGCCTCCGACCAGCGAGAGCGGACCTCCGCTGCCAGCGGGCCAGCCAGCATCTCCTGGGAACCGCCGCTGCGGTCGAACACGCTCGGCAGCTCCGCCAGCCGCTCGGTCGGCACCGCGTGCACCGCGGCAAGGGCGCGGCCTAACTCGCGCGCCCACTCCTTCGGGTCGGCCGGAGTGATGTCCGGTCGACCGTCGAGCCAGCTGATCAGAGAGGTCGGGGGCTTCGACCATCGGCCGTCGAGATCGCCGCCGAGCCACACCGGCGCCAAGCCGCCGAGTCCGTCGAGGGCCCGCAGCACCCGCCGCTCATGCAAGGGGGCAGGGTCATCCAGCGGAAACTGGCGAACGACAACGCTGGTCGCGGGATTCTCGGTATCGACTCTCCAGGTGTCCGCGTGCTGCCCGCCCTTGAGGCGCGCCACACCCACGACCGTGGCTGACGAACCCGCCAGGCGCCGGACTTCCTCCAGCGCTCCAGACGAAGGCATGGCTGCGGATCCGGTCATCGCCAAGACTCTAGGCTGACCGCGACCTCGAGCCACGCAGGACGAAATACCATGGCCTGATGAGCAACCGCCGAGTTCCCGGTGGAGTGGTGCACGAGCTGCCCACGGACCTGCGCAAGGCGTTGATCGCCAACGGCACGGCCCTCGATGCCTGGAAGGACATCACGCCCTTGGCCCGCAACGAGTTCATCTGCTGGGTCGAGGACGCCAAGCAGGAGAAGACCAGAGAGCGCCGCATCCGCCGAACCCAGGAAGAGCTGGAAGAAGGCCAGCGTCGGCCCTGCTGCTGGCCGGGGTGCAAGCACCGCGAGCGCCCCGGCCGATAGCTGTCCTTGCCGCCTCGGCGGGGGCCCTATCAACTGCGTTTCCTTTCTCACATTATTTGCGTTGAAAGCAAATGAGGTGGTTTTAAGAAATATTTCTGCTAGAGTGGTATTGCTATGAATGTAAAAGTTCCAAGATCCGAAACTACCCTTACCGAAGAGGCAATTGCCTGGCTGGAAGATCGCCTGCCGCCTCATTGGAGCGCCGAGCTCAGCACCGAGGAGGGGTTCGATCCCATGGCATCGCTCGACTCACGTGTCTTCCTCAAGGGGCCACACGGGGCTAGCTCCGCGATGGCGATCGAGGAACGGGAGTCGGTCACCCCCAGAGCCGTGCTGCTGCTGTCCCATCAGGTGCAAACCGCCCGCAAGATGGGGGCGTACATACCGCTGGTGGTCGTTGCGCCATGGCTCAGCAAGCGCACTCAGGAGCTCCTCGCCGCGCAAGGTCTCGGCTATATCGACCTGACCGGCAACGCGTTGGTGCGGATCGACAATCCCCCCTTCTACCTGCAGACGACGGGGGCCGATCGCAATCCCGCCCCCAAAGAGCGCGGTCAAGCACAACTACGCGGACCCAAAGCAGCGCGCCTGATCCGGCTGCTGATGGACGTGCGGCCGCCCTATGGGGTCGGCGAGCTGGCCAAGGCGACTGGCCTCGCGCCTGGCTACGTCTCCCGGCTCCTCGACACCCTCGACCGCGAGGCCCTGATCGAGCGTGGCACCCGCGGCGTCGTCGCCTCTGTCGACCTCGCCGGCCTTGCCCACCGCTGGACTAGCTCCTACGACGTCTTTACCTCCAACCAGGCGCTCAGCCTGATCGCGCCCTCGGGCCCGAAAGCGTTCATGGAAGAGGTCGCGAAGCCGAATCCGTCAGAAGCGCAGATGGTGATCACCGGATCCTTCGCGGCGGCAGCAATGATGGCGCCGATCGCGGCGCCGGCGCTGCTGCTCGCCTACTGCGAACGCCCACACGTACTGGCCGGCGAGCACGGGTTGCTGCATAGCGAGGAGGGCGCCAACGTCATCCTGCTCTCGCCCTTTGACCCAGTGGTCTGGAAGCGGACCGAGTTCCACAACCACCTCACCTACGCCGCGCCCTCGCAGGTCGCTGCCGATTGCCTGACCGGAAACGGGCGGATGCCGGCCGAGGGCGAGGCTCTGCTGGAGTGGATGGTCGACCATGAAGCTTCCTGGCGGGCCGAGAAGCTCGACGAGCTCTTCATCGACTGATCGTGACCGCCGATCCCGAGTACATAGTGGCGCGGCGAGTGCTGCTCGATGCGCTGGAAGCGCTTGGCGAGCACCGCGGCGCCGTTGTCGTCGCCGGCGCCCAGGCGATCTACCTGCGCGCCGGCGCCGCGGTGTTGCCGATCGCCGACCTCACTACCGATGCCGACCTGGCGCTCAACCCCGCCCACCTCTCCCCCGCCCCCGATCTCGAAGCAGTGCTGAAAGAGGGCGGCTTCGAGCACGTCGAACAGAACGGCGCGCTGGAACCGGGTTCCTGGCAGACCGACGCGATCCTGCGCGGCAAAATGGTGAAGATCCCGCTCGACCTGATCGTCCCCAGCGGCGCCGCCGCAGGCGGGCGGCGCAGCGCCGAGCTGGGGCCGCATGGAACGCGGGTAGCGCGACGCAGCGCCGGTCTTGAGGCGGCGCTCGTCGACAACGCGCCGATGACGATCGCGGCCCTCGACCCCGCCGACGAACGCAGCATCGAGGCGCGAGTCGCGGGCTTGCCGGCGCTCTTGATCGCCAAGTCCTACAAGATCTCCGACCGGATCGAGGCTGGGATCGAGGACCGTACCTATGACAAGGACGCCTCAGACGTGGTGCGGATAATGCAGTCGCTGGGACCGAGGCCGATGGCAGCGGCGCTGGCGAGGCTGCGGGCCGATCCGGCAGCCGGAGCCTCAACTGAGCTCGGCATCGCCCACTTCGAGGAGCTGTTCGGCCGCCGCAACGGCGAGGGGATTGCGATGGCGGTCCGGGCGTTGCGCCAAGCGATGCCGGCGGAGCGAGTGCGGGCGATCTGCCTCGCCTACGCCGCCGCGGTGCGCGACGCGCCTGACCTGGGGGTGTGAACGACCGCCCCGCTCTTCGCGAGGAGCGACGGGTGGAGGTAGAGCGGGCGCGGCTGGGCGAAGCGTGGGGTCGGCGCGAAGCCGCGACCAGGTCTTGTCGATCTGCCAGGCAATGCCGTAACCGAGGATCGCTCCCGCGGCGACGTCAACGGAATGGTGGGCGCGGCAGCGCACCCTCGAGCAGCCGATGAGAACGGCGAGCCCGTGCAGCCACCGGCCATAGCGGGAAGCTCGCAGCCAGCCGGCGATCGCGAAGGCGCAGGCCGAATGCGTGCTGGGGAAGCCGGCGGGGCTGAGGCGGCCCCACGGGACGACGCGGTAGGTCGAGCCAGGCCGGGGCCGGCGGATTGCGAGCTTGCCGACCGACGAGGTGAGCGCGGTCAAGATCACTACCCCCGGCATCGCGAGCCAGCGCCAGCGGGAGCCGCGGTCGGCGAAGAAGCCAAGTGGGACGAGAGGCGCCCACCACATCCGTGCCGTCAAGCGCGCGACCCTGCGAGCGGCGGCCACCGCCTACTTCTTCCGCTGCAGGACCATGTCGGCGATTTCGCGCAGGGGTTGCGTAGGCCCTGGTGCGTGCGAGGCGATCTCCGCCAGGCTCGCGAGGCAGCGCTCGTGCAACGAGCTCGCCGTCTCCCGCGCGCGCCCAAGGCCGAACATGGTGACGTGGGTCATCTTCCCCGCGCGCCGGTCGCTTCCCGGGATCTTCCCCAGCCAGCGAGCCTTGCCGGTCTCGTCGAGGATGTCGTCGACCACCTGGAAGAGGGAGCCGAGGCTGGCGGCGAAGCGGTCGAAGGCGGGGTCGGTGCGGTTGTCGGCGAGCAGCGTGCCGCAGCGGACGCTGGCCACGAGCAGCGTCCCGGTCTTCAGCATCTGTAGCCGTTCGAGGTCCTCGCGATCGCTGGGCCGGTACTTCGTCACGTCGAGGAACTGCCCCCCGACCATCCCCGCGGTGCCGGTCGCTTCAAGGACCGCTCTGAGCAGGCGGTTGCGCAGCTCCGCCGGGCCCGGCTGGTCCTCGAGGATGAGGCGCTGGGCCTCGCTGAGGAGGGCGCAGCCGGCGAGGATCGCGATGTCGTCGCCGTAGAGCCGGTGGAGCGTCGCCCTCCCCCGCCGCTTGGCGTGGTTGTCCATCGCCGGGAGGTCGTCGACGATCAGGGAGTTGGTGTGGATCAGCTCGATCGCGCAGGCCGTCGGCAGCACACGATCGACCGGGGTGCCGAGGGCCTGAGCGCAGGCCATCACCAGGATCGGGCGCACCCGCTTGCCACCGCCGAGGAGCGAGTAGCGCGCGGCCTCGGCCAGACGCTCGGCTCCAGCCGGAGCCGGAAAGTCGACCTCCCTCAGGGCACGTTCCACCTCCTCGTGCATCTCGGAGAGGGAGAGCGACGGCGCGACGGGCTTGCGCTCGAGGCGCTCGACCGAGGAGGCGCGGCGCCTGCCGATCGCGACGCCGGGCTCCTGCAGGGTGACGGCGGGCCTCATCACGGTTTGAACATCGCGATGTCGCCACCGACGTTGACGGCAGCGCAGAGCGTCGCCGACGCGCACGACACGCTCTTCAGTTTGTCGCCGGCTTCATGGCGCTTTTCCCAGCCGGCGCCGCTGTTGGTCGAGGTGAAGACGCCGCCCCCGGCATCGACGGCGATGCAGGTCGCCCCGGTGCAGGTCACCGAGGTGAGTTCGCCGGCTCCTGGCGGGGTCACTTTCGAGACCGTCGCCGTCCCGGCGGGCTGGGCGATCGTCAGCTTGAGGACTTCTTTGCCGCCGTCGATGGCGAGGCAGGAGGTCGTCGAGCTGCAGGCGATGCCGGTCAGCGCTTTGGCGCCGTTGACGTTGGTGGCGGCGTAGCCGGTGGCTTCTTTGACCCGCGCTTCGGTGGTGGCGACGCGGACGTTGCCGGCGGCGTCGACGACCGCGCAGAAGGAGACCGAGAGACAGGTGACGCCCTTCATCGCCCCCGTCCCGATCACGAGCGCCGTCCAGCTGATCCCCGACGGTTTGGTCGAGTAGCGGATAAAGCCGCCGCCTTCCTGGGCGGTGACGCAGAAGGACGAGGTCGGACAGGAGATCGAGCCGACGCCGTTGGCGGGCAGGAAGGCGGCCGAGAAGGCGCCGCCGAGGGCAGTCGCCTTGTAGACGTTGCCGCCGCCTCCGCTTACTTCACCGGCGGCGATCAGGCAGAGCGTCGTCGCCGGGCAGGAGAGCGCGTGGCTCGGACTGGTGCCCGGACCGGTCCAGGAGGTCCAGGTCGCCGCGGCGGTCGCGCTCACGTTCGTCGCGTAGAAGGCGTTGCCTTTGCTGTCGGAGGCGACGCAGGTGGTCGTCGCCGGTATGCAGGAGACGGCGTTGAGGCTGTTGGGCGCGTCGATCGTCTGCATCCGCGCGCCGGACTCCCAGCGCACGCAGGCGCGGGCGGCCTGGGTCGACTGCCCGGCTGAGTTTTTGGCGGTGACGGTGTAGAGGCCTTTGCCACCCGTGCAGCCCGCTTCACCGGGGTCGCCGTTCTGGTGGATCCAGGTTCCCGTCGACCCGCCGCATTCGGTCGTGCCCGGGGCGCCGGCGCGGGCGCAGAGGTCGACTCCGAACTGGCCGAAGCCGACCGGGACCTGGGTGCCTTCGACGGTCACCTGGATCGGGGTCATGGTGACGGTCGCAACGCCGCCCGATTCGGTCACGTAAGCGTAGCTGTAGCCGATTTTTTCTTCGTATTTGGCCCTGCCTTCGTAACAGGCGATCGCCGTCGTCGGGCACTGGCTGGAGCTCCAACTGGAGAGCGAACGCAGGGCGGCGGCGCCGGTGATGATTTCGCTTTCTTCGCCCGCGCAGGCGATCGCGTTGCCGGTCGCCTTGCCAACCCAGGAGCCGTTGGGCAGGTTTTTGGTCGAGTTGACTTTGTCGCCGGGCGGCAGTTGCACCGTCACCTGCGTGTTCAGCGATTCTTTGCCGGTGCAGGTGGACCACGCGCCCGTCTTTTTGACCAGGGTGCCGCAGGCGACGCCGCTGGCTTTGAGCCCCGAGACCTGCCCCGGGATGTGGCGGCCGGGGGTGTCGACCGAGAAGCCGTTGACGGCGAAGTCGTTGGCGTAGGGGTTCCCGCTGCACTGCGGGTCGACGACGTCGCCGGGTTCGAGCCCGGAGGTATGGGCTTCGGTTTCGGTGTTGAGGCGCTCGAAGCCCGACTTGTAGTTCATGCCGCCGTAGCTCGGCAGCGCCAGCCACTCGAGTTCCTTGTCGATCAGGTCCGCCAGCTCGCCGGCGTTCTCGCCGCCGTAGAGGCGGTCGTCCTGAGCGAGGCGCTCGAGCGCCACTTCGATCTTCGCCATCTGACCGTGGCTGAGCTTGAACTTCTCCCCTTCGCCTTCCATCAGCGCCTCCAGCGCCGGGGTGATTTCCTCGAGCCCGCGAACCGACATTTCCGCCAGGGCCGGGTCCTGGGCGGTCAGTTCGGTGATCCGTGCCATGTGCTCTTCGTAGAGCGGGAGGAAGTGGCGACCGGCGGCCGAGGGCAGGGCCAGCTCGCCGCGGGCCTTGTAGAGGGTGGAGAGCATCGACGCCGCCGAAGGCCCGTCGTCGTCGGCCCCCGTCGCGGCGGTTTCGATCGCCACCGCGAAGGAGCATCCGGGCGAGGGGCTGCAGCCCTGCGGCGGCGGTTGGGCGGTCCCGTTGAGCCCGACCGAGTTGAACGCGCTGACGGTTTTGCTGTACTGGTTCGATCCGCTCCCGTAGAGGTCAGCAGCGGCTTGGATGGCGCTGTTGCGGGCGTCCTCCATGGTCGAGTTGGGAGCGAGGTACACCGTCAGCGTGCGGTAGAAGATCTGGGCCGCGTTGGCGACGCCGATGTTGGTGGCAAGCAGGTAGTAGGCGTGACCGAAGATGGTGCTGTTGACGTGTACTCCGTAGTTGTCAGAGCAACCGGCATACCATTCCGAGAGGTGTTTCGGGCTCGGCTGGCCCAGCACTTCGTATTCGTTCGGTTCTTTGAGGCTGCGGATGGCGCCACCCGGCAGAGCGGCGCCCATCAGCCAGTCGGTGCTGCCTTTCTTGAACCATTCGACGCTCTCCCCCATGACGTCGGAGAAGCCCTCGTTGAGCGCGCCTGACTGCCATTCGTAGATCAACCCGGCGGAGTATTCGGTTACCGCGTGGGTGAGCTCGTGGCCGACGACGTCCTGGGCGGAGGCGTAGCCGTCGCCGTAGACCATCTGGATCCCGTTCCAGAAAGCGTTGTGGTAGTTGACCCCGTAGTGGGCGGTGGATTTCAGGCTCGCGCCTTTGTTGTCGTAGCTGTCGCGGCCGAACGAGGTCGAGTAGAAGTCGTAGGTGTCTCCCGAGTAGGCGTAGGCGTTGTCGACGTCCGCGTCCCCCGTCGGGCCCTGACCCTCGGACCTGACCAGCGTCCCCGGCAGCGAAGACCCGTTTTTAGCGGTGTAGACGAGTCGGTTGCGCGCGTCCGTGCTCTTGTCCAGGACCTTCAAGACGCTGCCGTCGACGGCGTCGATCACATAGACGTTGGAAAGCTGGTGGGGGGCGTCAACCAGCCAGACGAACCAGGCCAGCCGCGCGTTGGGGCCGGAGATGACCGGGCCCGAGCCCGCGTACACCTGCAGGGTCGGCGCTTCCACCAGCTCTCCCGCCGGCAGCGCCGTTTCGGCCCGGGCGATCGCGGCGTCCCGGTCGAGCTCGGTCGCGGTGTCGGCGACGAAGACGTCGGGCGCCACCGAGCCGCTGATGAAGGTGACGTACTTCCCGTTCGCGGAGAAGTGGACACTGATGCGGCTGCCGAAGACCGGAGCCCCGGCGGCGACCTGCTCGAAGCTGACGTGGGCCATGCCCAATCCGTCGGTCGTTGCATGAGGGCGAGCCAATTCCGCCGGGCGAGAGGAGAGGCCGAAGAGGTCCCCGTACTCGGCCAAGACCGCGCGGGCCTTCTCCGCGGGCGGCTCGCCGGACGTGGCTCCGACCGCCTCCACGGGGATGCGGACGCTTGCGGTGCCGAGCTCGCGGGTGGCGGAGTTGACCGTGACCGCCACCGCCCCGGGCGCGGTGCTGTCCTTTTCCAACTGTTCTTCGGCCGCTTTCGCGATCGGCGCGTAGGAGATCTGCGCGGGCTGCGGCGAAGACGGAGGGCCCGCGGCCCCCATCGCCACCACCGCCAGCGGCACGGCGGCGAAGGCGACCCCGGCGCCGGCGCGCCTGGGCACCCCTTCCCGGGTCGAGTGGAGCCAGCCTGCTCCGCTCGTCGAGGGCGCCGGGAGCATCGCCGTGGCCACCACGTCCGCGAGCTGGCGTTGCGCATCGCGACCGCGTGCGGCCACATGCGCACTTGCCCCTAGGACGCAGCCGAGGAAGGAGAGCAGCGGCACGCGCCACAGCAGCGAGGTGGCATCTGGGGCGAGGTGGAAGCCGAGGAGCCCGCCGGCCTGCGCGTCGACCCGGGCCACCAGCCCGACCAGCCAGACGACCAGGGTGAGGAACGCGCCGGCGCGGAGCGCGTTGCCCAGGGAGAGCTTCACGTCGTCGCCGGAGCGGCGGGCGGTCAGCCAGCCGACGGCGAGGACGGTCGCCACCCCGAGAACCGGCAAGAGGGCAAAACCCGCGCCCAGCGACACCAGCGACCCTTGGTCGTGCGAAAGCGCATCGACGCTCCAGTCGGCCGAGACGCCGAAGGAGCCGAGGAGCACGGTGGCGACGAGGGTGGGCAGGGCGACGGCTGCGGCGGCCAGCGTCTCGACCAGGTGGGCGAAGTCGCCGTGGGCGAAGTCGCCGAAGGCGAAGGCGCGCAGCTCGCCGCCGACGAGGGCGAGCCCGCCGGCGATCGTGACGACGGCGCTGGCGGCGAGGCTGACCGCCATCACCCGCAATGAGGAACCGACGGGGACCGCCCAGGCGCCGAGGAGCTGCGACCCAGCGCGCAGCCATCGCCTGCCGAACAGCCCGAGGAGGACGCCCGCGGAGGCGAACAACAGTGCCCAGCCGAAGGGCAGGAGGAACGCCTCGACCGGGGAGATCTCAACCGGGGTGGCCTGGGCGAAACCGTTGGCCGTGAAGTGGAGGGGCACGAGGAGAGCGCCGAGACCGGCG
>Ga0190267_10000061_pt1 | contig 20796 bp, 17 predicted proteins | sample Popmic239T_FD_140332 | JGI IMG/M metagenome (GOLD analysis project Ga0190267, IMG submission 140332) | Populus adjacent soil microbial communities from riparian zone of Oak Creek, Arizona, USA - 239 T | ecosystem: Environmental > Terrestrial > Soil > Riparian zone | place: USA: Arizona... | reverse complement strand
CCATGGGCTCGCTGGCCGCCATGCCGACCCAGGCCGCTGAGGTCATCACCTCGTCCGGCTGCATCAAGAGCGTGCCCGAGCCTGGCACGACGGCCCCGGTCGACATCTGCTACTCGCTCTTCCAGCCTGCCTCGGCGTCGGCCGAGTCACCGGTGCCGCTGATCTTCCACAGCCACGGCTGGGGCGGCAGCCGGTCCACGTCGGCGGGCTCGTTCACGGCATGGCTCGACGCCGGGTTCGGCGTGCTCAGCTTCGACCAGCGCGGCTTCGGCGCGAGCGGCGGCAAGGCCCACGTCGAGAACCCCTCCTTCGAGGGCGAGGACGTGACCGGGCTGGTCGACTTGGTGGCCGGGCTCGACTGGGTGGCCAAGGACGAGCCGGGCGACCCGGTCATCGGCGCCATCGGCGGGTCGTACGGCGGCGGCTATCAGATGGTGGGCGCCTTCACCGACCTCATGAAGCGGGGCAAGACCCGGTTCAACGCGTTGGCGCCGGAGATCACGTGGTACGACCTGCAGGACAGCCTGGCCCCGTCGTTCGTGCCCCGGACGCTGTGGGTCTCGCTGCTGTTCGCGGCGGGGACCGACGCCCACACCGACACCGTCATCAAGGGCTTCGCCTACGGCGCCGCGACCGGCCAGTGGGCGGGCTCGGAGACCGACGCCGCGGGCGCCAACATGACCGAGTTCTTCCGGACGACGGGGCCGAAGTGGCACGTGGACAATGGCCGGCTGCTCGACATCCCGGTGGTCTTCGGCCAGGGCATCACCGACAACCTGTTCAACCTGAACCAGGGCATCAACATCTTCGACAAGGCGCTGACGACTGAGGCCCGGTCGAAGTCGATCCTCGTCGGCTACAACGGCGGCCACGTGCTGCCGTCGGTGGTGCCGGTCGGGGCGGGGACGGGCGGCGACCCGTGCTCGCGGGCGTTGGCGGGCGGCTCGTTCGCCACGCTGGCCCGGCGGTTCTTCACCGAGGAGCTGAAGGGCGTGGCGACCGGCCTCGGCGGCCGGGGGCAGTACCACCTCGCCACCGCCGACGGGTCCCGCTGCCAGACGGTGGCGTCGGCAGCGCCGTCCCGGCAGTTTGCGGCGGGCACGATCGCGACCAACGTCGGGCCTGGCGTCGCGCAGCACGTGAAGCTGGCCGACGGGCCGCTGACGGTGGCGGGCATGCCGCACGTGACGGCATCGGTGACGTCGGGCGCGCTCGAGGGTCGGGCGTTCTTCGCCCTGTCGGTTGGCACCTCGCCGGCCGACGCCAAAATCGTGCAGAACAACATGCTTCCGCTGCGCGAGGCGCTGCCGGTCGTGGGCGCGGCTCGCACGATCGAGTTGCCCGGCGTGGCGGTCGACGTGCCCGCGGGGCAGTCGCTGTTCCTGACCGTGTCGCCGTTCTCAGACATGTCGTTCGGGCACGGGTCGCGGGCACCCGGTGCACTGGTCCTGCAGAACGTGGTGGCGCACGTGCCGGTCGTCTGACCGAGCCGGGCGCCTGGCCCTCACCGCCCTCTTCGCTTCTGGGCACGTTTTCTCGGCCTGTCGCCGAGAAAACGTGCCCAGTTCGAGGTCTTCGCCACGGGCGGCGAGGAGCATTTCTGCCGCAGGAGCGTCCGTCCTCGGGTCGGGATCAACACATGACGCCGGCGGTGGCGCATGACTGCTCTTTACCGCTGACCTCGTAGGCGCTCCCATCGGCGTTCCCAACGCCGCTGACGGCAACGCCCCCGCAGGCGTCACCAGTGACGCTGATGGCGACGAGCGTGTTCGGGCAGGAGCTGGTTCCAGCTGGGCCGGTTCCGCTGATGCCGGCTGTGCTGCGCTCGCCTGGGTTGTAACAGACCCACTTGCAGCCACCATTGGCCGGGCCGGTGCCGGACACGGACAGGTCATTGTTGCTGGACGGGCCGGTCGTCGTGACGCCGACGATGCAGTCATGCGTCCATCCACCCGCAGAGGCACAGACCAGGCGCCCGCCTTCGTCCTGGCCGCCGGTGCCGACGGCGTAAATCAGGCCGTCCTCGTCCTTGTATTCGCCGCCGGTCCGCGGCGGCTGCGGCACCGATACGGAGGCGACGCCCTCGAGTGAGAAGGGCAACGGGCCGGGGTCGTCGCATCGATTGGCGACGAGTGTGGGATCGCCCACGGTGAAGATCCCGGTGGCCGCGCCCGCCAGGCCGATAGACGTCGCTGTGATGGAACCGGACTGCCTGATCGAGTGGAAGTCCGCTCGGATTGATGCAGTCGTCAGAGCGATGACAACGGTGGCCCCGGCTCGCTGGTAGGTGAAGCCCAGCGTCAGCGTGACCTTGTCGAGTTGCCCCACGTCCGTGGGCGCACCCGTCCGGGTCACGGTGCCCTCGGCCCAAGGGTCCGTCAGGGTGACAGTCCCCGCCGCTTGGCCGAGCGCCGGACAGTACGGCGTGCCCATCTCCTGATACACCACTCGACCGGTTTGGTTGGCCGAGAAGTTCACTGCGGCGATCGTCACGTCCCAGGCTTCGGCCATCGCCTCGACGTGAAGGTGCCCGGCCCCCTTGGCACCGCCGCCAAAGGTTGCGGAGCAACCGTCACAGGGGAACGTCGGCAGCGTCCCCGCCATCGTGTATTCCAGATTCAGCGCCCCGCTTGCCCCCGAAATCGCCACACTGGCTGCGGCGGGGTCGGCCAGAAGCGTGCCGACCCCGCCGAGCAGTGAGACACAGACAGCAAGGCGCAGAAGCCGCCTACGCACCTGCCGCTTCGATGTTGCCGGTCACGGCGAAACCGACCGGACGGGGCGAGTCGTTGATGCAGGCGGAGTTGGCCGCCACGGGATCGGTGTACTGCACAACGCCCGGGCCCGCTCCGGTGAACGCCTGCGAGAAGCTGCCCGACGTGCCGTTGACGTTGCGCCAGTAGACGGTGATGGTGCCGGGGTTGACGACCACGACCGTCCCAGCCGTCACCCGCTGATAGGTGAACTTGAAGTTGATGACGGTGCGGTAGATGCCGCCCAGCACCGTGTCACCGGAGACGTAGACCTGCCCGGCGACGGCGGGCGCCACCGTGTCCACGGAGATGGTGCCGTCGTAGGGCTTGGTCAGGTTGCCCGCCGCCTGCGACGCCGCCAAGCAGTACGGGAACGGCTCGACCTGGTACTGGATCGGCTGGTTGGTGAAGGTCGCCGTCTTGAGGGTCAGGTTGGCGGTGTAGACCCGCGTGCCCACCGTGCCAGTGATCTGGGCGTTGCCGGTGAGGCTGCCCGACATGGTGGTGGGGACAATGTCGCCGTTGGTCGGGTACCGCGGCAGGGTGCCGGTAGCGACAAACTGGAAGGCCCCGCCGCCATTCGCCTGTGCTGCGGGGGTTCCCCCCGGAAGCGGCGAGGCAATCGAGGCCAAGGCCAGAAGTGGTGCCAATAGCAAGAGACGCTTTTGCATCGGGTGGTTCCTTTCGGTTTCCGGTTGATGGGCGCGCCGATGAAAGGAGTGCGTCGGAAAGGGGCGACGAACGGCGCGTTTGATGCAGGGGTAGGGCCGCGCTACGGCCCTTGGTGGCCAGCGATTAGGCGGTTAGCTCGCGCTCCAGGTCACGCCGGTCGAGTGGAACGTCGGCTCGGCAATGAGCCACTTGGTGCCAACCGGGATCTTGTAGTCCTTGGTGGGGGCACGAGTCGTCAAGGTCAGCGCCACAGGCAAGGCGTTGGGGAAGCCAGTCGGGTCGTAGTCGCACGAACTGACGGCGTAGAAGTGGAGCGACGAACTGAGGTCGGTCCCCAGCCCCCCTACCACGTCCGACCACGTGAAGGTCAGCGTCTGGTTGCCCAGGCCGCTGACGTCCACGATGGACGTCGTTGCGCCATCGGCCTTCGCCATGGCGCCAGGGCACCCAGCCAGTCGGAAGGCGGTGCAGTATGCCCCCTCGCACCCAAAGCGGATGCCGCTGGTCGTGAGGGTGCTGCCCTGAAGGACAGGGGCAACGGCCTGAGCCTCGGGAGCTACTACCCCGAGCAGGCCAATCATCGCGAGTCCAACTGCGGCCCGCTTCTTCTTCATGCGCTCCCCTTCAACGTCGCAATGCTGCGTCCGAGGCATGAGTCCCGCCGACCCCCAGCCATCCTTCCTGCGTCCTTGACCCCCCGCGAGTGTGCGGGTGATGCGTGGTTGTTCGTGCTGCGGTCCCGACCTTCCTGCTTTGGGTTGGAAGTCCCCCCGATTGGGGGGCAGCCAGTACGGCATGCCTTGATGCCCGTGATGCCCCGCCTCGCTTTGCTGTTCGGGACGTCGACTTGCTCCGCTTCGGCACGGCCGGAAGCGGACGCCCCGGCGCAAGCCCAAAGACCGATGGATGTGGCTCGGCAACAGGCAGCGTCTTGCACTTCGCGTTCAACCTTTTGGGGCTCGACTGCCCTATCTCTCGCACCAACGCCGCTTCGGGCAGCGGACGGCACCGTTGCCTCGGCGACGATTGGTCGGCCCGGCGGTGGGCGCGTCGACGGGGAGGCGTTCGACGCGTTCACCGCTGGCCAGGCCCAACGCGCGGGCGAACTGCTGCTCATCAGTAGCACAATCGGGCGCTTACAGTATTGCCTCAGCCCCCTCGGCGATTTTGTGGGTATTTGTGCCGATTTGATTCAACGATCCGAACGTGTCATGCCCTTTACCGGGCATGACAACACGGGGACCGGCGCGAGAGGACGAAGGGGACGGCGACCGCGACCGAACATTGCCGGGTGATCGCCCGGCGATGCCTTACTGGTCGACGGTCGACGCCGACATCCGACGGGTCGCCCGCCAGGCGGCCAAGCGCTACCTCGCTGTCGAAGAACGCGACGATGGCGTGCAGCAAGCGGTCATGCAGGTCTGGGTGGACTGGCCGCGTTTTTGCGCCATGACGAACACCGAGCAGCGCAACTTCATCTACTTCGCCGTCCGCAGCTACGCGAAGCTCGTCCACCGCAAGCGGAAAGGTGACGATGGGCGCCCTTTTGACCGTGCTGGTCAGGGCTCTGGCGCCGCCCTGCCAGCGGAAGGGTTTTGGCGAAGTGGGGAGCCAACCGAACTGGGGCGCATCGACGACCAATCCGTGCTCTTTCCCGCGCTCGAGTGGTTGGCGCAACGGGCGCCGCGGCAGGCGGCGGCGCTCTGGCAGAAGGACGTGCTCGGCTACACCTACGAGGAGATGGCGACGATCAACGGCACCACCACCGGCACGAACAAGCGCAACGTCGCCCTCGCCCGCAAAAAGGTGGCAGAAGCCGTCACCAAGACTGCGAGCGGACCGGGCTGCTGACCAGGTCGGGTGGGTGCACCTGTGGCGACGTCCACCGCCGTCGCCACAGGCGTCTCACCGGAAACCGAGTCCAAGCCCACGTTGCAGTAGCCGGGGTGGGATGTAACACCAACACACGACCTTTTGGGAGGAAGGTTCAAATGAAACGTCGTTACTGGATCCTCCGAGGGTGGCTTGCCACACTCGGCTTCTATACCAATCCCTGGGCGAGACGTCGCGAGGTCAGATGGCTGGCGGACGCCCAGGCGAAGCTCGCCGTTGCCATCGCCGCGGACATCGCTGCGCCGTCCGCACCAAGCGCGGAAGGTCCACCGGCAGCGGCGCCACTTGCCGAACATTGAGTTGGACTGCCTGGGGGCCCCGGTACGAGCGACGCGGGGCCCCCATGGCCAGTCGACTGATGGGACCTGGCTCTCGTGCGGCCGCACCGATCCAGGACGGGTCGTAACGGTCGAGCGCCTTCGCATCAACCGCTCCCGTCAAGTGAGCGCTCAGGCTGCTTTCGCTGCTTCCCACGTGGCGTCGGTTGATCCGTTGGCTGTTACGACGACGAGCCACTTCGCGTCCTGAGGGAGCGTGTAGGTATGGCTCCGGTTGCCGGGATACGAGTCCAGGCTGAAGGTATTGGTGCTGAAGGCAGACGGCTGGGTGCACGACGTGGCGACGTAGAAGGTGATGACCGTCTGGTAGGACGGCAAGCCCTCGTCGTAGAGCCTCGTCGTGGTGTCGCTCCAAGTGAACTTGAGGCGCTGACCGGCCACGCCGCTGACGTCCACGATCGACTCGGTGATCCCGTCGTCGTGGGTCATCGGAGTCGGACAATTCGCAGCGAAGAAGGCCGTGCACCCCGGCTCGGCGCAGTCGGTCCCATTGGGCCCGCCGCCCGACGAGATGCTGCCCTGGAGTACGGGGGCGGCTTCGGCCCCCGGCGCGACGCCACCAAGAAGGCCCAGGGCGATCAGGCCCACGGCGATCTGCTTCTTCATGCGCTCTCCTTCAACGTCGCGATGCTGCGTCGAGGCATGAGTCCCGCCGACCCCCAGCCAAACTCTTGTCGGCTGCTTAACCCCTTGAGGTTGTGCAGGCGATGGGCGGTTCTTCGTGCTGCCGCCCCGACCTTCCTGCTTTTGGACTGCGATTTCCCCTCGTTCGGGAGTAGCCGGTACAGAGGTCCCTTGCTGCCTCTCGCTGCACTTCGTCCCCCCTCCGGAATCCGCTTCCCGGAGGCCAGACCTCGCGTTCTATGAGCGGACGCCACCGTTTCAGCGCACTTTCTGGTGCCTGGCGGGAAGGGAAATACCGGCGATTGCGGGCAAACGCGCCCTGCCCCAACGTGACGGCACACATGGGGAAGGAGCACGCGTTCAGGGATGCCCCGACAGTTTCGAGTTTCTCGGAAGCCAAGCGGCTCGTGCTCTCCCTAATCACTCCGGTTGCACGGTGTGTCCGGCCTGGTGAAGCAAGTCGCCTCGGGCGGCGGCGGGGTGCTCCAGGAGGGAACCATGCTCTCGCAATGGTGGTCGGCCGGAAGCTCCCCCGCCGAGGCGGCAGCGACGCCTTGAACCTCCACATCGTCGAACCGCTGGGTGAACGTCCTGCCTTGCCGGCTGTAGGTGAGCGTCACGCCGCCGACACTGAATTCGCCGACCGCCTCGGCGCGCATGAAGACGAAGACCGTGAATGAGTCTCCCTTGCGCAGCGGGGTGCCGGCCACCTCGAGAGAAGGGCCGTAGCCCGCAGGCGGCCATGAGTCGAAGCAGCCGCCGCCGAGCGTCGTCCCGAGGCGGAACCCATCCAGCGCCCTTCGGATGTAGGCAATGCGGGCGTGGACCACTTCGAGGTTCGAGACGTCGGCCGGCTCCACCGCCTTCAACGTCACGTCCTTCTCCACATCCAAGTACGCCGCGGTGTACCCGAGAACTCGCCCGTCCCCGACGACCAGACCGGGCTTGACGCGGCGCCCGCCGCCGGGAGCGGTTTGCGAACGAAGGGCATCCCCATCCCGTGCAGCCATCTGCGCCCCGTCGGAGGGCTGGCGCGACTCGCCGTCGCCGCCGCTGCAAGCGGCGGCGACGGCGAAGCACCACATCAATGCAACCGCGGCTGCACGGGTACGCGCTCGCATGCCCTACATCGGCGCCGGACAGACGGGCGGGCAGTTGTGGTCGCGCGGGATGTAGTTCGTGAGGTCTGTGTCGGAAGCAGCGGTGTAGGTCGATTGCGGCGTGTTGGCGGGGGTCTCGCCCTCCCGCGCGCCGTTCCGCACGTAGACGAAGTGGTACTTGTACCGCTGCTCAACGATCTTGAAGTCGACCTCGGTCGTGCTCTGGGCGTGATGGGTGTGCGCGGTCTGCGCCTTCAGCCCGACGTTCTCGTACGGACCCACCGAGACGCTGACCTCGTACTCGTTGCCGGTGCCGGTCGAGTTCTTCCCGTCCCAGTTGAACCCCATCGGCTCGGTCCAGTCGCTGCAATGCGTGTCCTTCTGAGGATCGCAGGCGAGGTCGAAGCCGATAAACGACGGCGGCGAGGCATAGTTGATCCCCCCGCCCCACTGGTACTGGTGGACGTCGCGGAAGTTGTTGCAGAAGTCAGGCTGTGAGCGTCCGTCGCTGTAATAACACGTGCGCTCCTCGTCCATGATGTGGACGATAGGCACGCGTATGTCGCGCTGGTCGTGAGGGCCGAGCCACGGCGTCTCGGCCTTGGCCTCGGTGGTCTTCTCGGCGGTGGTCTTCCCCTTGGACTCGACCCACTTGCCGAACGAGGCCGAGAACGTCCGCGTTGAGACCGTGCGGATGTTGTTGGTGTAGGTGTACATCCCCGCCGTATCACGACCCCCGCCGAGGTTGGAGGCTACCCGGACGAGCTCGGCATTCAAGTTCCAGCGGTAGAGGCACCTGCGGTACCGGTCTCTGCCGACATAGTGGTCCTGACACGTCCCGCTGGCGGCACTGCTTGCCGTCGTCGACGTCGACGACGACAGGTCGGCTTCGTGGTAGTAGGTCTTGCCCATCGGCACCAAGGTGAAGGCCTGGTCCTGGCTCAACCGGTCGGATGCAGGGAGCTCGATCCGCCCGAGGTTGAGCTGATAGGCGACGACCGCGCCGAACCCCTCCACGGTGACAGGGGACCCAGCCGCAGGATTCGTCGCGGGCCGAGCCACGTCCCAGGCGACGACGCGGAGCCCAGCTTGCCGCTCACCGCTCGTGATGACCTGCTGGATCCACGGATGGGTAGTGGGGACCGGAAATGACAGGCGGCCAGCGCTGTCGGTCGTCGCACGCCAATAGGCGTCGACTGACGAGCCGGTGATCTCAACTGGCAGGTTCGCAGCAGGCAGGCCGGTGGGTCGGACGAACTTCAGCCGGACCACCGGGACTGCCATGACGCTGTACTCGCCGGTCGCAGGCGCCCGGTCGGATACGACGTGCGTGTACTCACCCCAAGCCTCGAACGCGTCGACTTGGACCTCGAAGTGGTACTTCACGTAGGGAAACCTCACCGAATCGCCGGGGAGGGTGACGTTCCAGACGTCAATATTGGTCGCTTCCGGGTTGGCCACCACACGCTCGATTGACTTCGTCGTCCCATCCGGCAAGGAGTAGACCAGGCGCTGCTTAGCGTTGGAGCAGTCCGTCCAGATTCCGCAGTTGTACCGGAAAGTCACCGATAGCGGGACATTGTCACCCGCCGCCACTTCTGGCGGTGGCGTGTGCGTGATGGTGATGTAGTCGTGAGGGTCATCAGCGTGCGCCGTTCCAGCTCCGAGCGGGCCGAACAAAGCACTGAGGATCACGACGGCAAGTCCGATTAGGCGCCGACGTGTCCATCGGCGCCGGATCGGGACATTGGGTTGCACGAGTTGCTTCTCCTTTTCTATTGCGCACGAGACGACGCGGCACCGTGCCGCTTGAGTTCCAAGTCAAGTTCGTGCAAGGCCCGACGCGCATCACATCCCGACAAGACAGTCGACGACAAATGTCGGTCTTGGGGCGCGTATGAAAACTGCCGTTTCGATCATTTGCCGAGCCCCCTTCCGCTCTTAGTCGATTAACCCGCTTGGTCCGCTCACAGCGCTGTATTCGACGAATCGCCTCGGTGCTCAGCCGCTCGGACTTACCCTTGCCGGGAGTATTACGCCGAACTGGGGCGGTATGTCACGGAATTCCCCCCAAATGGGGGGTGTTTTTCGCCCACCCTCCGAGAAAGAATTCCATGAGACGTTCTTTTGAGGCAGGGCGACCCACGTCGGGGTGCCCGTGCTGTCGCTACGGGCTCGGGGCCAGCGGAGGGCAGAACTTCGCGTAGAAAGGCGGATCGGTGTTCCACACCACAACACACGGCAACGACGACGAGGTGGTCGTCGGCAGTGTCGTTGTCACCGCCTCGCCCGTTGCCCTCGCCGGACCAGACACGGTGGCGATGAGCCAGAACCCGACTGCGGACGTCAGCAACAGCCCCACACCCTGCACCTGTCAATTGAACACGGTTCCTCCCCTTTGCGTCGTGAGCCGACGCTCTCCCGACAGAGAGACGCACGAAGCGCATCAGAGTCACGGCGATGAACCTCGAGGCTGAACTGCCAGCGATCCTGACGAGGATTCGCAGGGTGCTGATCAAGGACGGCCTTGATCCCGACTCGGCAGACGACGTGGTTCAGGACGTCTGCGTCCGGCTCCTGCGGGCGGAGCCGCCGCCTGATGTCCCGGCGTGGAACCTTGAGAAGTGGTGCTTCCGAGTCGCGCTCAACCTGCGGACTGATCTCTGGCGCCGGAACCGGCGCATCCAAAGCGGCGGCGAGCTCCCGGATCGTCCCGCGCCCGTCGACGTCGAGCGCGTCGTCCAGTACCGCATCGCCGAGGAAGAGTTCATCCGGGCGCTGCCATCGCTGACGGGCAAGGAGTATGAAGCCGTCGTTGGGACTGTGACGCGCTTGGACACCGACCTGGATACCGCCTCCGGCGCCGAGCGAACTCGACTGCTGTCCGCACGACAGCGATTGCTTGAGCGACTGCGCAACTACCCGGTGGTAGTGCCGCTGGCCGGAGTCGGGCGTTGGTTCAGCAGCGGAGAAGCTTCGCGGCCGATGTGGGCCGCCGTCACCGCATCCGTCGTGGTGCCATTGGTAACGACGCTGGTGCTGCTCCAACACCCGAACCCGACAGCAGGCCCATCATCTCAGGCCATCGCTGCCGAAGCACTGCCTGCGGCCCCTGCCGCAGGCAGACAAGCAACGAACGCCCTTGTTGCACCGGTCGCAGCACCCGAATCCAGTGCCGCTCACGGCGACGGCGCCACCGGATCTTGGGCTCGTGACCCATCCAGACAGACGATCATCAGCATTGACCAGCCGATCGGCAACTCCTCTGGTGCGGCGTTTGAACCAAACAGCCCCGCCGAACCCATGCTGTGTTTTGCGGCTAGCGGCCTCGGAGCCTGCATCGACAAGCCAACGATCACGCTGCCACCGCGTAGCCCTTTGTCGTCGGGCCGGGGCGAGCGCTAACTCCCTCACCGGCCCAAGTTGGAGGCCGAGCGCAAGCGTCTCGTCCAAGGCGTCATCACCGGCAGCATCCCCGACGACCTGGCCCGCGAGCAGCAGGAACGCATCGGAAAGGAGTTGGCGAACGCTCAGGCGGTCATGGACGCCAGCACGGCCGTGTTCCCACAGATCGAGGACGCCTGCGCGGTTCCGTCGACCTGCTCGGCAACTGGGCGGACCTCTACGAAACCAGTGGCCCAGCCACACGCCGCCGATCCACCAGTTCCTCTTTGAGAGGCTGCCGTAGACGTGGACGAAGGGGTCGCCACAGCGGTCTACCGCGAGCCGTGGGGCACGATGCGGGCGGACGAGTTCGCCAACGGGTGACGGGATACGAACAAACCCCGGCACCGCTTCTGCGGACCGGGGCTTGAACCAAGATCTAACGGTGCCCGAGGTGGGATTCGAACCCACATGTCCTTGCGGACAACGGATTTTGAGTCCGCCGCGTCAGCCAATTGCGCCACTCGGGCGGGCGATCCGAAAGCATACCTAGGCTGTCCTCATGCGACTCCCCCGACTCCCCCGACGCCTGCGCCGAATGTTCGTCTGGAGCGCCCTCGTGGGCGCGGTGCTCGCGTGGCGGGAGCGGCAGTTCGGCAAGAACGGCGCCCGCTGAGGCAGTGCCGCTGACCAGCAGGCTCGCCACCCATCATGACGTGGACGAGCTCACCTCGCTCATGCGCGCCGCCATCGACGAGCTGCAGAAGGGCTTCCTCGACGACGCCACGATCAAGGCCAGCCACGCCATCATGGGCCTCGACACCCAGCTCATCGACGACGGCACCTACTTCGTCATCGAGAGCGAGAGCGAGAGCGACGGCACCGGCACGGGTGGCGAGCGCGTGGTCGGGTGCGGCGGTTGGAGCCGACGGGCCACGCTTTACGGCGGCAACCACTCGGCCGGGCGCGACGCCAAGCTGCTCGACCCAGCGGCCGACGCGGCGCGCGTGCGGGCCATGTACACCAGGCCCGGCTTTACCCGCCGCGGCGTGGGCAGGCTGATCCTCGAACTCTGCGAGCAGGCCGCCGCCGACGAGGGCTTCACCCGGCTGGAGCTGATGGCGACGCTCGCGGGCCGGCCGCTATATGAGGCCTACGGCTTCGAGCCGGTCGAAGAGGTGGTCGACACGTCGAGCGGCACGCCGATCCCGATCGTGCGCATGGCCAAGCCGGTGACCCGGCCCCGTCGCCCGGCGAACACCTGACGCCGACGGGACGGTCAGGCGGCGACCGACTTCAACAGGTTCTCCGCCGTCGCCTTCGGGCTGATCTTGTACCAGGCCTCGGCGATCTTGCCCTTCTCGTCGATGAGGAACGCCGAGCGCAGGATCCCCATGTATTTGCGGCCGTACATGGATTTTTCGGTCCAGACCTCGTAGGCCTCGGCAACCGCGTGGTCCTCGTCAGCGAGCAGCGGGAAGCCAAGCGAGTACTTGGTGTCGAACTTGGCCTGCTTGGCCGGCGCGTCCGGGCTGATGCCGATGATGGCGGTGTCGCCAACCTGGCCGGCCACGTCCCGCAACCCGCAGGCCTGCTGCGTGCACCCGGGCGTGTCGGCCTTCGGATAGAAGAACACCAGCACCCGCCGCCCCTTGAAGTCGGCCAGCTTGACCTTGTTGCCGGACTGGTCGAGCAACGTGAAAACGGGCGCCTTGTCACCTGGCTTGAGCGGCATGCCCCGAGGCTAGATCGGGCTCCGAACTGGTTTGAAAGACTGTGGCCGTGACCGACTGGCGGATTCCCAAGGCGGGCCTCGACTGGATGACCTGCGAGGAGCGGGCGTGGGAGGTCATCGACGCCATCTGGTCCGACAGCAGGGAGATCGACAGCGCCAAACTCCTGGCCGAGCTCACCGACGGCCAACGAGCCGTCTACGCGCTCACGTGGGTCGAGCGCGAGGTCAGCAACGGCGGGTTCGACCAGTGCTTCCTCAACCCCGCGGGCGGGATGGTGGCCGATGCGATCCAGGGCGCTCGCCTGCTCGGGCTCGACCCGTATGCGGACCTCATCGCCCGAGCCGCCGAGGCCGCGCTCGGGACCGCCGACCGACTGAGCCAACCCGAGCGACAACGCCGGGTCGACGCGCTCTCCCAGGAGACGGTGGCGACGCTCGACTCCTACGCAGACCAGTTCTACGAACTCCTGGAGAGCCATCCGCTCGACGCCGCCGTCTGCGCGTACATCGACAAACGGCCGAACGAGTTCTTCCTGGAACACGAGCCCACGAGCGAGGAACTGGCCCAGGCCCTTCTCGACTTGGCCCGCGCCCTCCTGGCCGGCCCACCGCCCCGAGACCACGACCGCATCGCGGCGATCCTGCGCGACGCCGCCGACCAGGCCCACCAGGCCGCATCCGATTCGCTCGCCGCTCAGATCCAGTCGCTCGCCGTGCAACTTCTGCGAGATGCGCGGCTGAACGCGATGAGTTCCGGGCTGTGCAATCGTCAGAACCCATATGCGAATCGTGGTCAGTGAATTCATCAGCCTCGACGGCGTCGTGCAGGCCCCGGGCGGCCCGGACGAGGACAGGGACGGCGGCTTCGAGCACGGCGGCTGGTCGATGCCGTACTTCGACGTCGAGATCATGGGCTCGGCCATCGACGAGACGTCGCAGCGCACCGACGTCCTCCTCTTCGGGCGCCGGACGTGGCAGGTGATGGCGGCCTGGTGGCCGAAGGCCGACAAGGACCCGTTCACCGACTGGATCAACAGCGTCGAGAAGCACGTCGTGTCCGACACGCTGTCCGAGGACGACCTCACCTGGGACCCGACGACGCTCATCCGCGGCGCCGACCTCACCACGGCGGTGAACGCCCTGCGCGAGCGGCCCGGCAACGACGTCAACGTGATGGGCAGCTCGAAGCTCGTCACCACCTTGCTGCAAGCCGACCTGGTCGACGAGCTCAACTTGATGATCGAGCCGATCGCGCTGGGCGGCGGCAAGGGGATCTTCCCGACCGACGGCGCCGCTCGGCCGTTCGAGCTGGTCTCGGCCACGACGGCCAAGACCGGCGTGCTCGTCTGCCGCTACCAGCGAACCCGCTAACCCACCGACTTTCCCGCTTTTGGGCACGCTTTCGGCCGGATATGGCCGAAAGCGTGCCCAAAACGGTGAGGGGGGCGGGGCGGTCCACCGACGGGCGGTTAGTCGGCGGCGGGCTTTTCGGCGTAGAGGACGATGTAGCCGAGTGACGGCATGATCGTCACGATGTTGCGCCCGAGCCACAGCGCCTTCTTCATATAGGCCAAGCGGGAGAACATCCGGCCGACGATGCGCAGCGAGTTGCGGCCGCCCTCGTCGCGGACGAACTCACGCGGGTGCATCAACTGGAACGGCCCGACGACTGAGCGCAGCTTGACGTAGCCGGCCCGCTCGAACAGGCCCTGCCAGTCGCGCACGTCGTCGAAGTCGATGCCCGGGCACATCTTCGGCTGCTTGAGGATCTCCAGCGCCCGCTCGTCGGGCCGGTTGCGCCAGACGAACTCCTGGTCGAGCAGCCGGCCGCCCGGCTTGAGGACCCGCTTCAGCTCGCGCACCGCCATGTACCGGTCCACGAACATCGTGACCGCCTCGATGACCACGACGTCGAAGGTCTCGTCGTCGTAAGGAAGCTTGAGGATGTCGCCCAAGTCGATGGTCACCTTGTCGGCGACGCCGGCCGCCTCCACGTTGCGACGAGACTCGTCGACCATCAGCTCCGAGTGGTCGAGCAGCCTGACCTCGCAGCCGAAGCGCTTAGCCATCTCGATGCCGGTGCTGCCCACGCCGCAGCCGACGTCGAGCACCTTGTCCTCGGGACGGATGGCGGCCAGGTCGAACAGTTGCTGCGTCGACTTCATCCCGCCCGGCCGCACGACCTTCTTCCCCAGCGCGGCCAAGAAGCTGTACGGGTCGAGGGCCTCGATCTCCTCGGTCGTCAACTCCAACGCGTCCGGCATCAGCGCACTCCCCCCTTCACGGCCAAGCGGCCGGGTTCCATCAGGTAACACACGATCAGCGAAGTCAGCGCCGCCATGGTGATCGAGCCGGTCCACAGCTCGGCCGGCCACTCCACTGCGTAGAACAGCTTCAAGATCCCGTAGTACGCAGCCCACATCACCGCGGGCACGGCGGCGGCGAACCGACGGAAGGTGCCGAGATCGGAGGGCTTCGGATCCCACCGGGCGATCAGCACATCTGCGGTCAGGCCCCCGACGAGCGCGGCGATGATCGTCCAGCCGTGGAAGAACTCCCACGTGGCCAGCATGCTGCCGGTCGCCACGCCGAAGGTCAGCGTGAACGTGCCGAACGGCAGGCGCCAGCGCCGGATGGCGTGGAAGGCGACCGACATGAGCGTGCCCGTCGTGAGGATGATGCTGGCCACGCCCAGCGACCGCAGCCGCTCGATCGTGAAGTAGTTGAACCGGTCGGCCGTCTCCGGCGGCAGCCGGCGCAGGAAGTCCGGCTCGACGGTGGGCAGGTCGCTGGCGAACAGGTTCAGATAGCTGATGAAGAACGAGGTCATGGTGGCGGTCAGCACGATCGACCACAGCCACGGCGCGAACTGCCGGATGCCCTGCTGCTCCGGATTCTCCAGCAGCGCGCCCGCCCGCCAGGCGCACGAGACCATCAGGAACATGCCGATGGCCAGGCACCAGTGGGTGGGGCTGAAGAACGAGTTGAGGTCCTGCTCGATGCCCCATGCCAGATGCCAGAACTGGTCGAAGAAGGCGCCCGTGCCGAAGATGATCACGCCAAGCAGACCCGCCGCGTACCCCTCGGGCATCGCCTCCGCGCCGGTTCGGCCGCTGGCCCGGTGCTCCCGGTAGTACAGCCACACGAGCCACGCCGCGAACGAGAGGAACCCGGTGTAGAGCAAGGCGTGGTACTTGGTCGTGATCGAGTCGTGCAGGTCCTGCGTGCGGTGCGCCCAGCCGTCCACCAACAGGCCCACAAGCATCCACGTCGCCAGCCCGTTGGTGATCTGGTGCTCCCGCCTGGTCAACACCGGGCGCCCGCCGTCCCCGGTCGACGACGCCGCGCCGCCCGCCGCCTCGTCCCGTTCGACCTTCAACTCCATGCCGTCGCCCCCTTTGCTCGTCGGGCCAGCCGGTGCACGGCCTGGGCCAGAACGTCGACGTCCTCATGGGTGTTGTAGAACGCGAGCGACGGCCGCACCGTGGCGTCGAGCCCGAAGTGGCGCAGGGCGGGCTGCGCGCAGTGGTGGCCGGCGCGCACCGCGATGCCCTCTTGGTCGAGGGCGGTGCCGACCTGCTCCACCGACATCCCGTCGAGCACGAACGACACCACCGCGGCCTTGACCGGCGCGGTGCCGATGAGCCGCACGCCGGGGATCGATCCCAGCGCCGACATGGCGTGCTCGAGCAGGGCGTGCTCGTGGGCGGCGATGCCCGGCAGCCCGACGGCGGTGACGTAGTCGATGGCGGCGCCCAGCCCGACTGCGCCGGCGATGATCCCGGTGCCCGCCTCGAACTTGTACGGCAGGTCGTTCCACGTCGGCAGCGCGTCGAACGTCACCGTCTTGATCATCTGGCCGCCGCCCTGCCACGGCGGCATCTGCTCCAACAGCTCGCGGCGGCCCCACAGCACACCCACCCCGGTCGGCCCGAACAGCTTGTGCCCCGAGAAGGCGAAGAAGTCGGCGCCGAGCGCGTGCACGTTGACCGGCAGGTGCGGCACCCCCTGCGCGCCGTCGACCACGACGCGGGCGCCCACCGCGTGCGCCATCTGGGCCATGACCTCGACGGGGACGATGGTGCCGAGCGCGTTCGACACCTGCCCGAGGGCGACGATCTTCGTGCGCGGCCCGAGCACCTGGGCGTAGCGCGCCAGGTCGATCTCGCCGTCGTCGTTGATCGGCGCCACCCGCAGGGTTGCGCCCTTCTCCGCGCACAGGAGCTGCCACGGGACGATGTTCGAGTGGTGCTCCAGCTCGGTGACCACGACCTCGTCGCCCGGCCCGACCACGCTGCGCCCGTACGACTGGGCCACCAGGTTGATCGCCTCGGTGGTGCCGCGGACGAAGACCACCTCGGCCCGGTCGGTGGCCCCGATGAAGTGGCGCACCTTCTCGCGGGCGCCCTCGAAGGCGTCGGTGGCCCGGGCTGCCAGCGCGTGGGCGCCGCGGTGGACGTTGGAGTTGTCGCGCTCGTAGAAGTTCGCCAGCGCGTCGATCACCGACTGCGGCTTCTGCGTGGTGGCGGCGTTGTCGAGCCAGACCAGGCGCTTCCCGTGGATCTTCTGGTTCAGAGCCGGGAAGTCGTCACGCAGGCGATAGGGGTCGACGGCGCCGGTCGGCAACGCGTTCGCCGCTGCGATGGGCCTGGCCGGTGCGTTGAAGCCGTACGACAGCGGCATCGAGCCGAGGCTGCGGTGGAGCTGGTCGAGGAAGTCCTGGCCGGGTCCAGGCCACGCGGTCGGCGGTGGCATCGGCGCGGTCGGCGCGGTCGGCGGCGAGACCCCGTCCCGGTAAAGCTGATTGGCCAGCGCGGCGACGACGTCTGCGGGCACTGCGCCGTCGCCGTCGAGCCCGGTCATGCGTAGTCGTAGTAGTGGCCGACCTCGACGTTCTCCATCACGGCCAACGCGTCGTCGGCGTGGACGGCGGCGGAGAAGTAGGTCGACAGGAGATAGGAGGCGACGGCCTTCTGGTTGATGCCCATCAGCCGGACCGAGAGGCCGGGCACCGCGTCGAGCTCGCCCGCCACGCCCGCATGCCGGAGGCCGACCACGCCCTGGTCGTCGGCGCCGGCCCTGACGAGGAGGATGTTGGTGGTGCCGGTGCGGCCGGTGACGCGGGAGCGGCCGTCGACGAGGAGCTTGTCGCACGGCACAAGGGGCACGCCCCGCCAGGTGAGGAACGGCGTGCCGTACATCGTGACGGTGGGCGGCGGCACGCCCCGGCGGGTGCACTCCCGTCCGAAAGCGGCGATGGCGGCGGGGTGGGCGAGGAAGAAGCACGGCTTCTTCCAGACCATGGCCAGCATGTCGTCCATGTCGTCCGGCGTCGGGCGGCCCTTGCTGGGGCTCATTCGCATGGAGGCGGCGGCCTGGTGGAGCAGCCCGAAGTCGGGGTTGTTGACGATGGCGTGCTCCTGCTGTTCGAGGATGCCCTCGACACCAAGGCGGATCTGCTCTTGGAGCACGTCGATCGGGTCGTTGTAGAGGTCGCTGACCCTGGTGTGCACGCGCAGGATGGTCTGGGCCACCGACAGCTCGTACTCCCGAGGCTGCGTGTCGAAGTCGATGTAGGTCTCGGGCAGGTCCGGCTCGCCGGTGTGGCCTGCGGCCACGTCGATCCGCTTCTCGCCGTACTCGTCGACCCGCTGCCGGTTGGCCTCGTGCTCGGCGATGGCGAACTCGATGTTGGCCTGGAGCTCGGGCGAGCTGCGGACCATCGACTGGAAGTCGGCCCGGGAGAGGGTGACCAGGGTGGTCGGCGCCAGCGCGGTGACGGTGGCGTTGCGGGTGGCGTCCTCGACCAGCGCCGTGGCGCCGAAGTGGTCGCCGGGGCCGAGCACGTCGAGGCGCAGCTTCTCGCCGCGCGCACCCTGTCGCGACACCTCGACGACACCGCTGGCCACGATGAACAGCCGGTCGCCGTCGGCACCCTCTTGCACGACGTCGCTGCCGATGTCGTGGCGCTCGACGCCGAAGCGGCCCGCCATCGCGTGGAGCAGCGCGGGCTCCACGCCCCGGAAGATCGACAGGTTGTGCAACTGGGCCGGGTCGACCGTCGGGGCGTCGCCGTCGACGCTGATCGTCAGGCGGTGGTCGTCGGGGACAAGGAGGCGCACCCGGTTGACCCGGTAGGTGCCGGCCTCGACGTGCACCCACGGCAGCAGGCGCAGGAGCCATCGAGGGGTGAGGGCGGTCCACTGCGCCCTCGTCTTGGTGGTGTTGGCGAGCAGGCGCGCTGCTTCAGGACTGACGCTCTGCCGCAGATCAAGCCCCGGAATGACCACGTCGCTCATAGAGCCCCCCAGATCCCCAACGGATTCACGAAAAGCGTAGCTCCCGTGGGCCGTCCGTACTCGGGGGCAGCGTCATCAGGCCCGACAGGCCTGCCGCGACGTGCCGCTTTTGGGCACGCTTTCGGCCGTATACGGCCGAAAGCGTGCCCAAAACGATGCTGGGGGGTTACGCGACCTGGGCGGACACGGTGTTGCTGACCCGACTGGGCCGGGTGCCGTAGAGGGTCGTGACCCGGTAGAGGTACGACCCGGTGGTCCGGCCGGTGACGGTGTAGCTGGTCCCGTCGACGGTTGCGAGCGGTCCCCACGTCAGCGTCGAGACGGCGATGTCGTCGACGTACCACCCGAGGCGGGCGACGTCGATGTAGATCTCGGGCCCGTGGGTGAACCGGAAGCGGAGGAACACCGACTGCCCGGCGAAGCGCGACAGGCTGGCCGAGCGGGCCGTCAGGTCCTCAGCCACCAGCCCGGCCTCGTTGCCGATCGTGTCGTTGGGGGTCGACCGCTGGAAGACCTGCGACCACGAGGCGCCGTCCGGCGACACCTCCACAACGAGCTTGTCGCCCGCATGGTTGTAGGCCCAGTCCTTGAACGACACGATCGTCTCGCCCGCGGCCGGGATGGCCACCGGCTCCTTGGTCGTCATCGTCGCCGACACGCCGGTGCTGGCCTCGTTGGCCTGGGCCCAGAACGTCGTGCCGTCGTGGCCCGGCTTGGTCGACGTCTTCCACTCGAAGGCGCCGTCCTCCGTGGCGACCACCCACTTGCCGAGACCCGACTCGGCGTCGTCGGCGAACACCGGCGCGCTGATCACGCCCTCTTCGAGCGTGTCGGGGCCGGTGGCGCCCTCAGGCCGGGTCCACTCCAGCGTGTAGGACCCGTCGGGGTCCGGGACCGAGTAGTCGCTGCCGAGCGACAGCGTCGCCGGGGTCACGATCGGGCAGCTCATGACGGCGATCTCGTCGACGTACCAGCCGGTGACGGCGCCGGTGCAGTCCTGCCCCTCTTCGAACTTGAGCCGGAACGTGTCGCCGTCCTTGACCAGGCTGGAGAGGTCCGCGATCGAGGTGCCCCACGAGCCGGTGAGCACGCCGGTGTCGACGCCCGACCAACCCCATTCCGGCGACTTCGGATTGCCCGAGAGCAGCTCCTTGTTCGGCCCGTTGAACAGGTAGGCCGACGTCGGGACCTCGGCGAACTCGCCGCCGTTGACGCTGATCATCACGTTGCCGCCGTCGTACTCCTCGGTGGCGACGTAGTGGTTGAACCGCAGCGTGGTCGACCCGCCGGTGGCGGTGATGACCGGCGACGTCACCGCGACGGTGCCCTCCGGCGACTCGTCATAGCCAGGCACCGGCTCGCCACCGATGGTCACGACGGCGCAGGCGTCCGCGTGCGAGGCGCGAGCAAACGCCGCGCGCCCCTCTCGGCCGGGAAGCTCGTCGGTGACGGTGAAATCGGTGGCCGCCCAGCGGTCGGGGTCGGCGGCCACGTGGGAGAACTGCCACCCGTCGCTGCCGGTCTCCCAGTCCTCGCTGAACAGCGTGGAGCCGCCCGGGCACGGCGCCGGGGCGCCCGGCTTCAGCAGCGGCCCGCCGCAGGAGGCCGGCGGCGTCTCCATCTCGGTCGCGGCGATGGCCTTGTCGACCTGCGCGCAGTCGTTGGCGGTGATTGCCTGTCCGGCGGCGTCGCCAGGCACCGGCGTCAGCGCGATGCCGAGCAGGTCGGAGCACGACGCCCGCAGCGCCGCCGAGTGCTCGAAGAACCCGGTCGTCGGCGTCTGGTAGGCGACCATGGCCTGGTAGTAGATGTGCGAGGCCTTGGTCATGCCGATCGGGGCGATGGTCTGGCCGTTGAAGGTCTTGCCGTCCACCGTGACCGGCTGCGGCTCGAACTTGCGCAGCCGTTCGTCGATGCCCTGGCTCACGTCCTTCTGGCGCCGCTGCAGCTCGGACACGTCGCGCGCCAGTTGCTCGTTCAGTCCGCGCAGCTTGGCTT
>Ga0190267_10000060_pt1 | contig 21215 bp, 28 predicted proteins | sample Popmic239T_FD_140332 | JGI IMG/M metagenome (GOLD analysis project Ga0190267, IMG submission 140332) | Populus adjacent soil microbial communities from riparian zone of Oak Creek, Arizona, USA - 239 T | ecosystem: Environmental > Terrestrial > Soil > Riparian zone | place: USA: Arizona... | reverse complement strand
GGCGTGGCGGGCGACGAGCGCCGGGATGACCTTGGCATCGGTCGTGATCGGACCGGCCACGCGCAACCCGTGCTCGGCGCGCAGCTCGGCGTGGTTGTCGACGTCGCCGTTGAGCACGCCGACGACGAACGGGGCCAGCGCGCCACCGGGCTGCTCGACCTCGTCGCTGTTGACCGGGTGGGCGTTCGGCTCCGAGACGATCCCGACGCTGGCCCAGCGGGTGTGGCCGAGCACGACGACCTCGACGCTCGGGCTGGAGGCGAGGGCCTCGTGGAGCAGGTCGTCGTGTTGGATGGCGCTGCGGATGGCGGCGGTGTTGTCGCCCAGCTCGCCGATCTCGGCGGCCGCCTTGTAGACGAAGCTGAGCGTGCCGTCGGGCAGCACGCGGGCGGCGCCGTTGGTGAACAGCAGGCTGCCGCGGTTGGCCGCCGCGGGGGTGGCGGCGCCGGTCACGAGGAGGTGCAGGCCGGCCGAGTCGCGGCCTCGCACTTCGAGCCGGTCGATGGCGGACAGGGCGGTTTGGACAGAGGTCATGGCTGCCACCGCGGGCGGGTCGTTGGCGCGGACCAGCTTGGCCACCTCGTCGGCGGTGCGCAGCCGGTCGCACTCGATGGCCCAGGCCAGGTCCTTGACCTCGATGACGAGGGCGTTGGTCTCCTCGCTGGCAGGCAGCTCGCCGGCGTCGAGCTTGGCCTCGATGGCGGCGACCTCGGCCCGGGCCTGTGCGACGGCGTCACGCACGTGGTCGGCCAGGGTCGGGTGGTCGAGCAGCGCCTGCACCCCTGGCACCCCGCCGAGGAGCGCGTTGGCCTGCACCAGCCCGTCGCGGATCGCGGCCAGGTCGCTGGCGCCGAAGCAGGCAAGCACCTCGTCAGGGCTGGGGGCGGGCCGACTCGAAGGACGGCGCAGGACGGCGATGATCCCGCACATGGGGGCCAAGGCTAGGTGCTCCCCGCCCCTCCGCCCCCCGCCCCCGCCCCCTCTCCCCCGCCCCCCTCCCGTTTTGGGCACGTTTTCGGCCATATATGGCCGAAAACGTGCCCAAAACGGCGTGACTCAAGAAAAGCGTGCAGACGCTACTCTCATGTCTTCCACAACATCGGGGGGTGTTCGTATGGCTCGTCGACGGGTGCTGGCGGGATCGCTGGCGCAGATGCAACGGGAGGCTGCACGAGCGCAACTGGCGCAGGTCAAGCTTGTCGAACAGCAGCGGCGGGCTGCTGAACGCGCCTTGCGAGCTCGCGAGCGTGCCTTGGCCGCCAACGAACGCGAGCTCAAGCGCCTGTACGCAGAGGAGCGGACTGCCGAGGTCGACGAGATGAACAGGCGCCTCGATGACGAGGTGGCCGCGCTGGAATCAATTCTTGCCGCGACGTTGGAGGTTGACGACCACCTCGATATCGAGACCCTGAAACAGCCTGTCCACCTTCCAAAATTCACGCCTGGGGCGTTGGCGAAACCCGAGCCGTCTCCGCATCTCGACTCGTTCCTTCCATCCCCGCCATCGGCGCTGGGGCGGATATTCGGCAAGGCCAAGCACGAAGCAGCCGCACTGGAAGGCAAGCGTCGCTACGAGGAGGCCGTCGATGCGCACGCTCGCGCCGAGGCGGATCGGCTCAGTCGGCTTGCCGCCGCCCAGGCAGATCATGAACGCCACGTCGCCAAGCTCCGGGGTGAGATCGAGGCCCAGCACCAGGAGATCGACCAGTTCAAGCAGGAGTTCGAGCGCGGAGAGCCCGACGCGATCGTCAGCTATTTCACCCTCGTGCTCGAAGCGAGCCTCTACCCAGAGGGGTTTCCCCAGCGGTTCCGGCTTGCCTATGTGCCCGAATCACGGCAACTCGTGATCGAGTACGAGATGCCGAGCATCGAAGTGATCCCTCAGACAAAGGCGTACAAGTACGTCAAGGCCAGGGATGAGATCACCCAATCGACGAGGCCGGCGTCTCACATCAAGTCGCTGTATGCATCCGTGCTGACCCAACTCACCCTGCGGGTGCTGCACGAAGTGATGGAGGCGGACAAGGCGGGCTACGTCGAGACGGTCGTCTTCAACGGCTATGTCGAGACGATCGACAAAGCGACGGGACAGCCGGCCCGGCCCTACCTCATCACTCTGCGCACGACCCGCCCCGTCTTCGAGGCCCTCGACTTGTCACGCGTCGATGCAGCGGCTTGTCTTCGCCACCTCAATGCATCGGTGTCGAAGAGCCCCTCGGAACTGGCTCCGGTGAAGCCCGTGTTGGAGTTCAACATGGTCGACCCGCGGTTCGTGCAAGAGGCCGACGTGCTCTCCGAACTGGACCAGCGGCCAAACCTCATGGAGCTCAGCCCCAAGGAGTTCGAGTCGCTGATCACCAACCTCTTCACGGCCATGGGCCTTGAGGCCAAGTTGACGCAGGCCTCTCGCGACGGCGGCGTGGATTGCGTGGCGTACGACCCCCGTCCGATCTTCGGCGGCAAGGTCGTCATCCAGGCGAAGCGATACAAGGGCACGGTCGGAGTGAGTGCAGTGCGCGACCTGTTCGGCACGATGCAGAACGAGGGTGCGTCGAAGGGCATCCTCGTGACGACGAGCGGATACGGGGCGGCCTCCTTCGAGTTTGCGAACGGCAAGCCGCTCGAGCTGATCGATGGGTCAAACCTGCTGTACCTGCTCGCTGAGCACGCGGGGCTGGAAGCGAAGATCCAGCCGCCCACCGGGTGGAAGGACCCGCTCGTCGAGTTCTGAGTCCCCCGCCCCCCTCCCGTTTTGGGCACGTTTTCGGCCATATATGGCCGAAAACGTGCCCAAAACGGATCAGGCGGCGGTGCGGGGCGGCGGTGCGGGCTAGGGGCGGGTGCCCCAGGTCTCGACGGCGGCGGCGATGGTCTCGGCGGCCTCGGCGGCGGTGGCCTGGTCGGCGGCTTCGACCATCACCCGCACGAGCGGCTCGGTGCCGCTGGGCCGGAGCAGGACCCGGCCGGTGTCGCCCAGGGCGGCCTCGACCGTGTGCACCGCGGCCCACACGTCGGCGGCCTGGTCGAGCCCGTCCCGACTGGCGACCCGGACGTTGCGCAGGATCTGGGGCAGGCGGGTCATGACCGCGGCGAGCTCGTGCAGGGGCCTGCCGGTGCGGCGCACCACGTCGAGCAGTTGCACGCCGGTCAGCAGGCCGTCGCCGGTGGTGGCCAGGTCTCGGAAGATCACGTGCCCGGACTGCTCGCCGCCCAGCGACCACCCGCCCGCTTCGAGCGCCTCCAGCACGTACCGGTCGCCGACCTGCGTCTCGTGCACCGTGATGCCGTGCTCGGCCATAGCCAGGCGCAGCCCGAGGTTCGACATGACCGTGACCACGAGCGTGTCGTCGTGCAGCCGGCCCTGGTCCCGCAGGTCGAGCGCGAGGATCGCCATGAGCTGGTCGCCGTCGACGAGGTTCCCCTGCGCGTCCACCGCCAGCACCCGGTCGGCGTCGCCGTCGAATGCGAGGCCGACGTCGGCCCCGTTCGCCACGACGGCCTGCTGCAAGGACTGGGGGTGGGTCGAGCCGCAGCCGTCGTTGATGTTGGTGCCGTTGGGCTCGGCGTGCAGGACGTCGACCCGGGCGCCGAGGCGTTCGAGGACGCGAGGGGCGACCTGCGATGCGGCCCCGTTGGCGCAGTCGATGACGACGTGCAGGCCGGCCAGGTCGTGCTCGGCGGCCACGTGGGCCTCGTAGGCAGTGGTCGGGTCGGGGTCGAGGGTGACGGCGGGGATGGCAGCGACGGCGGCGACGGCGGCGTCGGCCAAGAGAGCCTCGAGCCGCTCCTCAACGTCGTCGGGCAGCTTGCGCCCGCCGGCCAGGAAGAACTTCACGCCGTTGTCGGCGTAGGGGTTGTGGGAGGCCGAGATCATCGCCGCGGGCAGGCCCCGCTCCGCCGATGCGAAGGCGACCGCGGGCGTGGGCAGGACGCCGAGGTCCACGACGTCGCCGAGGCCCGCGGCCAGGTCGGCGAAGATGCGCGGGCCGGACTCCCGCGTGTCGCGGCCGACGAGGAACGGCCCGGGGCCGAGCACCTGGCGGGCGGCCGCGCCCAAGCGACCGAGCAGTTCAGTGGTGAGTTCGGAGGCGGCGCCGCGGACGCCGTCGGTCCCGAACTTCAGGGTCAACGCTTGGAGTACTGCGGCGCCTTGCGGGCCTTCTTGAGGCCGTACTTCTTGGACTCCTTCTCCCGGGCGTCACGGGTGAGGAAGCCGGCCCGCTTCAGCGCGATGCGCTGCTCGGGGTCGAGCTCGGCCAGCGCCCGGGCGATGCCGAGGCGAAGGGCGCCCGCCTGGCCCGCCGAGCCGCCGCCGTGGATGGTGGCGTCGACGTCGTAGACCTCGGCGGTGTTGGTGAGCCGCAGGGGCTCGGACACGATCATGCGGTGGGTCGCCGACGGGAAGTAGTTCTCGATCGGGCGGCCGTTGACCGTGATGACCCCGGCGCCCGGACGGAAGCGGACGCGGGCGACGGCCTCCTTGCGACGGCCGGTGGTCTGGCTGAGGGGCTTCGGCATGGCGAGCGGTTCTCCTAGGCGGTGGCCCGGCGGGCACCGGCCAGATCGAGCGGCTGCGGCCCCTGGGCCGAGTGCGGGTGGGTGGGACCGGCGTAGATCTTCAGCTTCTTGAGCATGGCCCGGCCCAGCGGGCCCTTCGGCAGCATGCCCTTGACCGCCTTGCGGACGGCCTCTTCGGGCTTCTTGGCCAGCAGCTCGGTGTAGGTGGTCTCGCGCAGGCCGCCCGGGTAGCCGGAGTGGTGGTAGGCGATCTTCTTCGACGCCTTGTCCGAGGTGAGGACGATGTTGGCGGCGTTCACGACGATCACGTGGTCGCCAGTGTCGAGATGGGGAGCGAAGATCGGCTTGTGCTTGCCTCGCAGGATGCGGGCCACCTCGGTGGCGAGGCGGCCGAGAACCAGGCCGTCGGCATCGACGACGTGCCAGGCGCGCTGGATATCACTCGGTTTCGGAGAGTACGTACGCACGCAGGTTCCTTCTACTCGGGGCGCGCTAAAGCCGACGGACAAGGATAGGTGCGCAGGCCGTTTCCGGCAAACGCCGCCCCCACCGCCGACAATCCACAGCACCTGCTGCTGTGGATTGTCGGCACTAGCGTCGGCACTAGCGTCGGCGGCGGATGATCAGCCTGCACGACATCGAAGAGGCGCGCGAGCGGGTCAAGCCGGTCGTGCGGGCCACGCCAGTCGACGTCTCCGACTCGCTCTCCCGACTGGCCGGCCGACGGGTGCTGTTCAAGCCGGAGTACCGCCAGCGCACCGGCTCGTTCAAGATCCGCGGCGCCTACAACCGGATCTCCCGCCTGCCCGCGGGCGGCCACGTCGTGGCGGCATCGGCCGGCAACCATGCCCAGGGCGTCGCCTTGGCCGCCCACCTGACCGGGCAGCGGGCGACGATCTTCATGCCGGTCAACGCGCCGCTTCCCAAGGTGGAGGCCACGCGGGGCTACGGCGCCGAGGTGCGCCTGGCCGGCGACGTGGTGGACGACTCGCTCGCCGCCGCCCGCGCTTTCGCCGACGAGGCGGGCGCCGTGTTCGTCCCTCCCTTCGACGACCCGCTGATCGTGGCGGGCCAGGGCACCGTCGGGTTGGAGATCGCCGAGGAGGCGCCCGACGCCGAGGTCGTCGTGGTGCCGGTTGGCGGCGGCGGGCTGATCGCAGGGGTGGCCACCGCGCTGGCCAACACCCGGCGGGGCTGCCGGGTCGTCGGCGTGGAGGCGGCCGGCGCCACGGCGATGTTGGCCGCGATGGAGGCCCGCCGCACGGTCACCGTCGGGGGCGTGGCGACCATGGCCGACGGCATTGCGGTGAAGACCGTGTGCGACCTGACCCTGTCGCACGTGCAGGCGTTCGTGGACGACGTCGTGACCGTGGACGAAGAGCAGATCAGCCAAGCGGTGCTGCTCCTGCTGGAGCGGGGCAAGGCGGTGGTCGAGCCCGCCGGCGCGGTCGCGCTCGCCGCCGTGCTGGCGGGCAAGGTGGCCGGGACCGGCCCGGTGGTGGCCGTGTTGTCGGGCGGCAACGTCGACCCGCTGCTGCTGACCAAGCTGATCGACCACGGCCTCTCGGCGGCCGGGCGGTTCCTCCGACTGCGGATCATCCTGGGCGACCACCCGGGCGCGCTGGCGCTGGTCACCGGCGCCGTCGCCGAACTGGGGCTCAACGTGCTCGACGTGGCCCACAACCGGTCCGGCGTCCCACTGGGGGTGGACGAGGTGGAGGTGCTGTTCACCCTGGAGACCAGGGACCCGGAGCACCGCGAGGAGGTCGTGGGGAGCCTGCGGAAGCTGGGGTACCGGGTGGAGCTACTGCCGTAGGTCGGGGGCGAGCCGGTCGCCGCGGGCGGTCCAGGCCCGCCACCACTGCAGGAACTCGTCGGCACCGAGCGGCGGGCTGAGGAAGTAGCCCTGGGCCAGGTCGCAGCCGAGGTCGCGCAGGGCGTCCCATGCGGCGGCGGTCTCGACGCCCTCGGCCACCACGTCGAGCCCGAGGTTGCGGGCCAGGTCGATCGTCGAGCGCACGATGACGGCGTTGTTCTCGTCGGTGGTCAGCTTCTGCACGAACGACTTGTCGATCTTGATGCCGTCGACCGGGAGCCGGCTGAGATAGGCGAGCGACGAGTAGCCGGTGCCGAAGTCGTCGATAACGAGGCGGATGCCCATCTCCGACAGGCGGCCCATGATGTGCATGGCGCGCAGCGGGTCGGCGATCAGCATGCTCTCGGTGATCTCGATCTCGAGGAGCCGGGCAGGCACGCCGTGACGGGCGAGGAGCTGCTCGATCTCGTCGGGGAGCATGAGGTCGTGGAAGTTCTGGGTGGAGATGTTGACCGCCACCGAGACGTCGAGCTGGAGCCGTGACCACTCGCGGATCTGGCGCAGGGCTTGGTCGAGCACGTTGATGGTCAGCGGGCGCATGACGCCGGTGCGCTCGGCCAGCGGGATGAACTCGTTGGGCGGCACCATGCCGTACCACGGGTGGTTCCAGCGCACGAGGGCCTCGACGCTCACCACGGCGCCGTCGGACAGGCGGGCCTTGGGCTGGTAGTGCAGCAGGAGCTGATTGTCGTCGACCGCGCCGCGCAGCTCGCCGGACAGCGCCAGGGTGCGGCGGCTGGCCTTGTCCTTGCCCTGGAGGTACACCTCGACGCCGGTCTTGAGGCGCTTGGCCTCGTACATGGCGTTGTCGGCCCGCTGGAGGAGGGTCTCGGTGTCGAGGCCGTGCTCGGGGAAGCCGGCGATGCCGACGCTGGCCTGCACGCTGAGGCTGATCCCTTCGAGGTGGAACGGCTCGGCCAGCGCCTTGAGCAGACGGTGGGCGGTGTCCTGGGCGGTGTCGAGGCTGCCCAGGTCCGGGAGGAAGATGGCGAACTCGTCGCCGCCGAGGCGGGACACGGTGTCGACGGCCCGCAGGTAGCGGCGCAGTCGCTCGGCGACCTGCTGGAGCAAGACGTCGCCGGTGTGGTGCCCCAGGGTGTCATTGACCTCTTTGAAGCCGTCGAGGTCGATGAGCATGACGCCGAGGATCCCGCCGTTGCGCCGGCAGCGGGCGGTCGCCTGCTCGATGCGGTCCCGGAAGAGGATGCGGTTGGGCAGGCCGGTGAGGCTGTCGTGGAGGGCGTCGCGCTCGCGGCCCAGGCTGCTCTTGGCGCTCTTGTAGACGGAGTAGAGCGGCAGCGCGAGCAGCGGCACCACGACGAGGTTGTGGTCGGCGGCCACCACGGCCATCGGGCTGAGGCCCATGAGGACGCCCGCGGTGCTGGCCTGGAAGCTGAAGTCGCGGGTCATGAAGGCGAACGGGGACAGGCCGGCCCGCACGGCAGTGACGACCGCGTTGACGCCGTGCAAGGTCACGAACATGACCCCGCCGCCGGCCAGGATCGGCCCGAGCGTTTTCAGGGTGACGTCGACCTGGATGGTGGAGACGTCCACGCCTGCGCCCGCCGCGACGGTGAGGGCGGCCAGCACGACCGCCAGCGTGTAGTGGGCGATGTCGAACACCGCCCACGCGATGTTCTTGCGCCGGGCCAGGCTGCCGAGCAGGGCGGCCACGACCATGGCGGCGAGGGCGGGCCGGGTGCCGCTGGTGAGGAGGATGGCGTACCCAAAGGCGGCGCTGGTCTTCATCTCCTCGGTGCCGCCGGGGAGCGGGACCTGCACCGGCCACAGCTCGCAGGGGATCAGGAAGACCGCGAACACCCACAGCACAGGCGAGGACAGGACCTCGGGGATCTCGCTGGGGGTGATTGATGCCGCAATCCGGGCAAGCAGGGCCAACCCTGGGACCGTAATGCCCAGGTAGAACCAGGAAAGCGGGTCGAGACGCCGGCGCCGCACACAGTGGTGTCGGCTGGCGCGGGCGCCGACCTAAGCGGCTGCGGTGGCCAAGGCGGCCACGGGGCGCTCTGCCTCGCGCTCGCCGTCCTGCTCGTCGAGGGCGGCGAGGGCGGTGAGGCGGACGTGCTCGGCGACGGCCGCGGCCAGCGCCTGGCAGCCGACGGCCTGCTCGGCCGGGGTGGGCTCGGCGGTGGTGACCCAGCGCTGCAGGGCCTTGCCGCCGCCCAGGACGGCCCGACTCAGGACGTGCTGCGGCCGCTTGGCGGCCAGGGTGACGACTTCGGCGGTGGCGCCGATCAGCAGCAGGAAGGCGGGCAGCTCCCACAGGCCGCTGGCAACGTCGCGGAGGCCGACGCCGGCGAGCAGCACGATGAAGACCAGGTTGGTGCCGCACCGGTCGTGGACCCGGTCGGCCTTGAGGACGGCGGCGGTGTCGGCCATGTCGACGCCCTGTTCGAAGGCGGCCACCGCCTTGTGCTCGGCGCCGTGGTAGCGCCACAGGCTCTTGGGCGTGGCCAGGCGGAGCACGGCGAAGGTGACGATCGTGGTGGCGGCGATGGCCGGGGCGCTGGCGGCCACGTCGCCCGCCTGGCGGGTGAAGGCGAAGGCCGCCAACTCCAGGCCGACGAGGATCAGCAGCAGGCGGCGGTTCAGCTTGCTGTTGGCCTTGTGCTTGCCGGCGGCCCGGCTGCCTCGCATCATGCCCCGGCCGATGCCGAGCTTCAGGGCCGAGAACAGGCCGGCGACGATCCGGAGCACGGGCACCTTGGCCAGCGGGTTGGGAGCGACCGCGCCGACCTCGACCGAGCCGTCCTGGCGGGCGATGGCCCACGCCCGGCTCGTGCGCATCAAGACGCCGTCAGCGAGCGCCTGGCCGCCGACCTTGATCGGCTCGTTGTCGTCTGACTGGTCCCGCGCCACCGTCCGGCCCCTCACTTGGGTCTCATCGGCAGACCGCCCCCGGTCCTGAGGTTTGCGAGGATACGCCCGATCCGCCCCCTATCGGCCCTTCGAGTGAGCGGGGGACAGAGTCAGGTCGCTATGGGTTCTTGCGCTGGTTCGAGCGAGCCCGCACCTCGTCCGCCAGCTTCACGCCGTCCCGGCCCGCGCCTTTGATGTGGGCGCCGCCGTTTTTCGACTCGGCGGCCCGCACCTTGAAGACCGCCCGCTCCTCTGAACGCCTTTTCGCTGCCACGGACACCTCTCCTCGACGACCCTCATAGTGACGGTACGGAGGGGGTGTAACAAGTACTTCTTGCGCTACGCGGCAGAAGGCGACGGCTGTTGGGCGGCTCGAACGGCGACTGAGACGGCAGCGAGGCAGAGGGCACAAACGAAGGCGAGACCTGCAAACGTCAGCCGGAGCGCAGTCCCCTCAACCGACAAGGCGATCGCACCGGCGGCTACGTAGGAGCTGCCTGCTGCAACTGCCACACACCACCGCAGACCCCTGAGCACCATGCTCGCAAGGCGGTGCTCCCCCGGTTTCGACACGATGGCGATGAGGAGGCCGGGGACGAGCAGGAGGGTCGCTGCGGCGGCGTCCGATGATCGCTCGATCGCTCCGCCGAACACCATCCCGGCGACCAGCGACGCGAAGATCACGGCCACGCTGAGCCGGGTCGCCCGCAACATGCCCTCCGGTGCCGGAAGTATGCGGACCGACGCCTGGCCGAAGGCAACCGCATCAGCGTCCGACGCGAACAGGTGAACGCGATCGCCTCGTCCGGGCGCGGTGACCTCCATGTCGCCCTCGCCACCGATCGTCCGCAGCGTCGCGTCGCTTATCTGCACGTCGCCGGGCACTTCACACTCGACGTGGTAGCCCTGCGCATCGCCGATGAGAGGCACGTCGAACTCGACGCCGAACGGTCGAAAGCCCAGTGACTGCTTCACCGTTGGGCGTCGTTTCCGTGCCAGCGGCTCGGAGTAGGCGTACTTGAAGACGCGGCGTTGCGCGCCTTCGGCGACGTCGGTAACCGGTGTGACCAAGAGGAACCCATTGGCGAGCGATTCGACGAGCCCACGGAATGCCGGCCGAGCAAAGAGCGCGGCACGAGCTTCGGCGTCTCCCGACGCGTCCCGTACCTGATCTTCGATCGAGACCCCGGGAACGGGCCGCCAGAAGGCAACCGTCCGAAGGCTCGCAACGATCGATGACGGAACATCGTCTTCGAGGGCGGCGGCCGCAGCGGCAACCAGGGCTGACCATGCCACGAAGCCGTTCTCCCGGCTGGTCAGAATCGGCAGCGATCGCCCCGCGTCGTCACGCAGGTCGAACGACGTCATCGGCTGTTTCTGGATGCGGGCCAGGGGCAGCAACGCAGGACCCTCACCACGCCATTGCACATCGCAGTCCACACTCACGTTCCGACGAAGGGTGTCTTCATCAAGGAACCGCACGGTCTCCACCCGGCGGTGGATCCAGTACTTCGGCGCGAGCAACCGCCATGCCACCTGCTCCCCCAGCCCCACGTCCGGTTCGTCGGCGTCAAAGCGTTCAGCCATCGCTACAAGTGTGGCAACCAGGTGTAACAGGACCGGGATACGCCTGATCCGCCCCCTATCCGCCTTCTCCACAGCACCTGCTGCTGTGGAAAAGGCGGAGTTAGCGGTTGGCGGGGGGTGGGGTGGGGCCGTCGCCGTAGGCCACAGACCACAGGGTGAGGCCGTGGGCGGGGGCGGGCGAGGCGGCCAGCGAGCGGTCCTTCGAGCGCAGGATCCAGGCCATGTCGCCAGCGCGCTTTTTGCCCCGCCCCACCGCCACCAGCGTCCCCACGATCGAGCGCACCATCTGGTGGCAGAACGCCGACGCCTCGATCTCGAACCGGAGTACGCCTTCGGTGTCCCCGTCGTCCCCGTCGTCGCCGTCCAACGCCGTCCAGCGGGCGTCGAGCACGCGGCGCACCATCGACGGCGGCGCGCCGATCGTCGAGGCAGGCGGCTTCTTGCAGAACGACGTGAAGTCGTGCTCGCCGATCAGCGGGTCGCAGGCCAACTGCATGGCCCGCACGTCCAGCGGCTCCTCGACGTGCCAGGCCATATGGGCCAGGAACGGGTCCGGCACCGGCCGGTTCACGACCAGGTACCGGTACGACCGCCGAACGGCCCAGCGGCGGGCGTCGAACTCGTCGGGCGCCACCTCCAGCGAGCGCACCACCACGGCCGGCCCGAGCAGCTTGTTCAGCGACCGCTGCAGGGCGGGCAGCTCAACGTCGGCGGCCAGGTCGAACGACACCACCTGCCCCCACCCGTGCACGCCTGCGTCGGTGCGGCCGGCGACGGTCATCTCCACCAAGAACCCCGTCACCCGCTTGATGGCGTCGACCAGCGCGCCCGCCACCGTCGGCACCCCGGACTTCTGCAGGGCGAACCCGTGGAAGCCGCCCCCGAGGTACGCAACAGTCATCCGAACGCGAACCACCGGCCCTTGCGGGGCCGGCGGCTCGACATCTGCGGGGTCGAAAAGGCTCACACGATTTAGACGAACTCGATGCGGGCCATGGGCGCGTTGTCGCCATGGCGCGGGCCGAGCTTCAGGATCCTCGTGTAGCCGCCGGGCCGGTCGGCGTACCGGGGCCCGATGTCGTCGAACAGCTTGTGGGCCATGTCCTTGTCACGGATGAAGGCCACGACCTGGCGATGGCGGTGGACGCCGCCCTTCTTCGCCTTGGTCACGCACTTCTCCACGACCGGCCGCAGCGCCTTGGCCTTGGCCTCGGTCGTGACCAGCCCCTCGGCGGCGATCAAAGACGCCACGAGGTTGCCCAGCATCGCCTTCTGGTGAGCGGCGTCGCCGCCGAAGCGACGACCCTTCTTGGGTGCACCGGGAACGGCCATCCGACGACTACTCCCCCTTCGTGCGCAGCGACAGGCCGCGCTCGTCCAGCTTCTGAATGACCTCGTCGAGCGACTTCTGGCCGAAGTTGGTGATGGCCAGCAGGTCGTCGACGGTCTTTTCGCACAGCTCGCCGATCGTGTTGACCTGCGCCCGCTTGAGGCAGTTGCGAGGCCGCTCCGACAGGTCGAGGTCCTCGATGGGCAGGTCGAGGTCGGGCGAGCCGGTCGTCGTCGAGCCCACATCGCCCAGTTCCAGGCCCTGCGGGTTGTCCGACATCTCGGCGACCAGGGCGACCAGCGACCGCAGCGTGTCGCCTGCCGACGCCAGCGCCTCGCGGGGCGTGATCGAGCCGTCGGTCTCGATGTCGAGCACGAGCCGGTCGTAGTTGGTCGACTGCTCGACCCGCGTCGGCTCGACGGTGAACGCCACCCGGCGCACCGGCGAGAAGATCGAGTCGACCGGGATCACGCCGATCGTCGCCGACTTCTTGTTGCGGTCGGCCGAGACGTAGCCGCGGCCCCGCTCGACGGTGATGTCGACGGCCAGCCGGCCCGAGCCGTTCAGCGTGGCCAGGTGGAGGTCCCGGTTCAGGATCTCCACGTCGGCGGGCGTCTGGATGTCGGCGGCGGTGACGGTGGCCGGGCCGCGCACATCGAGACGAAGCGACACGGCCTCGTCGCCCTCGACCGTCAGGACCAGGTCCTTCAGGTTGAGGATGATGTCGGTGACGTCTTCCTTGACGCCCTTGAGGGTGTCGAACTCGTGGAGGGCGTCGTCGAAGCGAACCTGGGTCACCGCGGCGCCGGGAATCGACGACAGCAGCGTGCGACGGAGCGAGTTGCCGAGCGTGTGGCCGAAGCCGGGCTCGAGCGGCCCGATGGCGAAGCGCTGGCGGTTCTGCTCCTCTTCGCCGACGGCTTCAACAGTGGGGCGCTGAATGATGAGCATGGGGGGAGGTCCTCTTTACTTGGAGTAGAGCTCGACGATGAGCTGCTCGCGCACCGGAACGTCGATGTGTTCCCGCAGCGGAAGGTCGCGCACCGTGACGGCGGCCCCCTCCTCGGCGGTCTCGAGCCACGGCGGCACCTGACGGTCCAGCGTGTCGATGTTGTGGCGGATGACGATCAGGCCGCGGGCCTTGTCGCGCAGCGAGATGATGTCGCCCTTGCGGACGCGGTAGCTCGGGATGGTGACGCGGCGGCCGTTCACGTTGATGTGGCCGTGGCGCACGAACTGGCGGGCCTGGTTGCGGCTCGACCCCCAGCCCGCCCGATAGACGATGTTGTCGAGGCGGGACTCGAGCATGCGCAGCAGGTTCTCGCCGGTGATGCCCTGCTGGCGGTTGGCCTCGGCGTACATGTTGGCGAACTGCTTCTCGAGCACGCCGTAGATGCGGCGGGCCTTCTGCTTCTCACGAAGCTGGGCCAAGTACTCCGAGCCCTGGCGCATGCGGTCGCGGCCGTGCTCGCCGGGCGGGTACGGGCGGCGCTCGATCGGGCACTTCATGGTGTCGCACTTGGCGCCCTTGAGGAACAGCTTCATCTTCTCCCGCCGGCACAAGCGGCAGACGGGACCGGTATAACGAGCCATCTCTTCTTAGACCCTCCGCCGCTTCTTCGGGCGGCAGCCGTTGTGGGGAATCGGGGTGACGTCTTTGATGCCGGCCACTTCGATGCCGGTGTTCTGCAGGCTGCGGATCGCCGTCTCACGGCCCGAGCCCGGGCCCTTGACGAGCACATCGACCTTGCGGACGCCGTGCTCCATGGCCCGGCGGGCGCACGCCTCGGCGGCGAGCTGGGCGGCGAACGGGGTGGACTTGCGGGAGCCCTTGAAGCCGACGTTGCCGGCCGACGCCCACGCCAGGACGTTGCCCTCCATGTCGGTGATCGAGACGATCGTGTTGTTGAACGACGACTTGATGTGGGCGACGCCGAACGTGACGTTCTTGCGCTCGCGGCGGCGGGGTCGACGCCCGCCAGGCTTGGGCTTTGCCATCTACTTGCGAACCTTCTTCTTGCCGGCGACGGTCTTCTTGGGACCCTTGCGGGTGCGGGCGTTGGTATGGGTGCGCTGGCCCCGCACGGGGAGGCCGCGGCGGTGACGGATGCCCTGGTACGAGCCGATCTCCATCTTCCGCTTGATGTCCTGCTGGATGTCACGACGCAGGTCGCCCTCGACCTTGAGGTTGGCGTCGATGTAGTTGCGGAGGCGGACGACCTCTTCCTCGGTGAGGTCCCGCACCCGGGTGTTCAGATCGATGCCGGTGGCCTCGCAGACCTGCTGCGAGGTGGTCCGGCCGATGCCGAAGATGTACGTGAGGCTGATCTCCAGCCGCTTCTCGCGGGGGATGTCAACGCCGGCGATACGCGCCATGTCAGCCCTGCCTTTGCTTGTGCCGCTTGCTGGCCGTGCAGATGACCATCACCGTCCCGTGGCGGCGGATCACCTTGCACTTCTCGCACATCGGCTTGACGCTCGGTCGAACCTTCATCCGAATTCCTGACTACTTGTACCGATAGGTGATCCGACCCCGGTTGAGGTCGTACGGGGTGATCTCCACCTGGACGCGGTCACCGGGCAGGATGCGGATCCGGTGCATCCGCATCTTCCCGGAGCTGTGGGCCAATACTTGGTGGCCGTTCTCCAGCTCGACCTTGAACATCGCATTGGGAAGGGGCTCGACGACGGTCCCCTCCAGCACGATGGCGTCTTCTTTGGGCTTGGGCAGGTGGATCTCCTTAAAGCGGTGAAACGGGGTGCGTCCGCGCGCGTGGGCGCGCAGAGCCAAACGGACATGCTAGCGACTGTTGGCCCCATTCAGCAACGCCGCCGCCCGCCGACGGCGACGCAGGCCGGCGAACAGGGCGGGACCCCACACGGCGGCCTCGGCCAGCGCCAGCGCAGCAGGCGTCTCGACGATTGCCGAGTAGGCGATCGCCTTGGCGTAGGTGGTCGCCACCACCGCCGCCACGAACAGCGCGGTCGTGATCATCCCCCGGGTCAGCCAGTGCCTCCCGATGCGCCGGGACCACATCGGCAGCAGGCCGCTCAAGTACCACCACCAGATCGACGTGGCCGTCAGCATCACGGCGTAGGCGGCGAACATCGAGGCGGACGTGTAGCCGTCCTGGCCCTCGGCGATGGCCAGCGGCGACCACACCGGCGTGAACGGGAGGGACAGCAGCCCGATCGTGCAGTGGGTCTCGCACTCGAGGCGCTGGTCGGTCTCGCCCGCCACCGCGTGCATCGACAGCAACATGTCGAAGAACGCGGCCCAGAGCGGGATGATCACGATCGCCGGGTTGTGGCGCCGCTCGTTGTCCGAGCGAGCCCCCGCACCGACGCCCGTGGTCATGTCACGGAAGGGTGAGGATCTCGGGGCCGTGCTCGGTGATGGCGATGGTGTGCTCGACGTGGGCCGACAGCGACCCGTCGGCCGTCACCACGCTCCAGCCGTCGTCGAGCGTGCGGGTCCCCGGCCTGCCCATGTTGACCATCGGCTCGACCGCGAACACCATCCCCGGCCGCAGCTTCGGCCCCCGGCCCGGCTGGCCGTAGTTCGGCACCTGCGGCTCTTCGTGCATGGCCAGCCCGATGGCGTGGCCCACGTACTCCCGCACCACCGAGTACCCGGCCCCCTCGGCCACCTTCTGGATGGCGTGGCCGATGTCGGTCAGCCGGTTCCCGTCGACCATCTGGGCGATCCCGGCCCGCAGGGACTCCTCGGTGGTCTCGATGAGCTTCAACGCATCCGGCGAGACGTCGCCGATCGGCATCGTGAACGCGGCGTCGGCATGCCAGCCCTCGATGATCGCCCCGCAGTCGATCGACAGGATGTCCCCGTCCTGCAGCCGGTAGGCGCCGGGGATCCCGTGCACGATCATCTCGTTGGGCGACGTGCAGATCACCGCCGGGAAGCCGTGGTAGCCCAAGAAGTTCGACCTGGCGTTGCGGCGCTCCAGCACCTCGCGCGCCACCTTGTCGAGCTCCAACGTCGTCACCCCGGGACGGGCGGCGGCGCGGGTCTTCTCATGCATCTCGGCGACAACCCGCCCGGCCCGGCGCATCTTGGCGATGTCCTCTTTGGACCGGCGCATCAGCGGCCTCGCAGGGCGTCCCGGCGCCGGTCGATCGCCCGCACCAGCCGGGCGGTCACCTCGTCCGGCGAGCCGAGCCCGTCGATGGACACGAGCTTGTCCCGCTCCAGGTACCACGTGATCAGCGGCTCGGTCTGCTCCTCGTAGAGGACCAGGCGCCGCTTGATGGCGTCCTCGGTGTCGTCCTCGCGCTGGACGACCTCGCCGCCGCACACGTCGCACGTCCAGTCGTACTTGGGCGGGGTGGCCATCGAGAAGTTGGTCCCGCAGGTGGAGCACACCCGGCGCCCGGCCAGGCGCTTCAAGACGATGTCGGTCGGGACCTCGATGTCGATGGCGAGGTCGACGTCGCTGATGTCGGCCAGCCGCTCGGCCTGGTTGGCGGTCCGGGGGAACCCGTCGAGGATGAAGCCGCGGTTCTTGGTGTCGTCCTGGTCGAGGCGCTCGCGCACGACGCCGACCACGACGTCGTCGGGGATCAGCTCGCCCGCGTCCATGTACTCCTTGGCCCGCAGCCCGAACTCCGTGCCCATGCGGACCGCGGCTCGGAACATGTCGCCCGTGGAGATGTGAGGCACGACGTAATGCCGCGCCAGCCGAACGCATTGGGTTCCCTTGCCTGCGCCCTGCTTCCCCAGAATGACAAGGCGGACGCCGGGGACCACTCAGTTCCCCCGACTCATTACTTCAGGAAGCCCTCGTAGTTCCGCATCATCAGCTGGCTGTCGATCTGCTTCATCGTCTCGAGGGCGACGCCCACCGCGATGAGAAGCGTCGTGCCGGCAAACGGATACTGGGAGATGCCCCAGATTGCGAGGGCCAGCGACGGCAGCAGCGCCACGAAGGCCAGGAACAGCGAGCCCGGCAGCGTGATCCGGTTCAAGATGCCCTGGAAGTGGCGCTCCGTCGGGTACCCCGGCCGGATGCCAGGCACGTAGCCGCCCTGCTTGCGCAAGACGTCGGCCTGCTTGGCGGGGTCGAAGGCGATCGCCGTGTAGAAGTAGGCGAACACGACGATCAGCACGCCGTACAGCGAGATGTAGATCAGGCTCGTCGGCGTGACCAGGTTGTCGTTGATGAACTTCTGGACGCCCTCCCACGGGATCACGTTCGACAGCAGCACCGGGAAGTACAGGACCGAGCTGGCGAAGATGATCGGGATGACGCCGGACTGGTTCACCTTGAGCGGGATGTAGGTGCTCTGGCCCATCGTCATCCGCCGTCCCACTATTCGCTTGGCGAACTGGACGGGGATGCGCCGCTGGCCTTGCTCGATGAACACGATCGCCACCAGCAGGATCATCGTGAGGGCGATGATCATGGCGAACTTCACGTCGCCGCCCTCCGCTCGCACGGCGGCGCCGCCCGCAGGCATGCCCGCCACGACGTTGGCGAAGATCAGGATCGACATGCCCTGCCCGATGCCGCGCTGGGTGATGAGCTCGCCCAGCCACATCACGAACACGGTTCCTGCGGTCATCGAGACCACGACGAGCATCACCCGGCCCACGGTGAAGTTCGGGATCAGGTCGATGTCGCCGCCCAGGTCGAACCCGGTGCCGCCCCGGTGGAACACGAAGGCGAGGCCGGTCGACTGCATCAAGGCCAGGGCCAGCGTCAGATAACGGGTGGCCTGGGTGATCTTGCGCTGGCCGGTGGCGCCCTCTTCACGCCACTGCTCCAGCTTGGGGATCACGACGCCGAGGAGCTGCACGATGATCGACGCAGTGATGTAGGGCATGATCCCGAGCCCGAACACGGCGAAGCGGGTGAGCGCGCCGCCCGAGAACAGGTTCAAGAACCCGAGGACGCCGCCCGCCTTGGCCGACTCCTCCAGCCGCTGCACGGCCTCCCAGTCGATGCCGGGGACCGGCACGTGTGAGCCCACGCGATAGAGGGCGATGATGAACAGGGTGAAGAGGATCTTGTTGCGAAGATCCCCCACCTTGAACATGTTCCTCAGACTGCGAAACATCCCCGCTCCAGTCGCCTAGGGGTGAAGTCCGGCTATCGGTTGGTGTGCTGATTCCCCTTGGCGGGCGGACGCCCGTTGCCGAACGGCGGGGGAAGGACTTCCACGCTACCGCCCGCGGCGGTGATCGCCTGTTCTGCCGTCTTCGAGAAGGCGTGGGCCTTGACGGTGACCTTGCGGGTGAGCTCGCCCCGGCCCAGCACCTTGACCATGCCGTGCTTGTGCACGAGGCCCTTGGCCCGGAGCGTCTCGGGGGTCACGTCGCCGCCGTCGAACGCCTCGATGGTGTCGAGGTTGATGACGTTGTACTCGACCCGGAACGGGTTCTTGAAGCCCTTGAGCTTGGGGATGCGCTGCATCAAGGGGAGCTGACCGCCCTCGAAGCCGGGCTTGATGTTGTTGCGCGCGCCCTGGCCCTTGGTGCCTCGGCCCGCGGTCTTGCCGCCCTTGCCGGCGATGCCGCGGCCGACTCGCTTGCGGGACTTGTTCGACCCCGGCGCGGGCTTCAGGTCATGGACCTTCACTTGACTTCCTCCACCGTGATGAGGTGCGGGACCCGGGCGATCATGCCCCGGATCTCCGGACGGTCAGGCAGCGTGTTCGACTTGCCGATCCGGCCGAGGCCAAGCGCGCGCAGCGTGCCGCGGTGCTTGGGCTTGGTGCCGATGCCCGACTTCACTTGTGTGACTTTCAGTTCAGCCATTGCGTCTTCTCCTCGTTCTCGTCGCGATTGCGGGCGATTGCACCCGTGAGCGCGACGAGAAGCGTCAGCGTGGGAGGCCTAGGCCACTTCCGTCGGAACGTGGGCGCCGCGCTTGCGCTCGTTGTAGGCCTCGAGGAGCCACTTGGGCGCGATCTCCTCGGGGGACTTGCCCCGCAGGCGGGCGATGTCGTCGGGCCGCTTGAGGCCCTTGAGCCCGGCGATGGTGGCGTGGGCCACGTTGATGGCGTTGTCCGAGCCGAGCGACTTGGCCAGCACGTCGTGGATGCCCGCCATCTCGAGGATGGCCCGGGCCGCGCCGCCCGCGATCACACCGGTACCGGGGGAGGCGGGGCGAAGCAGCACCCGGCCTGCGCCGGCCTCGCCGAGGATGGCGTGGGTGATCGTGTTCCCGGCCAGCGGGACCTCGAACATGCTCTTCTTGGCCTCTTCGATGCCCTTTTGCACCGCGAGACCGGCTTCCTTGGCCTTGCCGTAGCCGAGCCCGACCCGGCCGTTGCCGTCGCCGATCACCATCAGGGCGGTGAAGCTGAAGCGGCGGCCGCCCTTCACGACCTTGGCCACGCGGTTCACCTTGATGGTGCGCTCTTCGTACTGCTGATCCTGAGCCATCAGAACTCCAGTCCTGCTTCGCGGGCCGCGTCGGCAACAGCGGCGATGCGGCCGTGGTAGAGGAACCCGCCCCGGTCGAAGACCACCCGGGTGACGCCGGCGGCCTTGGCCCGCTCGGCGGCCAGCCGGCCGACGGCGGCCGCGGCCGACTTGTTGCCGGTGCCGCCGCCCTTCAGGTCCTTTTCGTGGGTGGAAGCGGCTGCGAGCGTGCGGCCGCTGAGGTCGTCGATCACCTGCACGACGATGTGCTTGTTCGAACGGAAGACGGCCAGGCGAGGACGCTCGGGCGAGCCCTGCACCTTCTTGCGCACGCGGTAGTGCCGCCGCGAGCGGGCCTCCTGCTTCTGCTTCGTGCTGTAACTCACTTGGCAGCCTTTCCGGCCTTGCGCTGGACGTACTCGCCCGCGTAGCGGACGCCCTTGCCCTTGTACGGCTCGGGCTTGCGGATCTTGCGGATGTTGGCGGCGACCTGGCCGACCTGCTCCTTGTCGATGCCCTTCACCACGATGCGGGTGGGGGCGGGCACGTCGAAGGTGATGCCGTTGGGAGCGTCGACCAGCACCGGGTGGCTGAACCCGAGGGCCAGCTCCAGCGAGGACGGGCCCTTGGGCGTGGCCCGGTAGCCGACGCCGACGATCTCCAGCTCCTTGGTGAAGCCGGTGGCGACGCCGGTGACCATGTTGTTGATCAGCGACCGGGTCAGGCCGTGCAGGGCGCGGTTCGACCGGTCGTCGTTGGGGCGCTCGACCAACAGCGTCGAGTCCTCCTGGCGGACGGTGATCTCGCCCGGCAGCTCACGCTCGAGCGTGCCCTGCGGACCCTTCACCGACACGCGCCGGCCCGCGATCGTCACCTCGACGCCGCTGGGAACAGTGATGGGGGCTTTACCGATTCGACTCATTGATCACCACACGTAACAGAGGACTTCGCCGCCGACACGCCGTTGGCGCGCCTCGCGGTCGGTCATGAGGCCCTGGCTGGTCGACACCACGGCAACGCCCAGGCCGCCCAGCACGCGGGGCAGCTTGTCGGCCTTGGTGTAGACCCGGAGACCAGGCTTGGAGATGCGCCGGATGCCGGAGATGGTGCGGCGGCGGTCGGCGCTGTACTTCATACGGATCTCCAGCACGCGGCCGGGACGAGTGGGGTCGTCGGCCACGTTGAAGTTCTCGATGTAGCCCTCGCGCTGGAGGATGGCCGCGAGGGACTCCTTCAGCTTCGAGGACGGCATGCGCACCGTGTCGTGCATCGCGATGTTTGCGTTGCGGATGCGGGTGAGCATGTCGGCGATGGGGTCGGTCATGGTCATTCGATCACCCCTCCCCTACCAACTGGCCTTCGTGACACCGGGCAGTTCGCCCGCATGCGCCAGCTCGCGCAGGCAGATGCGGCACAGCCCGAACTTGCGGAACACCGCGTGGGGACGGCCGCACCGGCGGCAACGGGTGTAGGCGCGCACCTTGAACTTCGGCTTGCGCTGTTGCTTCTGCACCAAGGCCTTCTTTGCCACTACTGCCCTTCTCTCTTGAACGGGAAGCCGAACGCATCCAGCAGGGCGCGACCCTCGGCGTTGGTCCGGGCGGTCGTCACGATGGTGATGTCCATGCCGCGGGTGGTGT
>Ga0190267_10000059_pt1 | contig 21447 bp, 19 predicted proteins | sample Popmic239T_FD_140332 | JGI IMG/M metagenome (GOLD analysis project Ga0190267, IMG submission 140332) | Populus adjacent soil microbial communities from riparian zone of Oak Creek, Arizona, USA - 239 T | ecosystem: Environmental > Terrestrial > Soil > Riparian zone | place: USA: Arizona... | reverse complement strand
GACCACCAACAGCACGCCGAACACCGGCACGAGCGACAAGATCCCGCCCACGTCGGCGCCCAGCGACGGCCAGCCGTCGGTGAGGACGACCAACGCGCACACGCCCGCCGCCGTCGCCACTGCCTCCCGTCGCCGGGGCGCGTGGTGGACGTGCAGGCACACCGCCAGCACGGTCGTGGCGGCCAGCACCGCGTAGGTGGTGTTGCCCAACCCGGTGAAGCGGCCGGCTGTCTGCAACGAGTACCCGAGGAAGCTCGACGCTTGCAGCGCGGCGCCGGTCCACACGTCGAGCAGGATCACCGCCACGGTCGCGCCGGCGACCCACGCCAACGGCGACAACGGATGTCGCTTGAGCCGCAAGGCCAGCCAGGTGATGGCGACGTCCACCGCCACCAAGAACACGATGGCGCCCGCGCCCCAGTCGGCCGCGGCAGCAACGGCCCGCAGCACGAACGACGCCAGCGGGAAGGCGGCCACGGCCACGACCACCGCCCGCAGCAGCCCACCCGAGCGGCCCGCGCCGCCCAATCGGGTGAAGGCGATGATGGCGAACAGATAGGCAAGCGCCTGCACGGTCACGAACCACGTCGTCAGCGGAACGTAGATGCGCTGGCGGAACGACGACATCTCGTCCATCTCGATCAGCCGCCCGATGTCCCCCTCGCCGGGCCGGTAGCGCAGGCTGCGGCCGACCATGCCGTCGGGAGGCGGGATGCCGAACACGTCGAGGACCGTCGGCGCGATGTCGGTGATCGTGACGAGACCCTCCCGCCGGGTGGAGGCCGAGTGGAGGTAGCCAGGCCGCACACCCGCCCCCCACGCGAGCGCGGCGGTCAGATGCCATGCCTCGCCGGGCGGCGCCGGCGACACCACCAGCAGCAACGTGTCCGGTCCCAGCCGCGGGAGCAACTGCCCCAACGCATCCTGTGCCGCGGCGACCGGCGGCGCCGAACGCAGGCCAACCGGATCGGCCAAGACCACGTCGGCCCGGTCCAGTGCCTCGACGACCAGATCGCCCAGTTCTCCCGGCTGCGGCTGCACGACCCCCGCCGGCACGACCCCGTCACGGTCCATGATCCCGACCGCGGCAGCCACCGGCCCGACGACCGCGGTGCCCACGCCCGCCTCGCGCAACGCCGACCCGAAGGCGCCGGGGAGGCTCGACACGTCCCGGTCGGCCAGCGACGCCCGCAGCGCCCCCGCCTCGACCACCCGCACGCCGTCGCCCCCCGGGGCGGGCACGGCGGTGACCGGTTCCTCGACGGCGACGCGCGTTCCCGCGTTCAGCGTGGCGTAGCCCTCCGCCGCCGACGGCAGCCGGCTCAGCGTGCGCACGAACAACGCCGCCACCGCGCCTTCGTCGTGCACCCGCGCCAGCGGCGACGCCTCGGGGGCACCGGCCACGTCCTCCAACGACAACCCGGGGACGCCGAGGATCACGACCTGCTTCGGCGCGTTCGGCGCGTTCGGCGCGGTCGCCGCGGGCACGCTGCTCGGTTCCCATTGCGCCCCGGACCACACGGCGGCTCCCGCCAGCAGCACGAAGACGATGACGATGGCGGCCATCCGCTGCCGCGCCGAGGTGACTCGAGGCCACAGGGCGCGCACCACGTCCTTGCCTTGCCTGGCCCGGTGGCGGAACCCGGCCACCGAGCGGCCGGTATGGCGGTGCTCCATCGCCACGTCGACCTCGACGACGCGCGCCCCCGCCCGCACGGCGTCGATCGTCAGCCCGACCTCGAGGCCGAACCTCGACGCCAGCGTCAGCGAGCGCAGCAGCTCGCCCCGCACCGCCCGCTGGCCCGACAGCGGCGCCTTGGCCTCGAACCCCGACGCCCGCCTGATCCCCCGCCGGGCCAAGTCCCGCACCTTGCCGAAGCCGCCCCGGGAGCCGGCCGGGGGCAGGTCCCCCACTGTCATGTCCGCCTCGCCCGCCACCACCGGCCCGAGGAGCGTCGACGCCACCGCCGCGGTGTCGCCCACGTCGGCGTCGATCAACAGGTAGACGTCGGCGTCGGGCGCAGCCTCCACGCCGGCCGCGACGGCGCCGCCCTTGCCCACGTTGGCGGGCAGCGACAGCACCCGGGCACCCGCGCCGCGAGCGGCCACCACCGTCTCATCACGCGATCCGTCGTCGACGACGAGCACCTCGTCCACGCCCTCGACGCCCCGCAGTGCGGACACGGTGGCGGCGATCGACTCCGCGCTGTCCTTGGCCGGGACGATGCCGACGACGCTCACGCGCGCCTCCACGGCAGCGCCCACATCACCGCGGCCCCCGCCGTCACCGCGATCGAGTGGGCCACGCCGAGGGCGACCACCCGGTCGCGGCCGTCAGCCACCGAGGACCCGAGCACCATCAGCGCCGAACCGCCGACCGTCATCCCGACCCCGACCAGGGCAGGCAGCCGGGCATCGCCCGCCGCCGTCGCGGCCCGGGCCAGAAGCTGGAACACCGAGTACCCGAACAGGCCCAGCGCATAGGCGATCAGCACCCGGGCCACGAACGAGGCGCCCGCTCGGTCCAGCGCGCCGACGTCGACCAACCGCAGCAGCGGCGGTACCACTACCGCCAGCGCCACCGACGCAGGTAGGACGAACAGCGCCATCCGACGGGTCGCATCGACGACGTCGGCGGCGAACGCGGCCCGGTCGCCGCCGTGGATGTGGGCGGCCAGCCTCGGATACAGCGCGGTGTAGACGGGATGGGCGATGAGGGCGTGTGGCAGCAGGAAGAACGTGTAGGCGATCGAGTAGGCGACCACGCCCCCCTCCACCCGGTTGGCCAACACCAGCGTCACGCCGATCAGCACCTGCGCGGCGGCCAGCATCAGCGCCCCCCAGGCCCCAACCCGCGCCACTGCGCGCAGGTGCGGGTTGCGGGCATCGAGCCGGGGGCGCAGCAGGAAGCCGGACCGCCACAGCGCCGCCACCGGGACCGCGCTCATCGCCAGCACCCCGCCGGTGGTGCCGATGGCGAGCACCAGCTTCTGCGAGAGCGGCAGGTCGAGCCCAGGGCGCCCGCTCCCCCGCATCGCCATGAAGGCGAGCATTGTGGCAGTGACTGCCACATTGTTGGCCACCGGCGCGAAGGCGGCCGCCGAGAACCGGCGAGCGGCGTTGAGAAAGGCGCTGGCCACCGCCCCCACGGCGTACAGAAGCACCTGGGGCAGGAAGAACCACAGGAAAAAGGCACCGAGTGCCACTTGGCGGTCCCTGACACTTGGGTCGTCGACGCCAAGTGTCAGCAACTGCATAATGGCACGGCCTGCCAAAATGCAGACGACGACAAGTGTCCCGAGACTGACAAGTGACAGTCCGAGCAACGAGCCGGCCAGGCCCTCGGCCTCGTCCCGCCGGCCCTTGTCGAGCAGGCCCACGAAGACGGGCACGAGCGGCGCCGAGAGCAGGCCGCTGGCGAGGATCTCGAACAGCAGGTTCGAGACCAGGTTCGAGCTCTGGTAGGTGTTGCCGAGGTAGGTGGTCCCGAGGGCGGCGCCCACGGCGAGGACCCGGACGAAGCCGGTCAGGCGCGACACCGAGTTCCACGCCGTGATCGTCAGCGTGGAGCGGGTCAGCTCGGCTTGGGTCATGTGGCGGGCTCGGGCACCAGGCGAGACGCCCGCGGCCCGGTCCCGTAGTGGCCGACCTTCTTGTTCACGAGGTCTTGGGCGGCCAGCACCCCCGCCATGCGCCCCCGGAAGTCGGCCAGGTTGTCGACCGTCGACAAGGCGGTAGCCGCCTCGCCCTGGCGCAGCGGCCCCACGAAGGTCGTGTCGTCGGCCTCGGCGGCCAGCACCGATGAAGGGAAGCTCTTGGCCAACTGAGCGGCGAAGGGGATGGCCAGTTGGTCGTTGGGGACGTCGGCCCCGTCGTCGGAGACGATCACGAACTTGGTCTGGATGCGGGGCAGCGACGCCGGGTCGATCTCGATGCCCTGGGGGGACTCGAACTCGAGGAAGGCGCCTTGGATCAGCGCGGGCAGTGGATTGGCTTCGCCGCTCCCGGCCCATGACGATGCCAGCCGGGTGGTCATCGCCCGCCGCAGCTCGTCGGGCCGGCCGCGGGGCACGCCGAGGATCTGGGCCAGGGCCAGCACGTCGTCGGCCTTTTCGAGCCGCAGCTTCGACGTGAACGACATCGTCCCGGAGATCAGCGCCCCGGCCCGCGACAGCGACTCCCGGAACCGGTTGATGGGGGCCTCGTCCACGCCCTGCACCGTGATGACGAGGACCGGGTGCTGGTTCAGGCGCCCCTCTACGAACTCGTCGGCGGCCTGCTCGCTGAACCGCTCCCACTCGCCCACCTGCGTGCGCAGCCTGGCGTTCTCCTTCTCGGTCTCCTCGAAGCTGTTGAGCCGCTGCTGGAGCGCGTCGACAGTGGCCTGGTCGACGACGGTGGCGCCGATGGCGATGCCGACGGCGAGGGCCAAGAAGACGGCCGTCAGCGACAGGAGGTGGAAGCGGAAGGTGACCATGCTCAGTCGAAGACCGACCGCCACGCGTCGCTGACGAGGGCCCAGAACCCGTCCAAGAAGACCCGCGGCGTGAGGAGGAGCACGACGACCACGAAGCAGAGCATCGCGGCCAGAAGGAAGAACGTCATGTCGCGCTTGCGGATGCGGCTCTCGTACAGCCGGCTCACGCCCTTGGCGTCGACCAGCTTCTCCCCCACTTTCAGCCGCACGAGGAACGTCGACGCCATGCCGGCGCGGCCTTTGTCGAGGAACTCGACCATCGACGAGTGGGTGCCCACTGCCACCAACAGGTCGGCGCCCTTGTCGTCAGCGAGGAGCATGGCGATGTCCTCGCTCGTACCGGGCGCCTCGAGCACCTTGTAGGCGAGCCCCATGGCGTCCAGCCGGTCGGCGCCGGGGGCCTGGCCGCCGGGGTAGGCGTGCACGACGAGCTCCGCGCCGCAGAGCAGGGCCGCGTTGGAGACCGAGTCGAAGTCCCCCACGATGACGTGCGGGCGCAGGCCGAACTCCAACAGCGCGTCGGCGCCCCCGTCGACGGCGACGAGGACCGGGCGGATCTCGCGGACATAGCTGCGGAGGTGGGCCAGGTCCTCCTTGTAGTCGGCCCCCCGTACGACGATCAGCGCGTGGCGGCCCTTGAACGGCGTCCGCATGTCGGGCATCGGCAGCTCGCCCACGACCAGGTTCCGCTCGCGGCGCAGGTACTCGAGCGTGTTCTCGGCGAAGCGCTCCAACTCATCGCCCATCGACTGCTTGGCCTGCTCGTAGGCGTCCTCCAGGGAACGCATGTCCTGGCGCCTGCCCTTGCCGATGACCGCGCCCTCGACCACGACGTCGCCGTCTTCGATGCGGGCCAGCGCGCCCTCGGAGATGAGGTCCATGACCTGCGGCCCGGCGTCGTCGACGAGCGGGATCCCCGCCGCGGCAATGAGCAGCGGACCGACATTGGGATAGCGCCCCGACATCGACTTGGCCGCGTTGACGATCCCGCCGACGCGCGCCTCGATCAGCCCTTCGGCGGCCACGCGGTCGAGGTCCTCGTGGTCGATGACGGCGATGTCGCCTGGCTGGAGCCGCTTGACGAGGTTCTTGGTCCGCCGGTCGACGCGCGCCGTCCCCGCCGTCACCGTCACCTCGTTGCCCTTGCGACCAAGCACCGGCTACCGGCCCCGTTCCCGCGACGCCACCGCCAGCAGCTCCTCGGCGTGGCCGCGCGCCGCTGCGCTCTCGGGCTGGCCGGAGAGCATGCGGGACAGCTCGACGACGCGCTCGGTCTCGTCGAGCGGCTTGGCCGACGCGACCGTGCGTCCGTCCCGCTCGTCCTTCCACACCGCCACCTGCTGGTCCGCGAAGGCAGCCACTTGGGGCAGGTGGGTGACGACGAGCACCTGGGTGCCGTCGCCCTGGCCGGCCAGCATCGCCAGCGCCTTGCCCACCGCGACCGCGGCCTCGCCGCCGATGCCGGCGTCCACCTCGTCGAACACGAGCGTCGGAGGCGCGCCGGTGAGCACCAGCCGGGCGGCCAACATCGTGCGGGCCAGTTCGCCGCCGGACGCCACCTTGGCCAGCGGCAGCGCAGGCTCGCCGGGGTTGGCGCCGAGCAGGAAGGTCACCCGGTCGCCGGAGCCGTCCTCGCCGACCTCGACTTCGAAGCGCGCCCGCGGCATGGCCAACTGGCGTAGTCGCTCCTCGATGGCGGCGGCCAGTCGCGGCGCGGCGTCGGCCCGCGCTGCGCGCACGGCCGCCTCCAGCCTGCCCACCTCGGCCAGCGCGCCGGCGCGCTCGCGGTCCAACGCCGCAGCCCGCTCGTCGTGCGACTCAAGCTCGGCCAGCCGGTCGCTCGCCTCGGCGAAGAAGGCGTGCACCTCGGCCATCGTCTCGCCGTATTTGCGGCGCAGGTCCTTCAAGAGCTGGCGCCGCTCGCGTATCGCGGCCAGCCGCTCGGGGTCGTCCTCCAGTGACTCGGCCGCCGCCCGCAGGTCGTGGGCCAGTTCGGTGACCTCGGCTGAAAGCGCATGCAGCCTGTCGTTGAGCTCGGCCAGCGGCGTCCGGTTGGCCATAGCGGCAAGCGCGGTGCCCAGCGCGTCGGCCGCACCGCCGTCGCCCGCCAGCGCGTCGTACGCCGCCGCCGCGGCCTCGCGGTGGGCGGTGGCGTCGGACAGCCGGTCCTCCTCCTCGGACAGCCGCTCGTCCTCGTCGGCGTCGCCAAGCCGGGCCGCCTCCAACTCCTGCACCTGGAAGCGGAGCAGGTCGATCTCCCTGGCCCGGGCCCGCTCGTCGCCCCCCAAGGCGGCCAGCGCAGCGTCGATCGAGCGCACGCGGTCGCGGGCGTCGGCCAGCGGCGTGAGGTCGATGCTGGTGAAGGCGTCGAGGGCGGCCCGCTGGGCGGCGGTGTTCAGCAGCGACTGGTGGCTGTGCTGGCCGTGCAGGTCGACCAGGTCGGCGCCCGCGTCGGCCAGCCCGGCGACCGGCGCCATCGTTCCGTTGACGTAGGCGCGGCTGCGGCCGTTGGCGGGCACGACGCGCGACAGCACGACCTCGTCGTCGCCGACTGCGAAGCGGCCGTCGATGCGCGCCTCGTCGGCGCCCGGCCGCACCAGCACCGACTCGGCCCGCCCGCCCACCAGCAGTTCGATCGCCTCCACCACCATCGTCTTCCCCGCGCCGGTCTCGCCCGTCAGTGCGGTCATACCCGGACCGAGCACGAGGTCGAGCGACTCGATGACGCCGAGGTTGCGGATGGACAGCTCGACCAGCATCGCTACCGGTCCGCCAGCTTGAACTTGGCCTTCAGGATCTGGTGGAAGTCGCGCCCGTCGAAGGTGACGAGGTGGGCGTCGTGCTTGGCCTCGGTGACCTGCACGACGTCGCCGGGCTCGAGCGTCCCGAGGTTGCGGCCGTCGACCACGATGATGGCGTCTCGGTCGTCGAGCACCTCCAGCTCGACCGCCTCGTTCGGGTCGAGCACCAGGGCCCGGTCGAACAGCATGTGCGGCGACACCGGCGTGAGGACGATGGCCCGGTGCAACGGCGACACGATCGGGCCGCGGGCGGAGAAGTTGTAGGCCGTCGAACCGGTCGGCGTGGCGACGATCATCCCGTCGGCCGCCGCGGTCATGAACGGGCGCTCGTTGATGCTGATGGCGAGGTGGACGGTGTGGCCGGACGTGGTCTTCTCCAGCACGCACTCGTTGAGGGCGGTGGCGGCGACGATTTCGGCGCCCTCGCGGCGGACCCGCACCGACAACATCATCCGGTCCTCGACCGAATAGTCGTCGGCAAGGAACCGCTCCAATGCGTCCAGCAGATGGCCGGGCTCGACCGTCGTCAGATAGCCGAGATTGCCGACGTTGACGCCCAGGACCGGCACGCCGTGGCCGCAGACGAGCTGGACCGCGTAGAGCATCGTGCCGTCGCCGCCCAGGCTGACGGCGAGGTCGATCCCGTCCATCGAGTCGCCGGGACGGCGGACCTCGTGGCCGCGCTCGGCCAGCCAGCGGGCGGCGTCGTCGGCCAGCGCGGTCGCCTTGTCGCGAGCCGGGTGCGGAAGCAGGGCGATGACCGCCATCAGCCCGCCGCCTCCTGCACGACGGCGTCAAGATCGACAGGCGCCGCCGCGCCCGCATCGGCGCCGGCACGGAACCATCCAAGGAACTCGACGTTGCCGTCGGCCCCCTTCAGGGGCGAGACCATGACACCCATCATCGCCGCTCCAACGCCCTGAAGGGCAGACACCACGTCGGCCAGCGCCCGCCGCCAGGCCTCCGGGTCGCGCACGACGCCTTTGCCCTTGGCCGCCTCGACCCTGCCCACCTCGAACTGCGGCTTGACCAGCAGCACGAGGTCGGCCCCGGGAGCGGCCAGCCGGGCCAGGTCCGGGGCGACCGTGCGCAAGGAGATGAAGGACAGGTCGGCGACGACCAGCGGGAAGGGCCCGCCGGTGAAGTCGCGGATGTGGGTCTGTTCGCGGACCTCGACGCGGGGGTCCTGGCGCAGACGCTCGTGGAGCTGGTGGCGGCCGACGTCGACGGCGGTGACGTGGGCCGCGCCGCGCTGCAACAGGCAGTCGGTGAAGCCGCCGGTCGACGAGCCGGCGTCGAGGGCGTGCAGGCCGGCGACGTCGATCGCGAACCGGTCGAGGGCGGCGTCGAGCTTCTCGCCGCCGCGGCTGACAAAGCGCGGCCGGGCGAGGATCTCGACGGGTTCGGACGCGTCGACCTGTCGGGCGGGTTTGTCGGCGATGGACCCGGACACGAGGACGTGGCCGGAGGCGATGAGCTCTTTGGCCTGCTCCCGGCTCTCGGCCAGGCCTCGGCGGACGAGCTCGGCGTCGAGACGCCGGCGGGTGCTCAGGCCTTCTTCGCGGCCTTGGCCGGTGCCTTGGCCGGGCTCTTGGCGGGCGCCTTCTTGGCCGCCGTCTTGGCCGCGGTGGCGGCGGACGTGGTCTTGGCGCCGGTGGGCGTCGCGGTGGCAGGCGCGGGCGCCTTGGCGACCGGCGCCGAGGGGGCCTTGGCCGCCTTCTTCGCAGGCGCCTTCTTGGCCCCGGCGACCTTCTTGGCCACGGCCTTCTGCTGCGCCGCCGACGGGCGGACCTCGGACGAGCCCGCTTCGCCAGTGGGGGTGTCGGCAGCCTTGGCGGTCGTGGGCTTGGCCGTCGTGGTCTTGGCGTCGCTGCCGCCCCGGCCGGTCAACTGCTCGATGCGCTGCTCCAGCCGGCTGATCTCCTGGCGGGTGGCGACGTTGAGCTGGCGCAACTGCTGGCTGATCTCCTTGCGGACCATGTCGACGAGCTGCTCGGTGTTGCGCCGGCTGCGCTCCAGCAGGTCCTCGACGCGGTCCTGCGTCTGCTCGCGCTGGATCTCGCCTGCCTTCGCCAGCTCCTTCACGATGCCCTCGGCCCGAGCGCGGGTCATCTGGGTGAAGGCCAAGCCGGCGTCGAGGTACCGCTTCAGCATGTCGTTCTGGGCCATGGGTGGAGGCTAGTAAAGGACACATTCCGGACAACAGTTGACGCCTGTCGCGCCCCACCCCCACGCGTTTTCCCCAGCAGCAGGTGCTGGGGAAAACGCGGACGGGGGTAGGGTCCACCGACGTGATCCCCCTGTACGACAGGAACCCGACGAAGGGCACGCCCATCGTCACGCTCCTGCTGATCGCGGCCTGCATCGTCATCTTCGTGTTCATCCAGCCGGACCCGGGCAACGTCGAGGGCGGCGAGTTCACCTACAAGAACGCGGCGGTGCCGTGCGAGGTGATGCAGGGCGAGCCGATGAGCCTCGAGGAGATCACCAGCGGCGACTGCGACGCCGAGTCCCTCGACGGCGACCGCAGGCCGTTCCCCGAGAAGAACCCGTACCTGGCGATCCTTTACTCGATGTTCCTGCACGGGAGCTGGCTGCACCTCGGCGGCAACATGCTGTTCCTGTGGGTCTTCGGCAACAACATCGAAGACACGTTCGGCAAGCTCCAGTACGTCGGGTTCTACCTGCTGTCGGGCCTTGCCGCGACGGTCGCCCACATCGCCGTCGACCCCGGCTCGACGATCCCGATCATCGGCGCGTCAGGCGCCATCGCCGGCGTCATGGGCGCGTACCTCGTGCTCTATCCGAACGTGCGCATCCACTCGCTGATCTTCCTCGGCTTCTTCGTGTTCTTCCGCGAGGTCGGGGCCAAGTGGCTGCTCGGCATCTGGTTCGTGCTCCAGTTCTTCACCAGCCCGGACGCGGGCGTGGCGTGGATGGCGCACGTCGGCGGGTTCGTCTTCGGCGTGGCGGCCGGCTTCCTCTACCGAGCCGTCAAACGCAAGGACGACCCGCGTCCGGCCGCCTACCCCGGCTGGTAAGCGGCCACCAGCGAGGCCAAGTCGTCGGCCACGAGGTCGGGCGCGGGGTCGACGCCGTCGGCCTGCGCGGTCACCCCTGACAGCACCAGGGCGAACCGCGCGCCCAGGCGACGGGCGAGGCGGCCGTCGGTCGCGGGCAGGTCGCCGACGACCATGTCGATCCGGCCGAAACGCTCCTGCACCAGCTCGGCCATCGGCGCATGCGGCTTGCCTGCCACGACCGGCACGGCCGATGCCGCATAGGCGACCGCAGCGAGCAGCGACCCCGCGCCCGGCATGGCGCCGTCGGCGGTCGGATAGGAGCGGTCCTCGTTGGTCCCGATGAGCCGGGCCCCGCCGACCACGGCCGACATCGCCGCGTGCAGGCGGCCGTAGTCGAACTCCAGGTGCAGGCCCACGACGACCGCGTCGGCCGGGCCGTCGGACACGACGTCGGCGCCGCGTTGGCGCAAGGCCTCTTCCGCACCGGCCCCGGCGCACAGCAGCACCCGCTCGCCCGGCTGCACCAGACGCGCCGCGGCCTGGGCGGAGGACGCCACGTCCTCGGGCCCGACCTCGACCCCGTTGTCGCCCAGCTTGCGGACGTAGGCGTCGATGGGCAGGGCCGAGTTGTTGGTCAGGAACACGACCCGCTCCCCCGCCGCCCGCAGCGCGGCGACCGCGTCGGCCGAGCCGGGGATCGGGACGGACCCGCGCCACAGCACGCCGTCGAGGTCCAATGCCCACGTCATCACCCCATCGTGCTACGCATGAACCGTGCCCGGATTCCAACCCTTCGCCGGCGTTCGCTACGCCACCTCAGACGGCAGCCTCGACCACCTCGTCGCCCCGCCCTACGACGTGATCAGCCCTGACGACCGCGCCCGCCTGGTCGCCCTCGACGAGCACAACGCCGTCCGCATCGAGCTGCCCGCCGACGAGGACGGCCGGGATCGCTACGAAGTCGCCGCCGGCTTGTGGCGACAGTGGCGGGATGAGGGCGTGCTGGTGACCGAGGACGCGCCCTCGTTCTATGCGTACCGGATGTCGTTCACCGACGAGACCGGCGCCCCCCGCCAGACCCTCGGGGTGCTCGGCGCGCTGGAGCTCTCGCATCCAGGCGAGGCGGGCATCCTCCCCCACGAGCGCACGACGTCGAAGGACAAGGCCGACCGGCTCAACCTGCTGCGCGCCTGCCGGGCCAACCTGTCGCCGATCTGGGGCCTGTCGTTGGCCGAGGGGCTGAGCAGCCTGCTGCTCACCGACGCCGAGCCCGACGCCCGCGCCACTGATGAGGACGGCGTGGTCCACGAGCTGTGGCGGGTGGAAAACCCGCTGATCACCGAGTCGGTCGCGTCGGCGCCGATCGTCATCGCCGACGGGCACCACCGCTACGAGACCGCCCTCGCCTTCCGCGAGGAGGACGGGTCGGTCGGTTCGCAGTACGTGCTCTGCTACGTCGTCGAGTTGACCGACGAGCAGCTTGCCGTCGGCCCGATCCACCGGCTGATCTCCGGGTTGCCGGACGGCTTCGACATGGCCGCCGCCCTGGCGCCGTTTTTCGACATGGCCCCGGTCGACTCGCCGCCCCGCCGCGGCTCGATGGCGCTCATCACCCGCGACGGCGTGTGGACCCTTGACCCCAAGGCGGACACCGTGGCCAACGCCGAGGCCGACCTCGACTCGGCCCGCCTCGACGTCGCCGTGGCCGCCCTGCCCGAAGGCGTGACGCTGAAGTTCCAGCACGGCGTCGACCTGGTGTCGGCTGCGGTGGACAAGGGCGAGGCGCAAGCGGCGGTCCTGTTGCGCCCGGCCACCGTCGAGCAGATCGCGGCCACCGGCCACGGCGGCGAGCGCATGCCTCCGAAGACGACGTTCTTCTTCCCGAAGCCGCGGACCGGGATGGTGTTCCGTGCGCTCGACTGAGCCGAGCCGCTAGGCGAGGCGACCAATGAACACGGCTGAGCTCTACGACTGGGAGCTGCAGCACGTCCATCACCGCATCGACCAGGACGTCGGCTTCTACCGAAGCCTGGCCAGGGTGCTCGAAGGGCCGGTGCTCGAACTGGCCTGTGGCACCGGCCGGATATCGGCGCCGCTGGTGAAGGCCGGCTTCGACGTCGTCGGCCTCGACATCGACCCGGCCATGCTGCACCTGGCCCGCCAGCGGGGCGTGGCCAACGTGGTCCAGGCCGACATGCGCCGCTTCGCCTTCACCGAGCGCTTCGGCTTGGTGGCCATCCCCTACAACTCGCTGCAACTGCTCGGCGACGACGACGGCGTGCTTGCCTGTCTCCGAGCGGCCGCCGAGCACGTCGCCCCGCACGGCCTGCTCGCGTTCGAGGTCACCGACTTCCCGGCCCAAGACGACGTCGACAACGAGCTGATCGCGGAGGACGACGGCGTGCGCCTCACCGGCTCACTGCGGATCGACGGCAGCCTGCTGCACTACCGGCGGCGCTTCGAGGCCGACGGAGACGTCTACGAGGACGTGCTGACCCTGCGCCGCGACGGGGCGACGAACTCGCTGCGTTGGATCGAGGCGGCCGGCCTGACGACGGTGTCCGCCGACTGGGTCGGCCTCGGCCTCCGGGTGACTGCCAGACCTGCCTAGCTGCGGCGGGTGGAGCGGCGGGACCGGCGTCGTGGCTCGTCGGACCCGTCCATCGCCTCGACCTCCAGCGGCTCGGAGGCGCCGCAGACGCGGCACGCAGTCAGGCCGCGGCGCTCGGCCTCTTCGACCGGCACCGTCGGCAACGGCCCGCGGCCTTCGAGCAGTCGGCAGTCGGGCTGGTGGTAGGCGCTGGGCCCGACAACCACGCCGCCGGGCGTACTCGTCGACGCGCCGCCGCCGTTGGCCGTCGTGCCCAACTGGGCGAGGGCCAGCTTGTCGACCGCGTCGCGCAGCTCGGCGATCGTGTTTTGAAGCTGGGCCCGGTCGCGGCGCTGATTGTCGACGATGACGTACGCCCCGCCGAGAATGACGAGTCCCAGGCCGATGAGCCCGCCCGAGATCAGGTACGGGAACTGCGCAGGCACGCGGTCGTAGCTCGCGGCGCCGTTCCAGCCGAAGAACATGAACACGAACCCCACCACGGCAAGGCCGATGCCGACCTGGCCCCCGAGCTGGTTCCATTTGATCTTCACGGTTCCTCCTACTCCCCCCCGCCGAGGTACGACTCTCGAAGGTTGGCGTTGCGAATCTCCTCGCCGACGCCCTGATAGACCAGCGTGCCCTTCTCCATGATCAGCGCCCGATCGGCATAGGGCAGCACGCCGACGTTCTGCTCCACGAGGATCACGGTGGTGCCGTCCTCGTTGATCTTGCTGACCACTTGGAACACCGTCTTGGCCAACGCAGGCGACAGGCCGAGCGACGCCTCGTCGATCAGCAGGAGCTGCGGCTTGCACATGAGGGCCCGTCCGATAGCGAGCATCTGCTGCTCGCCGCCCGACAGCGTCCCCGCGGCCTGGTCGATGCGCTCGCGCAGCCGTGGGAAGTACTCGAAGACCAGCTCGCGCTGCTCGTCGATCTGCTTCGGGCTCTTGCGCTTCGCCCATGCCCCAAGGCGGAGGTTGTTGGCGACCGACAGGCCGGGGAACACCCGGCGCCCCTCGGGGCACAGGGCCACGCCCATGGCGACGAGCTCGGCGGGCGGCTTGCCCGCGATCTCCACGCCGTCGAAGCGGATCGACCCGGCGTCGGGCTTGAGCAGGCCGGCGATGGTGGCGACGGTCGTGGTCTTGCCCGCGCCGTTCAGCCCGAACAGCACCGCCGTCTCGCCCTTGTCGACCTCGAAGCTGATCCCCATCAGGACGGGAAAGCCGTAGCCGACACGCAGGCCCTCGATCTCGAGGTAGGCCATCAGTCGGTCTCCACCAGTTCCTCGATGGCCGCCTCGGCCGCCTGCACGATCGGGTTGTCGGCCTCCTCGCCGAGGTAGGCGCGCACGACCTCGGGATGGTTGCGCACCTCCTCGGGCTTGCCCTCAGCGAGCATCTCGCCGAAGTTCAGGCAGTACACGTAGTCGCACACCCGCACGACGAGCGGCACGTGGTGCTCGATCATGGCAATGGCGATGCCGAACTCCTTGCGCAGCTCGAGCAGCGTGTCGCCGAGCCGGTGGGCCTCCTCAGGGCCCATGCCGGAGGACGGCTCGTCGAGGAGCAGCACGTCCGGATCGGTCGCGAGCACCGTCGCCACCTCCACCCGCTTGAGCACGCCGTACGGCAGGCCGGCCACGCGGGTGTCGGCGATATCGCCCAGGCCCATAATTTCGAGCACCGCTTCGGCCCGGTCGGTGAGCCACTTCTCCGTGCGGAACGTGCGGGGGAACCCGAGCATCCCTGCGACGACGCCGTACTCCGCGTGAAGGTGCTGCGCCGTCTTCAAGTTCTCGCGGACCGTCGAGCCCTTGACCAGTCCGACGTTCTGGAACGTGCGGCCAAGGCCGAGGGCGGTCCGCTCGTGCACGCTGAGCTCGGTGATGTCGACGCCGTTAAAGCGGACCGTCCCCGAGTTCGGCTTGTAGAAGCCGGTGATCATGTTGAACGTCGTGGTCTTTCCCGCGCCGTTCGGGCCGATGATCCCGACGATCTCCCACTCCCCGACCTTGATGCTGACGTCGGTGGCCGCCTGCACACCGCCGAAGCGGATGGTGCACTCGCGTGTCTCAAGCACGGACATCTGCGACCACCACCTCCTTGTCGCCCCGGTCGTGAATGTCGAAGCGGTTGCCCCGAAGCCAGCCGGTGAGAGGCCGGAGCTGTTGGCCGATCCCGCCCGGGTACTGGATGAGCGTGATCAGGAGCAGCAGCGGGCCGAGCACGAGCGGAGCGAGCTCGGCAGTGAGGTCCGGGCCCGGGAGCTTGGCCAGCAGCGACTCGATGTTGAGGTGCCAGCCGACGAGCGGGAACGTGTACTCGTGCTCGATCAGATACCCCAACAGGGCGAAGAAGGCGGAGCCCACGATCACGCCGGTACGGCTACGCAGCCCGCCGACGGTGGTCATGATGACGAAGACGAGGGCGAGGCGGAACTCGTAGGTGTTCGACACCACGATCTCGCTGTTGTGGGCGAACAGCGCCCCACCGAGGCCGGCAAAGACGCCCGACACAACGAAGGCGACGAGGGTGTAGAGCTTCACGTCGATGCCGAGCGTGGCTGCCACACGCGGGTTCTCACGAAGGGCCAGCAGGGCCCTCCCCCCCTTGGTCTTCATCAGCCGCCAGTCAACCCACACCACGGCGGCGAGAAAGAGGAGGCACAGGTAATAGAACTTGTGGGGCGTCTCAAACGGCTCGGGCAACGGCGCGGCCTGGCCTGCGCTGCCGCCGGTGTACTTCTCGATGTTGAACAGCGTGCCCTCGGCCATGATCCCGTAGGACAAGGTGATGAGGGCGAAGTACAGCCCGCGCACTCGCAGGGAGATGGCGCCGAGCACCAAGGCCTGGAGCGCGCCGATGACCATCGACACGAGCACGGCCACGAAGAAGGGCTGGCCCTGCACGCTCACCATGTAGGCCGAGGCGAAGGCGCCGATGCCGACGAATGCCTGGTGCCCCAGTGAGATCTGGCCGGTGTAGCCCAGCAGCACGTTGAGCGACAGGCCGATGATGGCGTAGATAACAGCCAGGCCGTACAGCCGAAGGTCGGACACGTCGCGGCTCAGCGGGAACAGCAGCACGAGCCAACTGATGAGGAGCACGACCACGCCGCGGCCGGCCCAGCCCGCAGTCGACGGCGTGTGCGGCTGTGCGTGATGGCCGTGCTCGTCGGGAGTGTCGACCAGCGCCGTTTCGTCCGCTTCGGGTGTGACCTCGGTCGCCATCAGGCCGACTTCCCGAGCAGGCCTTGCGGGCGGATGGTGAGCACGATGACGAGCACGACGAAGACGCTCAGCGAGCTCTGCCCCGGCACGTCCTCCAAGAAGTCCGCGGTCACCGCCACTGATTGGACAACGCCGACGATGATGCCGCCGAGGAACGCGCCAGGGAGGCTGGTCATGCCCCCGACGACAGCCGCGGTGAACGACGGGATGAGCACGCCCGCCGTCAGCGCTCCCGGCCCGAAGCTGTTGGCGATGGGGATGGTGAGCACTCCCGCCAGCCCGCCGAGCAGCGCGGCGATGGCCCACGTGAAGCTCGACAGCCGCCGCACGCTGATGCCCACCAGCTCGGTGGCCACCGGCTCCTGGCTTGCTCCGAGGATTGCCAGGCCGAGGTTGGTGCGGTTGAAGAAGAGCGCCAGCAGCACGCCCAGGACGATGAGCGTGAAGATCAGCAGGAGCTCCTGGTCGGAGATGCTGGCGTTGAAGATCTTGAACCGCCCCTGCCGGGGCAGCGCCTTGTCCACGTTCCGCAGCTTGGCCTCGCCGAACCAGATCTCCACGCCGATGGCCAAGAGCGACACGCCGGCAGACGCGACCAGCAATGTGACGCGGGGGGCGTCGAACAGCGGACGCACCACGAGGCGCTCGGTGAGCAGTCCCATCACGGCCGCCACCACCAGAGCGCCGATGATGGCGAGGCCATATGGCACGTCGTTGGTCGTCAGCAGGAAGAGGGCGAACACCGCGACGGTGCCGAACTCCCCCTGGGCGAAGTTGAACACACCGCTCGACTTGTAGACGAGCACGAGGCCGAGGGCGACGAGGCTGTAGGTGGCACCGCCGACGAGGCCGAAGATCAAGGCGCGCTGGAGCCCGAAAATGAACAGCAGTACCACTACCACCAGTGCGACGCCGCCGCCGATCAGCGCCGTTCGCAATCTGTCTGTCATGTGGAGAGAGGGCCTAGAAGCTCTTGGCGAACGTCGCCCTGGTCTTAAACTGCGCAGGCGCAGCCTGGCAGTCCGCCTCCAAGAGATGGACGGTGTCGGCGCCGAAGTGGTCGGTCGGGCTGAACGTGACCGACGGGTAGACGCCCGTGCTGAACGTCTTGCCGCTGGTCAGCGTGCTGATGAAGCTCTGGCGGCTGAGCTGCTTCACGTCGGGGATGGCCTTGAACATCTGATGCAGCGACTTGTTGAGGCCCCACAGGGCGATGCCGATGTCGTCGGGCCGCTGGCTGCCGTCCTTGTTCGTGATGAACTCGTTGTACGCGGGGCGGTACGCCGGGTCCATGCTGTCGATGGCGTCGAGCTGCGGGAAGGGCGAGAAGAACTTCGCCTTGCCAATTGCCGGGCACCCTGCGGTGGCAACGGTGTTCAGGCCATTGGTGACGCCGGGGCCCACGTACTCGGGGAAGTAGGCCTCGGACTGGGCGCCATTAGCGATGTAGAGGAAGATCGTCGGGCTCACCAGGGCAAGCACGATCTCCGCTCCCGCATCCTGTAGGTCGCCCGCGATCGACTTGCCGCTCTGGGGATTGGTTTCCTTGCCCACGTTCTTGTCGGCGACGATCTGGAAGCCCGCGGCAGTGAACGCCTTCCGGGCGGCGGCGCGGGCATCGGCGAACGACTTGGAGTCGAGCACCGCCAAGCCAAGCTTCTTGACGCCGATCTTGGCCTTGACCATCTGGGCCAGCTTCGGCATCTGCTCGGCGTAGGTCTCCGAGACGGCGAAGTAGGTGCGCAGCCCGTCGAGGCCCTCGGTGTTCACGCCTGCGGAGAGGTACGGCACGTTCTTGCTGTTGGCATAGTTGGCGCAGGCGGTGATCTGGTCGGCGCCCGCCGCCCCGATCAGCAGGAACACCTTGTCCTGCTCGACGAGCTGGGCACATCGGCGGCGGGCCTCCACCGGCTCGAACTTGTCATCGTAAAACTTGATTTCGACTCGGTAGCCGCCATAGAGGCCGCCGTTCTTGGCCAGCCACTGCCAGTAGACGTCTTTGCCCTTGTCGAACGTCTTCTGCTCGATGGGCGCAGCGCCAGTCACCGGGGCATGCACGCCGATCTTGATGACCTTGTTCACATCGTCGATGCCCGTCCGGTCGGGGGCCCCGGCGATCGGAGTGCCGCCGCCCGTGCCGGTCCGGGTACGAGTGCGCGTGCTGCCGCCCGTGCCGTTGCTGCCGCCCGTCGAGCCTCCAGTCCCGCTGGAGGCCTCGCCATTGCCGCCCTCGCCACCCGTTCCCGTTCCATCGGTGCCGGTGCCATCGGACCCCGTGCCGTCCGACCCGGTGCCGTCGTCAGAGAACCCCGACCCGTCGCCCCCACCGCCGTTGGCGGAAAGGGAGACCCCCTGTTTCTGGCCGCATGCGGCGAGAACGAGGACCGCGGCGAACGTCACCACGAGCCACTTGCGAGCGTTGCGGTTCACGACTGCCTCCTACTCGGATGCGAGTGATGCGTCACGGCGGGCGAGGGCACGACTCAGCCCGCCTTCTCGGGTTCTGGATGTGGCGGGGTCTCCGGCAGGACCGAGGACCATGCCGCCGATGAGGGCGACGCCCATGATCGCGGGGACGAGAAGCAGCATCGCCAGCGGCAGCTTCCCCTTCGTCGGCTTTCTGTCGACGGCCACGCGGGGTGCCGGCTCTGGCTCAGGCACGGCAGGGGCGGCGGTCGTCGGCGGCGTCTCCACGATGCCGAGCGGCGTCGTCGGAGTGCTCGCGTCCGTGTCGGCGATGGCACTGAAGAAGTTGTCCCCACTCGAGGGAGGTGTGACGACGTCCTCGGTGAACGTCTCGTCCTCAGTGCCGGTGTCGGTCTCGTCCTCGTCCAACGCCACGTCGGTCGAGAGGTCAAGTTTCGGGGTGTTGGTCGTGAGGTCCTGAAAGGCGACCTGGAAGGACATAGGCGCGGCCACTCGCTCGATGAGCAGCACGCCCTTGTTCTCCATGGCGTTGCTCAGCCACAGCTCGGCCAGCGTGGTGAGGTCGAACTCCCAACTTCCGTCGGCCAGGCGCACGCCATCTCCGCGTGCGGCTTGGCAGTCGGCCACGGGGGCGCTTCCCGGGTAGACCCCGCCATCTTCTGGGACGTAGATCTGCGTGATGGGGCAGGCACCGATGAGCACCTGCGACTGGGCGGGCTGCTGCCCGGCGACCTGCTCGGGAGGCGGCGGCGGATAGTTGGCGCCTGGCTGGGTGGTCTCTTTGAGGGTGAGCTTGAGGTTGCTGAGCACCTCGTCGGGGCCGACGAAGACGTGCATGCCGAACGCGGCGACACGCGAGGTGTCGCCGCCGTCGGCGGACACGGCGACGGCGTCGGCGGGCACATTTGGGGGGAAGGCGTTCTTCTGCCACCAGCCGTCGTGGTTGAACTTGGCGAAGCTCGCCGCCCCGGTCTGGGCCCCTGCGGGTATCAATACCCACAACAACGCGAACGTCAGCAGGCCAAGTCCTAAGGCGAGGCGCAGCGCGCGCGGGAAACGACGAGCAAAAGGCATGTCAGCCGCAACATTACCGGTGGTCGCCGTGGTAACCCCAGTCAGACGCGCTCTCGCCAGCGCCCTATACCGTCGGATCAGACGTCATACACGATCGTGTGCGCCCTGACCATGTCGAGGTAGAGCCACTCGCTGGTGCCCGTCGGCCCGACAAAGCGTTGGTACGTCTCGACATCGATGCGTCCCGGAACACCCTCGCTGAGGTGGCTCGAGGCGTGGTAGACGACGTCCGGGTAAACCTCCCAGTTCCACGAGCTGAAATATTGCGTCGTCCGAGAATAGTCAGACCACGTGATTTTGGACTGGTAGTTGACGTAGTGCGGGTCCATGGTGAGCTCACTCGGTCCGGTCTGGCGCGGCCGGAAGCACCGACGGTCGTCGGGATGGTCGGCGTCACGAACACACAGCAAGTTCAACACTTGGTAGTACACGCCCTCGGTCGGATAGTGCGTGCTGTACTGGACGATCGACTGCTTCGCGCCGGTGGGGTCGTCTTCCTTCCAGTGCCACTGCAGACGGCCCGTCCGCTCCTCTCCGCCGGCGCAGACGACCGTGCCCGCCTCACCGCCCGCGACAGCACACGTGTATGGATTCTGAAGGAAGAACGTCTTGCACACCCAAGCTCCGACGACGGCGCCGACTCCAGTACACACGAAGTCGACGACACCGAGATGGCTCTTCTGGCCCACGGGGAAGTCGACGACGTTCGCGTCCATACGCGCGTTCGCGCCTGGTCCAGCCAACTGCCAGACGTCGACGGTGTCCCGATCGAGGTTCACCACTCCCATCGCGCCGTCCTGGTCATCAGGGGCGACGAAGGCGACAGCCCGGCCCTTCGGTGTACTCGCTTGCCAGACGGTGACGGTGATCCAGTCGTTGTCGATCCACGCCCGTTCACTGGTGGCGGACGCCTCATCGAGGGTGATTGCGCCGTGGAAGGTTTCGGCGTAGAGCGCGACAAGCCGGGCGCCGAATTCCGCCGCCTCGGCCTCACTTGCAGGAGCCGGGGCGGCGAACCCCACTGCCGCGAACAGAACGAACAGGACGATGAGAACGCGAGCGCGAGCGGTCCGCAGCATTATGATTACTCCCCAGATCCGTAAGAGGGTCAGCATACCACGCCAAGGCGTGCGACGCTCGGGGCCTGTCCGGGCTGGTTACACCGTCCAAGTGCTGCCCGACCCGAGCAGCTTGGAGAGGTCGCCGGGACCTTGGCGGGCCTGGGCGTCGAGGAGCTGTTGGGAGAGCTGGTCGCCGTAGGTGGGGCGCTCGACGGCGCGGAACACGCCGATCGGGGTCGGCTCGTACGGGCCGTGCGACAGGCGCGACAGCGTGAAGGCAAGACCGGCGTCCTCTCGGCTCTCGTCGTGCACGACGATGTGCTCTTCGCCGACGTCGGCCACGTTCACGATCCTGGCCCTGCCCTGCTCATCCATGCTGACCCCCTTCTCGCCGTTGGCGCCGAAGCGGATCGGCTGGCCGTGCTCGAGCGGGATCAGCATGTGGGGCCGGTTGTCCTTGGCCGTGATCTGCTCGAACGCGCCGTCGTTGAAGACGTTGCAGTTCTGGAAGATCTCGACGAAGGCGGCGCCTTTGTGCTCATGCGCCCGGCGGAAGGTCTCCATCATGTGCTTGCGGTCGAGGTCGTGGGTGCGGGCCACGAACGTCGCCTCGGCGCCCAGCGCCAGGCTGATCGGGTTGAACGGCCAGTCGACCGAGCCGAAGGGCGTCGACTTGGTGACCTTGCCCACCTCGCTGGTCGGCGAGTACTGGCCCTTGGTCAGCCCGTAGATCTGGTTGTTGAACAGCAGGATCGT
>Ga0190267_10000058_pt1 | contig 21458 bp, 24 predicted proteins | sample Popmic239T_FD_140332 | JGI IMG/M metagenome (GOLD analysis project Ga0190267, IMG submission 140332) | Populus adjacent soil microbial communities from riparian zone of Oak Creek, Arizona, USA - 239 T | ecosystem: Environmental > Terrestrial > Soil > Riparian zone | place: USA: Arizona... | reverse complement strand
CTGCAACGAGTCGTGCCGCCCTTGGGCGGATTGGGAATTGGTTGACAGGCCCTGAGCGGTGGGCTCTGCTGGCGGGACGGGTTCCTCATGGATGTACGCGCTCGATCCCGACGGGGAAGACGCTTGGCATGCGCGGTCGAGTCGCTGACGTGACCATCTCCGGGGACCTGGCGCTCTGAGCTGGATCGGTGAGCTCTCCCCCGCGGCCTGTCTGTGCAACATCATTCGCTCGACGAGCGCTGCTGGCTTCGCAGGCGCTGGCCGACCCGCTCGCCGCGTACCTTCGACGTGACGATCTGGAGCGGCCTGGGCGAGTGGATCGTGAGCAAACATCGGGACGAGGGCCTTCAGGAGTCGTCGCCGGCGCCTGCGAGGCGTGTGACGGTCGCCGTCAACTCGTCGAGGTCTTCGCAGCGCACGCGGATCTCATAGCTGCCGCGTCGGCGCGGCACGATGCTGACCGGGCTTGCGCCGCAGACCGGCTCCAAACGCTCGCTCAGGGTCCGCAGCCGGTCGGTCTGATCGGCGGGCGGCTGCGTCGACGTCGCCGGAGCGGCGATGTGAGCGTCGACCTGGCGCTCGAGCTCTCGGACCGACCATCCCTCGTCGGCGCAACGCCGACCGAACTCCGCGCGCTCGTGGTGCTGCGACAAGCGCAAGAGCACACGCCCGTGCCCGACCGACAGCGTCGCGTCAGCGACGCTGTCCTGCACGGCGTCGGGAAGTTCGAGCAGGCGGATCAGGTGACTGATCGCCGTGCGGTCACGCCCAACTCGGCGCGCGATCGCAGCGACGCTCATACCGGAGCGATCGCGCAGGCGTGCGCAACCACGCGCCTCCTCCATCGGGTTGAGGTCGTCGCGCGCCATGTTCTCGATCAGCGCCATCTCGGCGCTCTCGTTGTCGTCGACACCGTCGATGATCGCGTGGACGTGATCCAATCCGGCGAGCTTGGTGGCGCGCCAGCGCCGCTCGCCGGCGACGATCTCAAACTGCGCGTCGCTGTTGTCCTGGGCCGGACGCACGAGGATCGGCTGCAGCACACCCCCGCGCTCGGCGATCGACGTCGCGAGGTCACCCATAGCCCCTTGGTCGAAGTCGCGCCGCGGCTGCTCAGGGTTGGGCTTGATCGAATCGACCGGAAGGTCAACGACGAGTTGTGTGCCCTGCGGCGGAAGCGACGCTACCACGCCCGTGGCACCGTCAGGAGCTTGCGCGGCCGGGTCGCTGGTGAAGTCCTCCAGGCCGACGAGGCCGGCAGCAGACAGCTTGCGGGAGCTCATGCCGCCACCGCCGCGGCGACGAGCTCATCGGCGAGCCCGTGCAGGGCCGCGACCGCGGCCGTGAGCCGCTCGTTGGACGGCGAACACGGCAACGCGACAAGCGGTCGGCGGTCACTGGCCGCGTTTTTGAACACCGCCGTCTGGGGGATCTCGGTCACCATTAGGCGCACGCCGAGCTGCTCGCAGACGCCGGCGAGGTCCAGATCGGCCATGATCTGGCGGTAGACCTTGGCGCGCGTGTCGACGTGGTTGCGAAGCACCCGCAGAGCAGGCACGCGGGCGTTGGGGACGGCGGCCATCTCTCTAACGTGGCGGAGGGTGTTGACGACGCCCTGAACGGAGCCGTCGTCGGTCATGTCGACCACGCACAGGACCTCGTCGACGACCTGCAGGGCGTTGGTGAGCAGAAGGCCCTTGGATGGCGGCGTGTCGATCAGGACGCAGTCATAGGGGCACGCGTCGAGGTACTCACCGAGCGCGAGACGCAGACGAAACTCGCGGTAGTTCAGGCCGCTGAGCGTGTTTGCGATCTCGCCGAGCTCCGGGCCGGACGCGAGCACGTCCACCCCGCGCACGACGTCGGCGACGATGACATCCTGCGGCACGCGGTGCTGCAGGTAGATGTCGGCGAGCGTGCCGCGCGCCTGGCGCGGGTCGACGCCGAGCACCTGAGTCGCTCGGAATGTCGGGTCTGAGTCGATCAGCAACACCCGCTGGCCGCGCGCGCCGAGCGTGGCAGCGAGGTTGACGGCGATCGTTGTTTTTCCGACTCCCCCCTTCTCGTTGCCCACTGCGAAAACTGCGGTCATCGAGATCTCCTTGGCCGTGGAACGTGTCACGGTCGGACCGTGGCACGTTGCACGGACGGAACCGTGGCACGTGTCACGCTGGCGTCAGCGGCGCGGGCGGACATGGCCGATCCGACTGACGCCGGCGTACAGCGGCCAGCCACTTTGCGATGGAGCGCGAACGCGGACGCGCAGCGGGGCGAACGTCGGAAACGCGTAGCGGATGCGATAGCGCCCGCTGGCGGTCGTTCGCGCGAGGCGTGCGGTGACCCAGTTGCCGCGGCGGTTTCGGACCTGCAGCGCGATCAGCAGCCCGGGGGATGGGATCGGCACGGCGCCGGCGCTGACTTGGCCGTCGAAGCGGTACTTGCGGCTATGACGCTGGTGGTAGGGCTGGGCGAGATGCACGTGGCTCTTGGCGCGGACGAGGAGCCGGCGGCTGAACAGCGGCGTGGCCGTGTTGATCTCGGCGTAGTAGAGGACTGCGACGCGGCGGTGGTAGCCCGCTGACAGGACGCGAGCGAAATGGCCGCGGCGGTTGGTGCGGGTGCTGCCGCTGGCTATCCACTCGGGCATGTGAACGTCCTGCACCGCGAACGTGACGGTCGCGCCGGCGATCGCGCGGCCATTGTCGAGGTTTCGCAACGTGCCGCGCAGGAAGGTGGTCTGACCAACGGTGCGTGTGACAGCGGCGCGTCTGGCCGCCCGCGTGAGGGCAGCCAGACGCGCAGCTGCGCGTTGGAGCTTGCCTGGCCGCCGTTGAACACAAACGGCGTGCCCGCCAGCGGGTTGGTCGCGCCGATCACGCTGGTTGGCCAGGGGCCGGGCGGCGGAATGATCGCCGCCTGGGCGCCAGCGGGCGCGAAGGCGGCCAGCAGAGCGCTCGTTAGCACGATCGTCGCCGCGCAGCGGCGCAAGCGGCTCGGGTGCGTCGGGAGGGCTTGTGAGGTCACGAGGCTGGTCTCCACGGGATCGGGGTCAGCAGATGTCAAAGTCGCCACACGCAAATGACGGCGGTGGTGCTGGCGCAGGGCGTCGGTTGACCACCGGCGGCGCCAGCCGCGGCGCAGCTGGCCGCGGGGGCGCGACGCGGCGTCGGCGTGCTGCTGCGACTCGGCGTGCGGTAGCGCTTCGGTTGCGCTCGCGGGCCTGGCGCTCGGCGCGCTTGGCACTCGCGCGCCTACGCTCGGCGGCACGCTCTCTTGCTGTGGCGTGGGCGCGGCGTCGCTGGACGGTGGCGTGCCGCTCGGACTTGCGCTGGGCTTCTGCGATCACGGCGGCGTCCGCGCGCTCCTTGATCGCCGGCGAGCTGCTCGTCTTGGGTGCGGGCGGGTCGGGCGCCACCCTGGCTGGACCGCCGCCGCTCAGCGCGAGCACCGTTGCGCTGCCCGCGACGGCGAGCAACGCAAACAGGGCGAACAGTCGGATGAGCAAGCGTCGACCGTCGTGGGAGATGCGCGGACCGAGCGGCCCGTGCCCGCCGATCGGCGCTTGCTCATCCGGCACGTCGGGTTCGTGTTCGCCGTTGCGGGGCGTGGCACGTGCCACGGTCGGAGCGGTGCCGAACTCGTCGACGGGCGTGGCACGTGTCACGGTCGCGGCCGCGCCAGGGTCGCCGGGCGTGGCACGTGCCACGGTCGGGGCGGCGCCGAGCTCGTCGACGTGCCCGTCTGGATGCACAGCCAGTTGCCAGGCACCGTCGGGATCGGTGCAGTTCAGCCGCACCGGCCGTCCAAGCGTCTCTGCGACCCATGCGGCGTGCTCGAGCACGAGTTGACGTGTCGCGTCGACATCCGCGGCGGCGATCTGCTGGGAGCGCTTGTCGATGCTGATCGTCGCGGTGCCGTCTTCGTTGAGATTGGCGATGATCGTGGGGTAGCGCGGGATGCTGTTTTCGGGACTCGGGGATTTGGGCACGCGTTGCTTCCTTCCTGGTCGGGGTGGGATGGGGGCCATCAGGCGCGTCCGATCCCGACGTGGACGTGGTCGTGGTGGTTTCCTACTTCGCCGTCGACCTTCCAGATGATCTGGATCCGCAGGCCGTTGCTGACGATCGTGGTCGCGCCGCCGGCGCGGCCGCGGGCGATCGCGGCATCGTGGGGGACGCCGGCCGCCATGAATGCGGCGGCCGCGATCGCGTCCCCGACGGGACCGTCGTTGGTTCCGCCGTTGGCGACCATCCCGAAGTCCACGCCGTTGCCTTGCCAGTGGTCTGACTCGCGGTTGGTGCCGGCGACGAACTGCCCGTGGTTGGTCCCGTAGGTGACGACCAGGAGGCCCTCATAGAAGGTCGCCATTCGCGTGACGTAGGCGGTCATCTCAGCCGTCAGCGGCACGCCCGGACGGTTGGCGGTCGGGGCGAGTGTGAACTCACCGGACCCGCTGCCCAAGCTGACGCCGCCAAGGTCGCTGCAGCTGCCCTCGGGCGTCACGGGTCCGGAGGTCGCGCTGTCGCCGAGCGCATCGGCGATCAGTCGCGCTCGCGCTGCGTAGCCCGGCGCGGACGGGTGCACGTCGTCGTCGAGCACGACGTCACCGGTCGCGACGGCCGCGTGCCAATCAACGATGGTGAGGTTGTCGTGGGATGCCGCGGCTTGCGCGAGCACGGCGTTGAGTTGGCTGTCGCGGCTACCGCCGAGCGGTGGGCGCGAGATGTTCACCCAGAGCACGCGCGCTTGGGCGCGCCGCGCGATCGCGAGAACCGACAGCACGTTGGCGCGGAACGTGCTGACGTCGGTGTCGTTCGTGCCCAGCTGTACGACCACAGTGGGGGGGACGTCGGCGACGCTTCGCAGGGTTGCAAGGCCTTGCGAACTTGTGCGGCTGCGGGCCGTCAATGACGTGAGGGTGCGGTCTCCAAGGGCGGCGCGTAATGGCGCCGCGGTGCCCTGCGCGAGCGAGTCACCAAGGTTCAAGACCGCGGTCGTCGCGGCTGGCGCAGCGGTGGTCGTGTCTGCGGCTCGGGCGGATGCGCTGGAGGTTGGTGCGGTTGCGGCGAAGAGCCGCATGCCGGCCAGCACCTTCTGGACGTACCACTCGGCGTGGTTGTAGGCGAAGATCGCGTCGTGCAGATTGCCGGGGGCGCCTGAGGCGCGCAGGTAGTTGGCGGCGCCGGGGATCGCGTCGCGGGGGTCATAGACGTCCTTGTCGCCGTCGTGATCGCCGTCGACGCCATATCCCCTCCAGGTGCCCGCTACGAATTGCATCGGCCCCATCGCGCCTGCAGAGTTGCTGCCGCTGCTCACACCGGGAGCAGTGGAACGTCCGTGATCGCTCTCGATCGAGCCGATCGCGGCGAGCAAAGTCCACGGCAGCCCGTACTGCTGCCCGGCAGCCTGATACAGCGCCAGGTAGTTGGCGGGGATGCCGTTGGCGGCCGCCGCACTCGGCGCGGGCACGTCTCCTACGCCGGCGCACTGGTCGCTGCCGCCGAGCAGCAGCACGATCCCCACCGGAAGGCCAACGACGAAGGAAGCCAGGACGGCTACCAGCGAGCCGACCTTCATGGGAGGGCAGCCGCGATCGCCAACATTTCTCGCTAGGGGCCGCCGATCCGTGTCACCAGCCAGTCGCCGGCGTCCTTCTGCAGGTGAAAGACCAGCGGGTAGGCAGGAGCTTGCGAATCCTTGATGTGAGCTGTCACGAGAGCGCTGATCGGCCCCTCTCCGACGACGGTCACGCGCTCAAGATGCGGTGTCAGGGCCGCTTGGCCCGGTGGGACGCGCCCAGGCTCAGCTTCCAGCCGTGCCCGTAGGCGTGGCGCCGCGCTACGCAGCTCCTCGATGCTTGCGCCGGCCTTGCCATAGATCAGCGGCAGATAGCTGGCGAGGAAGCGCCGCGCCGCGCGCTCGACAGCGGGTAGCTCGCCGGCGTCGTGGCGTTCTAGCTCGGGCCCGCCCTCGGTGGGCGCCGCGCGACCGCCTTCGGGTGTGCGCGATGGCGAATCATCGCGTGAAATCAGCACGACACCGCCGGCTATGAACGTGGTTGCCGCGATCGCCGCGATCGCGATCAGAGCGGTGATCCTGGTCACGGCGACGCCGTTCGCTCTTCTTCGTCGCCCGGAGGTCCGTCCTCATGCGGCGCATCCTCGCGCGTGAGGTTGCGGCCCGACGCGATGAGGTCCTTGAGTTCATCGCGAAGGATCACCCAGGTACTGCCCACTCGGTAGGCCGGAATGGTCCCGTCATTCAGCCATTTGTAGGCGGTCGACCGGCGGATGCCGAGGATCTCTGCGGTCTGCGTGACGGTCATGCTTGCGGGCAGATCAGCGAACAAGTCGTCTAAGCGACTCATCGCGTATAGAACATACATAGCTTGGGCGACGATACAACTTGTCCTGCGGTATATATAGGCTGTAGAAACAATGGAAGCCTTCCGATGTCTGTGCTATCCAATGACGACGGGGAAGATCATGGTCGGCTGAGGGGCGTGATGGAGCGTGATGAGCACTAATCCGTGGCTGAGGAGCCAGAGCAGCCAGGACGAGGACCAGGATGAGGTGATCCCGACCGTGGCACGTGTCACGGTCCAGGCGCCTGTCCTCGAGCCGCAACCGGCCGCGGTGCCAGCGCCGGTTTCAGGCGACCGTTTTCCCCGACGGCTAGTTCCGGTCGATGTCAACCACACGCCCGACGTGACGTGGCTGGTCGGCGTGCACGGGGGAGCAGGGGAGACGACGGTCGAGCAGCTCCTCGACGATGCTGCACGAGCCAGTTACCACGCGTGGCCGATCGCGCCGTCCAACGAGCGGCCGGCTCGCGTTGTGCTGCTTGCGCGAACGCACGCGACCGGTCTGCGCGCTGCTCAACACGTGGCGACGGAATGGGCGGCCGGAGTCGCTCGCGTTGACCTGGTCGGCCTCGTGTTGATCGCTGATGCGCCCGGTCGCCTGCCGCGCCCGCTGAAGGATTTCGCTGAGCTCGTCGCCGGCGGCGTGCCACGTGTCTGGCGCGTGCCATGGGTGCGCGCCTGGCGCGAAGGTGAACCTGTTGTCCCTGAGACCGCACCAAAAGAAGTCCGACGCGTGCTTGACGATGTCATGCAGGCACCCACCCCCACATCAGTAAGAAAGGTCTGACCGTGTTTCACGTTCTCAGGATGCAGCTGGTCGAAGTCGCCAGCCTCATCGCGCAGGTGACCCCCACCACGACCACGACCACTCCTACAAGCGCGGCGGTGCCTAACCCGACAGGTGCACCCCCGCCGGGCTCTGAGAAGCTGCTGATGATCCTCAACTGGGCCGCATGGTTGGCGGCCGGTGCCGCCGTTGCAGGCATCTTCCTTGTCGCGGGATTGATGGCCATTCAGCATCAGCACGGCCGTGGCGGCGAGCATGGTGCCAAGCTCATGTGGGTGATGGGTGGTTGCGTGCTGATCGGCAGCGGATCGGGCATCGTGGGCGCCCTCGTCTGAGCAATGCGCCTCGTCGCCTCCGCGACCGTGAACCCGACGCTCATGTGGGCGTCGGCGGTCTATCTTGCTTGCTTCGCGTTCGTCGCCGTGGGTGTGCAGGTCATCTACGCCCCAGACCGCGACATCGGCGGGTGGTGGGCCTACGTCCTAGTCCTCAGCGTTCTGGGCGGTGCCATCGCCTCGCTCACGGGCATATTCATCTGAAGGAGGACCAGTCGTGAGCACCTTCGACACTGGAGCCGCCGAAGACCGCAGTCCTTGGACACGACCGGCGTTCGTGGCATCCGCCGTCCTCATCGTGGTGATCGCCATCCTTGGGCTTGTCCTGGTGCTGACCGGTCCGGGCACCGCTCCGTCACCGGCTGTCCCCGCGACACCGGTTCCCCCTCAGGCGCCGGCCAGGTCGGCAAATTCGAGCGCTTGTGGACTTGCGCCCGGCGACCAGAGTGCGCCGACCGTTGCCCCGAAGGTGAAGTGGGAGCTCGTCGGGCGCATGGCCGCCCCATCAGCGCCCAAGGGCGCTGGGCCGGCGCGGTCTTCCGATGGCTTCCGCACCTGTTTCGCTCACTCACCGACGGGAGCTCTGTACGCGGCAGTGAACTTCTGGGCATCCTTGACCGCCCACCCGGCAGCGGAGGTCTACCGGCACCTGGCCGCCGACACGCCCGCACGTTCTAGTGCCATCAAGGCTGCTTCCGCCACGGCGGAAGAGCTCGAGGCGCGCCTCCAAGTTGCAGGCTTCGTAATCAGCTCCTACGCCGCCGCCCGCTCCACCATCAAGCTCGCGTTTCGCCTGGCGCAGGGCAGATGGGTAACCATCGACTCGCCGATGGTCTGGGTCGACGGGGACTGGCGGTATGACATTCCGCTGGACCAGGGTCGAGCGTCGATGAGTCGCATCGAGGACCTGGGTGGCTTCATCCAGTGGAGCGGCGTTTAGTGCTTCCTATCGGTGGGATCGGCCTCCCGTGCACAAGCCCAAGCGATTGCGTCGACAAAATTACTTCGGTTCCGGGCGACCTCGTGGGCGGCGCTACCAGCAACGCGATCGACGCGCTGGCCGACGCCATCAAGGAGGCGGTTGGTGAGGCCACGGCCGGTGTCGCGACGCTATGGGTCGACGTCGGCACGCCGAATCTGACGACGACGTCTGGCGGTACGACGCCGTCTGAGCCGGTCGCGTTCTTGCAGGGTCAGTTGTGGTGGCTGATGGCAGCTATCGCTGTTTTGTCGGTGATCTTCGCGGGCGGAAAGACGGCGTGGGAGATGCGTGGCGAGCCGGTGCGCGCTGTCGCCCTGAGCCTTGTGAAGCTCACCTTGGTCATCAGCGCCGGGACCGCGACGATCGCCCTCGCCGTCGAGTTCGCAGATGCTCTTGCGAGCGCGATCATCGATCGTTCGGTTGAGAACGGCGACTTCGGCGAGAACATCGTGCGCCTCCTCGGGCTCGGCGGCGTGACCGGCTTTGGCGCGTTCCTCGTGATCGTCATGGGGTTGTTCGCGCTGTTTGCGTCGTTGGTGCAGATCGCGTTGATGGCGGCGCGTAGCGGCATGGTCGTGATCCTCACGGGGACCCTGCAGCTCTCCGCAGCGGCCACCAACACCGAGATGGGAAGCATGTGGTTCAAGCGATCAATTGCGTGGCTGATCGCGTTCGTGCTCTACAAGCCAGCGGCCGCTGTCGTGTACGCGACGGCCTTTCAGCTGTCGGCCTCTGACGTCTTCGCCGAGGACGGGCTCACCAGCGCCGTCTGCGGCGTTGTCCTGATGTTCCTAGCTCTGCTCGCGCTCCCCGCGCTGATGCGGTTCACGATGCCGCTCGTGGACGCTGTGACAAACCGCGAGGGTGGGGGAGGCTTGGGTTCGGCGGCAGCCGTTGCGCTGCCGACAGGAGCGATGGCGCTGCCGTTCGGCGGCGCCGACTTCTCTGGATCGAACGGGGCCACGGGGGAGGGTGGGGCTACCGGCGCGGTTGGTGTCGGCGGTGCTCGAGGAGACGGCGGAACGTCCGGTGACACCGGCGACACCAACGGCAAGGGCTCCGGTCCATCCTCAGATGGCGGCGGCGGTCAGCCCGCCGCGACGGCACACGAGACGAACCCTGCCGCCCAGGCCCCCGCGGTGGGAGCCGGGCCCAGCGGTGCGGACCAGCCTGCCGGGACAAGCGCGGGTGGCGCGGGCCAGACGCCGGCGTTGGGGGGCGGGGCCGGCGCGGCAGCAGGTGCGGCGGGCGGGCCGAGTGGCGCGGCGGCCGCCGCAGCAATGCAGGCGGGCGGCGCGCTGAGCAGTGGCGCGCAACAGGCCGCGGAATCACAAAGCGATGACGAGGGACCACATGGAAGCGCATAACCCGCCTCGGGTGCGGACGTACGGCAACTGGCGCCGCCCGCGCTCAGCGGGCATCCACCAGCTTGGGCTCTTCGGCACCGTGTCGCTGCTGGTGGGCCTCGTCGCCGTGGTCATGACGATGAAGCTCTTTGGAATTGTGCTCGCCCTGGTGCTGTTCGTGGTTCTCGCCGTGATGCTGACGGTGATCACGGTCCCCGACCGTCATCACCGCACACTGCTTCAGCGCATCACTGAGCGCATCGCATGGCTGCGCACACGCGCGCACGGCGCGCACTTGTATCGCTCAGGGCCGCTGGGACGGGTGCCGTGGGGTCGCTTTCAACTGCCCGGACTCGCAGCTCAGTCTGAGCTGTCGGAGTGGCAGGACTCCTACGGCAGACCGTTTGGGCTGCTCAAGGTGCCCTCAACCTTCCATTTCACGGTGGTCTTCGCCGCCGAGCCGGACGGAGCGCAGCTCGTCGATCAGCGGGAGGTCGACCTGTGGGTCGCGCGATGGGGCCAGTGGCTGGCCTCGATCGCGGACGAGCCTGGGCTGGTCGCCGTCTCGGTCACCGTTGAGACCGCGCCCGATTCGGGCGCCCGGCTGCAGCGCGAGGTTCTCGGGCAGCTCGATCCGCAGGCTCCAGTGGTCGCGCGCGACATGCTCATGGAAGTCATGAACACCTATCCCGCGGGGTCGGCAACGCTGAAGGCATGGATCGCGTTGACGTTCTCGGCAACCAGAAGCGGCGGGTCGCGCCCCGCCAGCTCTGAGGACATGGCGCGTGATCTCGCCGCGCGCTTGCCTGGACTGACCAATCGTCTGCGCGGGACGGGCGCCGGCGTCGCGCGTCCGATGAGCGCCCAGCAGCTCTGTGAGGTCGTGCGGATCGCCTACGAGCCGCGGACAGCGCGTTTGATCGACGATGCCTACACGGCGGGCACTGTCCCCGAACTCTCATGGGATGACGTCGGGCCCGCGGCGACGCAGACGTCGTGGGACAGTTACCGCCACGACGGGGCGGTCTCGATCTCATGGTCGATGACGGGCGCGCCGCGCGGCGAGGTGCAGTCCTCAGTTCTGCACCAGCTGCTTGCACCACATCATGAGATCGATCGCAAACGTGTCTCGTTGCTCTACCGGCCGCTGGACTCAGCGAGAGCCGCCCGGACCGTCGAGCGCGACAAGAACAACGCCGACTTTCGCGTCAGTGGCGCCAAGCGACCCAGCGCACGCCTGCTGCGCGAGAAGAGGGAGACCGACTTAACCGCTCAGGAGGAGGCGCGCGGTGCCGGCCTGGTCGACTTTGGCCTAGTCGTCACGGCAACCGTTCTCGACGAGGAGCGCATGGGGGCAGCACGCCACGCGATCGACAACCTGGCCGCCACCGCCCGGGTGCAACTGCGCCCCGTCTACGGCGCCCAGGACAGCGCTTTTGCCGCGACACTTCCGCTCGGCCTGGTTTTGCCCAAGCATCTGAAGGTGCCCGCTGTTGTCAGGGCGGCGATGTAATGGTTGTTCACGCCCAGCGTGGTGCACGCCCGCGGTCACGCGGCTGGTCTGGGCGCGGAGGCGGCCGCGCGATGTATGTGCAGGCGGCGGCCGAGTGGCGCGCCACCACGATCCAGGCCTGCGGCCTGTGGCCCTTTAGCAGCGGAATCGGGTCGCCGATGAGCGGCGTTCCGCTTGGTCGCAACCTGCTGTCGGGGGCAACCTTGTGCGGCGATCCGATCTCGTGGTTTCAGACGGCGAAACTGATCCCCAACCCGAGCTGCTTCGTGCTTGGCCTACCGGCTTATGGCAAAAGCACGCTCATCCGCCGAATGACGCTTGGCCTGGCCGGCTACGGCGTCGTTCCGCTGATCCTCGGTGACCTCAAGCCCGATTACGTCGATCTCGTCCGCGCGCTGGGCGGCCAGGTCATCGAGTTAGGACGCAACCGTGGCTACCTCAACCTGCTTGACATGGGGGAGACGATGAGCGCCGCGGCACGGCTGACCGGGCCCGCACAGGCGCAGCTGCTTGCCGACGCCCGCCGCCGGCGCCAGACGATGGTCTGCGCGGGGATCACGATCGTACGCTCCAGACCACCTGACGAACGCGAGGAGCTGTTTCTCGAGCGCGCGCTGCAGGTCCTCGACGAACGCCATGACGGGGTTCCCGTCCTGCGCGACCTCGTGACGGTACTGCGCGATGCTCCTGACGCGGTGCGCGAAGTCGCGGAGGATCGCGGCAATATCGAGCGCTACCGCGACCTGACCGAGAACCTGCTGATCAGTCTGAGAGGACTGCAACGCGGCCGCGTTGGCGACATATTCGCCGAGCAGACGACGACCCCGATGCGACGAGACGTGCCGGTCGTGTTCGACATCTCCTCGATCCAGGGCACCGACGTCTACCTTGAGGGTGCAGCCCTGATGGCCTGCTGGGCATACGGCTTCGGGGCCGTGGCCGTCGCGCATGCGCTCGCCGACGCCGGACTTGAGCCCGAGCGTCTCTACTGGATGGTTCTCGACGAGACATGGCGGTCGCTGCGCGCCGGCCTCGTAGACAACATGGACGCCATCACGCGCCTGAACCGAAATGAGGGCGTCGGGCAGGCCATGATCACGCACACGATGAGCGACCTTGAGGCGCTGGCGAACAAAGCTGACGTGATGAAAGCGCAGGGGTTCGTGGAGCGTGCGGGGATGGTCTTCTGCGGTGCCCTGCCTCCTTCGGAGTTCTCCAAGCTGCGTCAGGTGATGGCCTTCAGCGACGCCGAGCAGGAGATGGTCACCAGCTGGACCAACCCGCCCGCGTGGGACTCACACGCCAATGGCGTCGTCGACGCCCCGCCGGGCTGCGGCAACTTCCTGGCCAAGGTCGGCGGCCGGCCCGGCATCCCATTCCACGTGGATCTGACAAAAGCAGAGCGCGGCTTGAACGACACAAACAAGCGCTGGCACCACAAGAGCCGCATTCAAGTCGCGCCCGAGTTCGCCGAAGGCCAGGCGCGATGAGCGCCACGTCCAAGCATGCGGGTGGCCCCTCCGGCGCCTACACGGAGACGATCGTCGTCGGCTGTCTGATCGCGGTCCTGGTCGCCGCCGCGGCGATCGTCAACCTCATCGTCCGCCTTGGCGCCGACGACGCCCAGCAGCTTCCCACCAACCCGTTCACGCTGCTCTTCGAGGTCCTCGACGGCACGGTCGCCTGGCCGGCGGCGGGCACCGCGATAGCGGCCGCGCTCGGCGCGGTCGTTGTGCTGCTGGCGATCGCGTGTGGCGTTCTCCTGCGCCGCGGTCGGGGTCGTCGGTCGCGTGTCGATCGCGCCGCCTCACGGATGGGCCGCGGCCGCGATATCGCCGCACTCACCCACCGTGGCGCACGTCAGACGTCGCGCAGGCTCGGCGTCGACGCCCCCGGCCTGCCATTGGGCCGCACCGTCTCGGGCAACAGGCCGCTGTACGCCTCGTGGGAAGACGTCGTCGTTGACATCGCGGGCCCCCGGACCGGCAAGACAACGGGGGGCTCGGCGATCATGGTTCTCGAAGCGCCCGGTGCATGCGTCAGCACGACCAACAAGCGCGACCTGGTCGACGCCACGCGAGACCCGCGCGCGAGTGTCGGTCATGTCTGGGTGTTCGATCCGCAGGCGATCGTCGACGAGCCGGTGAACTGGTGGTGGAACCCGCTGACCTACGTCACCGACGAGGTCAAGGCCAAGATGCTGGCCGACATCTTCACGTCGGCGTCGCGGACCGATCCGACCGCTCGCACAGACGCCTTCTTCGAGCCGGCCGCGACGGAGCTGCTGGCAAACCTGCTGCTCGCGGCCGCTGTCGCCAAGCGACCGATCACGCAGGTCTACCTCTGGCTGACCGATCCCAGCGAGGACGAGGCCGTGGAGGTCCTGCGCGCCGACGGCCAGGACCTTGTCGCCGCCGGCCTGCGCGAGGTCATCAACGCTCCCGAGAAGCAGCGCGGCGGCGTCTACGGCACCGCGAAGCAGATCGCGTCGTTTCTGACTAACCGCCAAGCGGTGCAGTGGGTCATCCCAAGCGCCGGCTCGCGCCGTGAGTTTGATCCGCACGCGTTCGTTCGCAGCACCGACACGCTGTACTCGATCTCCCGTGAGGGGATCGGATCGGCCGCGCCGCTGGTCACTGGCCTGACTGTCGCCGTCATGGAGGCCGCCGAGGCGCTCGCGCAACGCTCCCCTGGCGGGCGCCTGATCACGCCGATCGCCGTCGTCCTCGACGAAGCGGCAAACGTCTGCGTCTGGAGGCAGCTGCCCAACCAGTACAGCCATTACGGCTCCAAGGGCGTCAATGTCATCACCTACCTGCAGAGCTGGTCACAGGGTGTCGAGGTGTGGGGCGAGCACGGCATGCGCAAGCTCTGGTCAGCCGCCAACGTCAAGATCTACGGTGGCGGCGTCGCCGAGCGGGGATTCCTGGAGGACCTCAGCGCACAGATCGGCCAGTACCAGCTGCAGACGACGTCGCTATCGCATGGCCGCGGCGGAACCTCGCGCACATCATCGGTGCGGCCGGAGGCGATTCTCGACGTCGCCGACCTCGCCGGCCTGCCCAAGGGCCGCGCGGTCGTGCTCGCATCGGGCCAGCGCGCGACGCTCGTGCGTCGCGTCCCCTGGATGGCCAGCCGCCACGCCGACGCGGTACGCGCCTCGATTCGCGCGCACGATCCGTGCGCAGACGACACGATCGCCAGCGTGACCAAGGCGCTCGAGCCCCCGTCCGCCAACGGTGGGGTCGCGGCCGCATGACCGAACGGATGGGTGAATGGACGGCGCCCGCGCCCACGCGGGCGTCCGCGGCCGTCGTCAACGCCGTGACGCAGGGCAACCTCGACGCTGCGATGCAGGGCGCGGTACGCCGCGCTCTTCGTCAGCGCCTGGACGCGATCGCCAGCAAGGCGCTCGACGAGGCGCTGAAGGACGAGATGCTCGCCGAGCTCGTGCAGAGCGCCGCCGCGGCGGCGCGCAGCTCGCTGCTTGAGCCGGCCGTCGACGCGCCCGCGGAGCACGAACCGCCGGCGTTGTACTACCCCACGGTCCTGGAGTTCGTGACGGGCTTTCTGCTGCCGGTCTATCGTCGTCCGGCGACGGGGCAGGGCAGCACGTGGTGTCCGCAGTGGTGGCGCCACGCTGAGGCCAACGCGCGCTTGACCGCGCTGTGGCGAGCCTGGGAGCACCTGCGCTTGGACGCCGGAACTGGCAGCTCGGTGTGGTTTCGCGATCACGCCGATCACCACATGGCGGTCCTGCTCAGCGCCGACGGCCCGTTCAAGGGCTGCAAGCCCGAAGGCCACGCCGACCGCCTGCAGCCACTTCCGTCTACGCCGCCGCCGGACGGCCTGTTCCGCATCGACGGCCAGACGGGCGAGGGCGATGCCGATGCCTAACCCTCGGCACACGCTGACCGAGCGCGAGCTTGAGCGGCTGCTCGACGAGAGCTACCAGCGTGGATACGCCGACGCGGAGTCCGAACTGCTGCCCTTCGGCGACGTCGCCGACGTGGTCTTTGACCGCACGCTGCCGCAGTTCGCCGCCGTCGTGAAATACGAGCGCGAGCTGCTCGCGGCGCTACACAACGAGCAGCATCTACACACGCTTGCGCAGGGTCACGCGGAGCGCGCGCGCCAGGTCGTCGACGAGCTCGCCGACGAGCAGCCTGCGCACGTGAAACGGGCCGCCGCCGCCGGGAAGACGCGCGTTGGCCGCTTCGTGCGCCGGCAAGCCGCAGCGCTCGACGCCCGCGTAATGCGCGATCGTGCCGCAGCGCAGCTGGTCGAAGATGGCCGTCGCGCGAAGGCCGGCGTTGAGGTCGCGCTGGAGCTGTGCGCGTTGGCGCCCGGTTGCTAGTGAAACCCAGCACGCGATCGTGTGGCACTCCGCAGGTCGCAACGCCGCTAGGTTGCAGCCGTTCTTCGATTTGCTCGGGGGACGGCAAGCAGTCGATCGGAGCGATCTCGATCGACATGAGGCGCTGCCGCCTTTCAGGACCCCGCCGCGATATAGAAGCTCCGCAGCACGTACGGGATCGACGGGGCGCCCGCGACGGGCCTGATGAGTGTCGGTGTACACGCGATAAAGAGTGTGACCACTGTCACTTCGGAGGCGGGATGTCGAGCGTAGCCTTCTAATTCGGGATCCGATCCTCGGGGCCTGGGCCGAGACTAGGAGACCTTCATGGCCGTTGCCAGATGCGCGCGAAGCGACGACCGTGCACGCGTCAGACCGTCACATGGGCACGATGAAGTGGTGAGCGCGTGCGGACGCCCGCGGGCAGGTGCTGTGGCGACGGCGGCGCTGGTGCTGTGCGCCTTCGGCATCTTGCTGTTGGCGAGCGCCGCAGCGCCGTCTGCGTCGGCAAGCGCTGTGTCCGCAGAACCGACGCCAACGGGCATAAGGTCGACTCTGACCCAACCGCGCCGGCCACTATCGAAGCGTTCTCGCGGAACGAACTCAGGCATTGCGGTCGAACGGGCAGCCGCAGCGCTTGCGTCCAATTGGATCGAATCGAGCCTGACTTTGGCTGATGAGCGCGTGGGGTCGCTGCAGCTGCTCGACCCCGATGACTACGAGATGCGGCTGTCAAGGATCGTGGTCGACGCCGAGCGGGAGCGCGGCGTGCCAGACCGAGCCGGCGTGAACAGGCCGTGATCCCAGCCAAGCCGTCCAGGCACGCCGCCGAACGGCCGTCGACCCTGCTGCACGACGAACGCGCAGAAACCGCGCGCTGTCCTATATGTGCCGTCGTTACGTCCCGTTGTCTCCATCCATCCAACCCGTAGGAGAATAGACCAATGTCCGATCGCCAAACCGGCACCGTCAAATCGCGCCGCCAAGCCAACACCGAAAACACAGAGCGCCAATCCGACACGGACAAAGCGGAGCGCCAAAGCAACACCGAACAAGCGGATCGCAACACCAACAAAGAACAACGCGATCCGCCAAAACGGTAGTAGGCGACACGACACGGGGTTCGTACGGAGTGTCGGGGCCTGGCGGTGGGTATCAGGCGCCGTGGTGTCGACGCATGGTTGCGACTCACGGCGCCGCTCGCCGGGGACTCCGGCCGCACGCGGCGGGCACTTCACCGCGGCGAGCTCGGGACCGACCGCGCTGATCCCTACCTGCTGTGCGTGCTCGGCATGACCCGAACTCCAAGGAGCTCCATTGCGATCGCTGCGCACGCCCCTGCTGGACCTAACGCCGCTCCAGCGGACCGACGCCGCACCGTTGTTCGCCGTGCTCGCGGAACCCGAGCTGTATCGCCACCTGCCCCACGGCCCGCCCGCCGACGCCGACCTCCTCGAAGAACGCTTCTCGCGCATAGCGACACGCAGCTCACCGGACGGGCGGGAGCAGTGGTTCGACTGGGCAGTCCGCAAACGCGCGAGCCGCGAGGCGGTTGGCCTGGTGGAGGTGACGGTGGCGGAGAAGCAGGCGCATCTCGGGTACTTCGTCGCCAGGCCGCACTGGCGGCGCGGGATCGCCCACGAGGCCTGTACCGTCGTGCTCGACAACCTGCGCGAGGACCTGGGCGTGACCGAGGCGATAGCCGAGATGGACACGCACAACACGGCCTCCCTCGCGCTCGTCGAGTCGCTCGGATTCATGCGTATGGCCCTGCACCGCGACGTGGACGTCATCGATGGCCAGCCGAGCCACGTGTACGAGTACCGCCTCGACCTGTCCTAAGCCGCCCGCTGACGGCGACTTAGACCACGCCCGACGATGCGAATGACAGCGCGCCGTCGGCATCGGGCCGCGTCGGCTCTGCTGTCGCGTGCCGGTCGGCTATCGGCCGAGCAGGGTGAGTACTTGCTGCGGGTCGGTTGATCGCACGCGGACTTCGATCCTGGATGCGAAGCTCGCCGCCCAGCGACACGACAGCGGATCCCTGAGCGAACCGCGTCTAACGGATGAGTACTAACTGCGCCATTGCTACTGACAGCCCGCGACTACAACGACCGCGCATCGGGCCGAGAGCACCCCGAGCTCGGAGGCGACCCTCTCGGCAATCGCCTGCTGCCCGGCGTGCCGCGGGTGGCCGAGCTCTTGCAGCTTGTTGCGACGGACGAGCTCGGACACGAGCCGGCTCACTACGCGCCGCGTCGTGATGGTGACAAACCACGGGTCCTTCGTGCACATCTCGTGGCCTTTGGTGACGTTGTCGAGCGAGACGTACCGTACGCCTGCTTCCTTCGTGGTCGCCTCCAATGCGAGCTCGAGGCGATCGGCGACGCTGCCGAGTCGCCGCTTCTCACGACTGCTCAGCCAGGCGCAGCGGTCCTCGCCGCGTGGGATGAGGTCCGGATACCCGACGACGACGAGCCGCTCCGGGTCGACGAGCTTCGACGCGACGGCGCGGTAGAGGGCGGGCAGGTCGTTCTCGAGCTCGTTGATCCGCCGCATGGCACGTTCGTACTCGGACTCCGGCTGCGGCCGTCCCTTGCGCCGCTTGGGCTTGTGCGTCGTCAGGCACTCACCCGGGGTGAAGCAGTCGCTCAGGGTCGGCCCGAAACCCGCGTCGTTGCCGCCGATCGTCAGCGTGACAAACCGTGGCTGCAGCAGCGCGAGCGCTGCGAGCTGCGGCGGCTGCCCGTGCCGCGAGGCTCGCGTGATATGCGGCGTCTCGGCGCCGGAGCACGCCAGCAGCGCCTGCAGCTCCAGGTGCGGCTGCTCGGCGATCGGCTTGCGACGGCTGATCTCCGACAACAACCGCGGCCACGCGCTCGCCGACCGATGGCAGCGGCCGGCGGCCTTGTCGTAGCGTCCAGCGCCCTCACCGGACGAGTAGGAGTCCCCGAGCGCGACATACGGCACGACCGGGAGGCGCAACCGTCTCAGGAACGTGGTCGTGCCGACGAGGAACGGCCCTCGATCGCCCTGCGGCATGGACTCCAGCGGCACGATGTGCGCGCCCTGCCAGATCGCCGGTGCCGACGCTGCGCCCGTGCAGGGGTACCGGTGCTCGGTGTCCGAGTCCGGCCGCTCGACCGACCCCATCGCGGCGCTGCCGGTCCACACTCCATTCGGCTGGTAGGTCATCTGCGCAAGCGTGGCCTGCTCGCCGGCGACCTGGCAGCCGCTGCCGTCCCGGTTGGTCACCCGCAACGGCGTCAACGCAGTGAACCGCACGGCATTCGGCGCGGTCTCCTCGACCCGAATCTCGCCCGAACCGCGCGCGTCGAACAGCACCTCGAACACCGCATCCGACGACCAGGCCCAGTCGCCCTCATACAACGGCAAGCCGAGCGCTCCGTGACGCGAGCCGCCCTCATGCGCCGCCACAGGCCCCGCGCCCGCCAGCATCGCCGCCCCCGCCAGCATCGCCGCACCGGCGCGCAACCCCGCGCGCCACAGCCTCGCGCCGGTGACCGCGTCCCCCTCGGCGCTCGCCGCCTGCGTCGGCGGGGCGGCGTCCTCATCGCTGATCGGATGCGACAGCTCAGCCGGTGCTCGCCTCGGTGGCGCCTTCGGGTCGCAGGGCAGAGTTGGGGAGAGCTGCATCGGGTTCGACGCGATGAGCGCCTGACAGCCCACCCCGCACCGCGCGATCTTAGCACCGATCCCGTGCGTCAAGAGCGAGGTACGCGGCGGTCGCGGGCAGGCCGACGGCGACGCGGATCACCAGTTCGCGCAGTACGTCGGAGACGACGCCGGCGACCGCCAACTGCCCCAGCAGCGCGCGTAAGCCGTCATCCGTGGCGGCCGCCGCCTGCAGCGCCTGCCACGCGCCCCGCGCCTGCTCCTCGCCACTCACCGCGCCTCTCCTACAGCGTCACGTCGCGGGCCTGACCGATGTTCACGATCTTTCCTACCTGGGCGTTGCCGGAGACCTCCGTCACAAAGCTCGCCGCAACCGGATCGCGGCGGACCTCCTCAATCAGCGCCACAAGCCCGGCTTCAAACTCGCGGTCTCCTGCCGCCCGGTCATCGAGCACGCCCGCCAACGCCCGCACCTCCGCCGCGGCCTCGGGGGCCTGCTCAACGCGCTCCAGCGCACGAATCGCCTCGTCATCGCCCGTGTCGCCAAACGCGTCCGCAGCCAGCCCACGAGCCGGCCCACCACGCTTTCTCCGCCCTGCACCGCGCGCTCGGCCAGGCGCTTCTGCGCCTTGGCGATCACACCCGCAGCGATGACCCCCAACGTCGACACCGGCTCGCCCACACAGCACCTCCACACAGCCTCGCCATCCACGCTCGCCACAATGAACATACGCCCACCCCATGCGCCTGATAGTGACGGAGCACACACGTCCGCGGAGGATGATTGCCCGCACGAACGTTCGTCCGCCCCATCCGGCTATCTGCCAAGAATGCACCGGGGCTGCCCGTCCGGGTAGCTACCAACGCGCTCCGCGGGAACGTTGCATCTCAGAGAGACGCTTCTTCGCCGAGCGCATCCGCCTTGGGCGTCTACGGCATGGCCCTGGCGAATGGTGTGCGGTGCAGCTGGGCGGCCATGGTGTAGGTGGGATGGCGGTCAAGGTTGTGGCGGGAGCGATCGTAGGCCCGCGTCGTGCGCGGATCGGCGTGTCCCATCGCGTCTTGGACGTCTTGCAGCGGCACGCCGTTCGCGTGCAACTCGGTGGCGAAGCTGTGGCGCAGGCTGTGCGGGCTGATCCGTGCAGCGCCCGCGATGCCGGCGCGCTTGGCGAGCCGCCGGATGAGCGCGTAGCTGGTGGAGTACGACAGGCGGTCGGAGCCGTCGGCGTTGAGAAAGATCGGCCCGCTGGCCCGCTCGCCGACGTAAAGCTCCAGCGCGTGCAGGACGATCGGTGCGAGCGGCTCGGTGGAGGCCTTGCCGCCCTTGCGCACGATCCGCAGCACGCGATGCCCGCGTTGGTGGCTGAAGTGCTCGACGTCGCAGGCGAGGACCTCGGCGATCCGCAGGCCGTTGTAGACCAGCAGGCTGACGAGCGCCGCCGACCGCGCCCCATGCTCCTCGGCGGCGGTCAGGAGCCGGTCGAGTTCGTCGGCGGTCAGCCCGACTGTTGAGGAGTCGTCTGACACCTTCGGCCGGCGGACGTTTGAGACCGGGGAGTGTTCAAGCAGCTCGGCGTCCTTGATGCCGTAGTCATAGAACTGGCTCAGGCACGACAGCCGCCTGGCGATCGACGCCGCCGACGCCGGCCGCCGCGTCGCGGCCTGCGCCTCGTCGGAGAGATGGCGGACCCAGACGTCGACGTGGTGGCGCCGTGCGCTCAGCGGATGCACACCGACCGTGGCGCACCACGCGTACCACGCCCTGAGGTCTGAGAAGTACGCGCGCGAGGAGTGCGGCGGATAGCCGACCAGGAACCCGGTCACCAGCCGCCAGTAGGGGTCGGCGCGGCGCCAACATCGGGCAGCCGCTCGACAGCGCCCATGGCAGCGCGGGCGCCGGCGGCGCGGTGATCGTCGCGGCCGCGATCGGCTGCATCTCGACGCTCGATGAAGGCCTCTCCCTCATCGTCCGCCGATTGTCGCCGGGCGTCTCGGATGTTGAAGATAACGTCGTCTATCTGGCATGAAACCCTCTCACGAGAGGGGTCCTGGGGTTCGGTCCGGCGGCGGTTCTAGCGTCCACTGGTACCGGAACTGGGGCTTCTCTGGGAGAACGCAGGTATGGGCAGGCCGCGCTT
>Ga0190267_10000057_pt1 | contig 21596 bp, 26 predicted proteins | sample Popmic239T_FD_140332 | JGI IMG/M metagenome (GOLD analysis project Ga0190267, IMG submission 140332) | Populus adjacent soil microbial communities from riparian zone of Oak Creek, Arizona, USA - 239 T | ecosystem: Environmental > Terrestrial > Soil > Riparian zone | place: USA: Arizona... | reverse complement strand
TGGCTCGCCGAGGCCGTCGAGCTGCACGAGGACCGCTCCCACGGGATGCTGCGCACCGAGGTGACCTGCGCCCGCTGCGGCGGGCACCTGGGCCACGTCTTCGACGACGGGCCGGGGCCGACCGGACAGCGGTACTGCATGAACTCGGTGGCCCTGGAGTTCCAGCCTCGGGAGGACTGAGCTTCAGGCAGGCCCGAGGCCCCGAAGTCCGATACGACAGGCCCAGCGCGGCTGCTAGCCTGACTCCTCGGCTTTCAGCCTGGTCCCATCGTCTAGAGGCCTAGGACATCACCCTCTCAAGGTGAAGGCACGGGTTCGAATCCCGTTGGGACTGCTCCAGTTTCTGACCAGCTCGCGGACGCGATCACGTCCTTCGCAGATCCAAAGTGGGGTTGTCGGCCATGCCGCCGAGCTTTTCGGCGGCATGGCCGGACGGATCGGTTGTGACTTCTAAATGATTGCGCTACAGCGATCCGGGCCACAGACGACCACGTGCCCGGTGTTCAGGTCATAGCCACCGCCCGCCCCGGTGATGGTGTTGCCGTTGAGGTCGCGCACGCACACGATCACGACACCGACGGCACCGGCAGTGCCGGTGTCCACGCCGATCACCGGCTCCTGCGGGATGATCTGGACGTCGCCGGGAGCGGCCTCGTTGTTGCACTGGTCAGCCTGGGCCGGCGACGACGACGCCGCAAAGCCCCAGCTCCCGATGGCCAGTGTGACCACGCCCAGCACGCGCCAAGTTCTCTTGTTCATGTCTTCCTTTCGGTGAGCCACAAACACTTGCTCGTCACCAGTACTACGTGTACTCGCGCCGCAGGTGTCACGATTTGTCGACGGAAAGCGGGCGAGCTGCCGGCAACCTGAGTGCTCGGCGAGCACTGGCTCGTCTCGGCGGCCTAACGAGACCTCCACCCGCACTGGGGTTGAACCGCCCCGGGTTCCGTGTCACTCCACCTTTCGGAAGGATGGAGTCCATGGGACGACCGGCGAAGCACGCACGCTCAGACACTCCAGCACTGCCACGGGCGCAGCGGGCCGAGGCTCGCCACGGCTCCCCGAATTCCGATGGACGTGGGAAGTGATCAGCTCGCCATTAGCTGCTGCACCCGCTGGTGGGAGATCCCGAGGACTTCGGCGGCATCGCGGCGGCTCAGGCCCATCTTCGTCAGCCGCTGGACTGCCTCGGCCGTTGCCCGTTGGGCGTCGGCACCCGCTCGCTCCGCCGCATAACGGGCTTGCGACACGCCGCTGGCGAGCAAGGCGATGTCCATGGGCAACTCGGGGGTGATGGTGAGCGAGTCGGGCTCCTTGTCCAGCCAGGCCGCGAGCGCCTCGCGGATGCGAGCCTCAGCCTGTCGGATGCTGCGGCCGTATGTCTGGCACCCGTCGACGTCCTTGATGTGGACGAGCCACACGTCGTCGTCTGCATCATGTTCGTAGACGGCGACGTAGTTCTTCATCCGACTCATTGCAGCCACCCCTTGCCAAGGCAGGGCTCAAGTGCCCGCTCGATCGCCTTCAGCGTTCCCGTCGGGATGTCCTCTCCTCGGTGGATCGGAACAACCGTCTGGCAGCCGCCAGGGCAGCGCACGATCACGTGCGAACCCCGCTGGCGAAGACGGTCACAGCCGAGCCGCTCCACGAGCCTGAGGACCTCCCGTCCAGTCATCCCTTTGTGTCTAGCGTACTAGACGATTGCTGTCGCCGCCGCCGCGTCAGCACGACCCGCGGGCGTTCCACCAGCACCGGGGTGTTCGGATAATGGGCGTTTGGGACTGCTCTCCGAACACCTGGTCGCTACTGCACTCAGCACCATCCACCGAACGCCTCCTCGGCCAAGGGCTGCTGCACCGCTGAAGTCCACGGGCGGTCTGCTCGCGGCGGCGTACGCGTCGAGAGCGGCTTGCACGCACGACGACTCGTCGGCGTGGCGTGGCCCGCCTGCGCGCGAGGGCAGCGGGCGGGAGTCACACGTACCCGTCAGGAACTGGCCCGACGACCTCCATTCCGTACCGCCCGGCGATGGCTCCGAGTACGTCGTCATCCATCTCGCCCGCAGCGGCGGCTGCGGCGAGTTCGTCGAAGTAGCCGACCATCGCCGCAGGGACGTACAGGTTCAGCTTGCGGCTCGGGACGTCGCCGACTCGGAAGCCGTGGACGACGCCGGGGGCTATGTAGACGTACGAACCGGCCGGGCACCGGAACTCGCGCCCGCGATGTACATCAAGTACTCGCCCTCGAGGACGTAGAATGCCTCAGCCGCGTCGTGGTGTATGTGCATCGGCGGGCCGAAGCGGGGTGGCTCGGCGGCCTCCAACAGCGTGAACTGACCGGCCGACTCGTCGCCCGACGTCTTCACTGTCATATGGAATCCGCCCAAGTCGATGTGCCGCCCGCCTCCAGGCTCGAGCACCAGCCACTCGTTCGACACGCCCCCTCCTGCTCCACCGCTGTGCGGCGGGGGCGCTGAACCCCTCCATGACGCGGGCAGTGCAGCAACGCTCGAGTGCCACGTCCTAGCGTGTCCCGCAGCAAGGACGCACCGTGCGAATCGCGGCCGTTCCACCAGCACAGGGATGTTCAGATAATGGGCGTTTGGGGCTGCAAAATCACACGCTTGTCGCTTGGTCCCCCTGTGGCGGTGCGCCTGCCCAGTGTGTTGCCTGGCTCGCTTGCATGGATGCCGTGAATCCATGTATTGTCGTGGCGTGGGACGGGAACCGTGATTGCCTCGTTCGCCGACTCTGCCACGGAGGCCCTGTTTCACGGCGAGAGGGGCAAGCCGGTTCGCCGAATCCCTCCTGACATCCGGTCCGTAGCGGTGAGGAAACTCGACATGGTGAACGCAGCGGGCGCGCTCGACGATCTTCGAGCGCCTCCAGGGAATCGTCTGGAGGCGCTCAAGGGCGACTTGAAGGGCAAGTACAGCATTCGGATCAACGACCAGTGGCGCGTCGTCTTCCGGTGGGAGGGCAGGGACGCGCACGATGTCGGGATCATCGATTACCACTGAGGAGCAACATGTTGCCGAGGAAGCGCACCCCGACCCACCCCGGAGAGATCCTGAGGTGCGAGTTCCTGGAGCCGCTCGGGCTGACCCAAGTGAAGCTCGCAGGGCACTTGGGGGTTCCGGTTCAGCGAATCAACGAACTGGTCCGTGGGAAGCGGGGCGTGACGCCGGAGACCGCGTGGATGCTCGCTGGCGCCTTCGGAACCACGCCTGAGTTCTGGCTGAACCTCCAGACGAACTACGACCTCGTTCGCGCTCGCCCCGAACGCGAGGTCAGGCAGCTCCCTGCTTCCGCCTGACGCTCAACAAGACGATTGGCCGTTCCACCAGCACAGGGGTGTTCGGATAATGGGCGTTTGGGGCTGCCAACCGTGTCATTGCCGGTACGTCGAGCTGGCCGACCATGTGACGTTGCTTTCGTCGCCCCTGTCGCTGCCGGGGGAGTCTGTCGCACAGCCGCAGTGAGTAGTTAGTGTAAGCATTGAGGCACTACATGCTAACATGCGCCATGATTCGGACGCAGGTGCAACTCACGGAGGAGCAGGCTCGGGCATTGAAGCGCGAAGCGGCCCAGCGGGGGGTCTCGATCGCCGAAATCATTCGCCAGGCGCTCGACCAACACCTCAGCCAAACGCCGAGTGACGCGCGTCGCCAGCGCGCAATGCGCTCGATCGGCGGCTACAGGTCCGGGCGCCGTGATGTGAGCGATGACCACGATGCTCACCTCGCCGAAGCGTTCGAGGTATGAGAACTTTCGTCGACACTTCGGCGCTTTACGCGCTTCTCGACGAGGACGATGAGAACCATGCCAGCGCCGGCGCGTGGCTCTTGACGGCAGGCCCCGACGAGACGGACATCCTCGTCACCCACAGTTACATCGTGGTGGAAGCGGCGGCCCTCGTGCAGCGGCGCCTTGGCGCAGCCGCCGTGCGCACGCTGTTCGATGCGTTCCTTCCGGCGCTCAGCGTGGTGTTCGTCGACGAGGTGCTCCACCGGCGAGCCGTGGCGGCGTACCTAGCCAGTCTCCGAAGGCACGTGTCCTTCGTCGACTGGGTGAGCTTTCAACTCATGCGAGACTCGGGTCTCGATCGGGCCTTTGCCTTCGACCGGGACTTCAAGCACGAGGGGTTCGACATCGTGCCGTAGGGAGAACGATCGGCGGGCGCTCCACCAGCACAGGGGTGTTCGGACAATGGGCGTTGGGGACTGCTCCGGTTCTGACCGGCGCGCTTCAAGCCCGGCAGTGCCAGTTCGCTCGGACGCGTCACCGGATGTCGGCCCACGCTGGGGGCCTCGCCTGCGCCAATCGACTGCCAGCGCAAGCCGCTGACTGTCATGAGCGCGTCGTCTACGCCCCACAGCTCTGCACGGGTCAAAGGTCCAGTCAGCTCACCAAGACAGCACATGTCGCCGGCACCGACCTGTTCGACCAGCAGGCGTGTCGCCCTCGCCCGCGATCTCGGGCCGACGCCGAAGCGGTCCATCTGCCGCCTTCCGGTCAGGGGACACGCTACGCGTGCGGCGTCCCGTTCTTTGCCCGGGCCTTCGCGGCGGCGCGGAGTTCGTCGAGCGGCAGCCCGGCCTGGTCGCAAAGGGTCGCGAGGTCGAAGTAGATGCTCTCGCCGACCATGCGGTCGTCAGAGAACGTCGTGACGTTGGTGAACGGGACGCGGAACTTCCCGCCGCTGGGCGCGACCCCGAGCCACTCGCCGCCACTCGTGCCGTGGAGGTGACCCCACGTGACCAAGGCGTGTTCGGCGAATGCGTAGTCCTCGTCGTCGGGGGCCAAGTCGGGAAACGCGGTGAAGTAGGCGACATACGCGGCGCGCACGGCTTCACGGCCGGTGGTGCGCGTTCCAAACGCCACCGTCTCGAGGTAGCAGTCGTCGGAGAACGTGGCCAGCACGGCGTCGTAGTCGCGCCGGGCCTCGGCGTCGCGGTGGGCTTGGAACAGCGCCTTCATTTCGTCTGGTCCCATGGCCTGATGCTCCCACACCGCGGAAGGATGTGCGGGTGTCGGGTCCGTGGAACTTCGAGGACGTCTGGTTCCTCGAGGCGGTGCGATGGGCGACGTTCGGACCGGAGGGAGCGTCGTTGCGCGATGTCATTATCGGCGGCGACATGATCAACCATGCGATCTTTCACCCCGACGAGATCGAGCGCGCCGTGAACCGGCTGACCGCTGCAGGCCTCCTTTCCGTCCGCAGCGACCGCTTCCTGCTGACGCCCGAGGCGCAGGGCATCGTGGCGCAGGCGCCGTCGGGATCCCAGCTCGAGCGGCTGGAGTGGCTGCGAGGCGCACTGCCCACCGCCTCGCACGAGCAGTCCGAGGTGTGGCGGCTCGACAAGCGCGACTGGCGGTACGCCACGACCCCCGTAATCGGCCGCCTGCTCTCCGCCGTCACGAAGCCGTTCACGCGAAAGCGCACGACCGGCTGGCACCGCCGGTAGCAACGGTTCTCGGCACCGTCAGTTGCGCCAGGCAGAACTGAGCGCGACGAGAACCGGGGAAGGGGCAGAGCCGGGGAAGGGGGCAGAGCCGAGGAGGCGCTGAGCCGCAGTCCTCAGTCGCAGCCCTGAGCGTCCTGTCCGGTGCCGTGGTCGCGGCGCGGATGCGGAACCCTTCTACGCCGAGTACGCAGCCTCCAGCGCGGCGACGTCGATCTTGCGCATCTTCATGAGCGCCTCGAAGACCCGGCCCTTCTGCTCGGCGGTCCCGCTCGACATCATCCGGGTGAACTCGACCGGGATGATCTGCCACGAGAGCCCGTAGCGGTCCTTGAGCCAGCCGCACATGCTCTCTTCGCCGCCGTCAGCGGTGAGGGCGTCCCAATAGTGGTCGACCTCGTCTTGGCCCTCGCACTCGACGAACAGCGAAAAGGCCTCGGTGAACTGGAACTGCGGGCCGCCGTTGAGCCCGCGCAGCCGCTGCCCGGCCAGCTCGAAGTCGGCGATGAACGCCGTCCCGTCCGGCTGGCGGTCGAGCCCGTGCAGCTTCGTGTCCGGGAAGATGCCTGAGTAGAACTCGATGGCCTCTTCCAGTTGGTTGTCGAACCAGAGGAACGGGGTGATGGTTGTCATGAGGGTGCAGACGCTAGGCGGGTCCAGAACTCATCGGCGCGTGCAATCGGAACATCGTTCCGATTAAGGTGGCCGACATGGCAGACCGTGTGACGTACCAGCTCGACACCAACCATCCGGCGCCGATTGCCACCATCACGATGGACGACGGCAAGGCCAACGTGATGTCCCCGGGGATGCAGGCCGAGATCAACGCCGCCCTCGACCGGGCCGAGGCCGACGGCGCCGTCGTCGTGCTGGCGGGAAGGGAGAACCGCTTCTCGGCCGGCTTCGACCTCGGCATCCTCCAGGCCGGCACATCCGAGACGCTCGACATGCTGCTCGGCGGCTTCAAGCTCGCCCACCGAGTCCTCAGCTTCGACACGCCGGTCGTCATCGCGTGCACCGGCCACGCCATCGCCATGGGCGTGTTCCTGCTCCTCTCGGGCGACTACACCGTCGGCGCCGAGGGGCCGTACAAGATCGTGGCCAACGAGGTCGCCATCGGCCTGACGATGCCGCACACCGCGGTCGAGGTGTGCCGGCAGCGGCTGACCCCGGCCCATTTCAACCGGGCCGTGCTCCTCTCCGAGCAGTACTCGCCGGAGACCGCCATCGCAGCCGGGTTCCTCGACGCCGTGGTCGCGCCCGACCAAGTCGTCGCCACCGCGCAGGCCAAGGCGGCCGAGTTCGCGCAGCTCAACCTCAGGGCCCACGCCGCCAGCAAGCGCCGGTCCCGCGGCCCGGCCCTGGCCGCCATCAGCGCGGCCATCGAGGCCGACGCCGCCGACCTCCAGGCCATGGCCGCTTCCGCCGCCACGACCTGAACCTGCATGCCCCGCGCCAAGCAGCGCACACCGGAGCTGCGCGAGCGGGTCCTGCGCGTCGCCGTCGCCACCTTGGCCGACGAAGGCGTGGCCGGCTTCACGACCCGCAAAGTGGCCGAGCAGGCGGACACGTCGATCCCCGCGGTCTACGAGCTGTTCGGCGCCAAGGGCGGCCTCGTGCGCGAGGTCTTCTTCGAAGGCTTCCGCCAGATGGGCGCCCGCTTCACCCGCCTGCGCCAGACCGACGACCCCAGGGCCGACGTGGTCCGGCTGGCCGGCGCCATCCGCGCCTTCGCGGCCGACAACCCGGAACTGGCGGCGGTCATGTTCTCCCGCCCCTTCGCCGACTTCGACCCTGGCCCGGCCGAGCGGGAGGCGGGCCGGTTCACCCGCGAGTTCATCCTGGCCAGGGTCCGCCGCTGCATCGATTCGGGCCTGTTCCGGGCCGACGTCGACGCGGTGGACGCCGCCCACGCGTTCCTCGCCCTCGTCCACGGCCTGATCGGACAGGAGCACGCGGGCATCCTCGGCACCACCAAGCGATCGGTCGACCGGCGTTGGGCCTTGGCTCTCAACGCCCTGCTCGACGGCCTGGCGCCGCGCTGACTCAGGCCACTGGTGGCTTGAGTCAGAAATCCAGAGTTCTCGTCGCGATGGCGGGTGCTATCCGCCCGTGAGCGCGACGAGTTCGCCGAGGGGAGACTCAGGTCACTAGGCGCGCATCGTCAGGCGCACGGTGGTGCCTGACGGCGTGGAGTGCAACTGCACCAAGTCGCACAGTTGGTTGGCGATCCACAGCCCGCGCCCGCTCGACCCGGCCGCGTCCGGCGGCACCCGCCCGATCAGCGGATCGCGGATGTGGCCCTGGTCCGACACCTCGCACACCACCCGGTCGCCCTCGACCGCGACCCGCAGGGTCCCGACGCCGCCGCCGTGGCGGATGGAGTTGGTCGCCAGCTCATTGACCGCCAGCACCAGGTCCCACTCTTTGTCGCGTGAGAACCCCGCCGTCTGGGCCGCTTTCGACGTGAGCTCGCGCACGAGGCGCATCTCGTCGTCGATGAACTGCACCGACTCCACCGACCCGAGCAGGGGCGGCAGCGGCGGGGAGAACGGCGCCACCGTGTCGACCGGCACGTAGTCGTCGCTCGCCCTGCCCTCGCCGTCCGCGATCCACGACGGGTGCGTGCGGCGGGCCTCGTCGACGACGTTGCGCTCGAGCGTCGCCATGTCGTACGGGCACAGCAGCCAGAACGGCTCGGAGCCCTCGAAGGCGATGTTGAGGAACGACTCGTGCCGGGCGCACTCCATCAGCTCGTCGAAGCGGCGGTCGGGGGTGGCGGGCTCGCCGATCCCGCGCAATGGGCGCCCGGCGCTCATCTGCTCCTGCACCCACGCCTGCCACACCGGGATGATGCGAGCGGGGTTCTTGCCCACCTCGGACATGTCCCGGAAGGTGATCGACTCGGCCCCGTCACCCAACTCCGCCTTCAGCCGCTCGATCTTCTCGGCCGACACCACCACCAGCATCGCCGCCCGTTCGGCGAGCCCGTCCCGCAGGAACTGGGCGGTGCCCCGGATGAACTCGTCCATCCCCGAGTAGAAGAACGCGTCGTGGCGGTACCCGTGCGTGTGGGGGTCGCGGCGGATGCCGACTTCGAGTGTCAAGCGGTCGCCTCCCGGTGCACGAAGGCCAGCCGCTCGCGCCATCCGAGGGTCTCGACGATCGCCCGCAACGACCGCGGCGGGTCGGCGACCTCGATGCGGCCGTCCGGCGCGGCCTGCTCGGAGAAGGCCACCAGCGCAGAGGTTCCCTCGGCATCGATGAACGCGAGGTCGGCGGCGTCGATGCGAAGCCTGCGGCGCATCTCCGACGCGGCCGTGGTCGACAGGGCGTCGACGGCGGCGTCGAGCGCATCGCGGAACCGCTCGGCATTGGAGACGTCCACTTCGCCGGACACGCCGACACCGTCGTGGCCAGGCCACATCGTGAACCCGGGCCGCACACCGGCAGGGACCCGCTGGTGGCGGTGCACGCAGACCAGGTCGAGCACGGCGCGCTTGAGCACGCGCACGTCGTAGGCGCACATGGCCTGCATCGGCGCCGTCGCCATGAACTGGTCGACGGCCAGCTCATAGGCCATGAAGGCCCGGCGGGCGTTGCGGCCAGTCACCAGCGCAGTGGCATCGGCCGCTACGCACAGGCCGGTGAACCCGTCGGCCACGGCGGCCTCGGTCAGCCGGCGGTACGCCTCGACCTGGGCGGCGGGGTCGACGACCTCGTTCTTGGTGTACGCGTCGCGCACCGGCTGCACCAGGAGCGCACCGCGTTCGGCCAGGCCGCCGACGTCGCCCAGGTCGGCCAGGTCGGCCAGCAGCGCGCCTTCGTCGGGCCGGTCGGCGACGTACAGCAGGCGGTTGCCCGCAGCCAGCCCCAGGCGGAGGAACTCCGCGGACAAAGCGGTCAATTGGGCGTCAGAGGAGAAGACGCAGCACACGTGCTTCGCTGGATGCACACCCTCCGCCACGGCCGCGTCCTGCGCAAGAGCCACCGTGGGAGGGTACAGACGATCGCTGTTGCCGTCCACCGCTCCGGTCACCAAATGGAGATGCGCTCCATGAACCAGAAGTCCCAGTCCTCGATGCGGACGCGGACGTACCGGCCCTCCTGCGGCGTGGCCGCGTAGGCCAGCTTCATGTCGCTCGATCCCCGCCCGTCGTGGTTCATCGCGGGCGTCCATACGCTGCCGTCCATCGACACGTCGACGGCGAACCCGCCGGGGAAGGCCCGCACCACGGCCAGGATCACCGTGCGCCGCGTGCCCAAGTCGATGACCAGCTCCTTGCCGTGCCTGCCCGTCAGCCTGGTGTCGTCTTTGTCGGTGAGCGGGCAGCGGTCGTGGCGGGTCGCAGGCTGTTCGGGTTTCTCGGCCGCGATCGTGCAGGGGCGGTTCCGGCTGGGTGGGGCGCCGGGGCCTCGATAGGCCAGGCGCGGCGGCGTCCAGCGCATGGCGCCCGACTCCGCCCGCAGCTCGGCAAAGCCGTCCATGTCCTCGAGCACCCGCGGCTCGAAGTCGATGCTGCCGTCGCCTTGGCGGGACAGCTCGACGTTGCCGTTCTCGACGAACTCGAGCACCTGCCGCGCCTCGTCGGGAGGACGGCGCCACGTCGCCCGCCCGCCGCTGATCCTCAGGTCGGCCGACCACAGCTTGAGGTCCGGTGCCGCGAACCGCTCGGACGGGATCGTCTCCAGCCGCAACTGGGTCGTGCGGCCGCCCTCCTGCGCGACCAGGTTGAAGTCGCCTGCCTGCTTGACCTCCTCGATGCCTGCCAGCAGGCGGATCGTGTACCTGCCGTCGGGGCCGGTCGTGGCCCGGCCCGAGTCGCGGCAGTCGACCGGCGACGGCTCGCGGCAGTAGAACCCGAACGAGAGCACCGTGACGAACACCCGTGCGAACCCCTCGATGAAGCCGGTGTTCTCCGAGATCGCCACCTCGGCGCCGCGCACCGGCCTGCCGTCGCCGTCGAGCACTCGGCCTGCGATCGACGTGATCGGACCCGTGTACGGGCCCCGACCGGAGCGGTACGGCCCTGGGTCGGGAGGCGGCGACATCGCCGGCAGGTCGGGCGGGGCCATCGGGGACAGGCCGGGCTCGGGCAGCGGCAGCGTCGACGTCGGGAACGGCATCGTCTCGACCGTCCGCTCGACGTCGGCTGATTCCTGTGCCGCCCGCGGGCGGGCCCGGTCGACGTCGCCGATCACGGCCATGGCGACCACGTCGAACAACACGACCGCGGCGATGGCCATGCCGACCCATCGCTTGAGCTCCGCCGGCTGCATCCCCGCCACGACTCCATTGTGGGGTATCGGCAAGGCGGGCGCGTGCGCGAGAACGGCGTCGACCGTCCCTAGGATGAAGTGCGTGGGTGCGCTGATGGCGGTTGAGGCGCTCGCGCTGGCCGTGCTGGGCGTGCTGGTCGTCGGGCTCTTGCGAAGCCACGCCGAGATCCTGCGGAAGCTGCACGAGCTCGGCGTGAACCTCGACGACGAGGACGGGCACGCGCACGCCCGTTCGACCACCTCGCCGGTCTCGTTGTCGGCGCCGTCGCCTCGGGCGGTTGGCGAGACGGCGCCGGACATCGTCGGGATCACGCCCTTCGAAGAGGCGGTGTCGGTCGCGCCCGCGGCCGGCGACCGGGACACCGTGCTTGCCTTCCTCACCACCGGCTGCACGTCGTGCCTCGGGTTCTGGGAGGCGCTCAAGGACAAGGCCGCCCACAAGGGCAGGCGGGTCGTCATCGTGACGCGGGGGCCGGGCGACGAGAGCGTGGGCGCGGCCCGCAAGCTGGTCGGCGCCCCGACCGCGATGGACGTGGTGATGTCGTCGGAGGCGTGGCAGGACTACTCGGTGCCGGGCGCGCCGTACTTCGTCACCGTCGGGGGCGCGAGCGGCAAGGTCACCGGCGAGGGCACCGCCCGCAACTGGGACGAGGTGCTCGACCTGTTGGCCCGCGCCGACGCCGACGAGACGCCGCCGAGCGGTCCGGCAGGCCCGTGGTCCACCGACGCCGAACGCGAGGCGCGTATCGACCGGGAGCTGGAGGCGGCCGGGATCATGCCGGGCGACCCGAGGCTGTTCCACCGCACGGCCGAGCAGGAGCAGACGCCCGAGTAATGGCTGTCGTCGCCGCTGCGGTCGCCGTGCTCGCCGCCATTCGTTCGAGTTGGTCGCCTTGAGGGGAGTCGATGCTGTCGAGCATCCATCCGCTCGGTGAGCGGAGCCGGCACAACCGATGGGGTCTCACCGTGCTCACCCACGTGGTCGGGTCGTGGACGGGCGGCGTCGTCGCGTTCACGGCTGCGGCCGCGGTCGGCCTCGTGCTGCCCGACGCCGCCGCGCTGGCCGCGGTCGTTGCAGTGGTGGCCGCCGGGGTCGAACTGGTGGCGGTGCTGCGAGGGACGCGCATCCCCGGGCCGCGCCGCCAGGTCAATGAGGACTGGCTCCAGATGTACCGCGGGTGGGTCTATGGCTTCGGCTTCGGCTTCCAGTTGGGGACCGGGCTGCTGACGATCGTGACGACGGCGGCGACGTACCTCGCGCTGGCACTGACCGCGCTGGCCGACTCGCTCTGGGCCGGCGTGTTCGTCGGGTCGGTGTTCGGCCTGGCCAGGGCGCTGCCGCTGCTGAGTGCACGCGGCGTCACCGGCCCCGAGCAGTTGCGGGCGCTGCACGCGCGGGTCGGCGCGTTGGCCGAGCCGGTGCGGGTCGTGACGACAACGGCCCTGGTGTTCCTTGCGGTCGGGTTCGTCGTGGCGGCGGGGGTCGCGTAGTGCCGCGGCTCGCTGCCTTCGGGCTCACCGTCGACCTGCCCCACGGCTGGGAGGGCCGCGCCCGGCGGCGCGAGCCAGAGCCCGGCGCCACCACTCGGCCGATCCTGCACGCGGCGAGCTTCCCGCTGCCGTTGGAGCGGGGCGACTACGGCAGCGGCGCCGTCGAGCAGATGACCGACGACGACGTGTTCGTCACGCTGTTCGAGCACGACCCCGGCGCCGCCCACTCTCCTCTGTTCGCCCGGCAGGGCAGGCCCGACCGGTTGCCGCCCGACGACTTCAACCCGTTCGCACTGCAACGGGTGTTGCCCGGACAGTCCGGGCTGCAGGTCTTCTTCACCGAGCGGGACCGGGCGTTTTGCCTGTACGTCGTACTCGGCAGCCACGCCCGCCGGTTCGTGCTCGCCCCGCGGGCCGAGGCGATCGTGCGGACCCTCGACGTGCAGGACTTCGAGTGATCACCGCCCTGTTCGCCTTTGCCAGCGCGCTGCTCGTCTATGCCGGCGCGGTGAAGCTGGTGTCGCGGCGCGAGACGTGGCCGAGCCGCGGGCTTGGGCTCGTCGAAGTCGTCGTGGGCGCGGTGGCGCTGGTCGTCGGCGGGCGGGTGCTGGCTGGAGTGGTGGCGGCCATGTACGCCGCGTTCGCGGTCTACGTCGTCGTCGCCATGCGCCGCGGGGCCGAGAGCTGCGGGTGCTTCGGGGCCGAGGAGGACACCCCGCCGAGCCCGCGCCACGTCGTCATCGACGGGGTGATGGCCGGAGGCGCGGCGCTGGCCGCGTGGACCGCGGCGTCCGCCCCTGTCGACGTCGCCGTCGACACGCCGTTCAGCGGCGTGGTCTACGCAGTGTTCCTGCTCACCGCCACCGGCATGACCGCAGCAGCCCTCACCACATGATCACCAAGACCATCGCCGAGAAGGCCGCCACGCTGTTGGGCTCGCGCACCAGTCGGCGCGGGTTCATCGGGCGCACCGCCGTCGTCGGGTCCGCCATCGCGGTCAACCCGGTGCAGTACATCCTGCGTCCCGGCACCGCGTACGCGGCGGTGTGCGGGTGCGCGGGCCAGTCGTGCCAGTGCGGGTCGCCGTGCTGCGACGGCTACACCGAGTTCTGCTGCACGATCACCGGGTCCAACACGTGTCCCGAGGGCACTGTCATGGCCGGGTGGTGGAAGGCCGACCGCACGTCGTACTGCGCCGGGCCGCGCTACTACATGGACTGCAACGGGGTCTGCTCGTGCTCGTGCGGCAGCGGGTTCTGCACCGGCTGCGACGGGCTGACGTGCTCGTGCGCCAACGGCAACTGCAATCTGCGCAAGGCCGGCTGCACTGCGTTCCGGTACGGGCAGTGCCATCAGGAGCTGGCCTGCATCGGGCGGATCAAGTGCCGGGTCGTGACGTGCACGCCGCCGTGGCAGATCGACCCGACGTGCTCCACCGTGTCGGCCACCGACAACAACACGGCGAGCCACAACGCGGCGTGCCTCTTGGCCCCGCCCGCCGTGGGGATGGCGGCGGCGCCGGACGGCAAGGGCTATTGGATCGTGTCGTCCGACGGGGCGGTGAAGAACTTCGGCTCGGCCGAGTTCCACGGCTCGATGGAGGGACAGCCGCTGAACAAGCCGATCGTGGCGATCGCGGCCGACGCGCTGCGGGGCGGCTACTGGCTGGTCGCGACCGACGGCGGCATCTTCTCGTTCAACGCCGAGTACGAGGGCTCGACCGGCAGCATCACGTTGAACAAGCCGATCGTCGGCATCGCCGCGCCGCTGGCTGGCGGGGGCTATTGGATGGTCGCGTCCGACGGCGGCGTGTTCGCCTTCGACGTGCCGTTCAAGGGGTCGATGGGCGGTACGCCGCTCAACAAGCCGGTCGTCGGCATGGACGCCACCGCGACCGGGCAGGGCTACTGGCTGGTCGCGTCGGACGGCGGCATCTTCGCCTTCGGCGACGCCAAGTTCCACGGCTCGCTCGGCAGCCTGACGCTGAATGCGCCGATCGTCGGGATGGCGGCCACCTCGGACGGACTCGGGTACTGGCTGGTCGCGTCGGACGGCGGCGTCTTCGCTTTCGGCACGGCCAAGTTCATGGGCTCGATGGGGGGTTCGAGGCTGGCGGCGCCGATCGTCGGCATGGCCGCGCTGCCGACCAACGACGGCTACTGGATGGTCGCCGCCGACGGCGGGATCTTCAACTTCGGCAACGCCCGCTTCTACGGCGCCGCGTGATGGCGGAGTATCCCGACGCGGAGCGGCTCGACCTGGTCGAGACGATGCACGGGGTCGCCGTGGCGGACCCGTACCGCTGGCTCGAGGACCTGTCGTCGCCCGCCACGGCGGCGTGGTGCGAGGCCGAGGACCGGTTGGCCCGCTCGTATTTGGACGGGCTGGCGTCGCGTGCGCGGTTCGCGTCGCGGTTGCGGGCGCTGATTCCCGGCGCGGTGTCGGCGCCGGTGGTCGTGGGGTCGCGGCGCTTCTTCTACCGGCGCGAGCCGGAGCAGGAGCTCGACGTGTTCTGCGTGCAGGAGGGGGACGGGGAGGCTCGGCCGTTGGTCGACCCGGCCGTGTTGAATCCGGACCTGACGAGCGTGCTCGACATGGCGCTGCCGTCGAAGGAGGGCGACCGGGTCGCGTGCTTGGTGTCGCACGGCGGGCGGGAGGAGAGCTGGCTGCACGTCATGGACGTGGCGTCGGGCGCGGACGTGGCCGAGCCGGTGTTCCTCGGCCGGGGCGCTGACATCGACTGGCTGCCCGGCGGGTCGTCGCTGATCGTCGTCGGGCGGGTGCCGGATGCGGAGGTGCCGGCAGGGGAGGAGTTCTTCCACCGGCGCGTGCGGCGGCACGTCGTCGGCACTGACGTCGCTGACGACGAGGTGCTGTTCGGCGACGGCAGGGACAAGACGACCTACTACGACGTGCGGACGTCGGCGGACGGGCGCTGGCTGACGGTGGCGTGTGCGCTGGGCACCGCGCCGCGCAACGACCTGTACCTGATCGACCTTGCGGCGGGGTCGGCGGCGGGGTCGGCGTCGGGGTCGGCGTCGGTGGCAGTGGTGCTGGAGGGCGTCGACGCCATGGCGTACGGCGGGGTCGGGTTCGACGGGCGGCTGTATCTGCGCACGAACCTGGACGCGCCGCGGTGGCGTCTGTGCGTGGCCGATCCGTCCTCGCCCGGCGTCGAGTCGTGGACCGAGCTGCTGCCCGAGACGGCGGACGTGCTGGAGGACTTCGCAGTGGCGTCGTCCGGCGTCGTCGCGGTGCGGGTGCACGACGTGATCGCGCAGGTGACCGTGCACGACCGGGAGTCGGGCGCGGCGGTGTCGACCGTGGCCCTGCCGGGGTTGGGCTCGGCGACGGTGACCGGTCGGAGAGACGGGGCCGACGAGGTCTTCGTGACCTACACCGACTACCTCACGCCGCCAACGGTGCACCGCTTGGACGTGGCGTCGGGGGAGCTGTCGGTGTGGGCGACGCCGCCGGGGTTCACGGGCGTGTCCGGGGTGGCGGCCTCGCAGGTCTTCGTCGAGTCGGCGGACGGCACGCGGGTGCCGCTGCTGGTGGTGGCCAGGGAGGGCGCGGCGCTGGACGGGTCGAACCCCACGATCCTGTACGGGTACGGCGGGTTCAACGTGGCCCTGACGCCCGCGTACTCGTCGGGTGTGCTGGCGTGGGTGGAGGCGGGCGGGGTGTACGCCGTGGCGAACTTGCGGGGCGGGAGCGAGTACGGGGAGGAGTGGCACCGGGCCGGGATGCGGGACACGAAGCAGAACGTGTTCGACGACTTCGTGGCCGCGGCCGAGTGGCTGGTGTCGGCGGGCTACTGCACGGTGGAGCGGCTGGGGATCGCGGGCGGGTCGAACGGCGGGCTGCTGGTCGGCGCCGCGCTCACGCAGCGGCCTGAGCTGTTCCGGGCCGTGCACTGCTCGGCGCCGCTGTTGGACATGGTGCGCTACGAGCTGTTCGGGCTGGGCCAGACATGGAACGACGAGTACGGGCGGGCCGACGACCCGGTGGAGTTCGGGTGGCTGCACTCGTACTCGCCCTATCACCGGGTGGTCTCGGGCGTGCGCTATCCGGCCGTGCTGTTCACGGTGTTCGAGGGCGACACCAGGGTCGACACGCTGCATGCCCGCAAGCTGTGCGCGGCGTTGCAGTGGGCCACGTCGGCGTCGGTGGACGAGCGGCCGGTGCTGTTGCGGCGCGAGCTGGAGGTGGGGCACGGGGCGCGCAGCGTGGGCCGCACCGTGGCCCTGTCGGCCGACGTGTATTCGTTCATGGCCGCGCAGTTGGGCTTGGCCCTTACCTGAGAGGTAAGCGCCGTGGGGAGGGGGGCCGGTTAGCGTCGGCGTCCATGGAGTTCACCACCGAATCGCTGCGCCAGATCATCCCGCTGGCCGAGGTCTTGGGCCTGGAGCTGGAGCGTGCCGACAAGGCCGAGGTCACGGCCCGCATGCAGTGGCGGGCCGAGCTGTGCACGAGCGCGTCGCTGCTGCACGGGGGCGCACTGATGGCGTTCGCCGACACCGTGGGCGCGGTGTGCGCGTTCCTCAACCTGCCGCCGGGCGCCAACACGTCGACGATCGAATCGAAGACGAACTTCTTCCGGGGCGTGCGCGAGGGCGGGAGTGTGCAGTCGCGCACCGTGCCGCTGCACGTCGGTCGCACGACCATCGTGGTCCAGACCGACCTGACCGACGACGCCGGCAAGCGCGTCGCCCAAGTCACCCAAACCCAAGCCGTCCTGTCCGCCTCGTCGTAGCCCGCCGCCCCCGATCCGCCGCCCCCGCCCCCGAACTCTGGAGGACATAGGTACGCGAATCCGGACCCCATGTCCTCCAGAGCGACGATCCGCCGAACTTTGAACGCTGACCGACGTAAAGCGTCGTCGTGAGCGGTGTTCCGGAACGCGAAGCGCGGCGCGAAATCGCGCTTATTTCCCCCAGTTCGGAGTTGATGCGCCGGATTTGCACCACTCATTGAACGCCGTGATCAGTTCGAGGAAGCCGTGCGCACTTCCCCTTCGACGCCCTGTCGCCCAGCGGCCATGCCACTGCGCTCATCGCGCCGCGTATCCAGGAGCGTGCCCGTGGACGGGTCAACGAGACGCCAGTGGACGAGTCCGCCACGACGCGGAACCCCCTCGGACGCCGCTCAGCAGATGAGGAGGAACTTCACGAGGGCCGCGGCAATTGCCGCGGCCCTCGTGGTGGCGGTCATCTCGGTCATCGTTCTCCGACATGGCGAGACGTGTCAGCAACCCAAGCCAGTCATCACGTTCGCGCCCCCGGCGGAACGTCTTTGCGGGTCGGCTGCAGGCAAGGCTGATGAGCTTCTCGGCGTGGCGGGCGAGAAGTACCTCGTTGGTCGAGTCGTGATTGGCGAGCGGCCCGTCGATGTTGTGGCCGCAGCGCACGCGGATGGCGCGCTGATGCTCGCGACGATTGATGGCCCGCCTGGCTCCAGGGAGGCGTTCCGCCCCACAAAAGGTCATGCGGTGCGGCGCGTCCGTGACGCGGCCACCGGCCTCACGCTCGTGTACGGGATCGCGCCGATCAGGGCGGCGCGGGTGGTTGTCGGACGCAGCGATGCCGTAGTCCCCGCGTTGTCGACTCCGGCACACATGCTCACGGGTCAGCATCCCGCCGTCTTCGCGCTGGTCGTCCCCGAGCGCCTGGCGGCACTCCCTGTCGTCTTCCTCAACGCAGCGGGAGCGGGCCTCGGTGAGGACCCGCCATTGACGTCACGGTGAAGTGAGCGGCACGGACATTCGTCTCGTACGGCAGATTCGCTCACCGGGCCGCCGGGCTGGCTGCGCTTGTCCGAGGCCTCAGATTCATGAACCCTGAGGCCAATCCAGGAAGTCTTCTGAAGCAATCCGCGACACAAATCAGTCGCTCGTACGTACTGCAGGCAGACACGAACCACACCTTGGGGGCACGACGATGTTGAGAAAGTCGTTTGCGATGGCGGTCGCGGCAGGGCTCTGGCTGGGCACGGCGCCGGCCAATGGGGCGACGCCGGCCCTTCAGGGCACAGTCGCCGCCGGGTCGGACTTCAGGCCGTTCTGCGACACGTCGGCGTCGTGCCTGCCCTTCTTCGCGGCCGGTTGCCCCGACGCTCTGGTGCGGCCGGACGGGGCGGTGACCTCAGTGGTGGACGTCAGCCGCCTGCGCGGCAAGCGGCTGTCCTTCACCTGGCGCGATGTCGAGACCGACCTCTACGACGACACCGAGGCGACCCTGCGCAACCACGCCCTCCGCTATGGGACCGTCTACTTCTTCGTGGTGGACTCCTGCGCCGCGCCGAGCTGGCCGACGTTCATCCTCGGGACGGAGCCCAGCGGTCGGACGCAGACGGTGAAGCTGTCCGACCGCGCCCGGTGGGTCGTGGCCTACTCGATCACGGGGACCGCGGAGGTCCACTGGCAGGCGAGGGTCGTCACCGGCTGAGCGGCTCGATAGCCGGTGGCGGCTGGGCCGCCCCCCACTCCCTCCAACATTCACGCTCCGTCGCGAGCCACGTTCCCGAAATGGGGTTCCCCTTCGCACTGGACGAAGGGTGACATGAAGGTCGAACGGGCAGGTCTGGCCAACCGCTGCTGGAAGGGCTCGCCTTGCCTGTCGGACCGTTACCCCGGGCAGGTGCTGACCAGCGACGCCGTGGTGCACCGTGCATGCCATGGTGTTGGCCTGGACGGCTCCGCTGACGCTCCACCCAGCGATCGTTGCGATGACTAAGCGCTGGACTGCGGTTGGCGCCAGAGCGTAAACCGGGCGGCGATGGTACCGCGGGTGCCGATGGCGGTAACTGAGCCGCAGGCGTTGGAGAGGCCGTCGAGGAACACGACAAGCTGCGTGGCAGCGGGCGTGAATGTGATCGCCTGGGACTCTCGGCAGAACCTTGTGTCTTGAGCGTCGGGTTCGCGGCCGAGCCGAGCGACGGCACCGACAGGACCGGCGGTGGCGTCTTCGACGACGAGTTGAACGGCGGTGGCACCAACGGGGACGGCGATGCACGCGGCGCCGGGAAACACACTGCCGTTCGGCATTCCTGCCACGCACGGGTTGGGTGTGGACGTTCCGGCGTAGGTGCCCTCGGTGAGGTAGTCGGCGGTGGCGGTGACGCTGTAGGGCTCAAGGGCCGGATGGGCCATGAGCTTGATGTCGGTGACGGTGATGCTGGCGGCGGTGTCCACCGTGCCGGAGCGGTCCACGGCATCGCCGAGACGGGCGGTGCTGTGGAGCTGGAGTTCGACGGTGAGCGGGCCGGCAGGCAGGTTGCCGCCACCGAGGTTGACGAGGCGCAGGGTGGCTTCGGCGGTTTCGTCGGTACGGTCGATGCTGGCGTCGTTGGTGGCGCCGATGACGGAGGCCGTCGTGCTGGCGATGCAACCCGTGTTGGCGCAGCTATCGGCAGCGGCTGACAGATACAAGGTGGTGTCGGTCCATCCCGCGCCGGTGGTGCGGGCGTGGGCGTGGGCGATGGTGTAGTGCACGGTCACATCGACAGCGGCTGATTCGGCGGGCTGGGCGTGGGTGGCGGTAAGCGACGAGTCGGCGGCGGCGGCGGCCCAGCCGGGGGCGGTGCCGTCGTCAGGCGAGGTGATCGCGGCGCCGACGCTGAGGATGCCAGTGGTGTGATCGGCGGAACTGTCGGCCGAGCAGGAGCCACGGGCCGGTCCGCAGCCGTTGCTGTGGTAGCTGTCGCTGTAGGGCGCAGCGAGCTGCGCGGGGTCGGTGGCGTGGCCCGCTCGGGGCAGGGTCACAAGCACGAGCGCGGCGAGGATCGGCAGTCGTCTACGAAGGGTGCGGTTCATGATCCCCGGCAGCGAACATCGCACAGTTGTTCGATGTGCTGGCTAGATCTTCCTGTTATGGGGTGTCGCTGCGGAACTCAATGGCGGCGGCTTGATCGTTGAGTGCGGCATCGGGCATCTGGTCTTCCCAGCCCGACGGGGCGCTGCGGTGGGGGCGGGCGTAGGTAGCGGCAGCCCAGCGGAAACGGCCAGTCAGTGGTTTGGTGAGGGCCCGGTTGAGGGTGAGGGTGGCGGTGGTCCCCGTGCGGGTGAAGCTGGCGCCGTCGGCTTTGGTGGTGCAGAACCCGGTGCCAGGGCAGGCGTAGATGGCGGCGGCCATGGGCGTGGCACCAACACCGCCTTGGACGAACACGGTGAGGATGGGTTCAGCGTGGCCGGGCGTCCACGCTCGCCATACCCAGGCGCGGGTCAGTTCATCGGAGACGGCGGGTGCAGCGAACTGGAACGCGATGCGGGTGCGGTCCTGGTCGATGGCCACGGTGACGGCGGTCAAGTCGACGTCCGACGGGGCGGCACCAGGCATGCGGAGGTTCGTGATGTCTCCGGTTGGGTCGTGGCCGACGGCGCGCCCGGACGGGCTGGCCGGGTCGGGATTCTTCGTGACGGCGACGGCGACGGCGACGACAAGGGCGACGACAAGGGCGAGGGCGAAACGCGCCGATATCCGCCGGGCGACTGATTGCCGCCCGGCGGGTTCGGTGGTCACCGCGGGATCACGGTCACTGGGGATGGTGATAACCCCATGCGTAGCCGAACTGTTCGTGTTTGGTCTTCTGGTACGGCTTGAACTGGAAGCCAAAGCTGGCGTTGCAGGGAGCGCCGCACTCGAATCCGACTTCGAGCGCCCAGTCCCATTCCCACCGCTTCCACACGTGGCCGACAGATCCGATGGCAGTTCCCTCGAAAGACGTCCGTCGGGTGCGCAGGCTGGCGTCGATGTAAAGAATCTTGGCCCGGGCGATGGGATGGCTGTGCATCCGATACGGGTCGTCTTGGGCAAAGAACGAGCGGCACCACGTGTACTGGTCGATGTTGACGAAGTCGCTGGAGTGGCGCCACTGCTTGGCCCCCCGGCCGGTGTCCGTCGGGTAGGCAATCCCGTACGGGCTGAGGCCGGAGAACAGCACGTCTGAGCCGGCTGACCCGTTCATCTCCGTGAAGTGGTAATGGCGTCCTTCGCCCCTTTCCCCGGCCAGCCACTCGTCGCCGTTGCAGTAGTACACGTCATAGCGGGCCAAGCGCACAGCGTTGCCGTTGGGGTTCACCCATTCCCAGCCGCCTTCGTCGTTCCAGGCGATACCGAGCGCCTCGTTGCGCTCGCCGATGCTGGCCCGATTGTCGGCATAGCCGAGCTGAGAAACCGACGCCACTGAGAACCGGAACTGGTTGTCGATGTACAGGGGCTGGGCAGCGCGGATGTCGACCAGGGCGTTGAATTGACGGCAGTGCTCTTGGGGCGTTCTCGACGCGTCGCGGCCGTCGATGCGCAGGCACGTGTAGCGGAGCTGTTCGGTGTCGTAGCGGAACGCCTCCTCATGCGTACAGGGG
>Ga0190267_10000056_pt1 | contig 21613 bp, 21 predicted proteins | sample Popmic239T_FD_140332 | JGI IMG/M metagenome (GOLD analysis project Ga0190267, IMG submission 140332) | Populus adjacent soil microbial communities from riparian zone of Oak Creek, Arizona, USA - 239 T | ecosystem: Environmental > Terrestrial > Soil > Riparian zone | place: USA: Arizona... | reverse complement strand
GCGCGGTTTGTGCCGCCGACCAGACGAAATCAGGGAATTTTCGAACGACCAAATCGCGTAAGTTAGCGCTTATGCCCCCCGGCCCCCTCCCCCGCTGTCGCGGGAGAGGGGGAGAATTCGATCCCGCACGACGAGCCTTCTGGCGTTCTCCCTCCCCCCACGCAGTTTGTGGGGGAGGGTCGGGAGGGGGGGCGGCAGACCGTCCCGCGCCTGGCGGGCCGAAGCAGCGGCCGGTTCAGTCCGTGCCGGCGTAGGCGCGCTCCAGCTCGGCCAGGTCCAGCTTCTCCATCTGCAGCATGGCGTTCATCGCGCGTTGCGTGGCGGGGGAGTCCGGGTCCTCGAACAGCTTCTCCATCGCGGTGGGGATCACCTGCCACGACACGCCGTAGCGGTCCTTGAGCCAGCCGCACTGCCGCGCCGCGGGATCGCCACCCTCGCCCAGCCGCTCCCAGTAGTAGTCGACCTCCTCCTGGCTCTTGCAGTGCACCTCCAGCGAGATCGCCTCGTTGAAGGTGAACATCGGCCCGCCGTTGAGCGCCGTGAACTGGTGCCCGTCCAGCTCGAAGGTGACGGTCATCACCGAGCCCGGCGGCCGCTTGTGGATCTCGATCCCCGCCTCGCTGAAGTGCGTGGTCGCCAGGATGCGCGAGTTGGGAAAGATGCCCGTGTAGAAGCGCGCGGCCTCTTCGCCCTGATCGGCGAACCACAGACAGGGGCGGATGCGCGGGGTGATGCTCATGGGTGCCTCGGTGGAAGCGGGTGATCGGGAGGAGCGCCGTGCGCCTCCTCCCGTTGAAGCCGGGCCACCGAACACCTACGCGACGGCCCCTTCACCTGTACGTCGGATCAGCGTCCGCGAAATCGACATCCCCCGTCCGGTGCCCGCAAGACGAGGGGGCGAGGCCGCCGCGGCGCCCCCCGCCCCCACCGTGTTCCGCCTCTGCATCCCGGCGACCCCGGAGCTCACCAGTCATCCTGATACCGTTTCTGCGAATTTGCTGTGCATTCCGGTCTCTACGACTGGAGCTCACGCGGAGACCGGCAGTAGAACTCTCAGTGCACAGCGAATCCTGGGGATCGGTATGATGGCGCCGCTCCGCACCTTCTCGTACACAACAGGCTGGCGCCGACCGAAGGACCTTGTCTGCCAGGCCGAGGGACGTGAACGGCTCCCGAGGGCTGGCCTCTCGCGACCCGACAAAGATCCTTCGGTCGCGCGCAGGCGGTTGTGCTGCATCCGGTTACACGTGGTGCGCTCCCTCAGGATGACACCGCGCTACTTGGGACGAAGTTCATCGAGCACCACTTCACAGGCCGCCCACCGACAGGAACTTCGTGGGCGGCGAATGCTCCCGAAAGACCAGGGCGCCGAACTGGCGATACAGGTCCCCCCACTCCCGGCTCACCTTGTACACGGTGCCGGGCGGCAGCAGGCGGCACTACCCTCTGCGGTCGAGCACGGGGAGGTACGCGCGCCAGGGGCCCACCTCGTCGCGGTACTGCTTGGCCATCACCCGCGCGGTCTGCGCTACGTGACCCAGGTCATGCGCCACCCAGGTGGCCAGCAGCTGCCGCAGGGTGACCGTGCCCAGGGCGGGGTGTTCGCCCTGCAGCGCCAGCTCCGGGCCGATCAGGTTCCAGCCGCGCAGGGTGGCCAGGTTCTCCGCCCGCAGGTGCGCGAACTCGTCCAGGAGGTCCGCGATGGACTTGCCCTGGCTTTCGCGGTACTGCGCAAAGCGGTCGACGGGCGCGAACGTCCGGTCCGGTCCCTGCGCCAGGATGGTGCGCGCGCGGACGATCCAGTCCGTCCGCTCCAGGTGCACCAGGTGGCCCAGGTTGTCAAAGGCGCTGAACGTCTCCGGCCCCTCGTTGGGCGCCGTCCACGCCTCCGGCAACCCGCCCAGCAGCGCGCGAAAGGTCGCCGGCGTGCGCTCCAGGATCTCGAGCGCGTGGGTCAGATCGAACTGCATTGCGGGTCTTTGGTCTGGGTCAGTTGCCGAACCTCTCGATCCTGGACGCGCGCTGTCATCCTGAGGGAGCGCCCGCCCGGAACCATCATAGCCACAGAAGCCTGCGCGCGACCCAAGGATCTTTGTCAGGTCACCAGGGGCCCTGCCATCCGCAGCCAATCCACCGATCTGTCATTCCGAGGGAGCGCCCACCCGACGTTCTGCCCTCTCGTCACGGCTGGCGCGCGACCGAGGAATCCAGCGTCGGAGGCTGGCGGCCTTTCGCACCGCCGGGCACTCGCGGCGTCCGCCGGGCAGGCCCCGTCAGGCTCCGTCGTGATCGCGACTTCGGCGCGGGCTGCCGCATCAACCCTCCAGGCGGCCGACAGTAGATTCCTCGGCCCTGCAACCCGTAGCGCGAGGGGAGAGATTTGCGCGGCCGGGCCTCGGAATGACAGTCCGGCGCCTTTATCCCTTCCCCTTGAGTTTCTTCCCCTTCGCCTCCGCGCGCGCAAGCGTCTCCTGGATGCGGAGCTTCACCATGCGGGTAATCAGGTCGAAGGGGATCGGCCGGTCCAGCGGGAACTTCGCCGTGCCCTTGCCGCTTCCGTACACCGCCATCTCATCCGCGAAGTCCGCGTTGCCGACCGGCGCGGGATACACGCTGACGTGCTTCTTGTAGCCCGCGAAGTAGATCAGGTGCGTCCCGTTCGGCTTGAAGGTGGGGATCTGATAGCTGATGGTCTCCTCCGCCTCCGGCGCCGCGGCACGGATGGTCGCCCGGACCTGCCGCAGGACCGCCTGCACGTCGGCGGGAAAGGCGGCGATGTATTCGTCGATGTCGGCGTAGGCCGGCTGCGCGGTTTTCATCTTCTCACCCCCTGCTGATGTCGGGGACGCGGGGCTACGGCTGCAGCCGCGTCATCTGGTAGATCACCCGTCGCGCCGGGCCGTTGGCCGGGGGAGGCCACGAGAGCGTGGCGGTCCACGCGTCCGGCGACGTCTTCTCCCAGACGAAGGAGTTCCGCACGCCCACCAGGGGCACGAAGCGGACGCGCGTCTCGGTAAGCTCGTCCGCGATCCAGCGCGCCTGGCCGGTGCCCGTGGTCACCTGGCCCCCGCGCAGCGTGATGGCGCCGCTGTCCGTGGGTACGCCGCCCGCGGCCTGCGCGTAGGTGTAGCTGCGGATGGTGGAGTCGTTCTCGAAGCGGTAGGTCTCGAAGAAGAGCTCACCGTTCGGCGAGCGGCCCTGCCACCGCCCCTCCACCCACCGCAGCTGATTCAACGCGCCGAGGCCGGTGCCCGCGCTCGCCACGGAAGCGGGCGACGGCGCGGACGCGGGGCTCGGCGCGGGCGCGCAGGCGGCGAGCCCCGCCATCGCGACGAACCAGCAGAAAGGCTTTCGCATCCAGATCTCCCGGTCTTGAGGGATGAAGGACGACCTTCGTTCGCCCCGATCACGCGACCAGTCATCCTGAGAGGGTGTTGCTGAACGTGCCCCGCGATCAGTCATCCTGAGGGAGGCGCCGCATCGTATCTTGCTTTCACGAAAGACTTTGGCGCCGACCGAAGGACCTTGCCAGCAAAACCGAGGAGCTGGATTCCCCGCGCGGAGCAATGCCCCCTCGCGAGCGGAAAAAAGGTCCTTCGGTCGCGCGCAATCGGTTGTGTGAATTTTGGTTATACGTGGTGCGCTCCCTCAGGATGACACGCTTTCGTGTAGCCTTCAAGGGGTACCCTCTGCAACGCGCCTGCGTCGCGCGGGGATCACGGCAAAGGCCCGATGCGTGGAACGAGGGGCCGCCGCTTGCGAATGGAGCTGATCACCGCATCCACCCCGAGCAGGCGCACAAGTCCGCGGCCGCGCGCCGAAGCCGGTCTACAGCGATGTCGGGGGGACGGGGGGACCGACCCGCCGGGGGCGGCAGCGCCGGGTGCACGGCGGCTGGCCGGGCGTCGCGCATCCGCCGCGCAGGACGTCGGAGCACAGCACGGGATAGCCGAGCGCCCCGTTCAGCATCCGCATGGAGATGCGCTCGCCCGGGGCGGCCCGCGACCATTCGTCCTCGGATACCACCACGTCCTCGCGCCGCCCCTGCACCTGCACCACCAACCGCCACTCCTCGCGGGTTTTCGGCGAGGACTCCCTGTGCTTGTGCCCCATCACCGTCACCTGCACGGGCGCGGTGCCCTCGGCGCGCTCGTGGTTGAACCAGCTTGCGGTGCACAGCGCCAGAACCAGCAGCCCCACGCCCGCCAGTATGCCCGCGCCAGCCGCCTCGCTGCGCGGATCCGGCTTCGGTCCGCGGCTGGCGAAGAAGTCCGGCTGCGGATGCGCCATGCGAGCGATCCACCGCCCCGCCCAGTACGCCGGGACCACGGCCGCGCCCAGCACCAGCACCACGAACCCGCGGCCACCCACCGCGTTCTCGATCCAGTCCAGCTCGAACAGCAGCCAGATCATCCCCGGGAAAAAGCACCCGAACGCAACGGCGGTGGTCAGCAGCTTCCGCACGATCATCCGCAGGAAGGAGACGGGGGAACGGCGATCGGGAGATCGCATCGCCGTCAGGACGTCTCCTCTAACGGATCGGGGCGGAGGCGCGTTTCAACGGCCGCGCCGCCGAACGCATCCGCCCGGCGGCGCCAGACTGGATGCGGATGTCGCGGGCGGACCCGCCGTCATCCACCGCCGCAGACGCCGTTGAGCGGCAGCCGCAGCACCACGCTGGACGTCGGCGGGCCCTCGGCCGGGCGCACGGAGCCGTCCGGCTGCAGCCGCGCCAGCTGCGAGCCGGCGATGTAGAACAGCGCGTCTCCCACGATCACGCCCGTGGTGGCGATCTGGTGGGCCGGGTGCCTGCGCTCCAGCGCGGTGGCCGCCGTCGCCGCGGCGCCGCCCGCGTCCAGCGCCAGCCGGGTGACCTGCTGCGCGTCCAGCAGCGACTGGATGCCCAGCAGCCCGCCCCCGCAGGGGTAGAGCCCGTCGATCCCGGTCGTCGCCACACCGGGCGTGGTGAGCGGCGCGGGGGGCGCCTGCCCATCGGCCAGCGCGAACGCGGCGATCCCCTCCATGTGCGCCACGTAGATCCTTCCCCGCGCGGCATCCACCGCCACGCCGTTGGGATAGATGAACCGCGGCGAGCCGCCGTGCACCCGCTCCAGCGCCTGCCCCCCGTTCGGCAGACGATGCAGCGCGTCGCCCTCGCTGTCGGTGACGTAGAGGTCGCCGTTGGGCGCCAGCGCGATGTCGTTCAGCAGGTGCGGCGAGGCGGAGTCCGGCGGGGCATACGACGCCACCAGCCGCCCCGAAGCCAGGTCGAACGCGCGCAGCGCCGCCCGGCCGCCCGGTCCCCGCCGAAAGCGCGGCGCGGCCGTATCCACCACCAGCGTGGCGGCCCAGAGCACGTTGCGCGCGGGGTCCACGCGCAGCCCCAGCACCTGTCCGCGGCGGCCGTCGGTCGCGCCGGCGGCGTCGGCGGCAAAGACGGTGGCGGCGCCGTCGTGGGCGACCCGCAGGATCTGCCCGCGGTGCAGCGAGCCGACGAAGAAGGCGTCGCCGCGCGCGTCGTGCGCGATCCCCTCGGGGATGAAGTCCGGGTCCGCCAGCACGAACGCGGTGTCGCCCGCCACGATGGGCGCCGCCGCCTCGCGCAGGCGCGGCAGCACGGCGGCGAAGTCGGCGCGGTCGCGCAGAGGGATGAAGGCGCTGTCCGCGGCGACGTCGCGCACGCTGCCGCCCGCGGCCGCCAGCCGCTGCAGCCGGCGCACGGCGGCGTCGGCGTTGCCCGTGAGCGCCTCCGCCCGGGCGAGGTGAAAGAGCACCAGCGGATGTGCCGGCGAGAACGCCTCCGCCGCGGTGAGCGCCTCGCGCAGCGCGGGCCAGTCGCGCGCGCCGTACGCCGCCTGCGCCCGCGCGAGCGCGTCGCCGAGCCCAGACGGCGCCGGATCTGCCGGCGTCGCGGAGGGCTGGGCCTGGATGGGCGCCGCGAGCAGCGTCAGTGCAAAAACCGGGAGGAGCAGCCGGTGGAGGGGCATCAGGGTGTTGGGTAAGAGGAGGGCATCGGGACTACAGAGAGAGGACGGTCAAACGGCCCACAAGTGTTTACTTCCTGAGGGAGGCGCCGCGCCGCAGCCCGCTGCTACACGGGAGTTTGGCGCCGGCCGAAGGACCTCGCCCGCCTGACGGCGGGACTTGAACGGCTCCCGAAGGCCTGGCCTGGCGCGACCCGACAAAGATCCTTCGGTCGCGCGCAAGCTCCTGTGGTGATGACAGTTGCGGCGTGTGCGCTCCCTCAGGATGACACCGTGCTTCTACAGGATCGTAAAACTACCGCCTGCCCGGGAGGCGGCGTGCTTCCAGGCGGGGGCACGGCCTGCACGGAACGTAAAGCGTTCCCGCGAACAATGCGCGACGACCCGAAACCCGCACAGGGCTCGCGCGCGAAATCCGCGGAGGCCGCGGCGCCGGCTGTCTACGCGTCGGCGTCCGCGAGTTCGTCCCACCCTCCGTCGGCGCGGCGCACCCAGCGTTTAGGTACGCCGTCCAGGCGGATCTCCACGCCGGGGTTGTGGTCCAGGAGCTCCACGTGCTCCGGGGCCAGCCAGTACTCCTCCCCACTCTCTTCCACGTGCACGTTGAGCACGTAGTCGTCGGGCGCGGGGCCGACCACCTGCACGCCCGAGGCGGACGGCACGGACTCGCCGTGGACGACGCCCTCCAAGCCGGCGATCCCGGCGTCCTCGGCTACGGACGTGCTCCTGATCCGGACCCGGTCGCCGAAACCCGGCATCGGCTGGTCACTCATGATCGCGTTCCATCCTTGCAGTTCGCGGCTACAGCGGAGCGCCCTGGCGGATCCGCTGGATGCCAGGCGCTCGAGCGCGCCGTATTCCGCCGCCCGTGGACGAGAGCATCAAAAAGCCGCCGCGGCCAGCCGCGACGGCTTACAACTTATCCCGAATCCCAAATCAGACCAGCGCCCGACCACATCCCCTCGCTACCAACCAGGCTTCACGTCGTCAGAGCCAGCGGAACCGGCACGAGCAAACTCTGTTGACTCTGCTGACTCTGTGTGAGGCCTGTTCTTTTGCCTGATTCGGCTGTGCGGCCAGGTTCAGTTCCGCGCGTTCCGCCCCGGCAGCGGCCGCATCACGTTCTGCAGCACGATGCGGGCGGCGCGGCGGCCCACCTCCTCGCCCGCCTCGTTGCTGAAGCGGTAGTGCACGCCGCCGTAGATGCGCGAGTCGGACACCTGCTGCGCCCACTCGTCCCAGCTGGGCAGCGCCTGCACCGCCGACGCCGGCACCCCCGTCGAGCTGACCCGCACCCCCGCCGCCGGACGCGCGCCGACCTCCGCCGTCATCACCTCCGCGACGGCCGCGGCCACGGCGCAGTGGCCGCACGGATACTCGGGAAAGTTGGGCGTGCCCAGCAGCGGCACCCAGCCGGCATCCACCGCCGTCGCGTCGTTGCCGTCGTCCGCGCCGTTGCGGATGGCGGTGATGGGGCGCCAGAAGTTGTAGTGGAACTTGGCCGCCACCATGGCCAGCGCGGCGTCGTCGAACGCCATCTGGTACACGGCGAACATGCGCGCATTCTGCACCGGCGAGCGTCCCGGCACCTCGGCCGCGATGCGCAGCGACGGGGTGACGTCGAAAGCCTGGCGGTAGCGCGCCATCAGCGTCTGGTGCGGCGTGCGCTCGGTGCTGGTGCGGCCGCCCAGCCGCCGCACCTCGTCGTAGTCGCGCGCCCACACCGCGCTGGTGAGCGCCGGGGGCGGCGGGGGCCGCAGCGCGTCGGCGCTGGGGATGGCCCAGGGGCGAAGGGCGATCATGTACGGCTCGATCTGCGGCAGCCCCGTGGCCGTCCACTCGCCCGGGCTGGTGCGCGGGCGGTAGGGCACCTGCGCGATGGCGGGATCGATGCCGCCCGCCGCGATGGCCGCCGTGGCCGCCGCCTCGCCGATCAGCCGTCCGGCCTCGCGCGCCCGCTCGTCGGCAATTCCGGCCATGGCGATGGAGTAGTTCTCGTCCAGCGCCGTCTTCTGGCCCGGAAAGGCGTGCAGCAGCACGCGGTACGCCGCCGTGGCCGCGGCCGCGTCCTGCGAAGCCGTCGGGTCGCCGGCGGGAAAGCCCAGGTAGCTCTCGTAGCGGCGGTCGATGGCGTTCAGCGCCTCGAACATGGCCAGCGAGGCCCGCGTCGCGGCGCGGTCCACGTCCGGGGTGCGGGGGGCGGGGTTGGGCTGCATGGGGTTGGCCAGGCGGTTGGCGAACTCCCACCAGTCGCACACCGTGTCCGCCGCCGCCGGCTGCGCAAAGACCAGGGCCGCGATCGCGGCCACCTTCAGATATGCCCGACGCATGCTTTCGACTCCTGCTCAGGTGTTCTTCGCTGCGCCGGTACACACCTCACGAGCGGCGCACCAGATGCGTTCTGGTGTTATACTATACTATAACACTATATCAAGACGCAAGTGTTTCGTCGTCGTCGTTCCCGGCATTGAGGGACGTGAACGGCTGCCGAGGGCTGGGCCTCGCGCGACCCGACAAAGATCCTTCGGTCGCGCACAGGCGGCTGCGTTGCTTCTGGTTGCACGTGATGCGCTCCCTCAGGATGACACCCGTGCTTCCAGGAGGGAACGGCACGAGAAGACTCTGCTAACTCTGCTGACTCTGTGTGAGGCCAAATCTTTGGCTGATCGCGATCGAAAACGGAGAGGACGCGAAGATCTCTCTCCGCGCCCTCTCCGTGTTTCCGCATCCTGCGCCTGCGTGCTTCGCGATCAGATCGGCTCGCGAAGGCGGCGCATGCGCACCGCGCCGGCCACGAAGACCGCCGCCAGCACCAGCCCGATCCACAGCCCCGGCGAGGCGAGGAAGCGTTCGGGCGTGAGCCCAGTCGCCGGGTTGAACGGGACGCGTTCCCCCAGCGCGGGAGCGCCGAACGCCCGCGGGTACCAGCCGATCAGCCGGTCCCTCACCCACGCGCCCACGTGCGTGGTGTCCATCGTGAGCTTCTCCAGCAGGCCCAGCGCGAGCAGCGGCAGCACCGCCCACAGCGCCGCCGTGCGCCGCGCCCATCCCGACACCAGCAGCAGAAAGCCGTGGATCGGCGCGTGCCACAGCGTGAGGGCAATCAGCGAGTAGAGCATCGCCAGCCACATCCTGAACGGCTGCAGCTCCCTCCACAGCGGGCCCGCGGCGTGGCCGTTCAGCAGCAGGGCGACTGTGCTCAGCAGCAGCAGGGCGAGGTGCATGGCGACGATGGCCGCGAAGGTGACCACCGGCAGCACCACCAGCGGAACGCACGCCTTGGCCAGCACCGTGGTGAGGTCCGAGACGGGGAGCGACCTCCAGAACAGGATGCTGCGGTCCCGGCGCTCGCTGCTCAGCCCTTCCAGGCAGTAGAACGCCGCCACGACGAACGCCGTCACCAGCATCAGCAGCGCCGCCACCCGGTAGGTCACGGAGGCCGATTGCGGGTCCGCCGGGTCGTTGGCCAGCATGCCGGGCATGTGGCTGGGCATGGTGATCGCATGGATCACCAGGGCCAGCACCGCGAAGGCCGCCACGCCCAGCGGCGCCAGGTAGATGGAGCGGTTCTCCCACAGCTCGCGCCGCAGCGACCAGTAGAACGGCCGGATCGGCCGCGGCTCCGCAGGCGCGGCCGGGCGCGCGTCCACCGCCGGCTGAAGCACCGCGTTCGCCGGGGCGTTCATCGCGCCGCTCCCGCTTCCAGACCGGCCTGGCTTCCCATCACCGCCACGAACACGTCGGCGATGCTGGGCGTGCGCACCTCGCCCAGCCCCGCCAGCGCGCGCCGGTCCGCGCCGTCGAACAGCAGGATGCCGCGGGCGAACAGCTGGCGCTCGTGGATGGGGCCCAGCGCCCGCGCCGCGCCCAGCTGGTCGGGGCGCACCATCACCTCCACGTAGCGCGACTCGAACTCTTCCATGCTGCACTCCAGCACGATGCGGCCGCGGTCGATGAACATCAGGTCCGTGAGCACGTCCTGGATCTCTTCCACCTGGTGGGTGGTCACCACGATGGTGCGGCTGCGGTCGAAGTAGTCGTTCAGCAGCGTGTCGTAGAACTGCTTGCGATACAGGATGTCCAGCCCCAGCGTCGGCTCGTCCAGCACCAGCAGCCTGGCGTCGATGGCCATCACCAGCGCCAGGTGCAGCTGGGCCAGCATCCCCTTGGACAGGTCCCGCACCCGGCTGCCGCGGTCGATGGTGGTGCGGGCCAGGAACTCCTCCGCCCGGGCGCGGTCGAAGCGCGGATGCACGCCGCCCACGTAGTCCAGCGCCTGCGACACCCGCAGCCAGCGCGGCAGCACCGCCACGTCGGCGATGAAGCATACGTCGCGCACCAGCCGGTCGCGCTGGCTCCAGGGCTCGTGGCCCAGCACGCGCAGCTCGCCGTCGTAGCGGGTAAGGCCCAGGATGGCGTTGAGCGCCGTCGTCTTTCCCGCGCCGTTGGGGCCGATGATCCCCAGGATGCGGCCCTCTTCCACGCGAAAGTCGATGCCGTCCAGCGCCACCGTGCCGCCAAAGGACTTGCGCAGGCCGCGGGCTTCGATGCATGCCATGGCTTCAGCCCTCCTTCGACGCGTCCGACGGAGCCGAGGCCGCGGCGGCGGCCAGCAGCTCCTCGGGCGTAAGCCCCAGGCGCTGGATGGTCGCGTGGATGCGGGGCCACTGCTCGGTGAGGAACTTCTCGCGCTCCCCCTGCAGCAGCAGCTCGCGCGCGCCGGGGTTGATGAACATGCCGCGGCCGCGCTTCGCCTCCACCAGCTGCTCATCCACCAGCTGCTGGTAGCCCTTGAGCACGGTGAGGTGGTTGACGCGATACTCGGCCGCCACCTGGCGCACCGAGGGGAGCGGATCACCTTCGTTCAGCACCCCGTCCAGGATCATCGCGGCCACCATGTCGCGCAGCTGTCGGTAGATGGGCTGGCTGTCGTTCCACTCGAGATCCGCCATGAGTTCCACATCGCCCTGACGAAAAGGGGAGGCAGGCGATCCGCCTTCCGCCGCGTTTGACGCGTGTCGTGCCGGCGCCGGGCACGGGCGCGGTATGGTGTTATACGTAACCATACCACCCCGCGCGACGCAAGGGCCTCGTGCCACGCCGCAAAAGACCAGCCTCACACAGAGTCAGCAGAGTCAACAGAGTTTTCTCGTGCCGTTTCCGCTGGTCTCACCGTCTCGCCCCGACTCCGCAAAAGATTTGGCCTCACACGGAGTCAACGGGGGTAACGGAGTTTTCCCGTGCCGGCTCCTCCGGTCTCCCGATGAGAAGCCTGCCTGGTGGTGAGCGGAGGCATGGCGCGCACGTCGACGAGGCACGAGCCGGCGTGGGATGTCGGGAACGGCGGAGGGATGGAAGCGCGGCAGGGGGCCATCCGCGTTTTTTGGAGAGGACGCGGTTCGCACGGATACCGTTCGAAAGCACACGGAAACGGGCCGATCGCACCACCTGATGCGCGATCTGGAGAACCATCCGAATCCCCCCGATCCGCGGCCGGAGCCGACAAAGGGCGTACCCGCCGCCCTCCGTCGCCTCCGTGCGCGAGGCCGCTCCCTGGTTCAGGATCCGGGATTCGAGCCGGGCGCGCCGCGCCGGGCGAGCGTACGCTGCCGCCTGGCCGCCTCGACCTTTTGCAGCACCTCCACCGCGTATTCCCGGGCCTGGCCCCGCGTCTGGACCGCCTGGTGCCGGGCCTCGGCGGCCGCGACCGCGGACGGCGTTCCGCCGGACACCTCCGCGTCCGCCTTCTTGAGGTTGAAGAGCGCGCCCGCCAGGTTGCCGGACCGCGGCACCGGCAGCGCATCGATCCGCGCGCGCTCTTCGGCCGTCACGGGCGCTCGTGCCGCCTGCCGGAGCGGCGCGGGGCTGTTGAGCGCCGCCGGGCAGTCCGTGCGGGGCTCCTTCAGCGTGAGCAGCGACAGGACGGAATTGGCCGCCGCGTCCCGCTGCGTCAGCGGACTCATGCCGAACAGCTCCTCCAGCGTCTTGGGGACCGACGCGTGGTCGTACACCGTGTGGTCCACCGTGCCGGCCGCGATGCGCGGCGACACGACCACCGCGGGCACCCGCACGCCGTACTGCTTGAAGTCGAAGCCGTGCGTGGTGTAGCCGTAGCTCGGGTGGTCGCCGGGCGCGGGCGCGGCCGGAGGGGCCACGGAGTCGTACAGGCCGCCGTGCTCGTCGTAGGTGACGATGAGCAGGCTGGTGGCCCAGTACTGCGAGCCGCGGATGGCCTGGTACACGGCGGCCAGCAGGTGCTCGCCGCCGTAGACGTCGTCCATGGGATGCTGGGACGATCCGCCCGCGTAGGTGTTGCCCGTGATGTCGCCGTAGTGCGGCTCGATGAAGGTGTACGGGAACGGGTAGAAGCCCTGCAGGTCCGACGCGAAGTGCTGCAGCGAGTTCAGGTCGCCCAGCCCCACGCCCTTGAGCGAGGAGACCTGCGCCACCGCGCCCGCCGCCGAGCCGTTCTGCGGGTCGTCACTGTACAGGCTCAGAAAGCCCGGGCCGGAGTCGTTGTAGAAGCGGTAGGGGATGTCGGCCGCGTCCATCGCCTGGTAGATGGAGCCGTTGGGATACTGGAACCCCGACACGGTCTCCCATATCCCCATCTGCGTGGTCGTCGGGCTGTCGTCCAGCCCGGACGACGAGGCGCCGTGGATGAAGAAGCGGTTGGGCCACGTGGGCCCCGGCAGCGACGAGTACCAGTGGTCGCAGATCGCGAACTCCGTGGCCAGCTGGTAGAGCACCGGCAGCTGGATGGGGGTGGCGAAGCACGCCATCACGTCGTGGATGCGGTCCGGCGACGGCAGCCCCGTCTTCTCGTCGCCCGACGTGGCGTAGTTGGACGCGTAGCCGGACCTCTTGATCGGCGGATAGGGGCCGCCGGAGGGGTAGGTGGCGCCGGGCCCCGCCAGCTGCTCCAGCGCGTCCAGGAACTCGTGCGCCGGGTCGGTGGGCATGCTGAGCGGGGCGCTCGGCTGCACGTAGTACTGGGTGCCGTTGTACGTGTTGGAGTCGCTGGTGGTCGCGGCCGTGATCCCCTTGATCCCCGACATCGCGAAGATGTTGTCGAACGAGTGGTTCTCCAGCATCACCACGAACACGTGCGTGATCGGCGTGGCGGGGGTCAGCCGGGTCATGCTCCCCGGGCTGCATCCGCCCGAAGCCAGGGTGACCTTGAACTGCGCGGTGCTGACGGAGAAGGTGAGCATCTGGCCGGCATCCTCGTGCTGGAGCTGGCATTCCAGGCCGCCGTCCGTGCTGGTGCTGTTGGCGTACACGCCGGCCGCCGGACCGTCCAGCACGTGGATGAGCACCGACCAGTAGTCGAAGATGAACTGCGTGCCCAGGCCGGTCTCGAACAGGACCGCCAGCGGCCCCACCGTCTCCCCCGGCTTCGCCGTCCAGCTGGCGGTCTGGGTGCCGTTGCTGCTGTTGCTGTGGGAAAGCAGGATCCACGCGTTTCCACCGCTGTTGTTGGTGATGCGTACCGTCGCCGATTGTTGCGTCGCCATTCAAGCCTCCGGATGGTGGTGAGCCGGGCACTGGGCCGTAGGGGAGATGAAGCGCACGAGGACTGCCCGCGGCAATCTGGAGAATGATTGCCGCGGGCGGGGGAGAGATCAAGATTTTTCGAAAAAGTGAGGCGCCGCGGGCCTCAGCGTCCCGCGCGCAGGGTGCGGAAGGTAAGGGAGTAGCGCAGCGCGTCCACGGCGGGAATGCTGTGCTCCCACTCCGTGCGCGAGGGGCCGCGCAGCAGGTACGCGGAACGCGGCTCGGCGGTGAGCGAGTAGCGCTCCCACTTCGCGCCGTCCTTGCGGCGGAGGCGAAAGACGCAGGGGGAGAGCAGCGAGATGCCGATCACGTCGCCTAACACGCCCTTGTCCTTGTGCCAGCCGATGGCCGCGCCGGCGCCGTACTCGGTCACCAGCACGTGGGGCAGGTCTTCGGCCGAGAGGCCGGCGAACGCGGCGGCGCGGTCGCGCAGCGGCAGCAGAAAGGCGGGGATCTCCTCCGCCTCCTGCAGCCTGCGCTCGCCGAAGTCATAGTGCCAGCCGTACGAGACTACGCGGCGCTTGCCCACGTAGCCGTGGAACTCGAACTCCTTGAGCGGAAGCTCCCGGATGCGCTCCACCACCCCCCGCTCCTCCTCCGCCGGCAGCACGTCCGCCTGGTAGCGGAACCCCTCGGGCGGTGCCGTCTCCGCAGCCTTCATCATCATCCCCCGTCGAGCCCTCGGTCGCCGTTCCGCGCCAGCCCACGGACCCGGGTCCGGTGGCGGCGCGCCGAACCGGTGCCCTGACGCAGGGAAAGTACCGGGAGAGTACCAGAGGGGAGCATTGACTTCCTGAGGGAGCGCCCACGCGGAACTGGAATCCACCCAACCGCTTGCGCGCGACCGAAGGACCTGGCCTGCCTGACCGAGGGGACCCGAACGGCTCCCGACGTCACGGCCCGTCGCGACCATCTGTCATTCCGAGGGAGCGCCCACCCGGGTCCTGCCCGATCTCCGTAGCTGGCGCGCGACCGAGGAATCTGCTGTCGGATGCGGGTGACCTTTCGCACCGCCTGGTACGCGCGGCGTCCGGCTACGGGACCTGTCCGGCGCCCTCGTAGCCGCAACCTTGGCGCGGGCCGCCGCATCCACTCTCCAGGTGTTTGACGGCAGGTTCCTGGGCCCTGCGACGTGCCGTGCGAGAAGAGGGACTGGAGCGGCCGGGCTCCGGAATGACACACCCGCCTTTGTCCGGCCAGGTTGTGGAGCGGCGCCCCTCGGGAAGTCACCCCCGTCGATGGTGTGGCAACCCTCAGGCAGCCGCCCGCAGCGGCGTGGATTCCGCGGCGGCTTCCCCGCCCGCGCGCTGCATCACCGACGCCACCAGCTGGTACGTCTCCACCCAGGCGTCCCGCACCTCGGGCGTAAAGGCCGGCCCCAGGCCCTGTTCCAGCGTCCAGAGCAGCGCGCGGCCCACCGTGTCGTAGTGCGCGTCCTGCACGCCGTAGCCCACGTGCCTGCGGCCCAGCGCCTCCAGCGCGGGAGTGAGCTCGTCCAGCCGGTACAGCCCCCGCACGGCCACCGTGAGCGTCTGCATCAGCTTTTTCTTCTGCTCGCGCAGGTCCGTGAAGGGAAACAGCGGACGCAGCGCCGGGTCCAGCTCGAACAGCTTGTCGTAGAAGAGCGTGGCGGCCGCGTCCGCGACCGGCTCCACCTGCATCCAGCTCTCCTGAACCAGTTGCTTCAGTCGAACGTCCATCGTCTTTCTCCAGGTGCTCCGGGGATCCCGCCTGCGCGGGCGGGAGAGAAGCTAGGCCGGGAGCGGGTGATGGGGATGGGTAGAATGACCCCCGGCTACACGTGCTGATCGATCAGAATGGGGTTGCCGTCGGGGTCGATGGCCATCAGGTACGCGGGCCCCGTGGTGGTTTCGTCGGCCTCGGCCACCAGTTCCACGCCCTGCTCCTTGAGCCGGCGCTGCAGCTCGCGGACGTCGGTGAAGTCCTGGACCGGGCTGGCGTTCTGGTCCCAGCCTGGGTTGAAGGTCAGCGTGTTCCGGTCGAACATCCCCTGGAACAGGCCGATCACGTGGTCGCCGTTCCTCAGGATCAGCCAGTTCTGCGAGGCATCGCCGCCAAAGGCCTGGAAACCGAGCTTCTCGTAAAAGGCCCGCGACGCCGCCAGGTCCTTGACCGCCAGGCTGACCGAGAACGCACCGAGCTGCATGTTGGCTCCCTTGGAGTTGGAGGGGGTTGATCGATGGTCGAAAGAATTCCGAAACCTCCGCCCCCGTCATCCTGAGGGAGGCGCCACCCCACGACCTGCCCCTGCGACAGCCCCTGGCGCCGACCGAAGGACCTTGCCCGCGGAACCGTCCGGCCGGAATCCCGCCGCGGAAGCTTGCTTCGCGGTCGCCGAGAGAGGGTCCTTCGGTCGCGCACAAACGATTGCGCTGCTTTGGGATTCAGCGCGTGCGCTCCCTCAGGATGACTGGAGCTGGTGCCAGGGGGAGGCGACGATGATGATCCGCCGCCCTCACGCTACCCGGCCGCCGCGGCCAGACCGGCCACCGCGCTCCGCCGCCTGCGGCTCAGGACGCCGGCGGAGACCAGCGCGAACACCAGTCCCACGGGCAGCGGCTCGCGAAAGGTGAGAAGGGCGTTCATGACGGGATTTCGATACGTCTCCATGAACTCCCGCACCTCGGCCACCCTCTGCTCGACCGCCTGGGGGCTCCCGCCGCCCTCCCGCGCATGCTCCTCCATGGCCACCTGCAGCTTCGTCGCGTAGCTGGGGGCGAGCTTGAAGTAGATGAGCTCCCAGGTGGCGACGTAGCAGGCGGACGCGATCAGGACGATGAGCGATCCCACGACGAACGCCCGCCCGAAGCCCACCGTGCCGCCGGCCACGTTGTCGCGGTAGGAGCGCACGCCGAAGAACACCAGCAGAAAGGCGAGGACCATCGTCGTGTAGCCGATGATCATCCCGCTCTCGAACCCGACGGAGTCCGAGAACACGAACGGGATGGTCAGCAGCATCATCACCGACAGGATGGCGCCCGAGATGAGCCCGAAGACCCAGACGGTTTTCTTCATCGATCGTCGCTCCTGAATGCGCATGGGCAGGGCGTCTTCCGTACGACGCGCCGCAACGGTAGCCGGCGCGGGCCGCAATCCGCGTCACCCGAACGGATGATTCTGCCCCGGAAGCGCCGGAATCACCCGTTCAGGCGATGAGCCCCGCCTCCTTGGCGATCTGCACGGCCTGGGTGCGGCGGCGGGCGTTGAGCTTGCTGAACAGGCGGCTGGAGTGGGTCTTTACCGTGTTCTCGCTGACGAACAGGCGGGCGGCGATCTCGCGCGTGCTGAGCCCGGCGGCGATCGCCTCCAGGATCTCCAGCTCGCGGGGGGTGATGCCCAGCTCCCGCACACGCGCCGCGTCCGCCACGAACGGCTCCGCCGCACGCACGGGCACCTCCACCGGCACCGGCACCTCCACCGGCACCTCGCGGACGATGATCGTCTCCCTGGGACGCGTGAGCTTGAGCCCCAGCCAGATGCCGAGCAGCGAAAAGATCAGCGCGACGATGCCGCCGTAGATCTCCATCGAGTGCTCGATGACGAGAAAACGGTACTCGATGACCTTGATGGCGGCGATCAGCACGCCGCCCAGCAGGCCGTACAGCAGGATGGTCTTTTTCACGGGATGAACATGGCCGTGCCGCGCGGTTCCACCGGAGGGATTTACGAGGGGATGCAGGAGATGCCGGAGAGCCGCCACGAGCCCCCGGCAGGTCAAAAATCCTGGATCGCGGTAAACGTACGCTGATCGGGCGCCCACCGGAACGGCCGCCACGCGCCGGTCCCGGAACGGAAGGTCAGCGCCTGGTAGGCAGGATCTTCCCGAAGCGAAAAGACCAGGTAGAAGTATCGATGATCCCGCTCCAGCACGAACGTGCGCGGGCGCTCTCCGTCCCGATCGCAGAGGATGTGGCGCAAGGCGAAGCGCCCTGCCCCTGTCGAGGGAGGGTCGACGTAGCTGAAGTACCCGCGCGTGCGAAGTGAACGGTACGCCATCAGGAACTCATCGGGCCCGGGGGAGCCGGCGACCTGCACGCTGTCCGCCGTCTGGACGCCCGGACCGCAGGCGATCCCGCGGCCCGGCGCGAATTGCGGAGTTTCCGGACCGATGGAATCCGCTTCGGCGGCCAGGCGTTCCCAGGGACCCGCCTGGGCGGAGGCACCCCCGGCGCCGGATGCAGCCGCCAGCAGAACGCCGCAGCTCCGGATCAGGTACCGCAGCCGTCGTGTCATCGAGAGTCGCCTGGATTCGAAAGGGGGGGCCGCGCGCCAGCCGCTCAGGCCGCCCCCGAACATGCGCGGCACACCTGCCCGCGCACAACTCCATCCAATCCCGTCACGCGCGCCGGGCGACGGCGAAGAGGTGCGGGCTCATGCCCAGCAGGGACGGCTCGGACTCCACCATCTCCGCGATGCGGATCAGCCCGGCCCGGCGTTCGGGGTCGCTCCAGCGCTCGTCGAAGTCCGGCAGCATGCCGCACGGCCCCTCCAGGCCGTAGCAGCCCTCGACCGCGAATCCCGCGCTCCGCAGCTCGTCGCCAAGCTCCTCCGGCCGGTGGAAGTACGCGTTGGTGAAGAATCCCTCCTGCCCCGGACGGTGCACACCGTCCCGCACGGACGCGTCGACGATCTGCTGAAAGGCGGGGTCGGGCAGCAGGTCGCGCATCAGCCCGTACAGCGCGTACGCCCAGCGGGTGATCGCGGCCGCGAAGAGCAGCCCGCCGGGCGCCAGGACCCGCGCGGCCTCGGCCAGGGCGCGCGCCCGGTCCGCCGGATCGGCCAGGTGGTACAGCGGCCCGAGCAGAAGCACGACCTGGGCGGACCCGTCCGCATACGGAAGCGCGCGCGCGTCGCCGACTTCGCACGAGGCGAGCGGCGGGTGAAGCGAGACGGCGCGGGCCCTTGCCTGGTCGATCAGGCGTGGGACGGGGTCCAGGAGATGCACCGTGTACCCGCGCTCCGCCAGCCAGAACGCGTACGCCCCCGCCGCGCCCCCCACGTCCAGCACCGTCGCCGGCGCCGGCGGCGCATGCCGCTCGATGAGCTGCCGCGTGCGGTGCGCCTCCAGCTGATGGAGTCCGCGCGCGTGGCGGTCCTCCTCGGCAAACCGCGTGTAGTACGCGGCGATCGCCGGATCCAGCTGCGGCTCCGGGTGCTCGGGAACGGTGGGCGGCACGGCTGGATTCGTCAAACGATCAGCGGGAGGGCGAGGAGCTGGGGTGAGTTGGGATTTGCTCGGGATCGATCATGGCATACCGTGTTTATCCATGATACCCCGTTTGCGCCTCACGTCAACGCAAGCACTGGCTCTTACGCCAAATCCGGAAGAGCGTGACTTCCTGAGGGAGCGCTCACCCGGATCCAGCCGCCTGCACTGCGTTCTGCGCGCGACCGAAGGACCTCCTCTCGGCCGCGCAGGGGCCGGATCAGGGCGCGGAACCAGTCCCGTCGTTCTGCTGGCGAGGTCCTTCGGTCGGCGCGCCGAACTCCCGGGTACGAGCAGATTTACCGCGGCGCCTCTCTCAGGAAGTCACGCACTCGATTCCATCGCACCCTGGAGCCGGATCGGTGCGGACCCGCACCCGATCTGCCGCGGGTAGTGGTCCTGGCGCCGGCGTTCACCATCAGTTCCCGCTTATCCCCCAGACCATTCCGAGCCCGCCGACAGAATTTCGTTGTCGGAGAGCGAATCCGACATCAACTTGCCCTGTCCGTCCCGTCGCCGCCTTGATCGATCCTCCCCGCCTGCCCTCTCCGACATCCACGTCTCCGACATCGATGGAAGATTCACCGGTCGCGGCGTCCGCAGCACGCGGGGCCGCGGAGGCGTCGCGCGCGTTCCTGGTGATGCTGGCGCGCGAGAACCTGCTGCTGGCCATAGGGATGGGTGCCATCACCCTGGTCGCGCAGGGGATGCTGCGGCTTCCCGCCGAGCCCCTGTCGCCACTGATCGTGCTGCTGGCGTTCTACGCCATCTACAGCCTGGACCGCGCGGGTGACGCGGACGCCGACGCGCTGACGCACCCCGAGCGGGCGCGCTTCTCCCGCCGCAACGCGCGGCGGATGCGCATCGCCTCGCTGGCCGCGTACGCGCTCGCGCTGGCGCTGGCGGCCACGCAGGGAGGTTGGGCGATGGCCGTCGCGCTCCTGCCGCTGGCGGCGCTGCTCCTCTACAGCTTTCGCATCGTCCCGCCAGGGATCGCGCGGCGCGTGGGGTTCGCGCGGATCAAGGAGATCTTCGTCCTCAAGAACGTGTGGGTGGCCGCCACGCTCGCCGGCACCGCGACGCTCCTGCCGATCGCGGCCGCCGATGCCGCGCCGCGCTGGCCGGCCGCCGTGGCGATGGGCGGATTTCTCTTTGGCCGCTGGTGGATCAACACGCTCGTCTTCGACCTGCGCGACGAGGTGGGCGACCGGGCGAACGGGCTGCGCACCGTGCCGGTGGTGCTCGGGCGCGCGCGCACCCTGCGCGTGCTGCACGCCGGCAACGCCGCGCTGGCCGCGGCCGCCATCGCGGTGCCGCTGCTCGGCTGGGCGCGGCCGCTGTTCGCGCTGCTGGCGGCGAGCTCCGTCTACGTCTGGCTCTACCTGCGCGCCCTCGCCGCCGGCGGCGACCCCCACTTTCTCTGCGACGTCGTCGCCGACGGCGAGCTGCTGGTCCTATCCGCCCTCGTCCTCATCGCCACCCTTTGACACCGCATCCGGGAATGGCGTGCGTGACTTCCTGAGAGGCTGTTATGAACCCGGGGATGCCCACGAGCAGTCATCCTGAGGGAGCGCAACGCGGAACTCTCTGTGTCCCAAATGTTTGCGCGCGACCGAAGGACCTTCTCCCGGCCTGCTCGAGCTCGGCCGAAGCAATGAGAGGCTTCGGACGGGTGGAATCGGACAGTTCAGGACGTCGTGGCGGCGTTCACGCGACCGGAAAGAAAGTCCTTCGGTCGCCCGCAAGTGATTGTGTGCCTTACGATTCAGCGCGGCGCTCCCTCAGGATGACAATCGCGGTTGTTTGCCGGAGTCCATAACAGGCTTTCAGGAAGTCACGCTGCCGTTTCCGGATGCGATATGAGCGATGCCCATCCACGGTCACACCAGGCCGAAGCGCAGGCTGACCTGGACGACGTCCCCGTGCTCCTTGCCCGCGCGCACGTCCTTGGGAACCGGAAGCAGCGTGCGGCCCGAGCGCTCTCGCCAGACGCTCGTCTTCCACGCCCGCCCATCCACCGTGGCCTCCACCGGGGTGCGCCCCCAGCCGTCCGTCACGGGCGGGGCAAGGTGCTCCGGAACCGGGGCGAACGTCCATCCGCCCTTGCCTCCGATCTTGAACAGAGTCGATGAGAACTCCACCTCGTGCTTCATCGGCCGGATATCCGTTGGGATGACGGTCGTGTGTTGATGACGATCGGCCGCACCGCCGATCATCCACGGTGCCTTTTACAGCGGTGCGCGCGCGAAGAAGAGCCAGTCCGTGGTTTCCTCGTCGATGAGCTCGTTGAAGAACGTCACGGGCTCGATGCGCACCTCATCGAACATCTCCCGCAGCGCCGCGGCAAAGGGCGAGCTCTCCGCGTACGACCAGACGCCCAGGATGCCGCCGGGCGCCAGGTGCCGCCTCGCCCGCCGCAGCCCCTCGGCGCTGTAGAAGTCGTCGTTCGTGCCGCTGAGCTGATCGTCCGGCGCATGGTCGACGTCGATGAGGATCAGGTCGAACCGCTCCGCCGGCGCGGCGGCCAGCCGGGCGTAAACGTCGCCGGCCACGGTCGAGAATCGCCGATCCGCCTTGAGCACGGGCCCGAGCGGCACCAGCTCCTGCTCCATCCAGTCGATGACCTGCGGCAGGAACTCCACCACCTGGACCGACGCCACCCGCTCGGACGCGAGCGCCGCGTGCGCCGTGTACCCCAGCCCCAGCCCGCCCACGAGCACCCGCAGGGCCGCGCCCGGGTGCATCTCCAGCGCGACGGAGGCGAGCGCCCGCTCGGATGCCGTGTTGTAGCTGCTCATGAGGAACGCGTGGTTCAGCGTCACCTCGGTGACCACGGTCCCCGGCT
>Ga0190267_10000055_pt1 | contig 21626 bp, 18 predicted proteins | sample Popmic239T_FD_140332 | JGI IMG/M metagenome (GOLD analysis project Ga0190267, IMG submission 140332) | Populus adjacent soil microbial communities from riparian zone of Oak Creek, Arizona, USA - 239 T | ecosystem: Environmental > Terrestrial > Soil > Riparian zone | place: USA: Arizona... | reverse complement strand
TGCGGCCGGCGGGCTTGAGCGTGCGGACCTCAGCCGAGTTGTTGCGGACGTAGTAGTCGAACGCCTCGCCGCCGTCTTCGGCCGCCGCCTTCTCCGCCTCCTCGCCTTCGAGCCACTGGGCCACGTCGAACTGGATGGTCTTGGCCTTGGGGTCGACGCCTCGGACGAAGCCGAAGTACCGGCCCTCGGTGATCGGCTGGCCCGGCTTGGGCACTTGCGAGGCCGGAGCCGCGACCGGACCGGATGCCGCCCCATCGATCGTGGTGCTGGTCGTCGGCACCGGCTCGTCGCCGCCCTGGTCGCTCTGGTCCGGGTCGGGCTGGCCGACCACGCCCATGTCCGTGGTCTTGGTGTCGCCGCCGGTCGCCGCGACCACCGCGGCACCGACGCCGAACACGGCGACGAGAGCCATGGCCGCCATCGCCGTGCGGCGGCGGACGACCTTGCGGTGGCCCAGCGCCATGGCACCGTGCAAGGCGCCGTCCAGTTCGCCGGTGCCGATCTCGACGTCGTCGTCGCTCGCCAGCGAGCGCAGTCGGGTGTCAAGCGACATCTTCGGCCTCCTCTCCAAGAAGCTCGGCCAGGCGCTTGCGCGCCCGGTGCAGGTGGACGTTGGCCGTCGCCTCGCGACAGCCGATCATGTCGGCGACCTCTCGGACCGGGAGGTCGTGGATGTAGTGGAGGACCACCGCGGCCCGCTGCATGGGAGGCAGGGTCGCGATGGCGGCGGTCAGTTCGTGGTCGCGGACGGAAGGCGTGTACGACGAACCCCCGGGGAGCGACACGAGGTGAGCAGAGGCCTCGGCCCGGGCATGCCGCCGCTTGCCCTTCACCGCCTCGCGGATGGCGACACGCCGCACCCAGGCGCCGGGCCGCTCGTAACGAGAGACCTTGCGCCAGTTCGCGTAGAGGCGAGCGAACGCCTCCTGCGTCACATCCCGGGCGGCCTCGCGGTCGCCCATCACCATCGTGACGTCACGCAGCACCGACGGGTATTCCCGGCGGAACAGCGTGGGGTAGTCGGACTCGGCCTCCGTCTCCATTCGGGGGTCAAGTGTCATCACATCCGAGACACAGCCCGGTGGATGCGACTTCCTTTACTTGGCCAGCCGGCTTTGGAGGACATAGCGAACCAGTTTGGTTCGCTATGTCCTCCAGAGCGGCTGGGGGCGGGGGCGGCGGGGGTTAGGCGGTGGCGCGGCCGAGGACGAAGCCGACCGCGACCCCGATGGCGAACAGCAGCAGGATCGCCATGAGGACTTGGGCGGCGCCGGCCGGCGGCCTGCCGGTACTCACGCCGCCATCCCGCCGCCGAGCACGTCGTCGCCGTCGTACAGCACGACGCTCTGGCCCGCGGCCACGACCCGGTGCGGCTCGTCGAACACGACGCCGCCGCCGTCCCACGTCGCCGTCGCGGGCGCGCCGTGGGCGCTGCACTGGACGAGGACCCGCGTGCCCTCGCCAATGGGCTGGTCGGTCCACGTCACGTCCACCACGCCGAGCCTGGTGGTGGTCGGCGGCGTCGACGAGACGGTGACCTGCGGGGCGGCCTGGTCGACGGCGACGACGTAGCGACGGCGGGCATCGCCTGCGTCGCCGAGGCCGCGGCGCTGGCCGACCGTCACCAGCTCGACGGCGGGCACGGTGCCGAGCGACTGGCCGGAGTCGGCGTCGACGACGGGGGCAGGGCGCAGCGGGATGCGGTCGCCGAGGAACGCGGCCCGCCCGCCGGTCGAGGTGATGAAGCAGACGTCCTGGCTGTCCGGCTTGGCCGCAGTGCGCAGGCCGAGGGCGGCCGCCCGGGCCCGCACGTCGGCCTTGGTCATGGCGCCGACCGGCAGCAGGGTCCTGGCCAGCGCGGCCTGGTCGAGCATGTGCAGCACGTACGACTGGTCCTTGGCCGCGTCGGCGCCGCGGCGCAGCCGATAGCGCCCACCCCCATCGCGCACGACCTGGGCGTGATGGCCCGTCGCCACCGCGTCGAAGCCCAACTGCAGGGCCCGCCGCAGGAAGCGGTCGAACTTCAAGTGCCGGTTGCACTCCACGCACGGATTGGGCGTGCGCCCCTGCGCGTGGGCCTGCACATACGGCTCGACGACGTGGGCGTCGAAGTCGGCGCCGAAGTTGAAGACGTGGTGGGTGATGCCGAGCTGCTGGGCGACCCGGCGGGCGTCCTCGACATCGGACACCGAGCAGCAGCCCGAGTCCGAGTCGCCGCCCCAGAGCTTCATGGTGGCGCCGACGACCTCGTGCCCATCGGCGAGCAGCAGCGCGGTGGTGACCGACGAGTCGACCCCGCCGCTCATGGCGACCAGCACGCGGCTCACGACCGCAGCCTCGCGACCGCGTCGGGGACCGCCTTCAGGGCCAGGTCGACGTCGGCGTCGGTGGTGGCGTACCCGAGCGAGAGGCGGACGCTGGACAGCGCCTCGCCCCGCGGGATGCCCATGGCGGTCAGGACGTGCGACGGCTCGAGGGCCCCGCTGGCACAGGCCGACCCCGCCGACGCGCAGACGCCCGCCTCGTCCAACAGCACGAGCAGCGTCTCCGACTCGACGCCGGGGAAGCGGAGGTGGCAGTTGCCCGCGACCTTCGTGGCGCGGTCGCCGGTCTCGACGGCGCCGGGGACGGCGGCCAGCAGCCCGTCGGCCAGCCGGTCCCGCAGGCGCCCGACCCGCTCGACGGCGGCAGCCCGCTCGGCGACGGTGGCCGCCACCGCCGCGGCCATACCGACGATGCCGGCCACGTTGTGCGTCCCGCTGCGCCGGTCGGCCTCTTGCCCGCCGCCCTGCAGCAGCGGCTTGAGCTTGACGTGGCTGCGCACCGCCAGCGCGCCCACGCCCTTGGGCCCGCCGAACTTGTGGGCCGAGATCGAGATCATGTCGGCGCGGGCCGCCGCGGCGGCGACGTCGACCCACGGGAAGGCGGCCACCGCGTCGGTGTGCAGCAGGCCGCGGACGCGCGGCAGGTCGTTGATGACGCCGGTCTCGTTGTTGACCAGCATCACCGAGACCAGGTCGGCGTCCACCTCGGCGATGTCGGCCATCGGGACGACCCGGCCGCCCCGCGCCTGCACGGAGTGGAGGACGGCATGGTGCTCGGTGTCGGTGCACGCGACGGTGCCGTCGACCCCGAAGACGGCCAGGTTGTCGGCCTCGGTGCCGCCGCCGGTGAACACGACCTCGGACGGCGTGCACCCGAGGGCGGCGGCCACCACCTCGCGAGCGTCCTCCAAGGCCTGCTTGGCCCGGCGGGACACCGCATGCGAGCCCGACGGGTTGCCGAAGTGCTCGGTCAGGAACGGGAGCATGGCGTCGAGCGCCTCGGGGCGGAGGGGGGTGGTGGCGGCGTTGTCGAGGTAGGCGGTCATCGGAATCCGCCCCCCAGGTTACGAGGGGCGGAGGTCGACGACCCGGGCGTCGTCGGCGGCGGCGATGCGGCGGTCGAGGTCGGCCTCGGCCAGCACGACGAACTGGGTGACCGACAGCGACGTGTCGAGCTCGCGCAGCATCGGCTCCAGGCGGTCGGCGCGGGAGGTGGAGATGAACACGATCAGCTCCTCGGTCCCGTCCACCGTGCGCAGCTCGGCTTGCCAACCGGTGACATCGGGGTGGCGGTCGAGGATGTCGAAGAAGTGCGGGGTGGAGCCGGCCACGAGCAGGCGGGGCGCATTGCGGCCGCAGGCCGGGCAGGCGCCGACGTCGATGGTGCCGAAGACGCCGGTGCGGAGCCGGAGCATGACCGTGCCGTGCCAGCCCAGCGGGCTCCACACGACCTCGCCGCCTGCGCCCGACGGCGCCGACATGCCGGTGAGCGGGTCGACCAGCTCGAGCACCTCGGATGCGGGCCAGGTGTGCAGGCCGCGGTCGGCGCCGCCTTTGCACTCGGTCCACATGGCCCGCACGCCGGGCGGGGCCCACGCGGACAAGACGGGGGCGCCGGTGGCGGCGGCCGACAGCCGGGACCGCAGGCCTTTGTCCATGGGCCGGCCGACGGCGAGCACGATGCGGGGCTGGATGTCGTAGGCGACGGCGAGGAGCCGCAGGACGTCCATCGGCCGGCCGACGAGCACGGTGGGGCGCAGGTCGACGACGGTGGCGGGGTCGGGGTTGGCGCCGAGGTGGACGGCGGACAGGCGGGCCCGTCGGCAGCCGACGACGGTCTGCCACCACGCCAGGTTGGGGCCGGAGGGGAGGAGGTTCAGCACGACGTCGTCGGGGCGGACGCCGGCGTCGGCCAGCCAGCGGGCGCCGATGTCGGCCAGTCGGTCCACATCGGACTCGGCGTAGCCGATCGGCACGCCGTCGTGCAGGAGCCAGAGCACCGGCTTGTAGTACGGGACGAGCACCTTGTCGTTGACGACGTGCTGGCGGCCCCAGAGCCGGGACCAGGCCGTGCGCACGGCCAGTCGACGGGGGCCGGCCCGGTAGATCGAGGCCACGTCGGGGCGGAGCACGAGGTTGGGCGCGTGGGCGGCCAGGTCGCCGAAGCGGCGGGCCGGGATGCGGTCGAAGTCGCCCTCGGCGGGGGCGCGCCAGAACGCCGAATAGGCCCCGACGTCGCGCCGGAGATAGCGGCGCATGCGGCGGTCTCGTCGTGACGGCGCGTCGCCCGCCGGGTCCGTCCGTCCGAACACGACTTCCCAAGGTAATGGGCGCGCTACCGTTGCCTGAGTGCCAGACGTCGCCGCCCAACGCCGAACCCCATGAGCCAGCTTCGACTCGACCCCCTGACTGGCCGCTGGGTCGTCGTGACGGTGGACCGGGCAAGCCGGCCCGCCGCCTTCCTCCCGCGGTCGCTCCCGGTCGAGACCGAGCCCCGGCGGCCGTGCCCGTTCTGCCCTGGCAACGAGGAGGCGACCCCGCCCGCGCTGGAGTCGTACGAGCCGAACGGCAAGTGGCTGGTCCGGGTGGTGCCGAATCTGTATCCGGCTTTCGGCGGCACCCAGCCGATGGTCGTGAACCATCTCGGGCCGGTGTTCACGCAGGCGCCTGCCAGCGGGATCCACGAGGTGCTGGTGATCTCGCCCCGTCACGACTCGACGTGGGCCGACTTGAACGACGCCCAGGCCGGGCTGGTCATGGCCGCCATCAGGGACCGGATCGAGGAGCACGCGTCGACGCCGAACCTGCGGTACTCGCAGGCGCTGGTGAACTCGGGGCGGGAGGCGGGCGCGTCGTTGGAGCACCCGCACGGCCAGTTGATGGGCATGCCCTTCGTGCCGCGGGAGATCACCGACGAGCAGGCCGGCTTCGCCCGCTTCGAGGGGTCGTGTCTGATCTGCACCATCGCCGAGGCCGAGGAGGAGGCCGACCACCGGGTCGTCTACGCCGACGGCGACGTGCTGGTTGTCGCGCCGTTCTGGAGCGGCACGCCGTTCGAGATGCTGGTGATCCCGCGCATCCACGATCCGCACCTGCACCACGCCCATCCCCGGGACGTGGCCGCGGTGGGCCGGGCCCTGCGCGACGCGCTCTACTCGCTGCGGGCCAACGTGGGCGACATCGCCTACAACATCGTGTTCCACTCGGCGCCGTACCGGGCATCGGGGCCGTACCACTGGCACGTGCATGTGCTGCCGAAGCTGACGACGATCGCCGGCTTCGAGTTGGGCACCGGCGTGATGATCAACGTCGTGGCGCCGGAGCGGGCGGCGGCCGAGTTGCGGTCGGCGGTGCCCGCCAGCGAAGCCGGCTAAGGCTCGGTCGGGTCGGTGGCGCGGGTCGAGCGGGAGACCGACAGGTGCTGTTGCGCCACCCCGGCGTGGTCGGGCGGCCGGGGCCGAGGCCGTCGGCGGTCCGCCGCCCGTCTGGGTGCCGTTCGGGCGGGTGCGCCGACGGGTTGGCACCCAGACGGCCGGGGCCGCGCGAGGCGCTGCGTCTGGGTGCCGTTTGCAACCGGCGTGGTTGTCGATGGCACCCAGACGGCCCTGGCCGCGCCGGCCCTCGGTCTGGGTGGACCCGAAGGGCCGCGACGCGAACTGCACGTCCGGGGCCCAGGCTGGTCGGTGGTCGGGGGCGTGGTCTGAAGGTCTCGATCGTCATCCGTGCGCCGCGTCGGGTGGTGTGGCGGTATCTGGCCGACATCCCTGGGCACGTGGAGTGGATGGCCGACGCCGCGTCGATCCGGGTGACCGGGCCGGGGCGGTTCGAGTGCGAGACCAGGGTGGGGCCGCTGCGCACGCTGGACCGCATGGAGGTCGTGGAGTGGCGGCCGGGCCGGGCGTTGGGTGTGCGGCACGAAGGGCTGGTGAAGGGGACGGGGCGGTTCGCGCTGTCCTGGGCGGGGCCGGGGCGCACCCGGTTCACGTGGTCCGAGCAGTTGGACCTGCCGTGGTACTTCGCTCCCCCACTGGCCCGCTTCGTGTTGAAGCAGGTGTGGCGCCGGAACCTGCGCACCCTGAAGCGGCTGGTCGAGGGACCGGGGTCGGGTCGATGACGGCGCAGGTGCGGCTGCGCAGCGCGACGGCGGCCGACGTCGATGCAGTGCTGGCCTTGTGGCGGGCAGCCGACGCCGAGCCGAGCCATACCGACGACGCGGCGGGCGTGCTGGCGCTGCTGGCCCACGACCCGGACGCGCTGGTGGTGGCCGAGGACGACGACGGCGCGCTGGTCGGGACCGTGATCGCCGGGTGGGACGGCTGGCGGGGCTCGGTGTATCGACTGGTCGTGGCGCCGGCGCACCGGCGGCGGGGGTTGGCGGCGGCGTTGGTGCGCGAGGCCGAGAGTCGGCTGGCGGCGCGGGGTGCTCGGCGACTGGCCGCCATCGTGGTGGAGACCGACGAGCAGGCCGTCGGGTTCTGGGACGCCAGCGGCTGGACCCGCCAGGACGCCCGCCTCCGCTACGTCCGCTCCCTCTGACCCCCGCCGTTTCCGAACTTTGAACGCCTGGCCCGCCCTGGGCGGGCTCAGCGTTCAAAGTTCGGTGAGGGGGTCGGGTGACGAGGTCGGGTCGGGGGGTCAGCGGGGTTGAGTGGGGTTTAGCGGGGTTTGAGCCAGAGGGCGTCGGCCAGGCGGCGCATTGACGGGGCGGCGGCCCCGTCGGGCACCGACGCCAGCGCGTCGTAGACCAGCTCCTGGGCCCGCTCGATGTCGAGGGTCAGGCCCAGCTCCCGCGAGACCTCCAGCACGGTCAGCGCGGCGTCGGCCCCCTCGCCCCGGGTCGGCTCGGCGACGGCGGCGGCCACCGCCCGGTCGAGCATGCGCGCCACCATCGCCCGCGCCGCCGGCGTGTCGATCGTCAGCCCGCTCTCTTGCGCCTGCCTGGCGATCGCCACCGCCACCGAGTAGTCGGCCGGGTCCAGCGACCCCGCCTGCGCGGCCACCGCCGCCTCCAGCCTGCGGGCCAACGCCAGCTCGCCCGGCGCCCGCAGCTCGGGCGGCAACTGGTAGCCGGCCCGGGCCAAGGCGACCAGCGTGTGCTCGTGGTCCTCGAACAGCCGGCCGTAGGCGGCGGCGAAGCGGTCGGCCAGCGTGCGGGCGGCCGAGGCCACGATCTGCTCGGCCGCGTCCGGCAGGGCCGACTCCAACCCGAACTCGTTGGGCCCGAACCCGTCGCCGACCAGCCGCAGCAGCGTCGTCACCGGCGCGCCCTTGGCGAACGCAGTGCGCAGGATCGACAGGGCGTCGTCGTCCCGGCGCGAGTCGCACGGCCGGGTCGCGCCCACCACTTCGAGCCCGCCCAGGTGCAGCGCGGCGTAGACATGCTCGGTCGTCCGCCCGGTCCGGCGGTGGGTCAGCCGCACCCGGCCGTTGCACAGGGCCAGCGCGCCCCGGTCGGCGTGGTCGTGGTCGACGACCTCCACCGCGAACGCGGCCACCTGCTCGGGCGCGGGCCGCATCTCCAACAGCTCCCGCAACGCCAAGTGGGCGACCACCCGGTCGGCATCCACCCGAGACGGCACGACGTGGCGTTCCCAGATGCGGGCGCCGTCCCCCTCGGCCGGGTCGTTGCTCGACGCCGCCGCCAGCAACGACACGAACTCCGGGCAGAAGTCGGCCTCGCCCAGCTCGCACAGCAGGTCCATCAGCCTGGCCGCGTACCGCAGCACCTGCACGGTCTCGATGCCGGCCAGGTCGTTGAAGAACCAGCCGCACGACGTGTACATCGCCATCGCGTGGCGCATGGCCTCCAACAGCGTGAACGCCTCGACCCGGTCGCCGGTCACGAACTCCGCTGCGAAGTCGTCCTGCGAGCGCCACCCCATCACCACCGGCAGATAGGCGTCCCGCGCCGCCCACGGATCGCTCAGCACGCCGGGTCCTCGCTGGTCGACCACCGCGTCGAGCCGGGCCCGCAGCGCGTCCAGCGCGGCCCGAAGCGGTGCCCGCCACCGTTGGTTCCAACCGGGCTGGCCGCCGGTCGAGCAGCCGCAGTCCTCCCGCCACCGCCCCACGCCATGGGCGCATGACCATGCACTCTCGTGGATACGCACGGGCGTGGCGTCGGCCTCCGCGGTCGAGGCGGTGATCCACCGGGCCACGTTCACGACGTCGAGCCCGCGGCCAGGCGCCTCCTCGGTGAGCGCGTGGGCCAGGAGCCGGTCGCCCCAGCGGTGGTGGTGCCCGAACGTCTCCCCGTCGGTGGCCAACACGGTCAGCCCGCCGTTCGACGCGGCCAGGGCCCGGTCGACGAACGCCGCGCTCGACGACCCGCTCAACTCGAAGGCCGCCGCGTGCGAGAGGCCGCCGTCGTAGAAGACGACGTCGACGCACAGGTCGTCGCGCTCCGGGTGCTGCCACCGGTACAGCCGCCCCGGCTCGACCGGCTCGCCGTCGAGGGTCTCGCCCTGCGACGGGGCCAGGATCGTGAAGCGCACGCCCTCTTCGGCCAGCACGGTGAGCACGTCGTCGTTGACCGCGGTCTCCGGCAGCCACATCCCGAGGGCGGGCCGGCGAAAGCGGTGGGCGAAGTCGGCCAGGCCCCAGCGCACTTGCGTGCGGACGTCGCGCGGCGACGCCAGCGGCAGGATCATGTGGCCGTAGGCCTGGGCGATGCCGCCGGTGGTGCGGGCGTCGGCGCCGAGGATGCGCTCGTAGACGTCGGGCGCGTGGCGCTCCAACCAGGCCAGCAGGGTGGGGCCGATGTTGAACGACAGGTGCTCGTAGTTGTTCACGATCGCCTCGACCCGGCCGCCGTCGTCCACGATCCTGGCGTAGCCGTTGGGCCGGTAGCACTCGGCCGTGATGCGGGCGTTCCAGTCGTGGAACGGCGCCGCCGACGCCTCCCGCGACACCTCCTCCGTCCACGGGTTCTCCCGCGGCGGTTGGTAGAAGTGGCAATGGACGGCGAGGGTCGGCGTGCCCACGGATGCGAGGGTACAGATGTTCGGGCGCCGCCGACCGGGCTAGTCAGGGACGAGCCACAACACGCCGAGCGGCGGCAGGGTGAGCTCGACCGACGCGGGCAGGCCGTGCCACGACTCATCGGCGGCGCGCACGACTCCCCCGTTGCCGACGCCGCCGCCCCCGAACTCGGCCGCATCCGTGTTCAGGGCCTCGCGCCACGCCCCGCCGACCGGCAGCCCGACCCGGTAGCCGTGCCGCGGCACTGGCGAGAGGTTGGCCACGCAGACCAGCGGCGCGGCCGTTGCAGAGGTCCCGAAGCGCACGAACGACAACACGTTGCCGTCCACGTCCGAGGCGTCGATCCAGCGGAACCCCTCCGGCGCGAAGTCCTGCTCCCACAGCGCGGGCGTGGCCTGGTAGACGTGGTTCAGCGTGCGCACGAGCGACTGCACGCCGCGGTGGCCGTCCCACTGCAGGACGTGCCAGTCGAGCGAGCGGTCGTGCGACCACTCCCGCTCCTGGGCGATCTCGCCGCCCATGAACAGAAGCTGCTTGCCGGGGTGCGCCCACATCCACGCGTAGAGCGACCGCAGGTTGGCGAGTTGCTGCCACCGGTCGCCCGGCATCTTGTTCAGCAGCGAGCCCTTGCCGTGCACGACCTCGTCGTGCGAGAGGGGCAGCACGAAGTTCTCGGTGAAGGCGTAGAGCAGGCCGAAGGTCAACTGGTTGTGGTGGAAGCGCCGGTACACCGGCTCCTTGGCGAAGTAGTCCAAGGTGTCGTGCATCCAGCCCATGTTCCACTTGAAGCCGAACCCGAGGCCGCCGAGGTACGTGGGCCGTGACACCGCCGGCCAGGCGGTCGACTCCTCGGCGATCGTCATGGCGCCGGGGTGCTCGGCGTAGACGACCTCGTTCATCTCCTTGAGGAACGACACCGCTTCGAGCGCCTCGCGGCCGCCGAACTCGTTGGGGACCCACTCCCCTTCCTTGCGGGAGTAGTCGAGGTAGAGCATCGAGGCCACCGCGTCCACCCGCAGCCCGTCGATGTGGAACTCCTCCAGCCAGAACAGCGCATTGGCGATGAGGAAGTTGCGGACCTCGTTGCGCCCGAAGTTGAACACCAGCGTGCCCCAGTCGGGGTGGGCGCCCTTGCGCGGGTCCTCGTGCTCGTACAGCGCGGTGCCGTCGAAGCGGGCCAGGGCCCACTCGTCGCGCGGGAAGTGCGCGGGGACCCAGTCGACGATCACGCCGATCCCGCGCTGGTGCAGCGCGTCGACCAAGGCCTTGAAGTCGTCGGGCGTGCCGAAGCGCGAGGTGGGCGCGAAGTACGACGACACCTGATAGCCCCACGAGCCGCCGAAGGGGTGCTCGGCCACCGGCATGAGCTCGACGTGGGTGAAGCCCATCTCCTCGCAGTACGCAGGCAGCTCCTCGGCCAGCTCGCGGTACGTCAGCGACCGGTCGTCCTCCTCCGGCCTGCGCCGCCACGACGCCAGGTGCAGCTCGTACACCGACATCGGCCGGGACAGCTTGGCCGCCGCGTCACACGAGTCGCGGTCGGTGACCCAGTCGCCGTCCTGCCACTCGTACCTGCTCTCGACCACGACACTGGCGGTGCCGGGCGGCTCCTCCGCCGCGAACGCCACCGGGTCCGCCTTCAGCGTGACCTGGCCGGTCTGGGTGACGATCTCGAACTTGTACTTGGCCCCTGCCTCGATGCCGGGGACGAAGATCTCCCAGATGCCCGACGAGCCCAGCGCCCGCATCGGGTGCACCCGCCCGTCCCACAGGTTGAAGTCGCCGACCACCCGCACGCTGCGCGCCGACGGCGCCCACACCGCGAAGCTGCACCCCTGCACGCCTTGGTGCTCGCGCAGGTGCGCGCCGAGGGCCTGCCAGAGCCGACGGTGCCTGCCCTCGCCCAAGAGGTACAGGTCCATCTCCCCGAGCGTGGGCCAGAAGCGGTAGGGGTCCTCGAAGCTGATGATCGTCCCGTCCTCGTACGTCGCCTCCAGTGTGTAGGACTGGGTGTCGGACGGGACCTCGGTGGCGAAGACCGCATCGCGCACGCGCTCCATGTCGCACGGCTTGCCGTCTTCGAGGATGACGCGCATCGCCACCGCGTCGGGCCGGTAGGCGCGCACGACGTTGGCATGCAGGCCGAGCACCGTGTGGGGGTTGGCGTGCTCGCCCGCCACCAGCCGCACGATCTCGGTGGCCAGCGGGTCGTTCTTGGGCGTGGGCGTCCGCCGAGCGGGAGACATGCCCCGCTTTTTACCCCTTCGCCCGACAATCCACGTACCGGCGAGCGAGTCGCAGCGAGACAATCCACAGCAACAGGTGCTGTGGATTGTCGGATCAGGGGGCCGGCTCGATGGTGAGGGTGCCCCACATCAGGTCGGTGTGGATCTGGCAGATGAACCGGTAGGACCCCGGCGCCAGGGAGCTCACGCCGACCACTTCGGCGGCGTCGCCCGGCTGCACCCGGTTCTCCGTCGCGAACTGGTAGGACCCGTCCGGGGCCTCGTCGCTGCTGACCGTGTGCGGCGCGTCGATGTCGGTGTTGGCGAAGAAGAGCCGCCCGCCCTGCTGCAGGCGGACAGGCGTCGCCGGCACCGGCCCGCTGTCGCCTGGGACGAACGTCATGTGAACGGCGCCGATGACGAAGACAGGTGGCGGAGGCGTGGTCTCGGCGCGCGGCGACGGTCCCCCCAGCAGGACCGTCGCCGTCGCCAAGACGGCTGCTCCGAGAAGCCGCCGTGTGTTGACCATCTGCCCTAGTTGACCGCCACGGTCGGGAACTTCACCGTGCCGCCGTCGACGTTCGGGCACGCCGAGCCGACCTCGATGCCGAAGTTGATCGTCATGGTCGACCCCGGCTCGAGCGCCACGTCGTCGAGGGCGACGACGATGTTGCCGTCCTCGGCCACCTTCTGCCCGCGCTGGGCAAACGAGCCGATGGCGATGGTCTCGCCGTCGACCGGGGCGTAGACGTTCACCTTCAGCCACGAGTACTGCGACAAGGTGGCGTCGTCGTAGGCGATGAGGACCTTGTCCTCATCGCCGTTGATCGGATGCTGCACCTGGAGGTACGCCATCGGGCCGGTGGCCGCACAGCCGACCGGGCCCGGCACCACGCTGGCCTGGAACACCGACACCGTGCCGGTGGCCGGGTCGACCGAGGAGTGCGTCCGCTCAAGCCCGCCGTCGCCGGCAGTGCCGCCGGACGGACCCGCCTGGTACGGCGCCCGATAGGTGGTGCCGTTCGCCTGCGCAGTGGGGATGCCCGCCACGCCGGCGACGCCGACGGCCGCGATGAGGAGGATTGCCTTCTTGATGTTCACGTTCGCTCCTTACGGCGACCAGGGCTGGGCAGCCCGGTGGTTGATCAGTTCCTGGGCAGTGCGGGGCCCGAGCACCTGGTTGCTCGACATCGGCGCCGCGTTGCGGGGCGTGTACTGGTTGACGAGGTAGGCGTCGCGGACCTTCTGGACCTCGTCGCAGTTGAGCTTCTGGAAGGCCGCATCGGGATCGACCTCGTAGGCGATGGCCGCGTTGCGCCCGAAGATGCCGTTGCGGATCGTCCGCTCCGGATGGGCCCTGCCGTCGGTCGGCCAGCCCGGCACGTGCGGATGGGGCGACAGGTAGCTCGACGCGTCCGTCGCGTCCCTGGTCGGGTCGTCGACGTCGCCTTCGAGGCCGAAGGGGAGGTTGTAGAACTCCTTCGCCTGGTCCGACATCTGGAACGAGCGCAGCCCGACGATCTCCGACTGCGGCGAGCCGAACCACAGGCTGTCGGTGCCCCAGGCGATGCGCTTCGGGCCGACGTAGGTGATCAGCTTGCCCAGCAGGTGGGCGGCCGAGTTCGGCTTGCCCATGAGCGTCCGCCACGTCGAGCCGATCTCGGCCCAGACGTTCGGGACGTTGCCGTGCGCCAGGCCGTCGGGGATGAACCGAGTGGCGTCCCAGCGGTTCTCGCGCAGGCTCTTGACCAGCGCGTTGACGCTGCGGTCGGCCGAGTTGACCTTGTCGTCGCCGGGGTAGGCCTCCTCGGTCGCCTGGCTGTCGAAGCCCGAGTGGTAGACGATGAAGCGAACGCCCGGATACTGGCGGGCGGCGGGGCCGATGTCACGGGGCGATGCGGCCCGCTGGTCGAACGCAGGCAGGGCGAAGCCCTTGTGCGTGGCGATCACCGGGGGCACGCCGTACTTCTTGCTGACGTACTCGACGTGCTGGCAGAACGCCAGGCCGAGGTCGTCGTCGAAGTACCAGCCCGACGCGTAGGGGACGTCGCCCCAGGCCGGGTAGGTCTTCCAACCGCAGAGGATGTCGTTGTAGAGGACCGCGTTGCGCTCCATGGCGTCGAACTCGGGCTGTTGGAACACCGGGGGCCGGCCGGCCGACGACGACGTGGTGCCAAGCGAGCCGCGGTTCGGCATCACGAAGGCGTGCATCACGCAGCGCTTCGAGTTGGCCAGGTCGTTGACGGTGCGGACCGTGAGCGCGGCCCGCTCAAGCGGCAGCGGCTGGTTCTCGGGGTCCGACGGGACCGCCGACAGCACGCACATGGTGGTGGAGCTGTCGAGATAGAGCTCCTTCATGTAGTGGAAGCGCGACAGGTTCTCGATCGGGTCGATCTCGCCGGCGCCGGTGCCGCGGATGCTGCCGTCGTCGCGACGGCCGGGCACGCCCCCGCTCGGGCTGGCCTGCGACCAGATGCCCGCGAAGAACGCCTGCATGACCGGGTTCGAGACCCGCCAGGTGCCGTCCGACTCCACATGGTGCGACTGCACGTCGAAGATGAACTCGCCCGGCAGGTTGTTGAGCTGCGCGTTGGGGAACTCGAGGTCGCACGCGTGCGTCGTCTTGGTGCCGTCGGCCTTGGCGTCGAAATGGCCCCAGGTGGTGTCGCGGATCTGGTTGATGGCAGCCAGACCGAGGCCGTACGCCGCCGCGGTGCGGACGAACTGACGGCGGGACATGCCGAACTTCCGGCGCATGTCCTCGCTGTACTCGTTGGCCAGCGCCATGATCTGGATCTGCTCGCGCTCGGGCGGCGGCGGGATGAACTCGCCGTTCGACACCGGAAGGACGTCGATCGGAAGTTCCTCGTTGAGCTCTTCGTGCTCACCCAGGTTGCCGGGCATTGGTTCTCCTGTTGTTGTTCGATCGGGTCGCCGCGGCCGGGGCCTAGAGCGACATGAGGTACTCGACAAGCGCCTGTTGCTCGTCAGGCGTGAACTTGAAGAGGAAGCGCTTGCCGTAGAACGCCACCGTCTCAAGCAGGGCAGGCCGAGGCGGCTTGTTGACGGCCGTGAGGTTCGTCGGGTCGCCGCCCATGCCTTCGTGGAAGTACGGAGCGGTGAAGCGCAGGCCGCGCAGCACCGGGGTCTTGAAGCCTTGGATCTCGCCCTCGTCGTTCATCGCGCCCGGGTCGAGCACGGGATCGCCGAACGGGAAGAGGATCCGGTGGGGCTTGAGGTCGGTCTTGTTGTCACCGGCGTGGCACGTGGCGCACGACACCGGCTGGTTGAGGGGGAATTCGCCGCTTGGGTCGGTCCCCCTCTCGGCTTCGAAGAGGACCTCGCCCTGGGCCGCCAACAGCGGGTCGAAGTCGACACCCGGCTCGGCGTCGGGGGCGTCCAGCGTCTCGACGAAGGCCACGAGCGCGTCCAGTTCCCGCTGGGTCGGCTCCCGTGAGGCGTTCATCTCCAACAGCGACGTGATGGCGCCGCGGATCTGGGCCTGCATCGTGGCGTTGCGGCCGTCCCAGCCGAACGGGGCGGTGTCTTTGAGCCGAAGCAGGTGCGGCGAGTTGCGGACCACGAGGTCGCGGTTGTCGGTGGGGCCGACCACGTGGTTGCGGTTGTCGGTGAAGGCCGGGCCGTTGTGGCACGTGGCGCACGAGATCGTGAGCCCCACCACGAGCGGCCCCTCGCTCGGCCGCTGGCCGAAGGCGGTCGTGCTGTTGAACAACGACTCGCCTTCGGCCACCAGCGCGGCGTGCTCGTCGGGAGCGGCCGGGGTTTCGTTGTTGGCAGTGCTTTCAGCCGCCGAGGCGCGGACAGCGAAGACCAAGGCCACGCCGACGAGAAGGAGCAGGGGAATGCCCCTTCCCGTCCACGAGCTCTTGCCGGTCCCCACTGTCCGCCCCCTGGCCTTGTTCTCGTTCCGCTACGGAACGATCGGGAGTTTGCCGATGGGTTGGATCGGGTTCGAGGCGGGGAGGTCCATGGTGGCGTCGACCACCTTGAACGCTCCACGCATCGACGGGTGGATCCGGCAGAAGAAGGTGAAGACGCCTTCCCTGTTCGGCGTCAGCACCCAGTCGACGCTCTGGGACGGGGCCAGGCCGACACCGAGCTCCGACGAGTCGAAGTCCATGATGTCGTTCGGATCCCCGGTGCCGCCGTTGGCCAGTGGGTAGTCCACCGTCGTCGCACCGGTGCACGGCTCGGCGCAGCGGGTGGCCGTGTGCCACATGTAGTCGGCCGTGTCCAGGTTGGTGAACAGAAGCGGCTTGTTGATCCGCACCTGCGGGATGCCCACCTGGTTGATCACGCTGAAGTCGGCCTGGCCGTAGGTGAACGCAACCATGTCGATCCGGTCGATCTCGGGACCGACCTTGTCGGTCAGGCCCTGGCAGGTGTTCCGGATGTCGCACCGGCCGTGGTTCTGGTTCTCAGGCATCTGGCCGTGGGTGACCTGGCCGCGGAGGCAGATGGTGTCTGCGTCGTTGGTGCAGGTCGGGGCGACGTGGCCGTCGGGGTAGTTGGCCCCAGTCGGGAAGGCGTCCACGATCTCCACGCCGGGGGCGAAGGGATCGACACCGCTGGCGTCACCGGGGGCGACCCAGGTCATGACGATGCCCATGTTCTCGTACCAGGACGCATGCTCGGTCTCGTAGACCGCGTTCAGGCGGATCTTGTCGCCGGGCTTCACGAGGATCTTCCAGCCGATGTCCTTGCTGACGCCGGTCATCGAGAAGTCCCATGACGTCGGGTCGCCGCCGGGGCGGGTGCCGTCGTCCTCTTCCCAGTAGACGGCCTCAGAGATGTGGATCGGCTTCTCGACGCCGTCACGGACCAGGCTGACCTTGTCGTAGAGGCCACCAGGATGCAGGTGGCCGCCCATCACGACGAGGGTGCCGAAGCCCTTGTTGTCGAGCAGGCCGGCGGTCACGTTGAAGTCCTTGCCGGCCACCTCGGCGTCCACGTCCAAGCCCTGTTGGGCTGAAACGTTGCCCGCGGAGTTGAAGCGGGCGCAGTTATGGTCCGGGAACGAGCAGGTCTGCGTGCCCGTGATCGGGTCGATGCCGCCAAAGCCCTTCTGGGTGTTGTAGACGGGGTTCAAGAAGTAGGGGTCGGCCTTGTCGTGCCAGCCGCCGTTGCCCACGTCGAGCCAGATGTTCTTGGTGTTGGTGATCATCGGCTTGCCGGTCTCGGGCTGGATGGCCTCAGCGGCCGCCTCGGCGACGTAGTCCACGTCGTAGGTGATCCAAACCACCTTCGGCTGCGCGGTGGCGTTGTGGACCATGTAGAGGAAGCCCCAGACGTCGCTGGCCTGGACCTTCATGCCGTAGCCCTTGGGCCAGAAGGCGATGGTCTTCTCCTCACCCGACGCCATGAACGGGCCGCTGCCGTAGCTCCGGCCGATGTTCAGCCAGGTGCCGTGGTGCAGGTGGAGCTGCTCGACGGGGGGCGCAACGCCGGTCTCGTCGATGAGGTTGGGCTCGAACCGGGTGATGTACCCGTTGTATCGGGGCTGCTCGATCGTGGTCGGCTCGATCATCAGGTCGTTCTGACCCGGCTTGACCACGATGGGCCCGAAGACGAAGCGAAGCCTCTTGCAGGCGTCGCCGTAGTAGTTCGGCACGTCGAACCGGCTCTCCGGATCGCACGGCGCCGCGGGCGCATGCCCGGTGAACGCTGCCTCCGGAATCGGTTGCCGCGGCTCATTGTCCGCTCGTGCCCCGACGACCGTGATGCCCAAGATGGCGATCACAGCCATGAGTACGACGCGGATGCGTCTGCGCGTAGGTCGGCCTGCCAACGAAATCCCCCTCCATCGGGCCTCTGGGAAGCCCGCTCAGTCGTGGATTGCCGGTTCGAGTGCGATGCGCCCTGGCCCCCCCAGAACGACGAGTGCGATATCGGCTCGGTCTTTGTGTTGCACTGCTGCGACTGCGATCACGCCGTGCACAGGCTGGAGAACGACTGAGAAGTGCGGTGCTGGAGCGACAGACGTGGCGGCGCTGGTTACATGCCGCGTGCAATGACTTCTGCCGGTTTGTTCGATCTCCTTCTCGATCCCGGCGGAAAATCTGCGCACAGTGGTGACGCGTGACAGGGGCCGAGCAGGCCACACGTTCTCGGCGTTCGTGCCGTGCCCCAGCCATTGACATGAACCAGGGGCCCGCCTTGTCCACCGTCACAAGCTCCCGCGCCCCCGCGCGGTTTCCCCATCAGGGGGTGATGGGGAAAACGCGGGCGAGGAAGGCCAGTTGGGCGGGCAGGACCGAGCGCCAGAACGGCGGGTCGTGGAAGCCGGGCCCGATGCGGCCCTCGGCGCCGTCGACCCGCCGCAGCAGCTCGCCGCTCACCGGCGCGAACGGGTCGTCCTCGCCGCAGTCGACGCGCACCCGGGCGCCGCGCAGGCGGTCCAGGCGGTCGAGCACGGAGTGGCGGTCGAAGTCGGCGGCGTCGTCGAACGCGCCTTCGGCGGCGTCGTCGAAGGTGCGGAACACCGCCGGGCTCGACGCCACCACCGCGGCGTACTCCCCCGGGCGCTCGATGGCGGCGAGCAGCGCGCCGTAGCCGCCCATCGACCAGCCCATCACCGCCGTCGGCCCGTCGGGGAGCTCCAGGGCGGCCAGGTCGGCCAGGTCGGCCAGCGGGTCGCCGGGCGCGCCGCGGCGGCGGTGCCAGTAGCTCGCCGGGCCACCGTCGACCGATGCGATGACCAGCGGCATCCCGGCGGCAGCGGCGAAGCGGTGCACGCCGAGCACGTCGAACGGCACGCGCATGTCGTCGTTGCGGCCGTGCAGGCACACGATCGAGGCCTGCGGCCGCTCCGGCGACGTCCTGGCCAACAGGAACCGCCGCCCGCTGGGCAGGGCGCCGGGGTCGACGGGCACGTCGAAGCCTGGGTCGGGCACGGCGATGTCGGGGCTGTCGAGCAGCCCGGCGGCGTGGAGCGCCCGGCGGCCGAACGACGTCTGAGCCCCGCCGAGGCCGGCCGCGCCCACCCCGACCGCGCCGGCTGCCCCTCCGATCAGGAACGCCCGGCGGCTGACCACGCGGTGAGGCTAAGGCAGACCGGGTCAGGCCAGGAGGCGGGCGATGGCGGACTGCGGGATGACGACCCAGTCGGGCCGGTGCCCCCGCTCGTACAGCAGCTCGTAGACGGCCTTGTCGAGCTCGAAGGCGGTGAGCACCGCGTCCAGGGCCGCGTCGTCGCCCGGCAGCAGCCCGGCACCGGCCGCCGCGCCCATGTACCCGCGCAGGAAGGCGGCCCGGTTGTGGGCCTCCCAGTTCTCCGCCTTCGGCAGATAACGCTCCTGGTTCGCCTCGGCCCGCTCGGTCAGCCCGACCTGCGCCGCGTAGTGGAACGACCGCAGCATCCCGGCCACGTCCTTCAGCGGCGACGACGGCGCGGTGCGCTCCTCCAGCGGCCGGGCGGGCTCGCCCTCGAAGTCGAGCACGTACCAGCCCGCATCGGTGCGCAGGACTTGGCCGAGGTGGTAGTCGCCGTGGACCCGGATCGACGCCCCCGCCTTGTCGGCCGGCACCGCGCGCAGTGCGGCCACGAAGCGGTCGGCGGCGGCCTGGTCGATGTCTCGCGGCTGCAGCCGCTCGAACTGCTTGTCGACCAGGTCGGCCCACCCGGCGGTGTCGCCCGGCGACGTGCCGAAGGCGGCCGCCATGGCGATGTGCATGGCCGCCGTCGTCTCGCCGAGCCGCTCGGCCTCGGGGGCGAAGTCGCCGCCGCAGTCGCCCGCGTCGTCGCAGTTGGAGCCGTAGAAGTCGCGCAACGACGTCAGCGCCAGCGACCAGCCGTCGACCGCCTCGGCGAGGAACTGCTGGCAGATGGCGAGGTCGTAGTCGCCGTCCTCCCACACGCCGACCGCCGACGGCGTGTTGGCGAAGCCCTGCTCGGTGAGGGCGGTGACGACCTCGACGTCGGGATTGGGGCCGCCGGCCAAGCGGCGGAAGAGCTTGAGGATCAAGCGGTTGTCGTAGACCAGCGAGGTGTTCGACTGCTCGGCGCCCGCGGGCCGCACGTGCTCGGCGTGCTCGTCCGGCGCGACCAGCGACAGCAGCGCCATGCCCAGTTCGGCGTCGAGGGTCGCGTCGTAGACGATCAGGCCGTCGATCGTCCCGAGCACGCCCGCCTCCTGGCCTTGCAGGAACGGGGGCGGCTCGGTCGCCGGTCGGGTGCCGACGACGAGTTGGTACGTCGAGCCGGCTGCGTCGACGAGCGCCCAGCCGAGGCCGGGGGCGGGCTGCTCCAGGCGGGTCACGGTGGCGTCGGCCGCGTCCTGGCCGGAGAACCAGCGCTGGCGCGGGAGGTAGTCGGGCAGCAGCTTCTCGAGGGCGGCGACGTCGATCACAGGTGCTCCACCAACTGGAACCAATAGAACTGATACGGCCCCAGCGTGACGAAGTACGGCAGCTCGCCGATCCTCGGGAACGGGACCCGCCCCAGCAACTCGATGGGCGTCCGCCCGGCGAACCGCTGCAAGGGAAGCTCAGCGGGCTGGGCGAATCGGGAGAGGTTGTTGACGCAGATGACGATGTCGTCGCCCTCTTGGCGGACGTAGGTCAGCACCGAGGGGTTCTCCACCGGGATGATCTCGAAGGTGCCGGTGCCGAACAGCGGGTGTTGCTTGCGGATCTCCAGCATCCGCCGCATCCAGTGCAGCATCGACGACGTGTCGCGCTTTTCGGCCTCGACGTTGACGGCCTGGAAGCCGTACACCGGGTCCATCAGCGGGGGCAGGTAGAGCTGGGCGAAGTCGGCCCGGGAGAAGCCCGCGTTGCGGTCGGGCGACCACTGCATCGGCGTGCGCACGCCGTCCCGGTCGCCGAGGTAGATGTTGTCGCCCATGCCGATCTCGTCGCCGTAGTAGAGGACCGGCGAGCCCGGCATCGAGAAGAGCATGGCGTGCAGCAGCTCGGCCACCCGGCGGTCGTTCTCGACCAGCGGGGCCAGGCGGCGGCCGATGCCGATGTTGCGCCGCATGCGCGGGTCCTTGGCGTATTCGGCGTACATGTAGTCCCGCTCTTCGTCCGTGACCATCTCGAGGGTGAGCTCGTCGTGGTTGCGGAGGAAGATGCCCCACTGGCAGCCGTCGGGGATCTCCGGGGTCTGGGCGAGGATCTCGGTGATCGGCGTGCGCTGCTCGCGCCGGATGGCCATGAACATGCGCGGCATCAGCGGGAAGTGGAAGCACATGTGGCACTCGTCGCCGTCGCCGAAGTAGTCGACGACGTCGGCCGGCCACTGGTTCGCCTCGGCCAGCAGCACCTTGCCGGGGAACTGGCTGTCGACCTCCTTGCGCAGTTGCTTCAGGTAGTCGTGGGTCTCGGGGAGGTTCTCGCCGTTGGTGCCGTCGCGCTCGTAGAGGTACGGCACCGCGTCGAGACGGAAGCCGTCCAGGCCGATGTCGAGCCAGAACTTCACCACGTCGAACATCGCCTGCTGGACCTCTTCGTTGTCGAAGTTGAGGTCCGGCTGGTGGGCGAAGAAGCGGTGCCAGTAGTACTGCCCGCGCTGCTGGTCGAAGGTCCAGTTCGACTTCTCGGTGTCGACGAAGATGATGCGGGCCTCGCCCCAGCGCTGGTCGTCGTCGTTCCAGACGTACCAGTCGGCCTTGGGGTTGGTGCGGTCCTGGCGGCTCTCCTGGAACCACGGGTGGGCGTCGCTGGTGTGGTTCATCACCATGTCGGCGATGATGCGCAGGCCGCGGCGGTGGGCCTCCTCGACGAGCTGCTCGGCGTCGGCCAGGTTGCCGTACTCGGGCAGGACGGTGAAGAAGTCGCTGATGTCGTAGCCGCCGTCGCGCAGGGGCGACTGGTAGAAGGGCAGCAGCCAGATGCAGTCGACCCCGAGCCACTGGATGTAGTCGAGCTTCTCGGTCAGGCCGCGCAGGTCACCGGTGCCGTCGTTGTTGGCGTCGTAGAAGCCCCGGGTCAGAACCTCGTAGAAGACCGCGCGCTGGAACCATCGAGGGTCCTCGGCATTGCGGAGGTCCATGCTCACCTGTACTGGCCTACCACTGACAGCCGCCTCACGAAACCCTCCCCCCCTTGCCGTTCTCGTCGCGCTCAGTTGCGG
>Ga0190267_10000054_pt1 | contig 21849 bp, 28 predicted proteins | sample Popmic239T_FD_140332 | JGI IMG/M metagenome (GOLD analysis project Ga0190267, IMG submission 140332) | Populus adjacent soil microbial communities from riparian zone of Oak Creek, Arizona, USA - 239 T | ecosystem: Environmental > Terrestrial > Soil > Riparian zone | place: USA: Arizona... | reverse complement strand
GACAGCGCAGGCAAGCTCTACTACACCGCGGCCAGCAACGGCAGCGTGGTGGTGTCGACCTCGACCGACCGCGGCAAGACGTTTTCGCAGCCGGTGGACGTGGGTGCGCTGGCCGGCATCAAGCAGGCCGAGCTGCCCATGGCGGTGGCGGGCGACAGCGGCCGCGCCGCGGTGGCCTTCTACGGCTCGACCGACCCGGGCGACTCGCAGGATCCCGAGTACACCGGTGAGTGGCACATCTACGTCGCCACGACGATCGACGGCGGCCAGACCTGGTCGGTCAGCGACATCACGCCGAACAACCCGGTCCAGCGCGGCTACATCTGCCTGTCCGGCACGACCTGCGACACCGGCCGCAACCTGCTCGACTTCCAGGCCATGACCATCGACCGTGATGGCCGGGTGCTGGTCGCCTATGCGGACGGCTGCACGTCGGCCGAGTGCACGGCGGCCGAGGGCCAGACCAACGCCGACGCGGGCAGCGACGACTCGCTGGCCGTCATCGCCCGCCAGATGACGGGCCCCTTCCTCCTCAGCCCCTAACCGGTCCGCACTTCCGAACTTTGAACGCTGACGCGCGCAGAGCGCGCGTCAGCGTTCAAAGAAGGCCTGGGGGCGGTCCGCCGATGCGGGCGTGGGTGAGGACGAACTTGGGGTGGCGACCGTGGGCGAGCTTGCGGGCCCACGTGGTCGACAGCGCCTTGATCTCGGCCTCGCCCATCTCGTGCACGTCGTCGACGACGATGCCGAACCCGGCGTAACGGGGCGCCACGACCTGCTCGACGTACTCGACGGTGACCGCGGGCAGCTCGGCCATGTCCTTCGGCGTCGAGTCCTCCCACACCTCGGCGTTGAAGACGACCGTGAGCGACGCGCCGTCCGGCTTCGCCAGCGCGCCCAGCCCGCCCATCACGGCGGGGTCGGCCAGCATCGTGCCGACGAGCAGGGCACCCCAGGGGAGCAGCACGTGCACCTCGTCGGCCAGGCCGCGCAGCTCGGCGGGCGGGTCTTCCACCGACGCCCGCACGAACAGCACGTTGGCCCGCCCGCCCTTGGCCGGCTTGCGGGACGCCTTGAAGCTGAGCTCTTCGAGCCGCTCGGCAATGGCGTCCACGCCGACGACGAACGCATCGGGATGGGCGCCCGCATAGGAGTAGGCGAAGCGGCCGTCTCCCGTGCCCATGTCGATGACGACTCGGCCGGCGCCGGCGGCGGCGATGCGGTCGGCCAGTTCGGCAGCGTCCATCTCGCGGCGCCGCTTGCCCTCGACGACGATCACTCGCGCCTCAGCAGCGAGTCGTAGTCGAACCCGGCATCGAGTCCCGGCACCCGGCCCACCGCGTTGCGCAGCGTCCGAGCGGACACGCCCTCGTCCAGCAGCGCCTGCAGGAGCGGCGTAACGGGGTCGGCGGCGGCGTCGGTCTTGACGACGGTGAACACGCGGTCTTGCGGGCCGAGGCGTTGTCCCGGCGGGCCGAGTCGAACCGGCGCCACCACCTCGCCGGGGCGGAACACGACCGACGCGGTCGGCGCCCCGACCTCGATGGCCTCGCCCGCGGTGACGACGCCGACGAGCGGCGCGGCGGCCAGCCGGGCGGCCCGGGCGCGCTTGCCGCGAGGGAGGGCGTTGAGCACGAGCAGGTCGTCGTCGCTGCCGAGCACCGCGGCGGCGGCCGCCAGCGCGGCGCCGGGCCGGGCCAGCACCTCCCATTCGGTCTCGGCGTCGTCGCCGTCGAGGTCGACGGGGGAGTAGGGGACACCGACGACCCGCACGCCGTCTGGGACCCGCGGCTCGAGCCGGTCGGTGAACAGGTACGCCGCGGTCGGCTCGATCACCCGGATCGAGACGTCGACCTCCGTGCTCGGCTCGGCCAGGGCCGCTCGCAGTGCGGCATCGAGATCGGCGGCGGCGGCGTCGGCCTCGACGGCGAGCGTGTCGTCGCCCCGGAACCCGCTCTTGCGCACGACCAGTCCGACGCCCCGGGACCAGAACGGCGACAGCCGGGCGGTGAGCTCGTCCCGGTGGCCCGCGGCCTCGATCGTGATGCGGGCAGAGCCGTGCAGCCGGCCGAGGGCGTCCCAGTCGGCGCGCGCCCCGACGCCGATGACGCACGATGCGTCGGGCCCGATCTCGTCGTCCGTCGCCAGCTCGAAGGTCTTGGCGTGGGTGGCGGTGACGTGGCGATGGCCGCGGGCTCGGATCACGACGGGGCTGCGGGCCATAGGGTCGAGCGGCGAGTCTAGGAACTACTTGTGGTACGGCTCGCCCCGCAGGATCGTCCCGGCCCGGTAGAGCTGTTCGGCCAGGACCAGGCGGGCCAGCTCGTGCGGCAGCGTCCACGGCGCCAGGGCGAGCCGTTCGGCGGCCGCCGCCCTGGCCGCGTCGGGCAGGCCCACCGCGCCGCCGATGACGAAGGCCACGTCGCGGGCGTCGGTGCGCAGCCGGTCGAGCCGCTGTGCGAACGCGCCCGAGTCGTACGCCGCGCCGCCCGCGTCGCACAGCACGACCGCCGCGTTCCCCGCCGCATCGCGCAGCCGGTCCCACTCCCGTGCCATCACCGTGGCCGGGTCGAGCGACTTGGCCGGCTCCTCTTTGACCTCGCGGACCTCAAGCGGCCAGTAGCGCGCCGCGCGCTGCTCGTAGTCGCGGATGGCATCGGCCAGCGCGGCGTGCCGCGGCCTGCCCACGACGACAACGAGAACGCGCACGCCCAGAGCCTTGCAGTCGGGCGCTCGTCAGCGGTGTCTGGAGGACATAGCTACACCTATGAGGTGGCTATGTCCTCCAGAGGGGCGAGGGGTCGCGCGGCCGGGGCTACGCCAGAGCCGACGGGGTGGCGGTCTGGGCGATGCGGGTCAGCGAGGCGGCCACGACATCGGCTTCGGCGTCGTCGAGGTGGCGGCCGAAGTGCTGCTCGATGCCGCGCAGATGCGTGGTGGCGGCGGCCCGGAACACGGCCAGGCCGGCCGGGGTGAGGGCGGCGTAGGTGCCGCGCAGGTCGGTGTCGCACTTGTGCCGCTCGACCCAGCCCGCCGCGACCATCCGGTCGATCAGCCTGGTCATCCCGCTGGGGCTGAAGAAGGCGGCGCTGGCCAGATCCTGCATTCGCAATTGGCCGGTGGGGGCGTTGCGGAGCCGAAGCAGCACCTCGTACTGCGCCAGCGTCAGGCCGTGCTCCACCTCCAGCTCGTGCCCGAGCCGGCGGGACAAGGCGTGGTGGGCGACCAGGAGCGACTCCCAGGCTCGCATCCGGCGTTCATCGGGTTTCTTCGGCACGTTCTCCAGGGTACCCCGCCTCGTCCGAAAATATTTGCGGAAGCAAGGAATTAATTGCGGATGCAAGCGTTGGACTCTCTCGAACCCCAAAGAACGAGGAGAGCATCCCAATGAGCACTGCAGTCCGAGAGGTCCAAGGCACCAAGGTCCCCGCCGCCGGCACGTACGCCATCGACAAGGCCCACACGACGGTCGAGTTCGTCGCCCGCCATCTCATGATCACCAAGGTCCGGGGCCGGTTCACCGACTTCGAAGGCGTCGTTCAGATCGCCGAGGTCCCCGAGGAGTCGACGGCCGAGGTCACGATCCAGGCGGCCAGCATCGACACCGGCGACAAGGGCCGGGACGAGCACCTGCGCAGCGGCGACTTCTTCGACCTCGAGCAGTACCCCACGCTGTCCTACCGCTCGACCGGCGTCGAGAAGGCCAAGGGCGACTCGTGGAAGCTGCACGGCGAGCTGACCGTCCGCGGCGTCACCCGCCCGGTCACCCTCGACCTCGAGTTCAACGGCACGCAGACCGACCCGTGGGGCGGCGAGCGCATCGCCTTCACCGCCACCACCGAGCTCGACCGTGAGGACTTCGGGCTGACCTGGAACCAGGCGCTCGAGACCGGCGGCGTGCTCGTCGGCCGCAAGGTCAAGGTCGAGCTCGACGTCCAGGCCGTCCGCCAGGGCTAACCGCGCCCCACGGCGCCCAAGCACTACCCCAGCAACACACAGCAGCACCGATCCCCTGCGAAGTCCCCCGCTCCGGCGGGGGATTTCGTCGCGAGCGTGTACTCCAACAACCACCCCGAGACGTACAACAGGCATGGGGGTTGGAGCGCTGGGGAGCGCCGCACGGACCGCACGCACAGTGCCGCTCGGCGTCGAGCGGCCGTTGGCAGTCGGTGTCATCACGGCGGCCATCGCCTTCGCGGCGTTGACCAAGGGCGCCTTCTACGACCACGACCGGGCCTTGCTCCTCGGCCTCGTCGCCCTGCCCGCCCTCGTCCTCTTCCGCCCCTGGCGTCGCCCTCGGGTGGCCGCGCCCCAACTTGCCGCCCTGGCGCTGGGGGTCTCGGCGGCGGTGAGCGGGATCGTCAACGGCCGCAGCCGCGCGGGGCTTGCGACCGCTGCACTCCTGCTCGCCGCCGCCGTGCTGGTCGAGTCCGCACGCCGACTGCGGCCGACCGACCGCGCCCAGCTGGCCGACGCCCTCGTCTGGCTGGGCGCGGGCGTCGGCCTCATCGGCTGGTGGGCGGTGGCTGTCCGCTGGTGGCCCTACGCCTTGCCCGACCAGGGCCTGTGGCGGGCCGCGACGACCTTCACCTACGCCAACGCGTCGGCCCCCTTCCTCGTCCCCCTGTTCCTCGTCGCCGTCGTCCGGCCCGGCCCCGTGCTGATCCCGTACGCGCTGCTCGTCAGCGTCGGCGCGACCCAAAGCCGCGGCGGCGTGCTCGCCCTCGCCCTCGGCGCCGTCGTGCTGCTGGCCGCCGTGCCAAAGCACGACCGGGCCACCACGTTCACCCGACTGGCCGCGGCGGGCGCGGGCGCCGCGGTCGCGGTCACTGCGCTGCTGCCGCTCACGCCGCTCGCCGCCGCCCCCAACACCGCCCTCGCCGTGATCGCCCTCGGCGGCGGGGCCCTGCTGGCCCACGCGCTCGCGGCCCTTCCCGTGCGCGCCCTGCTGGCGATGGCGGGCGTCGCCGCCGTGCTCACGGTCTACGCGGTGGTCAGCGTGCCGACCGTGCGCGAAGCACGCGCCGGGCTGAACTCGCAGGACCGCGTCGACGAGGCCGTGGCCGCCTTCCGCACGTGGCAGCAGCACCCGCTGCTCGGCGCCGGGGCGGGGATCGACTTCACCTACATCGCAGGCGACGGCCGCGGCCCGATGCGGGCCCGCTTCGCCCACAACGAATACCTCCAACTGCTGGCCGAACAAGGCCTGCTCGGCGCCGTCGCCCTGGCGGCCGGAGCGGCGGCGACCGGGCGAGCGCTCTCCCGAGCCCGGCACCGCCTGCAGGACGTTCCTCCTCCCCTGTGGGCGGGTTGCGTCGCCGCTCTGGCCGCCTTCTTCGCGCACAGCGCCCTCGATTTCATCTGGCACATCCCTGCGCTGCCGCTGCTGGCGGCTGCGTTGCTGGGACTCGCGCTCCCTCGAAAGGAACTCTCATGAAGACCAGTCGCACTCGACTCGCAGCCGTCACCGGTCTCGCTGTCGGCATCATGCTGGCGGCGTCGTCCTCCCTGCTGCCCGCTCTCGGCTTTCTGAACGTGTCGCCGCCGCTCACCACCTGCTCGCCCCCGCTCGGCGGCTGGTCCCCGCCCTTTGTCGGCGACTCCTCGCCTCCACTGGTCCAACTCGGCTCGCCGCCGGTGGCGAACATCTCCCCGCCGTTCACGATCCCGTGCCCGGTCGGCAACAGCAGCGGCCCGGTCGGCGGAGAGTCGCCGCCCGCCCCCGACCCCGACAGCGACCGGGACGGCGACGGCTTCAACGACAGCGAGGACAACTGCCCGGACATCTCGAATCCGAGCCAAGGCGATGCCGACGGCGACGGCCAGGGCGACATCTGCGACCCGAGCCCAGGCCTGCCTATTGGCATCGTGCTCGGCACCGGGACCGTCGGCGTCGAGCGCAACCCGTTCAACCTCGCCTTCTACGGCCTGTCTGGTGCCAACCTGTTCACCTATCAAGAGCCCTCGACCAACACCCGCTTCTCGGCGGTGTCGTTCGACGGTATGACGGTCCTCCTCAACACGGCCACCTTGACCGGCCACGGCGAGGTCAACGGCAGGCCGGTGACGTTCGTGGTGCACGTCGAGGACATCGGCGAGCCAGGGACGCTCGACGTCTTCAGCCTGACGTGGACCTCACGCTTGCGGGTGCCGCCGGTCGGCGTGGTGCCGCCGTCTGCAGTCGCCGGGTCCGACGTCTACGACGTCACCGGCCAGTTGACCAGCGGCAACATCCACGTCGTCAGCGGCAACTGAGACCGAGCCAAACCAGGGCATATCGGGCAGTGACATGGGTCGCACAAGGGGCGGCCCGTGTCACTGCCGAATTCTCTTCCTATGTCGCGCCGCATTGCCGCTGTCTTCGCCGCGCTCGCCGTTGCCGCGGGCTTCGCCCTTCCTGCCGCAGCCGACCGCCCGCAGCGACACCCCACCGAGGACAACGCGGCGCAGTGGTGGGCCGAGCGGAACCAGGGCAACAAGCAGCCGGGTGAGGAGCCGAGCCCGACGCCCGACCCGGACGAGACCCCGGACCCCGACCCCGACCCCGACGTGACGCCGGACCCCGAGCCGGAGGAGCCCGCGTTCCCGGTCTGCACCGACGCGGTCGACGCTGCCGTCCCGTTCGAGCTGGCCATCCCCAACGATCCCCGCCCGGCCAAGGGCGTCTACGCCCTCCCGGCGACCGAGCCGGTCGGCCTGGTGGTCTTCTCCCACGGCTACGGCCACTCGTCGCTGTCGTGGCAGGAGCACGCCGCCCGCGTCGCCCGCACGTTGAACGTGATCGCCGTCGCCATGGACGGCCGCGGCCTCACCATCCTCCCCACCGAGAAGCGCCCTGGCATCCCGAACACCGCGGGCTGGCCGGTGAAGACCGCGGCCGAGGACGGCATCGCGGCCGCCAAGCTGTTCGAGGCGGCCTGCCCCACGGTCGACACCATCGTCAACTACGGCGTGAGCCTGGGTGGCAACACCTCGGGGATCATGGCCGCGGCGGGCGCAACCCGCGCCGACGGCTCGCCGCTGTTCGACTGGTGGGTCGACGTCGAGGGCGTGAACAACCTCATCGAGACGTACCTGGCCGCCAGGGCGGTCGACCCCACGGCCCGGGCCGCCATCGAGGCCGAGACCGGCGGGCCGATCGAGTCGGAGCAGGACGGGTTCACCAGCCGCACCAATGTCCTCAACGTCGAGGCCATGAAGGCGGCCGGCCTCAAGGGGGTCGTGCTCGTCCACGGCGTCGATGACGGGCTGGTGCCGATCAACCAGAGCCAGGAGCTGTTCGCCGCGCTGACGGCGGCCGAGATCCCGACGCAGTTCTTCGTGGTCACGCTCAAGTCGGACGAGTCCGAGCGCGAGACGTCGGGGACCGGCCGGGTCTTCAACAACGTCGACAGCAGCTACCGGTCGCCGTTCGCCGGCCATGCGTCGGAGATGTCGACGACCCACATCGTCGGCGTCACCGGCTTCGAGCGGCTCGACGCCATCTTCGCCGGCCAGCCGCCCGCCTGCACCCGCGTCGTCGTCAACGACGGCCAGGCAGGCTCGACGCCGCTGGTGGCCTGCTAACCCGAGCTGACTGAGGCCTCCAGCCGCACGACCTTGTCAGCCCGCTCGGCGACTGCGGGGTCGCAGGTCGCGGTGATCATCGTCAGCCCGCCGACGCGCACCGCGTCCAGCGCGTCGAGCACGTCGGGCTTGGGATCGTCGACGAGGAGGAGGGAGGGTCGGGAGGCGAGTGCGCCGGCGATGGCCACACGCCCACACTCGCCCCCCGACAACTTGGCCGCCGGCATGTCGGCGCAGTCGGCCATCCCGACCACGCGCAACAGGTCGGTCGCCCGGCTATGGCGCTCCGGCGCCGCGATGGGGTCGGTGAACATGCCGAGCATCACGTTCTCTTGCACCGTGAGGTGCGGGACCAGCGTCGGATCGGCGGCGACGAACTCGATCTGCCTTCGGATGCGCGCCCGCTCGAACGCCTCGAGCTCGGAGGTCGCCTCCCCGAACAGGACGCACTCGCCCCGCTCGGGGCGCCGGACGAGGCCCACGACGTTCAGCAGCGTCGTCTTGCCGGACTCGGGGCCTCCGAGTACGGCGGTGTAGCCGCCCTCGGGGACGATCAGGGTGACGCCTCGCAGCACCGCGCGGGCGGCGTCCACGGGGTGTCTGACGTAGACGTCGTAGAGCTCGACGGCCGCCGTGCCGGGCATCTCAACAGGATCGAACGCCGTGGTGGCGGCGGTGACCGCGGCCACCACGGTCACCGCCGCCGCACATGGTCCGCCGACCTGAAAACCAATCTCGACATAGCCCCTCGGACAGCAGTCTCGGAAGCGTTACCCCCTCCGGGGGTGCTTGTGTCCGGGTAGGCCTGATGTCTTTCGGCTCGCCAGGTCAGGAGGTGATCATCACCGACGACACGACGTCGTTCCACGTGCTGCCGACATCCGCGTTCTGACTGCGGGCTCCCCAGGTCGTGGTGGTCCCGGTCCCGCCCGAGCCCATCGCCGCGGTCGCGGGGCAGTAGGTGTTGTTCCGCCACGAGCTGGTCACGTTGTCGAACGAGATCGCGGAGAGGTCGTGCCACACGTCGGCGGCGAAGAGGCTGACGCTCGAACCGCTGAAGTTGGTGTCGGCGTAGAGGACGACGGCCAGGTCGTTGCGGTTGAGGCAGTAGGTGTCGAGTTCCTCAGTCGCAGTGGTCGTCGTCCGCCCGGTCGTACGGGTTGTCGGCCTGCCCCGGCGCTGGGTCAGGTCTCGCCATTGCTCGGCCTCGGAGTCGTAGCAGCGGATCTCCCTCGCCGACAGGACCGCGCAGGCGCGCGCCCCCTCCCAGTCCGCGGCCAGGTCGATGATGCGGCCGCGGTAGTGCGCGGGAGTGGTGGCAGTGGGCTGGGCCGACGCGGCCGTGGCTGGAGTGGTGATCAGTAGCAACAGGCAGGTGACGAGGGGCGCGAACAGCTTCTTCATACATAAATGACGATCGCATCAGTGAATGGATATGGCAATGTCCATTTCGGCCTGATCCGACCGAACCATGGTTGCAATTGGCTCTTGTCCACTGAAAGGAACGCGGCCTAGGCGGACATAGCTCAAGGGCTGTTTCGTATTGCGGAGGGCGTTTGGCAACGTACAACGAGGGGGGCGGGTTCGAGGCGATGTACGCGCGGTTCGCCGATCCCGTCTTTCGGTATGCCCTTCGACGGACAGGCAACCCGGCCGACGCCGAGGACGTGCTGTCCGAGACCTTCGCCGTGTGCTGGCGGCGCCTGGCCGAAGTCCCTTCTGGCCGGGAGCTGCCGTGGCTGTACGGCGTGGCGCGACGGGTGGTCGCCAACCAGCGCCGGTCCCGAGGCCGGCTCAACCGGCTGCGCCAACGGCTGCAGGCCGAGCCGGTGGCCGACCTCGACCCGCCGGGAGAGGCCCCGGACGCACGCGAGGTCCTCGACACGTTGTCGGGGGCCGACCAAGAGGTGCTCCGACTCGCCCTGTGGGAGCAGTTGACGCCCAGCGAGATCGCGGTCGTTCTCGGCATCAGCGAGAACGCCGTGTACATCCGTCTCCACCGTGCCCGCCAGCGGTTCGCGGCCCGGTTCGAGCAACAACCGGGAGGACGTCGATGACGACGGATCGCGACCCCTTCGACCTGCTGGCGGCGGCAGACCCGGCGCGAGCGGCCGCGCCGTTCGACCCGCACTCCGAGCGGGGCCGTCGGGTCCTTGAGCGCGCCACCGCTGCAGGCGAGCCGCGCCGTCGCCGTCGTCGCCCCGGGCCTCGGTTCCTCGTCGTCGTGGTCGGCGTGGGCGCCATCGGGACGGCGGCCGCGGGCGCGTTCATCAACAGCCGTCAGCCGACCCGGACCCAGGCCGCGGCCTGTTACGAGACGTCGAGCCTTCCGAGCCCGTCGACCTTCGCCGTCAGCACCGACGACCGATCAGCGATCGACTCGTGCTGGCGGGTCTGGCGCAACGGCAAGTTCTCGCCCACGCCGACCCCTCCGCGGCTGGTCGCATGCGTGCTCGAGCCAGGCAGCATCGGCGTGTTCCCGGGCGGGCCCGAGGTGTGCGCCCGGTTGCGTCGCCCCCTCGCTCCCGACAACGTGCGCGCCGACCCCGACGTGGCCGAGCTGCAAGACCGCCTGGTGGCGGTCAGGCTGCGCAGCGACTGCTTGATGCCGACGCGGGCCCGGCAGATCGCGGCCGACGAGCTTGGCGACGTCGGGCTCGACGGGTGGTCGGTCGAGGGTGTTGCCGAGGCCGGCTTCACCGAGGCCAAGCCGTGCGCCACCTTCAGCGTCGACGAGGTCCGTCGAAAGGTCCGCCTGGTGCCGACCGCGCCCGAGAACGGCTAGCCACCTGAGTCAGAAGTCCGTTGCTGGAACCGGCTTGCAGTGCGCCCAGCGTTCTCGTCGCGATGGGTGGTGCTATCCGCTCGTGAGCGCGACGAGTTCGTCGAGGGAAGGTCGCTCGGTGAACGGCGAGGGCGCGGGTGTGACTGCTCGGGCTAGCTGACCACCCGCTGGAGCTCCTCCAGCGAGATCAGCCCCGATGCCGCCTTGCGCAGGCCGTCGCGTCGCAACGGCACCATGCCCTCTTCGATGGCGATGGCCTCGAGGGTGGTCGGGAGCGAGGCGTCGGCGATGGCGTCGGCAATGGCGTCGCTGACCGGCATCACCTCGGTCAGAGCCAGGCGGCCCTTGTAGCCCGCGCCGCGGCAGGCCGAGCAGCCGGTCGCAGTGAAGAACTCGACCTCGGGCACCGAGGCCATGTCGCCTGCGGTCCAGCCCATCGCCCGCAAGTCGGCCAGGTTGACGTGGGTCCGCCGCTTGCACGAGTCGCACAGCCGCCGGGCCAGCCGCTGGGCCAGCACGCACTGCGTGCCCGAGGCGACCAGGTGGGCGTCGATCCCCATCTTCACCAGGCGGGCGGGGGTGGCCGCCGCGCTCTTGGTGTGCAGCGAGGTCAGCACGAGGTGGCCGGTGAGGGCGGCATCGATGGCGAGCTTGGCGGTGTCCTGATCGCGCACCTCGCCCACGAGAAGGATGTCGGGGTCGGCCCGCAACAGGGAGCGCAGGGCCGAGGCGAACGTGACGCCGGCCTTGTCCTGCACCTGCACCTGCTTGACCCCTTCCAGCTCGTACTCGACGGGGTCTTCGATGGTGATGATGTTGCGCTCGCTGTCGTTGATCTCGGCCAGCGTTGCGTACAGGGTCGTGGACTTGCCGGAGCCGGTCGGGCCGGTGACGAAGATGGCGCCGCTCGTCTGCGAGTAGCGCTCCTTGTACCGGTCGAGCACGTCGGGCCGAAAGCCGAGGCGGCCGATCTCGAGCGCTTTGCCCGCCTTGTCGAGCAGCCGGATGACAACCGCCTCGCCGTTGGTCGTCGGGAAGCTCACCACCCGCAGGTCCACGCGGCGGCCGTCGACGATCATCGTCGCGCGCCCGTCCTGCGGGGCCCGCCGGTCGGCGATGTCCATCGACGCCATGATCTTGATGCGGCTGACGATGCGGGACTGGAGCGGCCGGGGCACGTCCATCACGTCGCGCAGCACGCCGTCGACGCGGAAGCGGATGCGCAGGGCGCCTCGGGTGGGCTCGACGTGCAGGTCGGATGCGCCGTCGACCGCGGCGCGCCCGATGATCTCGGTGACGAAGCGCACGACGGGGGCGTCGTCGATCGTCTCGTCGGCGGGGTTGGCGGCGGCGCCGGCCGCGGTGATGTCGGCGGCCGCGTCGGCCAGTTCGAGGGTGGCGTCGACGAGGGCGGCCTCGACCCGGGCCGAGTGGTGGAAGACGCGGTCGATGGCGGCGGAGATCTGGCTCGGCATCGCCATGACCGGCACGATGTCGCGACCGGTCAGCGTGCGGATGTCGTCGAGGGCGAAGACGTCGGCCGGGTTGGCCATGGCGACGACGAGGCGGGTGCTCTCCCAGGCCACGCCGATCGCGCTGTAGCGGCGGGCGAACTGCTCGCCGATGGCGATGCCCGCGGCGGCGTCGATGACGTGGTCATCGAGGTCGACGAAGCGGATGCCGAACTGCTCGGCGAGGACCCGGACGAGGTCGATCTCGCTGAGCGCGCCTTGGGCAACGAGGATGTCGCCCAGGCGCGCCCTCGAACGGCGTTGTTCGACGAGGGCGGCCTCGACATCGCCCTCGTCGACCAAGCCACGGGCCACCAGCGTTTCCCCAATGGGTGTCCCAGTTCTCACCAAATGGGGTTGCATTGCCACGCACCGTGATGTTCGTCGTTAGGGAACCGCACACCTGCTCATCGGCGCGAGTTGGACCCGTCTGGAGGCTGGGTTAGGCCGCGAGGGCGGCGACGCCGAACGGCACGCTGAACCGTTTGCACCAAATGACGGCCCGGCCGTACGTCCCGACGTCGACGCCGGCGGGAATCTCGTAGTTCTGATCGCCCTGGTTGCCCTTGAGCAGGCCCAGCTCCACGAAGTCGTCGTCGAAGGCCTTCCACTCGGCGTCGGCGGGCGCTTTCGACAGGTACACGCGCAGGTCGGGGCCGTTCGAGGTGTCGAGATCCTCGAAGCGCAGCGTCCGCGTGCCGTCGGGGTTGCGGATGACGGACGCAGTGCCGGTGGTGGTGTGCTCCTGGCTCTTGAACGTGCCGGTGGCCAGGGTCGCCCCGGTGGTGGCCGCCTCGTTCACCGTGTCGTCGATGAAGAGCTTCTGCGGCTCGAACCAGACCAGGACGAACACGACGACGGCGACGAGGGCGACGGCGCCGCCGACGAGCACGCGGGTGCGCATGTCGCCATCGTCTCACGGTCGGACCTGTTCGGGGACCTCGCGTTCGCCGCCGACGAGGGGCAGCACGATCGCACCGATGACGACCAGCGTGCCGCCGCAGACCACGCCGATGGTGAGGTCGTCGCCGAGCACGAGGACGCTGAGGATGACGGTGAACACCGGCTCCCACGACGACGTGATCGACGCCCACGTCGAGCCGATCATGGCCATGCCGCCGAAGAACGTGGCGATGGCGAGGGCCGTGGCGAGCATGGCGATGCCGACGAGCGGCGGCCCGCCTGCGCCCCAGTCCACCCCGTCGAAGTCGAGTTGGCCGAGCACTCCGCCGCCGACGAGGACGAACGAGGCCGAGGCGCCTGCAGTGACGTAGGTGGACGTCACCAGCGCGTCCACGTCGCCGGTCACGTGCTCGCCGATGAGGATGTAGCCCGAGTACCAGAACGCCGACAGCAGCGCGAGGGTGACGCCGAGGGCGTTGATGTCGCCGGCGGGAAGCCCGACGATCAGGACCGTGCCGGAGACCGCGAGGGCCAGGCCGACCACGGTGAGCTTGGTGGCCCGGTGGCGGCCGAGGACGACGGCGCCCACCGTCACGATGGCGGGATAGAGGTACAGCAGCAGGCCGGTGAGGCTGGCCGAGATGCGCGAGAGGGCGGAGAAGAACAGCGTGGCCTGGATGGCATAGCCGACTGCGCCCATGGCGAACACGCGCGCCGCGGTGGGCAGGGGCAGGCGCAGCGACCGGCCCAGGGCGAGGGCGATCGCCATGAGGACTGGCGTGGCCAGGGTGAAGCGCACCGCGAGCACCTCGGGCACGTCGAAGCCGGCGTCGTAGGCCTGCTTGCCGAACACGGCCAAGCTGGCGAACCCGGACGCCGAGAGGAGGACGAGTCCGAACCCGGCCCGCCGCTGGTCAGCCATTGCGCTCAGTCGTCCCGCTCAGTCATCTCGTCCGGTCAATCTCGCTCGGCCATCGCTCGGCCATCGCTCGGTCAGCTCGCTCGGCCATTGCTCGGTCACCGGCCCTACCTTTGCGCATGTGAACACCTCGATTGCCAACCTGGCCGCGCTGTGGGAGTCGGTGTCGTCGCTGTGCGCCGACCTCGACGAGGCGGCGTGGAAGACCCCGACCGGCTGCCCTGGGTGGAGCGTGCAGGACCACGTCGCCCACCTCGTCGACTACGAGTCGCGGGCGCTGGGCAGGCCGGGTCCGGACCACCAGTTGGCGGACGACGCGCCGCACGCGAAGAACGACATCGGCCGGTTCAACGAGATCGGCGTCGACTTCCGGCGGGCGCGCACGGGTGCCGAGGTGCTCGAGGAGTTCCGTGAGGTGACTGCGGCGCGGGTCGAGCAGTTGCAGGCCTTGACCGACGAGGACCTGTCCCAGCCGACGCAGACGCCGGTCGGGGAGGGGACCGTGGCCGACATGCTCGTGCTGCGGGTGATGGACACCTGGACCCACGAGCAGGACATCCGGCGGGCGGTGGGCCGGCCGGGCAACGAGAAAGGGCCTGCGGTGGAGGAGGCGGTTGCCTACTTCACCCGCGCCCTGCCCTTCGTGGTGGGCAAGCGGGCCGCCGCGCCGGAGGGGAGCTCGGTGGTGTTCCGCATCGGCGGCGTGACGCCGGTCGGCGTGGCTGTCGTGGAGGGGCGGGGCCGGCTGGTCGACGAGCTGCCGCACTCGCCGACGGTCGAGCTGCGCATGCCGGCGACGACGTTCGTGGCGCTGGTCGGCGGCCGTTCGGACGCGCCCGACGACGTGGAGATCACCGGTGACACGGCGTTGGGCGAGCGGGTCGTGGGCGCGATGGGGTTCATGCCGTAGGCCGCGCTGGGCCGAAGGCGGGCCGGGGCGCCGGGGCTAGCGGCAGAGCACTTCGCCGTGGAGCACGGCGAACCAGGCGTCCGGGTGCGCGGCCCAGCGTCGCCAGGCCGCGGCCAGGTCGTCGAGCTCTTCACGGGTGGCGAGGTGCTCGTCGACGGCCTGGGTGGCGATGGCCGACGACGTCATCCGGTCCGCCCACAGCCCGCCCCACCACTCACGCTCGTCGGGCGCTGCGAAGCACCAGACCGACGCGCTGGCGGCGACGTCGTCGAAGCCGGCCGCGTTGGCCCAGGCCTTGAGGTGCCGGCCCGCGTCGGGCTCGCCGCCGTTGCGGCGCGCGATGTCCTCGTACAGGTCGAGCCAGCGGTCGAGGGCGGGGTCGGCGGGATGCCACGTCATCGCCCGGTAGTCGGAGTCGCGTGCGGCCACGAGGGTGCCGACGGCGCGCATGGCCCGGAGCGCGCCGACGGGGTCGGGCAGGTGCTGGAGGACTTGGTGCGCGTGCACGACGTCGAAGTGCTCGCTGGTGGCGTCGGCCAGCGCGTAGACGTCGCCCACCTGGAACGAGAGGTTGGGCTCGGTGTGGTCGGCCGCGGCCTGGGCGACGATGTCCGGCGACGGGTCGATGCCGACGACGCGGCCGGGCGCGACCAGGCGGGCCAGGTCGGCGGTGATCGTGCCCGGTCCGCAGCCGACGTCGAGGATCGACAGGCCGGGGCGCAGGTGGGGGAGCAGGTAGGTGGCGGAGTTCTCGGCCGTGCGCCAGCGGTGCGAGCGAAGGACGCTCTCGTGGTGGCCGTGGGTGTACTTCGGCGGGGTGGGCGCGGTCATTGGCGCCACTCTGCCAAACCGCGGGCCGGCGTCGATGGCGGCGTCGGTGGCGGGGTCGGTGGCGGGGCGGGTGGGTACGGAACGGCCATGTCCCGACTTCGTGCAGTGCTGACCGCTTTGCTCCTGTCGCTGGCCGTGTTCACCGCGGCGTGCTCGGCCGAGGGCGATGTCGACTCCGGCGGTGACGGGGACGGCGTCAAGGTCGAAGGCGACATCGACACCAAGAAGGACTAGCGGCTCCGCACGGTCGCAGCGGCTCCTAGCGTCAGACGTCGTGGAGGAGCGCGACCTCGGTAGGGGCGAGGCGGCCGAGGTGGCCGAGGAGATCGAGCGCCGGCACGCCGCGGCCGTCGAGTCGGGCGACGCCGGTTACATCGACCCCGAGACCGGGCTGTTCGTGCTGACGGCCGCGTACTTGCTGGCGCGCGGGGACTGTTGCGGTTCCGGCTGCCGCCATTGCCCGTACTGACGCCCTGACGCTGACGCGGCTCTGGAGGACATGCCGTACCGGATTGGTACGGCATGTCCTCCAGAGGCTTGCGGGTCGTGGTTGTTCAGCGGGTGGTGCGCAGGGTGCCGTCGCTGCGGCTGCGGCCCAAGGCCAGGCCGAGGCCGATCATGGCGGCGCCGAGCACGAAGTGCAGCCAGTCGTCCTCGATGTTGACGGGCACGAAGTTGGCGCTCGACTCCTTGTCGATCACCATGCCGTACAGCCAGAGCACGAGATAGACCGCGCCGCCGCCGATGAGGTACGTGCGGGCGGCCGCGGCCGTGCGGGCCATGACGAACCCGGCCACGCCGAACAGCAGGTGCACGATGTTGTGCAGGATGCTGACCTCGAACAGGCCGAGCAGCTTCGCGTCGCCTTCGTGGCCCGCGAACTTGATCGTGTCGAGGTTCTGGGTGATGCCGGGGACGAATCCGAGGATGCCCACCAAGAGGAAGGTGGCACCCACAAGCGTCGCCGCCGTCTGGAGGGGAGTGCGAGTCATCGCACGAGTCGTGGTCGTTGCCATCGATTCCTTCCTTCTGTGTTCACGGCCCCGTAAGGCGGGGCACGTCGCCGCTGTACCCACGTGAATTCGGAGCGAACCACGGTCTGGATGGGTTGTATTGCGCGGCGCGCCGATGACGCATTTACGGCGTGGGTGAGCGAAGGGATTGACGAGTCGGCGGCTACAGGTGCTGCATCTCGCAGGCGGTGTAGCGGACTCGTCCCGGGCCGACGATGCCTTCGACGTACTGCGAGAGTTCCGCCATCGACTGGCCCCGGTCGCGGATGACGTTGTTCTCGTGGAACTCGCCCCGCACGTGCTCGACGCGGTCGAGGCAGGTCGCCTGCGACAGGACTTCGTACTCCGCGCCTTCGATGTCGATCTTCAGGAGGCGGCAGTGTTCGATGCCGTAGTCCTCGAAGATGCGGTCGAGCGTCGTCGACTCGACCTCGAAGTAGTGCTCGGCGTCCTGTTCCCGGCCGGACGAGAACTGCGACGTGCCGCCGCCGCTGTTGGACGCCAGCCAGGCCACCATGCCGAGCCGGCGTCCGTCGCCGGTGACCGCCTTGTTCACCGCGGTCACGTTACGGATGCCGTTGCGCTTGAGGTTCCACTGCAGGAGCTCGAACAGCCGGGGCACGGGCTCGAACGACACGATGCGGAGGAACGGGAACCTCTTGGCCAGGTAGGTCGACACCACGCCGACATGGGCGCCGATGTCGACCACGACGTCCCCGGGCTGGAAGTCGATGTCGGAGAAGTCGTAGGCGCCGTCGCCGACCTCGCCCGCCACCACTTGCACGGCGATCGACCCCTCGACCTCGGCCAGCCACAGGCGCACGCCGGCGACGTGGAGATGCCACAGGTGCGTGTCGCCCGGGAGTCCCCGCCGCTGCCACCGCCGAACAAGGCCGGCAGCGACTCGCCGCGGCGTACTGGTCGCCCCCACGACGACGATGGTACCGACGCCGATTGTGGGCCGGGCGGTTCATCGGTGCCTGCGGCAGGGCGATCTGATGAACTGCATGGATGGCCGGGCTTCCCCGTTTCGCCGATCTCCCGATCACCCCCGGCGCGCCGCCGCATTCGTCGTGGGGCGTGTGGGGCGAGGGGGACCGCCTTGGCTGCTGGAACCTCGTCGACGACGAGGCAGCCAGACGGGGGGCCGCCTCGGTCCGCACCGGCCGGACCTATCGGCTCGACGCGCCGCACGACCCCGCCCTCGCCAGGTTCATGGGGCGGGTGCCGTTCGAGCACCGGGTGGAGCCGATCATGGGGGTTGCGTGGGACGACGTGATCGACTCGTTCAACACGCAGGCCTCGACGCAGTGGGACGGGTTCGGGCACTTCGGCAGCCCGCACGGGCACTACAACGGCCTCGGCCGTGATGATCATGGTGTCGACCACTGGGCGGCACGAAGCTTCGCCACCCGTGGGGTGCTGGCCGATGTCGCCCGATGGCGGGAGCGGCAAGGGCGGCCTTTCGATGCAGCGGGCGGCGAGATGCTTCCGGTCGACGAGCTGTTGGCGACGCTGCAGGATCAGGGTTCGGCGGTCCTGCCCGGCGATGTTCTGCTGATCCGCTTCGGCTGGATGGACTGGTGGCGGAATCGTGGGTCGGAGTCGTCGTCGGCTGCGTCGGCTGCGTCGGCTCCGGCTGCGTCGGCTGCGTCGACGTCGGCTGGGTCGGTCCCGGCGCTGGTGCAGCCAGGCCTCGAGCCGTCGCTGCGGACCGTCGAGGTGCTCTGGGACCTGCACGTGGCGGCGGTCGCCTGCGACCCAGCCCTGGACCCGATCCCAGGAAAGTGGGGCACCCTGGCGTCGCCGCCCACCCCGGAGCAATCCGCCGACCCAGCGTTCGCCTTCGGGCTCTCCTTGCACTGGGTGCTGCCGTACCTTGGCCTGTCGATCGGGGAGTTCTTCGACCTCGACGCCCTCGCCGACGACTGCGCTGCCGCAGGCGACTGGCACTGCCTCTTCACCACCGCGCCGATGCACATCCCCAGCGGCGTCGCCACCCCCGCCAACGCGGTCGCCGTTCGCTGAAGCTGCCGGAGTCGGACGCGCCGGCCGTGTCCTCGGTAGTACTCAATTCGCGGATCGTCTCGTCGCGCCCCTGAGCCGATACTCGATCGCGACCTATGAATGTTCGCGCCGGAAAGCTTCCCCTCTAGCTGCGCAGTTGGCTTTCCGCAATGCGAACAACGACCCGCTGATCGTCGGTGCGCCGGTGCTGCTGAGCGACCGCCACGCCAAGGCCCGGCGCGAGGGGTACCGCCGATGAGGTCAGACCGTTCCCCGCGGGACCACCCATTCGTGCTTCTGCTTCGTCACCCTGGCGATCCGCTCGAAGTCGGCGTCGTAGTGCAGCACCGCAAGGCGGACGCTCTCTGCCGCCGCAGCCAGGATCAGGTCGGGGATAGGTACACGATGCTGTCCCCGCCGAGCCAGCAGGCCTTGCACTTCCAACGCCCGGCCCATGACCTGGGACGTGATCGGAACCGACTCGAAGCCCCGGCGCTCCTCGAGGATCGCTCGATAGTCGGCGGCGCTCCTCGCGCTGTAGAGGACTTCGAGGTCGACGATCGCGCACGTGGCCACCATGCCTTCCTCGATGAGGGGACGAAGCCGTTGTTCGACCGCCGGATGCGAGAACCGAGCCAGCGCGCTCTTGTCTGCGAGGTACCGGGCCGTCAGTGCCATGCCTTCGCCATGACCTCTGGATCGTGGAGATCGAGGCCCTGGCGACGGGCGAGTCGGTCGGCGTGCCGCCTGCGACGAGCGGCGTGGACGACCTCTTCGAGTGCGCGGTTCACGGTTTGCTTCATCGTCTCCGTCCCGAGGACGTCGGTGGCGTCCCGCAGGAGTTCGTCGTCGATGTCGACCAGCCGCTTGCTCACGAGGTGCAGTATATCTGCCACTGACGTGAACGGATATCCGGGTTCGGGCCGGAAAGCCATCCCTCTCGTTGCGCAGTTGGCCTCCCACGACGCGAACAATGCGCTGACCATTCAGCGGTCTTGTCGCTGGCACCGCGGCACGCCAAGGTCCGGCGTGACGGGTACCGCCGGTGAGGTTCAGCCGTTCCGATTCAGTTGGGCCACGAGCCGAGGAACCTCGACCGCTGCAATCGTCCAGACCTGGTTCGGGTCAACGCGGCGGTAGTGGTGTGCGAGCACCGTTCGCAGGCCGACGACATCGCTCCACGGCACCTCGGCGAAACGAGCGCGGCATTCATCGCTCAACGCGCGAGCGGCCTCGCCGATGATCTCCAGCAACCGCTCGACTGCGAGCCGCCTGACCCGATCGGCATCCCAGGCGTTGCGTCCTCCGGCGACCAACGCTCGATCTCCGATGCAGCCTCGCGGATGTCGGCCAGCCGCTCGTCGTCGCTTCGACTCACAGGTCGACGGCCTCAGCCTCGATCCGCGTGTCCCGTTCCTTCAGCCCCCCGGTCGAGACCACGTCAACGGGCCGTCCGAGGAGCTTCTCAAGCTCCCGCGTCAGCCGGATGAGGTCGAACAGGGAGCTCTCGCTGTCAAAGTCGACCAACAGATCCACATCGCTGTCCGGGCGATCATCTCCCCGAGCCGCTGACCCGAACAGTCGAACCCGTCGGCCGTGGTGGCGCGCGACTGCGGCGCGAATCGCCTCTCGATGTGCCTCCACCTCCGCTCGGAGCCGAGGCGCATGGTCAGGATCGGTGAGCGCCATGTATCAAGGCTACTGGCGGCTCATCGGAGGTTCGCGTTGTTCGCGACCAGAGCAGTCGGCGCAGTCGGCCTCTCACAACGCGAACAACTCGCTGACCATTCAGGGGCCGGTCTTGTCGCTGGCACCGCGGCACGCCAAGGTCCGGAGTGACGGGTACCGCCGGTGATGACTTACGGCTCGATCGGCAGTCGACGGACACGCAGGCGTCCACGAGCGAACGTGGCGGTCGCTCCAGCCTCGAGGTCGTCGGCCAGCGCTGGGAGGTTGGCGAGCAGCAAGTCGGCCTGTTGGCGCGAGGTGAGGTGGTCGGCTGAGCGCAACAGGACGAACGACGGCTTGGCGAGATGCCGAAGTGCGAGGAGTGCGCCGAAGTCGGCGTCGGACGAAACGATCACGCGGTCGTCCGTAGCGGCTGCGGCGAGGTTGCCTCGTCCGACGCCGTGAGAAGCCCGATGTCGACAACGTGCACCGCGTCGTGGCCTTCTGTGCGAAGCCCTTCGGCCATGACGGGCGACAAGTTGGCGTCGACGACGAACCTCACCCCGAGGCGGCTAGAGGGTCTCGATCCTGAGCCGCCGCCGCCCACTCCAGGGACGCAAGGACGTCATCACGTTCAAGGTACGGGTACTCCTGGAGCACCTCATCAACCGTGCGACCGGCGGCAAGCTGGCCGAGGACCGCGCTCACCGTCACCCGCGTGTCACGAATGCACGGGAGTCCCCGCATCCGATTGGGATCGACACTGATGCGCTCGAAGGCCACGACGACAAGCGTAACCATCCACCACCACAGCGACCTCGCAATGCAGGTTGGCGTTGTTCGCGACCAGAGCAGTCGGCGCAGCCGGCTTTCCGCAATGCGAACAATGACCCGCTGATCGTCGGCGCGCCGGTGCTGCTGAGCGACCGCCACGCCAAGGTCCGACGCGAGGGCTACCGCCGATGAGTTCAGTCGGTTCGAACGCGATCGCGCAGCCAAGCGGCGAACCAGGCTTCGTCCACATCGTGGGCGGCGACGGCGAGCATGGCTGTCTCGGACTCGTCCACGTCGGGAGGATCGGGCTCCCACGTGCAGCCGTTCAGGTCGAGGAACACGACGAGAGCCGCCCATGCCGCTCGCTTGTTGCCATCGGGCAAGGGGTGGTTCCAGGCCAGCCGACAGGTCAGGACGGCGGCCTTGTCGAGCAGGTCGGGGTAGAAGTCGTCGTCCGCGAAGCCCGCCGCGGGCGCATGAAGCGCCGAGTCGGCGAGATCGAGACGAGCCACCTTGGCGACCACGGCGGCCTCGATGCCGGTCACCTGTTCCGCCAGCCAGACGTATTCGGCGAGGCTGAGGTAGCGCGTCAACGAGCGAGCCGGTCGAGCAGCTCCTGGTCTCGCGTGAGGAGCTTCCGGGCTCGCTTGGTGAAGTCCTTGTCCGCTCGCACGCGCTCGATCTCGGCGGCGAGCGACTCCACGATGAGGGCGTTGACGCTCGTCCCCTGCACGCGGGCGACGGCTTCTGCCTCTTCGGCGAGTTCGTCGGGCAGTCTGACGGTCGTCTGCTTAGCCACGACACCACGATATCGCGATAGCACTGCGAACGCCGCAGGTTTGACCTGACCCCCTGAAATCGGTCCACCCGTGACGAGAGCCCGTTGCCCCACGATCTGGGGCGAAGGAGGATCATCACGAATGGCACGACGCAGGCACACGCCCGAGCAGATCGTCCGCAAG
>Ga0190267_10000053_pt1 | contig 21875 bp, 16 predicted proteins | sample Popmic239T_FD_140332 | JGI IMG/M metagenome (GOLD analysis project Ga0190267, IMG submission 140332) | Populus adjacent soil microbial communities from riparian zone of Oak Creek, Arizona, USA - 239 T | ecosystem: Environmental > Terrestrial > Soil > Riparian zone | place: USA: Arizona... | reverse complement strand
CTTGTCGAGGGCCTGCTTGGAGGCACGCGAGGGCTGGGTCAGCAGGCTCGGGTCGGGTCCGGCGACCTGGCCGTAGCTGACGACCTCGCCAAGCGGCGTCACGCCCAACTGCTCGGCCCGGGCCTTGCTCATGACGATGACCGCCGCGCCGCCGTCGCTGATCTGGCTGGCGTTGCCCGCGGTGATCGAGCCGTCGGCCTCGAAGGCGGGCTTGAGCTTGGCGAGGGTGTCGGTGGTGGTGCCGGGGCGCACGCCCTCGTCGGTGTCGACGACGATCGGGTCGCCCTTGCGCTGGGGCACCTCGACGGGGACGATCTCGTCGGCAAAGCGGCCCTCCTTGGCCGCGCTGGCCGCCCGCTCGTGGCTGTTGGCGGCGAAGGCGTCCTGCTGGTCGCGGCTGATCGTGCCCGCCGCCTTCGTGTACTTCTCGGTCCCGGCGCCCATGGCGCACATGTCGAAGGCGCAGAAGAGGCCGTCGTGCATCATGGCGTCGACGATCTTCTGGTCGCCGATGCGGAAGCCGGCCCTGGCGCCCGGCAGGACGTAGGGCGTGTTGGTCATCGACTCCATGCCGCCCGCCACCACGATCTCGGCGTCGCCGTTGGCGATCATCTGGTCGGCCAGGTAGATCGAGTTGAGGCCGGAGAGGCAGACCTTGTTGATCGTCGTGGCCGGCACCGTCATCGGGATGCCCGCCTTGACAGCGGCCTGGCGGGCCGTGATCTGGCCCTGGCCGGCTTGGAGCACCTGACCCATGAAGACGTAGTCGACGTCCTCGGGGCTCACGCCGGCCCGCTCCAACGCCGCCTTGATGGCGATGCCGCCCAGGTCCATCGCGCTGAAGCCGGCCAGCGCGCCTGCGAGCTTGCCGATGGGCGTGCGGGCGCCTGCGACGATGACGGAACCGGGCATGTGCAACCTCCTGGACGACCTGCGGACCGAGTGCGCCAAAGTCTACGGAGTCCAGCGGGATAACGGCCATCCGGTCACACTGGAGCCATGGGAGGCTTCTTCGTTCTGTTCCTGCTGCTCGCCATCCTCAGCTTCGTCGTCCCGCTCGCCGTGATGGGCAACGACCGGGCCCGACGGGCGCGGGCGGACTACGGCGGCCCGAGGCCGGCCACGCCCGCGGCCCCGTCGCCGACCTCGGCGCTGGCCAACTGGGACGCGCCGGGGGATGAAGAGGCTGCCGCCGGGCCGGCTGGACCCCGGGTGGGGGGCCGCCCGCTGACGTGCGGGCACTGCGGCAGCGTCGACTTCGAAGAGCGCGAGGCGCAGCTCAACACCGCGATGGCGACGTTTTTCAACGTCGACTGGGCCAACCGCACCGCGACCTGCTTCGTCTGCCTCCGCTGCGGCCACATCGAGTGGTTCCTCCTCTAACCCACCGACAATCCACAGCACCTGCTGCTGTGGATTGTCGGGGGTTGGCGCGGGGGTGGCGCACGGGGCGGTCAGGTGGAGCGGGGGAGTTACCCGCCGGTAGCCTCCCGGCCATGTCGATGCAGGAGATCCTCGACGCCATCCAGTCCGGTGCGTCCGGCGAGGACATTGGCGCCCTTCAAATCCCCGAGTCGTTCCGAGCCGCCCTGGTCCGCAAGGACGAGGTCGACATGTTCGAGGGCATCCCCTCGGGTGACAAGGACCCCCGCAAGTCGATCCACATCGAAGAGGTCCCGGTACCCGAGCTGGCGCCGGACGAGGCGATCGTGGCCGTCATGGCCAGCGCCATCAACTTCAACACGGTGTGGACGTCGATCTTCGAGCCGCTGCCCACCTTCAACTTCTTGACCCGCCTGGGCAAGGAGTCGGAGTGGGGCAAGCGCCACGACCTGCCGTACCACATCCTCGGCTCGGACGGCTCCGGCGTCGTGCTCAAGGTCGGCAGCGCGGTGCGCAACTGGAAGCCGGGCGACCGGGTGACGCTGCACTGCAACCACGTCGACGACCAGGACCCGACCGCCCACGACGACTCGATGCTCGCCGCCAACCAGCGCATCTGGGGCTTCGAGACCAACTTCGGCGGCCTGGCCGACCTCACCGTCGTCAAGGCCAACCAGCTCATGCCCAAGCCCGCCCACCTGACGTGGGAGGAGGCCGCCTGCAACGCGCTGTGCAACTCGACCAGCTACCGGATGCTGGTCTCGCACAACGGCGTCGGCATCAAGCAGGGCGACACCGTGCTGATCTGGGGCGCAACCGGCGGGCTGGGCGGCTACGCGGTCCAGTACGTGCTCAACGGCGGCGGCATCCCGGTGGGCGTCGTGTCGAGCGCCGACAAGGTCGACCTCCTCAAGGAGATGGGCTGCGAGGCCGTCATCGACCGCAAGGAGAAGGGCTACCGGTTCTGGAAGGACGAGCACACCCAGGACGAAAGCGAGTGGCGCCGGCTGGGCAAGGACATCCGGGGCCTGATCGGCGAGGACCCGCAGTACGTCTTCGAGCACCCGGGCCGCCAGACGATGGGCGCATCGGTGTTCGTGTGCGCCCGGGGCGGCACCGTCGTCACCTGTGCGGCCACGTCGGGCTACATGATCGAGTACGACAACCGGCACCTCTGGATGAAGCTGAAGTCGATCAAGTCGTCGCACTTCGCCAACTACCGCGAGGCCTGGGACGCCAACCGGCTCATCGCCAAGGGCATGATCCAGCCGATCCTGTCCAAGGTCTTCCCGCTGGAGGGGACCGGCGAGGCGGCGTGGAACGTCCACAAGAACCTGCACGAGGGGAAGATGGGCGTGCTCTGCCTGGCCCCCGAAGAGGGCCTCGGCATCGACGACCCCGAGTTCCGGGAGAAGGTCGGCGAGGACAAGATCACGCTGTTCCGGCGCCATGGGGCATAGCCACGAGGCCGGGTCCGGCCACCTCACCGACATCGACCACGTCGGCATCGCGGTCGCCGATCTCGACGCCGCCGTCGAGTGGTACCGCAAGATGTTCAAAGCCGAGGTCGTGCACCGCGAGCGCATCGAGTCCGACGGCGTGGACGAGGCCCTGATCAAAGTGGCCGACTCGTACATCCAGCTCTTGCACCCGTACACCGAGACGTCGCCGCTGGCCAAGTACATGGAGCGCAACGGCGAGGGCATCCACCACGTCGGCTATCGGGTGAACGACTGCGCCGAGGTGCTCGAGCACGTCAAGTCTGAAGGGGCCAGGGTTGTCGACGAGCACCCCCGCACCGGCAGCCGCGGCACGACGGTCGCCTTCTTGCACCCCAAGACGTCGTTCGGCACGCTGATCGAGCTCGTCGAGGAATAGCCCCGCCGCTCGCAGTAGAACCGTCGGCGTGACCATCCCGCCCGACACCAAGAACTGGACCTGGGTCGTCGAGCGCGCCTGCCCTGAGTGCGGGTTCGACGCCTCGACCCTCGACGCCCGCCGCGTGCCGGACCTGCTGCGCGCCGCGTCGGCAGCGTGGGCCGACGTGCTCCATCGCGCCGACGTGCGAACCCGACCCCGCCCGGATGTCTGGTCGCCGCTGGAGTACGCCTGCCACGTTCGCGACGTCTGCCGCGTCTACGACGAGCGCCTCCGCCTGATCCTCGACGAGGACGACCCGCTGTTCCTGAACTGGGACCAAGACGCCACCGCCGTCGAGGACCGCTACGCGGAACAGGACCCCGGTGCCGTCGCAGTCGAGCTGGCCGACTGGGCCGAGCGGCTGGCGGCCCGGTTCGACACGGTCGACGGCGACGCGTGGACCCGCACCGGCCGGCGCAGCGACGGCGCCGCGTTCACCGTCGACACCTTCGCGCGCTACTTCATCCACGACGTCGTCCACCACCTCTCCGACGTCGGCGCCGACCAGGCAGGAGTTCCCACTCGCTGACACGAAGATCAGCGACATGGCTCCCACCACATTGTCGGTGGGGCGCGGCCGTCGGCGGCTCGCGGTGCTCGTCGCCCTGCTGTTCACCGCGTCCCTCCTCGCGCTCGTGCGCCCTGCCGGGGTCGACGCCTCGCCCAACCAGTTCGTCACGATGCCCGACGGCATCCGCATCGCCATCAACGTGCGCCTGCCCGACAACTACGTCGAGGGCCAGACGTACCCGACGCTGTTCGAGATGTCCGGCTACGACGGCGGCGGCGCCGAGGACGGCACGATGTCCAAGGACTTCGCCCGCCAGGTCCCGGCCGAGATCGGCAGCCGCTTCCCGCTCCAAGAGGACAGCCGCCAGCTCAGCCGCCGCTTCAACGCCGACTATGTGACGATCCACGCGTCGGTCCGCGGCACCGGCTGCTCCGGCGGCGAGTTCGACCTGTTCTCGTGGGACGCCGCCCACGACGGCCGCTTCATCATCGACCACTGGATCCCGCAGCAGCCGTGGTCGAACGGCGACGTCGCCCTGATGGGCCACAGCTACGGCGGCATCACCGGCTTCATGATCGCCGAGACCCAGCCCACGCACTTGCGGGCGGCCACCCTCTCGGGCCTGATCGACGACCTCTACCGCGGCATCACCTATCCCGGCGGTGTCACGAACTACGGCTTCCCGCTGCTGTGGACCGGCGCCATCCGGCCCGCCTACGACGTGGGCGGCGGCCTGCTGCCCGGTCTGGCCCGCGACGAGCAGGCCGACGACACGCCGAACCGCAAGCAGAAGTGCGCCGAGAACGTCAGCACCAAGCGCCGCACCGTCCTCAACGACGCCATCGTGCAAGGCGTGAGCGACGTGGACAACCCGTGGTTCCAGCACCGCTCGCTGATCTACGACGTGGCCAAGGTCAACGTGCCGATCCACATCACCGGCGCCTACCAGGACGAGCAGACCGGCCCCCGCGGGCCGACGCACCTGTGGGAGCGGGTCGAGGGCGTGCCCAAGCGGCTGCTGCTCGCCAACGGCAACCACGACACGCAGAACCCGGCCTACACCGGCCCCGAGGTCTACAACGACCGCAAGGCCTGGATCGACCACTGGCTGCGGGGGATCGACGGCGGGTTCGGCACGGTCGACGCCGACCAGGCCAGCGTGCGGACGCTGCTCGAGTACCACCGCAACGCCAGCGGCACGCTGGTGTCGAACGGCGTGATCGACGCGGCCGACTTCCCGCACCCGGCCACCGACTGGACCGAGCTGTACCTCGGCGACGGCACGGTCGGCCCGGTCCCGCCGACGGCGGCCACCACCAAGACCTACGTCAGCGGCAGCCCGCGGCAGTCGTGGTCGTACCAGGCGGGCCACCGGCAGGGCTCCGAGTTCACGACGCCCGAGGGGCCGGACGAGGTCAACTACGTCTCCGCTCCGCTGTCCGAGAACACGACGATCGCAGGCCCGATCACGGCCAACCTCTTCGTCAGCAGCACGGCCCCGGACACCGAGCTGTTCGTCAGCCTCATCGACGAGGCGCCCGACGGCAGCCGCACCTATCTCCAGCGGGGGATGCTCCGGGCCAGCCACGACGCTATCGACGTGGACCGCTCGTCCAAGACGTCGGCCGGCCGCATCTACCGCCCGTGGCGCTATCACACCAACGCCTCGCTGGTCACGCCGAACACCGTGCGCGACTACCTCGTCGAGATCTTCCCGGTGGGCCACGTGTTCCGCGCCGACCACCGGATCGTCGTCAAGGTGCACACCCCGCCCGCGGTGGACAGCTATTACGCCTACGTCCCCAAGCGGGTGCCCGGCGTGAACACGATCCTGTCCGGCCCGGCCACGCCGTCGCGCATCACGCTGCCGGTCGTGCCGACGCCCGCCCTCGGCCCGGAGCTGCCGTGCGGCCGCCAGGAGCAGGTCCGTTGCATACCGTGACGGGGTGACTGAGACTTTCACCACGACCTTCACCACGACGGACGGGGTCGACCTCGGCCTCGTCCGCTGGGGGCCAGACCCGGCCGCATCGCAGGCGCCGCCGCTGCTGCTTGTGCACGGCGGCGTCACCGCGTACCAGTGCTTCGAACCGATCGTCCCGGCGCTGTCGGCCGACCGCCATGTCGTCGCCTACGACCGGCGGGGGCGCGGGATCAGCGGCGACGGAAAGGGGGCGTACACGCTGGCGCGGGAGGTCGAGGACCTGGTCGAGGTGGCGCGGCATGTCGGCGACGGCGGACCGGTCGACGTGCTGGGCTACTCCTACGGCGGGATGATCGCGTTGCACGCGCTGGAGAGCGACGCGCTGCGCAGGCTCGTCGTCTACGAACCGCCGTTCGCGGTGCGCGGTATTCCGGCCGACGGGACCGACGAGCTGCTGGCCGTGTTGGACAAGGGCGACATCGACGCCGCCTTGCGCCTGTTCATCACGCTGACGTTCCACCTGCCCGACTCGGTCGTCAACGCCATGGAGCGCCATCCCATGTGGCAGGTCTCGCGGGACACCGCGCCCACGATCGAGCGCGAGTTCGACGCACTGGAGCGGACCGTCATCCCGACCGCGGCCCGGCCTGATCTGCCGGTGCTGGTGCTCGTCGCCTCGGTTGGCGGCAACCCGGCGTTCCGCGACATCGCCGCCCGCCTCGAAGCGTCGCTGCCCGACGTCACCGTCGCCCACGTGGGCGGCATCCCGCACTTCGCCATCTCGACCGATGCCGACACCTTCGTCCGCCACGTCACCTCGTTCCTGGCCTAGCCGATGCGCGTCCACCTCATCGACGGCACCTACGAGCTGTTCCGCTACCACTTCGCGGTGCCCGGCCACGTGCGTGAGAAGGGCACGAAGGGGGCGGCGACCCGGGGCGTGCTCGGCAGCGTGCTCGGGATGTTGGAGGCGGGCGCGACCCACATCGGCGTCGCCACCGACCACGTCATCGAGTCGTTCCGCAACGACCTGTATCCCGGCTACAAGACCGGGGAGGGCATCGACCCGGACCTCAAGGAGCAGTTCCCCGTGGTAGAGGCGGCGCTGCAGGCGATGGGCGTGGTCGTGTGGCCGATGGTCGAGCTGGAGGCCGACGACGGGCTGGCGTCCGCCGCGGTGGTGGCGGCCGAGGACGAGCGGGTCGAACAGGTCGTGATCTGCACGCCGGACAAGGACTTGGGCCAGTGCGTGGTCGGCGACCGGGTCGTGCAGTTGGACCGTCGCAAGGACGTGGTGTTCGACGAGGCCGGCGTGAAGGAGAAGTTCGGCGTGCTGCCCACGTCGATCCCCGACTACCTGGCCCTCGTCGGCGACAGCGCCGACGGCTTCCCCGGGCTTCCTGGGTGGGGCGCCAAGGCGGCGTCGTGCGTGCTGCGCCGGTACCCGCACATCGAGGACATCCCCCGGCTGGCCGAGCGGTGGGACGTCGACGTGCGCGGCGCCCGCAACCTGGCCAACTGCCTGGCCGACCGGTACGACGACGCCCTGCTGTTCCGCGAGCTGGCCACGCTGCGCATCGACCGCGACCTGTTGGCCGACGTCGACGACCTGCGCTGGACCGGCCCGGCCGACCCGGCCGTCTTCGCCGAGGTCTGCGAGCACTTGGGCGCCCCCGGCCTCCCCGCCCGCGTCGCCAAACTCGCCTCCAAGCGCACCGCCCCCGCCACCCCTCCCGAACTTTGAACGCCTGCGTACCGCACCGGTACGTCAGCGTTCAAAGAACGGCCGCCCCCACCGTCCTTCCCGAACTTTGAACGCCTGGACCGCCTCTGGCGGGCTCAGCGTTCAAAGAATGGCGGGAGGGGGCGATCAAGGGCGGCGGCGAGCAGTTCGAGGTAGCGGTCGCGGCTGACCTCCACCGCGCCCAGCGAGGCCAGGTGCGGCGTCAGCCACTGCACGTCGAGCAACGACGCGCCCCCGTCGCGCAGCATCGACACCAGCGCGACCAGCGCCGCTTTCGACGCGTCCCGCTCCCGGTGGAACATCGACTCGCCTGCGAACAGCCCGCCTGTCGCGATGCCGTAGAGCCCGCCCGCCAACTCCCCCGTCTCGACCGACCAGGCCTCCACGCTGTGGGCCCAGCCCAGGTGATGCAGTCGGAGATAGGCGTGGCGGATGTCGGCCGAGATCCAGCCGTGGGGACGGGACGGATCGGCACACGCGTCGACCACCTCGGCGAAGGCGGTGTCAACCCTGATCTCGAACTGCCTCACCGACTTCCGCAATGACCGGCTGACCCGCAGCCCGTCGAGGGGCAGGATCCCGCGGGGGTCGGGCGACCACCAGACGAGCATGTTGTCGCTCGGCATCGGGAAGATGCCCGCCCGGTACGCGGCGAGCACCGTGCCCGGCTCCAGGTCGGCGCCCACCCCGACTACGTCGCCGTCGGCCTGTCGGGGGTCAGGAAAGGTCCACGGCGTGGGCGGCGGCTCGATCGGCATCCCCCGGGACCCCGCTCAGCCGAGCACGTTCTCGGCCTCGACCCCGGCCTCCCACCGCTGGTGCAGTCCGGCGTACACGCCGCCCGCTGCAACCAACTCGGCATGGGTGCCCTTCTCGACCAGCCGCCCGTCGGCCATGACGAACACGAGGTCGGCCCGCTCGGCCGTCGACAGCCGGTGGGCGATGGTGACCGTGGTGCGGCCTCGGCTGAGGCTCTCGACGGCGCGGGTGATGGCGACCTCGGTGGCCGGGTCGACAGCGGACGTGGCCTCGTCGAGAATCAGGCACAACGGGTCGGCGACGTAGGCCCGGGCCAACGACACCAGTTGCCGCTCGCCGACCGACAGGTACTCGCCGCGCTGGCCCACGTTGGTGTCGAGGCCGCGAGGCAGCGAGTCGACCCACGAGGCCAGGCCGAGCTCGACGAAGGCGCGGCGAACGTCGTCGTCGGTGGCGTCGGGGCGGCCGAGGCGGACGTTCTCGCGGATCGTGGTGTCGAAGAGGAAGCCCTCTTGCGGCACCATCACCATCGACCGGCGCAGGGACGACGGCGCCACGTCGCGCAAGTCCAGTCCCGCGATCACGATGCGGCCCTCGTCGGGGTCGGCCAGGCGGGCGAGCAGCTTGGCCAGCGTGGTCTTGCCCGAGCCGGTAGCGCCGACGATGGCGACCCGCGCGCCGGCCGGCACCGTCGCCCACACGTCGTGCAGCACGGGCGCGTCGCGGTAGCCGAACGAGACGCCGGCGATGTCGATGCGGGGCGGGCCGGGCGGCAGGGGCACGCCGGGGTCCGGGTCTGGGACCTCGATCGGCGTCTCGAGCACGTCGAGCACCTTGCGCCAGCCCGCCACCGCGGTCTGCGTGTTGTCGACGATCTCGGTGAACTCGGCGACCGGCTCGAGGAACAGGCTCGTGAGGAAGAGGAAGGCCACGAGCTTGCCGACGCTGAGCCCGCCCGCGGGCCCGAGCACGACGCCGAGCACCATCACCGCGGCCACCGTGAGCACGGCGAAGACGTCGCCGGAAGGGAACAGGAACGCCGAGATCACGCCCGCCTTGGTCTCGGCCTTGCGGCTCTCGTCGATGGCGTGGTCGAGCCGCTCCATGGACTGGCGCTGGGTCCCGTAGGCGCGCACGACGTGCTGGCCGAGCACCGCCTCGGACACCGCCGAGAACAGGTCGCCCACCTTGGTGCGCACGGCGTCGTACGCGATCGACAGGCGCTTTTGGACCTGGGCCAACACGAACGCCATCGGCACGACGACGACGAGGGCGATGAGGGTGAGCCGCCAGTCGTAGACCGCCATGACCGCGAGCACGACCGCCATGACGGCGACGTTCACCAGCCAGGCCACGCCCGCCCACGAGAGGAACTGGCTCATCGTCTCGATGTCGTTGGTGACCCGGCTGACGAGCGCGCCGCGGCGCTCCTCGGTCTGGGTGGCCAGGCTCAGCCGGTGGATGTGGCGGAAGGCGCGGGTGCGCAAGCCGCACAGCGCGGCCTCGCCCGCCCTGGCCAGCCGCTTGCGGGTGAGCGCGGCGGCGACCGCGGTGACCGCCACGGCGAAGACGCCGAAGGCCGCGATGCCCCAGAATGACGCGGTACCGGTGCCGTTCTTCAGCCCCCGGTCGAGCATCTGCTGCACGAGGATCGGCACGACGACGCGGCCGCCCGCCGCGACCAGGGCGAGGGCGATGGTCCCGGCCGCGCCGGCGCGCAGCTCCGGGCTGGCATGCCAGCCGCGGCGCAGGACGTCGACGGTCGAGAGGCGGGCGCGCTCGGACACGGGCTACGCCGCCTTGCCCTTCTCGTAGGCGCGCACGAGGCGGGCGTAGCCGGGGACGCGGGCGAGCAGGTCGGTGTGGGCACCACGCGCGACGACGCGGCCGGCCTCGATGTAGAGCACCTCGTCGGCCAGGGCGATGGTGGCCGGGCGAGTCGCGACCATGAGGGTGGTGGTCGTCTTCAGCCCGGTCGAGAGCTGGTGGAGGATGGCGGCCTCGGTGGTGGGGTCGACGGCGGAGGTGGCGTCGTCGAGCAGCAGCAGGCGGGGGTGGGCGACCAGGGCCCGGGCCAAGGCGAGGCGCTGGCGCTGGCCGCCCGACATGGTGGCGCCGCGCTCGCCGACGATCGTGTCGAGCGGATAGTGGTCGAGGCGGGCCAGGTCGAGGGCGGCCAGCACCTCGTCGTCGGAGACGTCGCGGCCCATGGCGACGTTGTCGCGGACCGTCGTGCCGAAGAGGAACGGCTCTTGGAAGGCCAGCGCGATGGTCTGGCGCAGATCGGCGTCGTCGACGGCGGCCAGGTCGGTGCCGCCCAACGTGATAGTCCCGGCGGTGGGGTCGAGCAGGCGGGCGAGCAGGAGCAGCAGGGTGGTCTTGCCCGCGCCGGTGGGTCCGACCAGGGCGACCGTCGACCCTGGCCGCAGGTCGAAGTCGACGTCGGCGAGGACCGGCGCATCGGCGTCGTAGGCGAAGCCGACGTCGCGGACATCGACGGTGAGCGGGCCGTCGGGCAGATGGGCGGGCGTCGGATGCGGGGGCGGGACCGGCTCGTCGAGGACGGCGTCGATGCGGTCGAGGCCGGCCACGGTGCGGGACATGTCGCCCAGCACGTAGCCGATCAGCCGGAGCGGCCAGACGAGCAGGGTGAGCAGGTTGACGAAGGCCACGAGGGTGCCCGGCGTGATGGCGCCCGCGTCGACCCGCCAGGCGCCGATGGCGAGGATGGCGATGGTGGCCACGCTGGGGACGGCGTCGAGCAGCGCGTTGAAGCCGGCTTGGAGGGTGGCGACGCGGACCTTGGCGTCGCGGAGGCGAACGGCTGCTTCCTCGAAGGCGGTGGCCTGCATGTCCTCGGCGCCGATGGCCTTGACGACGAGGGCGCCGTCGAAGCTCTCGTGGGCGACCGAGGAGACCTTGCCGGTGAGGTCCTGCGCGTAGCGGGCGGGCAGCTCGACCCGGCGTTGGTAGAGGAGGTTCAGCAGGAGCACGGCGGGGATCAGCAGGAGTCCGACCAGGGCGAGGAAGACGTCGGTGACGAGCAGCCAGACGGCGGTGATGAGGAGGAGGGCGAGGACGCCGGTCGTGTAGGGGAGGGGGGCCAGGACCTCGGTGGCGGCCTGGGCGTCGCTGCCCGCATGGGCGAGCAGTTCGCCGGTGGGCTGGGTCTGGTGCCAGGCGGTGGGGAGGAGCTGGTACTGGCGGACGACCTGGCGGCGCAGGGTCGCCTCGGAGCGGAACTTGGCGATGGTGGCGCCGACCCGACGGCAGACGATGCCGGCGGCCTTGGCGATGCCGACCGCGAAGATCGCCGCCGCCCCCGCCGCGATGGTGGTGGCGGGGACGTCGCCCTGCTCGAAGCGGGGGGTGATGACCTTGTCCACCACCCGGCCGAGCACCCACGAGCTGCCGACGGTCGCCGACGCGTAGACCATGGCCCCGGCCACGCCCGCGAAGAAGGGCTTGGGGTGCATGGCGATCAGCCGGCGGCACACCCGCAGGCCGCGTCGAATGAGTCGCCCGGTCGGACGTTCGGGAGTCATGGGCGTTCCAGCTTGGCGCATCCGGGCGGCGTGCGCGGACGGATTCCCGTCGTCGGGGCCGTGCGCCGTAGCCTCACGGGCCATGTCGGAGCATCCGTTGAAGGAGCGTCTGGAGGATCTCCAGCGGCGCAAGGCGGAGGCGGTCAACGCGGGGTCGCCGCGGGCCGTCGAGCGGCACCATGCCAAGGGCAAGATGACGGCGCGGGAGCGCATCGAGTACCTGTTGGACGAGGGGTCGTTCCAGGAGCTCGACATGCTGGCCCGGCACCGGGCCTTCGACTCGGAGCTGAAGGACAACCGGCCGTACACCGACGGCGTGATCACCGGGTTCGGCACCATCGACGGGCGCCGGGTCTGTGTGTTCTCGCAGGACTTCACCGTGTTCGGCGGCGCATTGGGCGAGGTGTTCGCCGAGAAGATCCACAAGATCATGGACCTGGCCGCCTCGCTGGGCGTGCCGATGATCGGCCTCAACGACGGCGCGGGCGCCCGCATCCAGGAGGGCGTGGTCTCGCTCGACTCGTACGGGCAGATCTTCCTGCGCAACGTGCAGTCGTCCGGCGTGATCCCCCAGATCAGCGTGATCATGGGGCCGTGCGCGGGCGGTGCCGTCTACTCGCCCGCCATGACCGACTTCATCTTCATGGTGCGCGAGACGTCGCACATGTTCATCACCGGGCCGGACGTGGTGAAAACGGTGACCGGCGAGTCGGTGACGCTGGAGGAGCTGGGCGGGGCCATGTCGCATGCCACCAAGTCCGGCGTGTGCACGTTCGTCTCGGCCGACGAGAAGGCGTGTCTGGACGACGTGCGCTACCTGCTGTCGTTCCTGCCCGCCAACAACCTCGACGAGCCGCCGTACGTCGAGCCGTCTGACGATCCTGGGCGGCGGGCGCCGGAGCTGATCGACCTCATGCCGGCGTCGCCCAACCAGCCTTACGACATGCGCAAGGTCATCACCGCGGTCTTCGATGACGGCGAGTTCTTCGAGTACTTCCCGCACTGGGCGCTGAACCTGGTGTGCGGGTTCTCGCGCCTCAATGGCCATGTCGTCGGCGTGATGGGCAACCAGCCGCAGGTCTTGGCCGGCGTGCTCGACATCGACTCTTCTGAGAAGGGTGCCCGCTTCGTGCGCACCTGCGACGCCTTCAACATCCCGCTGATCACGTTCGTCGACGTGCCAGGGTTTTTGCCGGGGACCGACCAGGAGTACGGCGGCATCATCCGCCACGGGGCCAAGCTGCTCTACGCCTACTGCGAGGCCACTGTCCCGCGCATCCAGGTCATCACCCGCAAGGCCTACGGCGGGGCCTATGTGGTCATGAACGCCAAGTCGATCGGCTGTGACCTGGCCTACGCCTGGCCGTCTGCGGAACTGGCCGTCATGGGCCCCCAGGGCGCGGTCGAGATCGTGTACCGGCGTGAACTGGCCGAAGCCGCCGATCCGGTTGCGCGGCGGGCGGAGCTGGTCGAGGAGTACACCGAGCGGTATGCCAACCCCTACCAGGCCGCCGAGCGTGGTTATGTCGATGACGTCATCGACCCTGCGGAGACTCGGCCGGTGCTGATCCGCAGCCTGGAGATGCTCCGCAGCAAGAGGGAAGAACTGCCAAAGCGCAAGCACGGCAACGTGCCCCTGTAGTCGCCTTCGCCGCGGCGACCTCGCGAATCCTCGCGACGTTTTGTAGCTGACGGCCGTACTCCTGACGTGAGGGCAAAGTGCCCCGGGTCGAGGAGGACGCCAATGCGGTTGGCATTTCGTGCGACAGCACTCATGGCGCTCATGGGTGCTTTTTTCATCCCGATGCCCGCGCAGGCTTCCCAGACTGCAGGTTTCGCCTTCAGCGCATTCTCTGGCACGGGAGTGACTCGCTCCCATTTCACGGAGGTCGCAAAGTGCACTGGCAATCCGTCCACCAGCCCGGTCAAGGGTGTTGACGCAGCCATCTTGAGCACCGCAGCGTTCCCAGCCGGATACACGCTGACGATCCGCTGGACCGGACAGGTCGCGCCCACCGGAACCCTCTCGGCGTCGCTGTACAAGGCGGACTGCAGCCGAGTTCTCCCGCTGTCCACCTCGGGCGGCGTCAGTCCGACCCAGCCCTATCGGGTGCAGATTCCGGCAGGGACGAAGTGGATCGTCATTGACGGAACCCTGGTGGCCAATGTCTCGATCACGATGACCTAACTGCCCAGTTCCTCAGTGCCCGTCGTTCGGGCACGCGGTCCTGCAGTTTCGAGTCTGTCTCACACCACGCGTAGCAGCCCATACGACTCACAGATCTGGCAGGCAGTTCCTGCCAGAAGGCGGGTGCGGTCGAGCAACTGCACCTGTGTGAGCCCGGGGAGGTTCCTTGGACTCAAAGGCGGAGAGCTCGGCTCTCCGAGAGGAGGAATACGTGACACGAAAATGGCTAAGGAAGGTGATCATCGTGCTGGGGCTCACGACCAGCGTGATGGGCGCCCATACGCAACCGGCGGGCGCGCAGTCTGCAGGTGGGGGGCTGTGAGCGGCACCGTGACCGTTTCCCCCGGTGTTGATCTGTCGCCGAACAACAACTCCTTCACCTTCAACGACACCATCATCACCGGCGGCATCGTGGTCGACGGCGCCCCGTTCGCGGGCACGATCAATGTGCCGGCGATTACGGGTGGATCCGTGAACGAGACGACGATTGCCGGCAGTGGCACGGTGAACAGCTTCACCGCGACCGGTGAAACCAACGTGCCCGGCGTTCTGCATAAGACGTTCTCGGCCACGCTGTCCGGTTCGTTTCAGCGAGTCGGCGGCACAGTGATCGTCACCCTGACGGGGTCCGCCACCATCACCTGCATCGTGCCGCCAGCGGGCACGTTCTCAGGCAACGTCACGGTCGTTGTGCATGCCCTCTTTGTCCCGACCGCAGGGAACGGCCTTTCGGGGACCGACCCCGCCGTCCCTGAGGGTTCGCCGGTGACGGCGGCGACGTTCGCAGGGACATTCGTCGCAGCAGGCACCTAGAGCCAACTGGAGTCGGCAGGGTCGCGCGGTAGGCCCTGCCGATGCCACTTTCGAAGCACACGAACGGATGAACACGTTGCAGCAGAACACCGGATCAAGGCGGGATGACTGGACGGCGGGCCGGATCAGGACATGGCTCCTGATCTGTGTGATGGCCGCAGGCCTCTTCGGTCTCGCGAGCCCTCCAAAAGCACGCGGTGCCGATGGGCTGACCTTGGCCGGTTTCATGCCCTTCGGCGAGACGGTGGGCGGTGAAGAGCCGCATTCGCCCGGTCTTGTCGTGGACGACCGGCTGCATCGAGGCTTCATGTTCACGACCGGGCAGTTCCTCGTCTACGACCTCCAGCGCATGGAACTCGCTGCCCGCGTGCCGGTTCCAGGCGTCAACGAGGTGAAGATCGCCGCCGCCGACCCCGAACACCATCGGATCTTCTGGGCGCTCGAGCCCCAAGTCTTCACGACCGGGTGCGAAGTCTCGAAGATCGGGATTCTGGACACCGAGGCTCTCACGTGGGAGCTCCTCAGCGTGCCGTGCCTGAGTCAGGCTGGGTCGACTGGCGAGAGCGTCGTCGTCACGGGCATGAGCTACGACAGTGCCTCGAACAAGCTGTACCTCGTCGCTATGCCCACGTCGGCATACTTGGTGTACCAGTTCTCCCAGCCACTCCCCTGGCAGCCGACGCTCTTCCTCGAAGTCGATCCAACGACGTTGGCCATCTCGTGGTCCGCCGATGTCAGCCACCTGTGCAACTGGCATCAGAGCATCACCGTCGCCGGCAACACGGCAGGGACGGTTTCCCGGGCGGGCGATCGGCTCGTCGGCTACTGCTTCCAAGGCGGCAACAGTCAGAACGCGCGAGGTGGACGAGGTGCTGTCATCACCGTCCCCCTCCACGACGGACGGCCCAGGGTCGACCGCTTCGGGCGAGTAGAAGCCAAGGTCTCGACGACCTACACCGACGGTGAGGTGCTCCGGGTGGTGGACCCGGTCACCGGCCGGATCTTGCTGATCTCGAGAAATCTCCCGTTCGGCCCGGCCGTGTGGGTCTACGACTCCGAACACCACTGGTTCAACGGAACCGTCCCAACTGGCGTCGACCCCAACAGCAATGAGGGCTTCGACTACGTGCTCGACCGGTCCACCGGTCGCCTCTACCTCCACAGCACCCGTGGCGTCACGTTGGTCGACGCCCGAAATACGCCCCTGCCCGGTGGTGTCTCGTACAAGGTCGATACCGATCCGACGGCCGTCCCGGGACGTGCGCTGCCCATGGCTGTCGATGGCGGGTTGCGTCGAATCTTCCGCCCGGACATCGAGCGCAAGGGTTGGATTGTGGTGGACGACAGGGTCCCGCTTCTGCCGGATCCGCCAACCCCAGACCCAGATCGAGGCACGGCTGACATTCCTGAAGAGGAAGGGAAGACCGAGCGCACTTTCGCAGGCGGTGGGACCGCGTTCGGCATGCACATCCTGAACGTGGGGGGCCTACCGGCGATGGTGCACGGCTACAACTCGCGAACGGACTGCGCAGGTCGGTCGCTGAACCGAGGTTCCCCTTGTGCGCTCGACGCCGCGATCAGCCCCGGGAATCGGCAGTTCTTCCTCGGTGAAAGTGCTGCCGCCGTAGGGGAGAACTCAGGTGCTGCTGCGTTCGCGACCCCGGGGCGGTCGGCGCCGAGCGACTACGCCACCGACGCGGATGTGCGTTCACTCGGCCGATGCTTTGCAGATCGCGCTGAGAAGTTCCATGCCTCGGCCCGCGAGGCTTTCGAAGATGCCTGTCCGGCGGTCGAAGCGGTGGTTGACAGCGCTGCGACCGGGCCATTGGACGGTTTCACTTTCGAGCGAATGCGAGGCGGTACCGCACCAAGAGCATCGGCTGAAGAGAACTTCCCGCTGCCTGGGTCAGGATGCACCGACTTTGGCGACAGCGCCGCCGACCCCCCACGCCGACATTCGCCTGCCCCATTCGATGGGCTGTGGTCCGACGTTCGCTGCGATGCCGACGAAATCGTGGCCCTCAGTTCCGGTCATGCCGCGGCCTTCTCGGCACCGGCGGTGTCCGGAACCCCTTCGGTGACGGTTGCACGGGCCAGCAGCTCTGTGGCGACCCGGCTCGATCCCGAAAAGGGCGTCGTCACCACGACCGAGGCCGTTGCTGAGGGCATCAGCATCGGGGAGGTGGTCTGGATCGGCCGCGCCCAGACCGTGGCCACCACCGCAGCGTTCGGCCGATCCGGGACGACGCAGGCCGCACTCGTCCGGACGCTTTCGGATGTGCGCGCTGGAGACTTTCGGTGTGCCGCCAGTTGTGATCCGGCCGCCGTCGCTGATGCGATCACGACCGCGTTCAGCGGACTCGTCCAAGCGCGCGTCCCCGAAGCTGAGGTGCTCCGGTCCCCACGCGGGTACACCGGCCTGGTCGGCAAAGACCCGCGTCGCGCCGCATCGGACGCCGCGATCAACGAAGACGACACCTTCACCGCAAACGCTCTCGATCTCATCTTCATTCAGGACTACTCGAGGGGCGCGGGGTCGGACGGCCAACTCAATGCGGGCCGGAGCCGTCTCGTAGTCAGTCTCGCCGGCGTACAGGCCGAGTCGCACTACGGGATCTTCCCGCGACCGCAAGCGGGTGATGGTTCCATTTCTTTCGAACCTGTTGGCGAGGAGGTGGGCACCGGTGGCATGCCGTCGGATCCGGGGCCGTACTCCGTTGCGCCAGGGCCTGCCCCATTGACCCCTCCCGCAAGGATTGAGGTTCCACCCGCAGGCGCGACTCGATTCCCGAAGAGCGTCTCCGAGGCAGTCCGCCTCATCGTGAACAACCCCGCGCAGGCGGCGCTGCTCGCCTTCTTCCTGGCCATCCTCGCCGCACCCGTCTACTTCGCAGTGCGCCGTCGCGCCGTCGCGTCTGTGTGGCAGCAGGTGTGAGCGATCAAGACGAAGCGAAACGGAGCACAGCAGTGACGACGGCAACACCGACGAGTCGGGCGAGTACGCGATCGGCATGGACGGCAGCTGCGCTGGTCGCGGCCGTCTGCATCTTGGCCACGTTCACGCTGAGCGCACCCAATCGAGCAGACGAACTCGGGCTCAACACGAGCAACAATCCATCAGACAACGGCGGCCTCGATCCGACGACCGTCACGACGCTTGCCTCGGGTACGCCGGGCATGCCTGGACCCGAAACCGGACCAGGAGGTCCGCAGCCGGGCACCGACCCGAAGGATCCGATCCGCAGGGTCGGCGACAAGGTCTACGACTGTTCGAAGGGCCAGAACGCCGGCGCGACCGAGGTCGGCGTCTCCGCCACTGAGATCCGCTTCGCCGCCACGGTGGTGACCTCCGGTCCGGCAAAGGGGTTCCTCGCCGAGGCCCAGGTCGCGATGGAGGCAGTGCGCAACAAGGTCAACCGGGCGGGCGGCATCTGCGGCCGGCAGTTGAAGATCGACTACAAGGACGACGGCTGGGACACCTCGACCGGCCAGCGGTACATCGAGAGCTTCATCGGAGACAACAAGTACTTCGGCCTCGCCGTCAACCCGTCGTCGGAAGGCCTGCGCGGCGCCATCGACAGCGGCCTCATCAAGAACAACAAGTTCCCCGTCATCGGGTCCGACGGCATGCTGATCGACCAGTACACCGATCCCTGGGTGTGGCCGATTGCGACCTCAACGGCGAGCGTCATGCACGTCATGGCGGCCAACGCCGCGCAGCGAGGCGCCAAGACCGTCGGCATCGTCTGGGACAAGAAGTACCGGTTCGGCGTCGAGGGTCACGCCGCTTTCGTGGGAGCGGCGAAGCGGCTCGGCCTCACCGTGAGCGCCGATGTCGGTATAGATGGCGGCCAAGGAGACTTTGGCAACGACGCCGAGCGGTTCATGAGCGACTGCGGAGGCACGTCGTTCTCCAAGTGCGACTTTGTGGCCATGCTGCTCGAACCGGCGGCGGCGTCGTCATGGGTGTTGCGCAACGGTGGGCTCGGTGACGGCAAGACGCATCCCCGGGTCGGCGTCGGGGTGCCCCAGCCCCTCTTCGTGAACTCCTTCGCCAGGGACTGCAAGGGCTACTGCGCCAACATGTGGGCATGGACCAGCTTCAACCCGCCGATCCCGCCGTTTGACGACCTGCCCGCGGTGGCGACCTACCGCAGTGACCTGGCCAACCAGAGCTCGACGGCGGACGCCAGCAACCCGCACGTGCAGGGCGCGTACGTCGGCATGCAACTGCTGGTCAAGGCGCTCGAGATCCTCGGTCCCAACCCGACCCGCGAGGGCATGAAGAAGGTGCTCGACAGCATGAACGGGCCCAATGCGTTCCAGTCCGGAATGGCCCCGCCGATCTCGTTCGCACCCGGCAACCACTACGGCAACATCGGCGCCCAGGCCTTCGAGGACATCGTCTCGGGCAGCGATGCCAATGCCACTTTCGCCAACTGGCGCTACACGAACTCCGGCTTCCTGCTCGACAAGGAAGTCGGCAAGGACGTCGTCGGATGACGGACTTTCTCGGCGACCTGGCCGTCAACGTCATCATCACGACGCCGTTGGTGGGGGCGTACATCATGTTCGCCCTCGGCATCGTGTTCATCTACCGGTCTTCGCGGGTGCTGAACCTGTCGCATGGGGCGATGGCGATGTTTCCGGCGTTCGTCTGTTACAGCCTGGCCAAGCAGGTCCCGATGCTGCTTGCCCTGCTCATCTCCGTCGCCTTCGGCGCCGTGCTCGGCCTCGTCGTCGAGCGCGCCGTCGTGCGACGGCTCCGAGACGTGTCGCCCACCGCGCAGACGGTCGGCACGGTGGCGGTGTTCGGCTTGCTGATCGCGATCGCCGCTCGCATCTGGGGCACGACCCCGCTGACCGCGCCGACCCCGTTCCCCAAAGACGTCTACCGGCTCGGCAACGGCGTGGTCTCGGCGGCCAGTATCGGGCTTTTCGTGGTTTCGCTTGCCTTGGCCGGCGGGTTCATTGCCCTGTTCCGCTATACCGACCTCGGTCTGGCCATGCGGGCCGCGGCCGACAACCGAAGGGCCGCGGCGCTGATGGGCATCGACCCGGAGCGCACCACCGCCCTGGCGTGGCTCTTCGCGGGCGCCTTAGCTGGCCTGGGCGGGACGCTGCTCGCCGGCGCGCTCATTCTGCACCCCTACATCCTCGCCCTCCAGGTCCTTCCCGCCTTCGTGGCCGCCCTGATCGGCGGGCTGGAAAACATCAAGGGGGCCATCTACGGCTCCGCCGTCGTCGGGCTGGCGGTCGGCATTGTGCCGAGCCTGGGCGGCGCCTTCGAGCGACAGGGCACCGCGCAACTGGCCCTGGCTCTGCTCGCCTTCGTCGTCATGAGCCTGCGCGGCCAACGCTTCGCGGTCAGCGACGTCAGGAGCGGCCTGTGACCGCCCGCCGCATCAGCCTGGCCGCGCTGCTCGCCGCCATCGTCTTCTTCCCGTGGCTGCCCGGCGTGAAGTACTCGCTCGTCGTCAACGCCAACCAGGCCGCCGAATACGCCCTGATCGCCTTCAGCCTCGTCATCCTCACCGGCTGGGTCGGTCAGATCAGCCTCGGCCAAGGCAGCTTCGTCGGCATCGGCGCGTTCGTGACCGGCCTGCTGATCCGCCGCTACGGCATCCCGTTCCCGCTCAACCTGCCGATCGTCGCCGTCCTCAGCGCGGGCGTCGCGACCCTGCTCGGCCTCGTCGCCCTCCGAGTAAGAGGCCTCTACCTCGCCGTCGCCACGCTGATCTTCGCTTGGATGGCCGACGCCTACCTCTTCACCTCGAGCTGGCTCGTCGGCGCGGGCGGCGCCAGCTCCATCGAGCCGCAACGAGTCGGCCAGGACGGCACGGTCACCTTCTTCGACCTCTCCAACAAGCGGGTGCTCTACCTCGTCATGGTCGCCGCCGTGGCCCTGGCCTGGTTCGCAGCGGTCAACCTCCGCGACTCCAAGACCGGGCGGGCCTTCTTCGCGGTGCGGGGCAGCGAGACGGCCGCGGTCTCACTCGGCATCGACATCACCCGCTACAAGCTGCTCGCCTTCGCCATCTCCGGCGGCCTGGCGGGCGTCGCCGGGAACCTGATGATGATCGACCTCCGAGCGGCCACGCCGTTCGGCTTCCAGTTCACGACCTCGCTGTTCTTCCTCTCGATCGCGGTCGTCGGCGGCGTGGCCAGCCTGGGCGGGGCGGTCGCCGCCAGCGTCCTGTTCGCCGGCCTCAACGAGGCGTTCTTCCGCCTGAAGTTCCTCAACGGCCTGCTCGACATCGTCACCGTCGGCCTGCTCCTGTTCGTGCTGCTCGTCTACCCCGGGGGGCTTGGGGCGTTGGGCGAGGCGATCGTGCGACGGGGCCGACCAGTCGTCCAGCGGTTCCGCGCCTGGGTCGAGGACCGCTACCCGATCCTCGGCCCCGCCCCCGAGCCCGCCTTCGCCATGGCGGGCGGCGCCGACCCGAAGCCGAGGCGCCGCCCACGGCCCGACGACGCCGACCTCGCCGCCCGCGCCGACATGGCCGACGCAGCCCCCAAGCTCCGCCAACGGCTGCCGAACCTCCCGAGCCTGCCCATGCCCCTCCGCCGACGCCCGCCGGTCGTCCGCCGCACCGCCGACCACTCCCGCCTGCGCGCCCGCCTCGATCCCCCGAAGCCGGAGCCCGCCGCGCCAAGCCCTACCCCCACGCCAAACCCCGCCCCCGAGCCGTTCGACTGGCGCACCGCCGAGCCCGCCGACTTCACCCTGCCGCCCCGGCGCGAGGACCGCGCCCCGATCCTCCAGGTCGAGCACGTCACCGTTCGCTTCGGCGGCCTGGTTGCGGCCAACGACGTCTCGCTCGAAGTCCGAGAGCACGAGATCGTCGGGCTGATCGGCCCGAACGGCGCGGGCAAGACCACCACCTTTAACGCCATCTCCGGCCTCAACGAGCCGGCCGAAGGCACCGTCAAGCTCTTCGGCGAGGACGCGACCAAGTACCCCGTCCACCTGCGGGCCCAGATGGGCGTCGGGCGGACCTTCCAGCTCATCCAGCTCTTCCCGCAGCTCACCGTCTTCGAGAACCTGCTCGTCGCCACCCACGTCCACAACGAGACCGGCGTGTTCT
>Ga0190267_10000052_pt1 | contig 22007 bp, 25 predicted proteins | sample Popmic239T_FD_140332 | JGI IMG/M metagenome (GOLD analysis project Ga0190267, IMG submission 140332) | Populus adjacent soil microbial communities from riparian zone of Oak Creek, Arizona, USA - 239 T | ecosystem: Environmental > Terrestrial > Soil > Riparian zone | place: USA: Arizona... | reverse complement strand
GCCCGCGCCGACCCCGCCGCCCCCGCCCCCGGGGCCGACGTGGCCCTCACCGTCGAGCGGCAGCGTGTTCGGCCGGTCGGCGTAGAACGTCACCAGCGCCTGCAGCACCCGCACGACCGCGGCGCCTTGGGTCAGCGACGCAGGCCGCATGTAGATGCGCTCGTAGTTGAACCGCCGGAACTCGGCCAGCGCGTCGGCCAACGGCGCCGACATCCCGACCCGCCCCGTGGCCGCAACCGTCGCCACCACGTCCGAGATGAACGCCCCCAACTGCCGCGCCCGCACGTCGCCGCACAACGACCGCACCGAGGCGGGCAGCATGGCCGGCGTCACGATCCCGGCCCGCACCGCGTCCTCGAAGTCGTGGCACACGTACGCGATCCGGTCCGCCCACGAAACGACCTCGCCCTCGGGCGTCGCCGGCGCGGGCCGGGACCACGAGTGGTTCCGGATCCCGTCCAAGGTCTCCAAGCACAGGTTCAACGGCGCCAGCACGACGTCGGCCCCCCAGACGGCATGGTCGTACCCGCCGTCCACGAACGGCGCGAACGCGTCCTCCGACGCATGCCCCCCAGGCCCGTGTCCGCAGTCGTGCCCCAACGCGATCGCCTCAGTCAGCGCCACGTTCAACCGGCACGCCCGGGCGATCGACCCCGCCACCTGCGCCACCTCCAGCGCGTGCGTCAGCCGGGTCCGCTGGTGGTCCTCAGGGAAGATGAACACCTGCGTTTTGCCCGCCAGCCGGCGAAAGGCGGTGGAGTGCAGGATCCGGTCCCGGTCCCGCTCGAAGCACGTCCGCAAAGGATCAGCAGACTCCGGCACCGCCCGCACCCCGGCCCCCGCCGACCGGGTGGCGCCCGCCGCCAGCAGCCCCGCCTCCAACTCCTCCCGTGCGGCCCGGTCGAGCACCGCCGAAGGCCCGACGACAGCGGCCGAATCGGCGTGCGCGAACCGCACCGCGCCGCCGTCGTGGCCCTCCATCGTCTCGGCCCATGCGGCCGCCCGCTCGCTCACCTGCATGCCCCCACGGTACCGAGGGGGTGTCACACGTAAGAATGACCCCCGTGCTCGGAGCCATTTCCTACGACCCCCTCGTCCACATCGAGGTGGGGCCGCTCGACATATCGCCGCACGGGGTCGGCATCGCCGTCGGGTTCCTCCTCGGCGCCCGCCTCATGCTGCCTGCGGCCCGGCGCAAGGGAGTGACCGACGACGACGTCTATGCGCTGCTCACCCGAGCCGCCATCGGCGCCATCGTCGGCGCCCGCCTCGCCTACGTCCTCAACCACTTCAGCGACTACGAGAGCCCGCTCGACGCGCTGCGGGTCTGGGAGGGCGGCATCTCGCTGCTCGGCGGCTTCTTCGGCGCCATCCTCCTTGCCCTCCCGGAGATGAAGAAGCGCAAGCTCAGCTTCTGGAAGGTGATGGACGCCGCCGCGCCAGGCATGGCCCTCGGCGTGCTGATCGGCCGCATCGGCGACCTGATCGTGGCCGACCACCTGGGCAAGCCGACCGACTTCTTCCTCGGCTACAAGTGCCCGCCGCCCGACGTCGAGACCGCCCAGAGCTGCGTGCCAGGCACCATCGTCCACCAGACCGCGCTCTACGACCTGATCCTCGTCACCATCCTCCTCGGCGTCCTGTTGCTGCTCCGCAAACGCAACCCCGACCACTACGACGGCTTCCTCATCACCGTGTTCGGCATGTCGTACGGGGCCATGCGGATCTTCGAGGACTTCCTCCGCGAGGACACCCGCCGCTTCGGCCTGACCGGCAGCCAGATCACCGCCCTCATCACCCTGCTCATCGCCGGCTGGCACCTCTTCCTTGTGCGCCGCACGCCCAAATGGGGAAGGTGGGACGAGGGGCATACGATGGCCGAGCCCCCCGCCATCGAGGAGGTCGAGGCCGACCCGGCCGAGTCGACCCCCCCGGTGGAGCACGCTGATCGAGAGGAGTAGCGAGTGGACGTCCGCATCGGTGTCACCTACACGCCGAAGGAGATCGAGCTCGAGCTCGGAGACGACGTCGACCGCGACCAGATCGTGAAGCAGGTCGAGCAGGCCCTGTCCGGCGACGGCGGCGTGCTGTGGCTGACCGACCGACGGGGCCGGCAGGTCGGCGTGCCCGCCGACAAGGTCGCCTGGGTCGAGATCGGCAGCGCCCACGAGGAGCGGCGGGTCGGCTTCGGCACCGTCTAAGTGACCGACCTCCTCGACCGCAGGCTTGTCTTCGTCACCGGCAAGGGCGGCGTCGGGAAGTCGACGGTCGCCGCCGGCCTCGGGCTGCTCGCCGCCCAGCGGGGCAAGCGGACGCTGGTCTGCGAGGTCGACGCCAAGGGCAACCTCAGCGCCTTCTTCGAGACCGGCCCGACCAAGTTCAGCCCGCGGGAGATCGAGCCCAACCTCTACGCCATGTCGATGGACACGGAGGAGTCGCTCAAGGAGTACCTGAGCATCTACCTGCGGATCCCGATCATGGCCCGCATCGGCCCCATGGCACGGATCTTCGAGTTCGTCGCCACCGCCGCTCCGGGGGTCAAAGAGATCCTCACCGTCGGCAAGCTCACCTACGAGGTGCGCGAGAACCACTACGACCTGGTGGTGGTCGACGCCTCGCCGACCGGCCACATCGTCGGCCAGCTCGCGGCGCCGGAGGCGATCAACGAGCTGGTCAAGGTCGGCCTGGTGCGCAGCCAGACCGGCTGGATGCTCGACATCCTCTCGGACCCCGTCCGCACCGGCCTCGCCATCGTCGTCACGCCGGAGGAGATGCCGGTGAACGAGACGATCGAGCTGTCGCACCGGGTCGAGCAGGAGACCAGCGTGCAGCTCGCCGCCATCATCGTGAACCGGGTCCTGCCCGAGCTGTTCGGCCGCGGCGAGGAGGAGGTCTTCGACCGGCTGGCCGCGCCCGACAACGTCGACGCGCTGTCCAAGGAGGTCGGTGCCGACGTCGGCCCGATCGTCGAAGCGGCCCGTCTCGCGGTGACCCTGCGGCGCACCCGGGCCGGCCACTTGGAACGACTCCGCCGCGAGGTCGACCCGTCGGTGCAGATGCTCTACGTCCCATACCTCTTCGCCCGCTCGCACGGTCTGCGCACGACGCGGCAGGTCGCCGAGGCGCTCGGCGCGGAGCTCGGGTTCTGATGCCGACCAACACGATCGAGCAGCTCCTGGCGTCGAAGGAGGTCGTGATCTCCTGCGGGTCGGGGGGCGTCGGCAAGACGACGACGGCCGCGTCGCTGGCGGTCATGGCCGCTGTGCGCCACGGCGGCAAGGTGCTTGTGCTGACGGTCGACCCGGCGAAGCGGCTCGCCAACGCGCTGGGCCTGGAGGGGTTCGGCAACGTCGAGAAGGAGGTGCCCGCGGCGGCGTTCGAAGCGGCCGGCGTGACGCCGCGGGGCTCGCTGTACGCGGCCATGCTCGACACCAAGCAGTCCTGGGACGCGCTCGTCGCCCGCCACGCGCCGGACCAGAAGACGGCCCAGGCGATCCTCGACAACAAGCTGTACGAGAACATCACCGGCCGCTTCGTGCAGAGCCACGAGTACATCGCCATGGAGCGGCTGTACGAGCTGCACTGCGAGGGCGAATACGACCTGATCGTCGTCGACACGCCGCCGACCCGCAACGCCCTCGACTTCCTCGAGGCGCCCCAGCGCATGTCGGAGTTCTTCTCGAGCCGGTTCCTGCGGCTGTTGACCGCGCCGTACCGCAGTCGGGTCATCTCGTTCGCGTCGAAGCCGTTCTATAACGTGGCCGACCGCATCCTCGGCACCGACTTCCTCGAAGACATCGCCGAGTTCTTCGGGCTGTTCCAGACGATGGCGCCCGGCTTCGTCGAGCGGGCCGACGCGGTCACCCGCCTGCTGCACGACAAGCGCACGACCTTCGTCGTGGTGTCCACGCTGGAGGCGGCGCCACTGCACGAGGCTGAGTTCTTCATCGACGTGCTGAAGGACAAGAAGTTCCACCTCGGCGCCGTCGTGCTGAACAAGGTGCTCCCCGCGTACTTGCTGGACGACGAGGCCGCGGCCGCCGCCGGGCGGATCGAGAAGTCGGCGGCGTCGATCGCGGCCAAGCTCGACGTGGGCGACGTTGCCACTGCGGAGCGGGTGCTCGTGGAGATCGCCGAGTCGTACCTGCGGTTCCAAGTGGTGGCCCAGCGCGAGGCCGAGCAGCGGTCCGAGCTCGGCGTGGCCCCCGACGTGGTGGCGACGGTGCCGTACTTCGACACCGACATCTACGACCTGCGCGGCCTGCTGCGCCTTGGCGAGGGGATCTGGACGTGACGTTCATCGTGCCGGAGGACGTGGAGGCCTACGCCGAGGCGCACACGACGCCGCCGCCCGCGGTGCTCGTCGATCTGCTGGCCGAGACCAAGCGGGACTTCGAGATGCACATCATGTCGGTGGGGCCGTTGGAGGGGCGGTTCCTCGAGACGCTGGTCTTCGCGTTGCGGCCGTCGCTGGTGTTGGAGATCGGCACGTTTACCGGGTACTCGACGCTGTCGATGGCGGGCGCGCTCGCGGCGGGCGCCGGCGGGCGGATCGTCACGTGCGACATCGACCCGGTAAGCAACGCCGTCGCGCAGCGGTATGCGGCCGCCGCGGGGCTGGCCGACCGGATCGACTTCCGACTCGGCCCCGCGCTGTCGACCATCGAGTCCTTGGACGGGCCGTTCGACCTGGTATTCATCGACGCCGACAAGACCAACTACCTCAACTACTACGAGGCGGTGCTGCCGAAGCTGTCGCCGGGCGGGCTGATCGCGGCGGACAACACGCTGTGGAGCGGCACCGTCGTGAAGGACGACGCCGGCGACGACGAGAGCCTCGCCGCCATCAAGGCCTTCAACGACCGGGTCGTTGCCGACGAGCGGGTGGTGTGCGTGCAGACCACGGTCCGCGACGGCGTGACCCTCATCCGCCACCGCTGACCGCCGCTGATCCTCGCCGACCCGAATGGTCTGTCACACCCCGGCCGTAGCGTCCGGGGAATGCGTTCATCCACCGGCGTTGTCGAGGCAAGCCCGTACCATGCCTGCATGGGCCGAGTGCTCGACCGGATTGAGATCGAGGGCTACAAGTCCATTGCCCGCTGCGACCTGGAACTCAACCGTCTCAACGTGTTCGTCGGTCCGAACGGTGCAGGCAAGAGCAACTTCATCTCGGCGCTGGGCCTCCTGGGCGAGCTGGTCAATGGCAACCTCCAGCGCACGGTCGGGCGGGCGGGGGGCGCGTCCACGCTGTTGCACGGCGGACCCAAGAACACGGCCCGACTGCGGCTTCGAACCACCTTCGGCGTCAACGGCTACGAAGCCGTCTTGGAGCCGGCGGCCGGTGACGCGCTGATCTTCGAGGACGAGCGGTGCTACTTCAAGGGCGACTACGTCGCGAACTTCAGCAGGTTCATCGGCGCCGGCCACAAGGAATCGCAACTCGAAGCGGAAGCCGAGGTCGAGCCCGTCCCGCGGTACTGCTACCGGGCTATGCAGTCATGGAAGGTCTTCCACTTCCATGACACCAGCGCGCAGGCCGGCGTGAAGCAGAAGCAGGACATCGGCGACAACGAGTACCTCCGCGCCGACGCCTCCAACCTGGCCCCCTTCCTCTACCGCCTTCGGGAAACAGAGCGGGACGACTACGAGCGGATCCGCGACGCCGTCCGCTTGGTCGCCCCCTTCTTCGACGACTTCCGCCTCCGGCCTGATCCCCTGAACACCTCGCGCATCCAGCTTGAGTGGCAGCAGGTTGACAGCGACGGCTATTTCACCGCGAACGCGTTGTCGGACGGCACCCTCCGCTTCATCTGCCTCAGCACGTTGCTGCTGCAACCAGACCCGCCGTCGGTGATCGTGGTGGACGAGCCGGAACTCGGGCTGCACCCGTACGCCATCACGCAGTTGGCCGACATGTTCCGGTCGACGGCGGTGACCCGTCAGCTGATCGTGTCGACGCAGTCGGTGACGCTGCTCAACCAACTCGATCCCGGCGACATCGTCATCACGCAGCACCAAAACGGCGAGACCGTGTTCGACCGTCCAGACTGGGACGCGCTCCAGCAATGGCTTGCGGAGTATTCCGTGGGCGAACTGTGGGAGAAGAACCTGCTGGGCGGACGCCCGTACTCATAGGCCCGCCTGATGAATCACGTGCTCGTGCTGGTCGAGGGCCAGACGGAGGAGACGTTCGTCGGCCGGATCCTGCGGCCGCATCTCTGGGACTTCGGCGTCGACGTGGCCCCGACTGTGCTCGTGACGCGGCGCGTCGCCGCGGGGGCCGACCTGAGGGGAGGTGTCAGCTCGTGGGCGCGGATCCTGCGGGACCTGCGTCCCCTGCTTGGCCACTCGGGCGCGGTCGCGGTGACGACGATGCTCGACTACTACGGCCTCCCTGGGGACACCCCGGGGATGGACGATCGGCCGGTCGGCAGCCCGCACCAGCGCGCCACGCATGTCGAGGACGCGATCGACGCCGCCCTCGGTGAGCCCCGGCTCCGCTCGTTCCTCATGCTCCATGAGTTCGAAGCGATCCTGTACGCAGACCCGCAGGAGTGCGGCAGGTATCTCAGCCGGTCGTCGTTGGCGGCTGCGATGCAGAGGGCCCTTGACGAATGCGGCGCTCCCGAACAGGTCAACGAGACCCCGCAGGGAGCGCCCTCCAAGCGCATCGTCGCCGAGCACCCGGCGTACCGGAAGACGCTGGATGGGCCTGCCATCGCCCAGGAGATAGGCCTCTCGCGGATTCGCAGCGTTTGCCCGCACTTCGACGAGTGGGTGACGTGGCTCGAGTCGCTCGGCTGACCCGACGGCCCCCGACCCCTGACCGCCCGACCCGACTCACCCGCCGAACTTTGAACGCCTGCCGGCGCTCTGCGTCGGTCAGCGTTCAAAGTTCGGAAGGCGGCGGGGGGCGAGAGGCTGCGTCGGCAAGACTGGCGGGGTGCTCGACTATCACCTGCACCTGTGGCCCCACGGGCAGCAGGCGAGCGCGCCGACCCTGGACCAACTGGCCGCCTACTGCGACGAGGCGGCGCGCCACGGCGTCACCGAGATCGCCCTCACCGAGCACCTGTTCCGCTTCCGCCAGGCCGACAAGGTCCTGCGCGGCTTCTGGGACGACGACACCGGGGCCAGCCCGGAGCTGCGCCAGAACATGGCCGCCTACTGGGACGAGCACGCGCACGCCGACCTCGACGACTACGTCAACGCCGTCGAAGAGGCCAAGCGCAATGGCCTGCCGGTGATCCTCGGCCTCGAAGTCGACCACTACGCCGACCGCATGCACGTCGTCGCCGACCTGCTCGCCGGCTATCCGTTCGACGTGCTGCTCGGCAGCGTCCACTGGATCGGGGCGTGGGGCTTCGACGACTTCACCAACCAGGTCGTCGCTGCGGAGTGGGACCACCGCGCCACCGAAGACGTCTGGCGCGCCTACACGACCGCCCTCGAAGAGCTGGCCGACTCGCGCACCTGCGACGTGCTCGCCCACCCCGACCTCTGCAAGATCACCGGCCGCCGACCCCAGACGCCGACCGAGTTCTACGACCGCATGGCCGAGGCCGCCGCCCGCACCGGCATGGCCGCCGAGGTCAGCAGCGCAGGCTGGCGCAAGCCGGTCGACGAGGCCTATCCCGCGCCGCCCCTCCTCGCCCGCTTCCACCAACAAGGCGTCCCGGTCACCACGGCATCAGACGCCCACACCCACGACCTCGTTGCCCACCGGGCCGACGACATGCGGTCGCTCCTCGCCGCCGCCGGCTACAGCCAACTGGCCTCGTACCGCGCCCGCCGACAAACCTTGGTCGAGATCTGATGGCCACGACCCAAGGCGAGCTGTTCTCCATCCCCGACGAGGGCCACGCCCACCTCCGCCGCCTCATGGCGAGCTGGGGGATGCTGGCCGACCTCTGCTTCGCGGACCTGCTCCTGTTCCTCCCGGCGCCCGGGCCCGACAACGCCCGCTTCGTCGTTGTCGGCCAGATGCGCCCGACCACCAGCCAGACCCTCCACCACGAAGACCTCATCGGCGTGGTGATGGACGAGGTCGAGCGCCCGCTCGTCGCCCGGGCCTGGCGCCAGAGCCAACTGGTCGAGGGCGAGATCACCCTCGCCGCCCGAGGGGAGCGGGCCAAGGTCCAGTGCATCCCCGTCCGCCGCCACGGTGAGACCCTCGCCATCCTCACCCGCGAGTCCGCTCTCGCCGTCGGCCGCCGTCCTGGCGAGTTGGAGCGGGTCTACGTCCAGACCTTCGACCGCTTCGCCCGCATGATCCTCAACGGCGAGTTCCCGTTCGAGGCCGACGAGGGCGTGACCGAAGAAGCCCCCCGAGTCGGCGACGGCGTGCTCGTGCTCGATTCGAGGGGGAGGATCGAGTACATGTCGCCCAACGCGGTCAACGCCTTGCACCGCATCGGCATCTACTCCAACACCGACGGCATGCGCCTCGACGAGCTGGGCCTGGAGGAGACCGCCGTGCAGCGGGCGTTCTTCGAGGCGATCCCGGTCATTGAGGAGATCGACCGGCCCGACGTGACCGTGCTGCTTCGCTGCATCCCGCTGTTGGAGAACGGCGAGGTGACCGGCGCCCTCGTGCTGATGCGCGACGTCACCGACGTCCGCCGCCGGGACCGGCTGCTCGTCTCCAAGGACGAGACGATCCGCGAGGTCCACCACCGGGTCAAGAACAACCTGCAGACGATCTCGTCGCTGCTGCGCCTCCAGGCCCGCCGCCTGCCGGTGGGGGAGGGCAAGACCGCGCTCGAAGAGGCCGAGCGGCGCATCCGGTCGATCGCGCTGGTGCACGAGATCCTCAGCCGCGAGCCAGGCCAGCAGGTGCCGTTCGGCGAGATCGTCGACCAGGTCGTGCGCATGGCCAAAGACGCCGTCGTGAGCGACCGGCCCGTGCGCTTCACCGTCAGCGGCGACGCGGGCGAGCTGCCCGCCGAGGTCGCCACGCCGCTCGCGGTCGCGTTGACCGAGCTGTTGCAGAACGCCGTCGAGCACGCCTTCGACACCGCCGAGGACGAGCCCGCCCCGAGCGACGCCGACGACCAGACCGTCGAGGTCTCGATGGTCAACGACGGCACCCAGATCACGGTCAAGGTCTGCGACAACGGACGCGGCCTGCCGGAGGGCTTCACCATCGACACGACCCACAGCCTCGGCCTGTCGATCGTGCGCAACCTCGTCACCGCGCAGTTGCACGGCACGCTGGAGCTGTGGACCGACGGCGGCACCACCGCGCTGTTGCAGCTCCCGCTCGAGCCGGTCTGACCCGCGCCGTGCTTTTGGGCACCTTTTCGCACCGCAGCGGTGGAAAAACGTGCCCAAAACGGGCTAGGGCCGGTTGGGGAGGTCGATCGGGGTCCAGCCGTCGAACAGCCACCGGAACCACAGGGTTGCCTCAGAGCCCCAGCCTGCGAGGCATGTGGTCCCAGTCCCGCCGAGCAACGGGACGACCTCGTAGCTCGCGTCGATGTAGCCCCACCACGTGAGGTGGACGGCGTCGTAGACCTCCTGCACAGCCGCCCAGTCTGGGGCGATGAACGGGGGCGACCAGTCGAGCAGCGAATTGTCGAGTCGAAGCGCGTAGTGGCTCGTCGTGTCGCTCGGGAACCGCTCGCAGAGATCGACCCACTCCTTGCGGGAACCGATCTCATAGCACCGGACCGGCCGACTGATGCGCGCCCGCCACGGAGGACCTGTTGGGGCCCCCCAGTCCATGGGCTCGTCGGTCATCCACGCGCTCACGACGCCCGGCAACTCCGTCGACGTCCACAGGCCGCCCAAGGGCTTCGTTGCCAGCGCCGGGAACGGCTCCCACTGCGGACGTAGGGCCGAGGGTGTCGGCGACGTTGGCGGGCGATCGCCCACCCACACCTGCCGGTCGGTCGCCAGCGGCTCATGCCAAGCGGCAGTCGCCGGCGAGTCAACGACCAGGCGAACGGTCTCGTCAGCAATCTCCCTGCGGAGCGCGGCGATGTCGTCATCTCGCATGGGGTTGAACGGGCTCACCGTCAGGGTGGCCCAGCCGACCGCCAACAGTGCCAGGTCGGCGCAGTCTGCCGAAGCCGCGTAAGAGGGAACTGATACACCGAGTTCCCCGGCCCGGCGCTCCATCACGCGGGCGAGTGCCAACAACATCGGCGGCCAGTTCGGCCCGGCCGGGCGGTTCCTCACGCCGTCAGTTCAGTCCGGGCAGGCCTCCGAGTCCACCCAAGATCACCGTGGTGTTGACGCGAGTCGGTGTCCCCAGGATCGTGACCGTCCCGCTGAACTGTTGCCGCGACCTGGCGTAGTTCCCCACTTCCTCCCAGTGTCGCAACTGCAGGGTCCCCGAAACGTTGCCCGAGAAGGTGAGCGTGGCGTCGATGCGCTGCACGCTGACAACCGCCCCGTCCACCATCTCGATAGCCGGTTGCCGCGCCACCGCGTTTTGGGTGACCGTGACGCCGCCGTTGCTCGAATGCAAGGTCCACGTCCAGGGCTGGTCGGGGACGACGACGCCCGCCGCGTTCACGTCTCGCCACTTCACGGGGGGGTCGGCGAAGAAGTAGATGCCGTCGATCATCAACATCGACAGAAGCGTTCCCCTCGGGTTCAGGGGCGTGGCGTTCGCGGCCAAAAGCTCGATCTCGAATTCGCCTGGGTACGTGCGGTACTGCTGGCGTTGACGGTCGTTGACGTGCGTCACCGTCAACGCAGGTCCAGGGTCGCTCGATGGGTGGTACGCCGAGGACTCGCCCGTGTCGAACGCAAGAAGCGGATAGACGCCGGGCGGCAACATGCCTGGCGCCAGCGTGGGCTTAACCGGATCAACCGGGTCGACCGGCAGCACCATCGCGATCAGCACGACCGTGACTGCAGCCGTCGCGCGGATGCACAGCCTTCGCATTGGCATCAGTAATCGATCGTCACCTTGTTCGACAAAACCCACGGCTCATGAGTGTCGCCGTACTTGTGCTGTCCCACCGCCGCCGAGTCGAATGGCCCAGCCGCCAAACGTGCTACTCGTCCGGAGCGTGTGGATGCAAGCTCACCCAGCAGACGCGGAAAGGCCCCCGTGCGGGGGCCGTTCCAAAGGTCGTGTGGTGAAAGTTGGGGGGAACTACGAGGCGCGGCGCTGGCGGGAGAGCCAGGCCTTACGCAGCTTGCGGCGCTCCTCTTCCGAGGTGCCGCCCCAGACGCCAGACTCTTGGTTGGTGGCGAGGGCGAACTCGAGGCAGGCGGTCTGCGCCGGGCAGGCGTTGCAGACGGCCTTGGCCGCGGCAATCTGGTCGAGTGCGGGGCCGGTGGTGCCCACGGGGAAGAACAGGTCCGGATCGGTGTCGCGGCAGGCGGCCTTCACACGCCAGTCCTCGACATCCCAATCGATCGTTCTGCTCACGGTCAGGGCCACCCTGGCCTCCTCAGCGATGACGTGTCGGCCTGACGACGGCGGCCGACGACTCCGGTCATGTGATTTCGTTCACATTGGCCGCGTTTCCTGCCCGCGCGGCCCGCAACTTGCTCGGGACGTACCGTAAATGTGGGTGCTCGCAATTGCAAGCAAAAGTTACAATCGAGCAAAACGTTGGTTCTGGTCATAGGCCACCGGGGCGCACCGACCGCCCAAGACGAGAACACGTTGGAGGCCTTTTTGGCCGCCGAACGCGCCGGTGCTGACGGTGTGGAGCTCGACGTCCGCCGGACCGCCGATGATGCACTGGCCGTGCATCACGACGCGGTGCTGCCCAACGGCTTGGCGATCTCAAACCTGCCCGCGGCGGAACTCCCCGAACGAGTGCCGGTTTTGGACGACGTCTTTGCCGCCCTGCGCCCCGATTTCGTCATCGACGTCGAGATCAAGACCGAGCCCGCCTGGCAGGCCGACCCTGCCGTCGCCGCCCTCGTCGTCGAGGCGGTCCGGGCCGCCCACCGCCATGCGGCCACCCTGGTCACCTCGTTCAACCTCGACACCGTCGACGCGGTCCGGGCCGCCGGCCTGCGCACCGGCTGGCTCACGCTGCCCGGCTACGACCACGAATGGGCGCTGGCGACGGCGGCCGAGCACGGCCATTCGGTGCTGTTGCCGCGGCTCGAATCGGTCGACGCCGCCCTCGTCGAAGCGGCCCATGCCAAGGGGCTGGACGTCTGGACATGGACGGTGAACGACCCCGCCGACTTCGCCCGAATGACCGCCGCCGGCGTCGACGCCGTCATCACCGACGACCCCGCCGCCTTTTCCGCCCACCCCCGCCGATAATCCACAGCACCTGCTGCTGTGGATTGTCGCAAAGGGGGCTACGGCAGGAGGAGGTCGAGGCAGTCGGGCTCGTGGCGGAGGGTGAGGTTGTTGACCTCGCCGAGATAGTCCCCGTCCACTTGATACGGGAACGGCCCGTGCCCGGTCACGGTCAGCGACTCGACGTTGCGGGTCACCGCGATCTGCCTGCTGCTCTTCACGCCCCGCCCGCCCATCAGCCCCGCCCCGGCCGCGCCGACGAGCGCCAGCAGGCCGAGCTTGCGGGAGGCGATCAGCGACAGCGCGGTGTCGAATCCGGTCCCTGGCGCCACGTCGAACGGCCGGTTGCCGAGAAACGTGTAAGGGTTGGTCTTGAGGCACAGGGCGAAGGTGGCGTCGTCGACCACCGGACCGCCGTCCACCCGCACCGCGAACCGGGGCCGGGACCGGTCGTAGTGGCGCATCCACGTCGTCACCGCGGCCCAGACGAACAGCGGGTGGCCGGCATACCGCTTGAGGGCCCCCCGCTTCTCGACCTGCTCCACCACGGCGGCGTCGAACCCCAGCCCCACGTGGAACAGGAAGTAGCGCCCGTTCACCGACCCGAGCCCGATCCGACGCCGGCCTGCCGCGCCCCGCGCCATCGCGGCCAGCAACTCCCCGGTGGCCTCCACAGGGTCGTTGGTCATGCCGATCGTCCGGGCGAACACGTTGGTGGACCCGCCAGGCAGCACGCCCAACGCGGTCGACGAGCCGGCCAGCCCGTTGGCGGCCTCGTTCAGCGTCCCGTCGCCGCCGAGCACGACGACCGCATCGCGCCCCTCGGCCGCCGCGCCCTGGGCCAGCCGGGTGGCATGGCCCCGCCGTGACGTCTCGGCGACGGTCACCGAGTGGTCGGCCGACAGCGCCTTCTGGATGACGACCCGGGTCCGCGCCGTGACCGACGACGCCGACGCGTTGACGATGAGGAGGACATTCACTCCTCTTCGGCAGCCGACCGCAATTGGGCCAGGCTGCGCGCCAGCAGGCGCGACACGTGCATCTGGGAGATGCCGAGCCGGGACGCGATCTCCGACTGCGTGAGGCCCTCGAAGAAGCGCAGGTGCAGGATCGTCTGCTCCCGCTGCGGCAGCCGGGCGATCAGAGGCGACAGCGCGGCCCGGTGCTCGGCATCGACCAGGCCGGCGTCCTCCTGGCCGAGGTGCGAGCCCATCGAGTCGCCGTCCTCGTCCCCCGGCGAGGGCGCGTCGAGCGAGGCGAACCGGTAGGCCTGGCCCGCTTCGAGCGCCTCCAACACCTCTTCCTCCGACACCTGCGCCTCGGCGGCCAGCTCCTGGATGGTGGGGGAGCGGCCCAGCTCCTGGCTCAGCGCGGAGACGATCTTGCCCAGCCGCAGGTACAGCTCCTGCATGCGCCGCGGCGCCCGCACCGCCCAGCCCTTGTCGCGGAAGTGCCGCTTGAGCTCGCCGACGATCGTGTGGGTGGCATACGTCGAGAACTCGACCGCCCGCTCGGGGTCGAATCGGTCCACTGCCTTGAGCAGGCCGACCGACGCCACCTGCACCAAGTCGTCCAACGGCTCGCCTCGGTTGCCGAACCGGCGCGCCAAATACTCGGCCAGCCCGAGGTGGGCCTCGATGAGCTCATCGCGGAGGCGGGGGTCCCGCGACTCGGCGAACTCGGCGAACTTCCGGCGCAGCTCTGCGCGCTGGCCGGCGTCGAAGCTCATCGTCCCTCTGGACGGACCTTGCGCAGCCGGAAGCTCGGCTCGCCCCCGTCGGCGACGAAGACCTCGTACTCGTCGACCAACGCGCCGAGGATCTGCTTGGACAGCTCTGACAACACCGGCGGGGGATTCCCCGGTGCGTCGCCTGCGAAACGGCCTGACCCCTCGATCTCCAAGGCGTCGTCGGGCATCCCGTACCGAAGGGTGACGGTGCCTTCGCGGCCCTTGCTGCCAATCAACGCGAAGCACAGCTCGTCGATGGCGAGGCGCAAATCCTCGACGTCGTCGTAGCTGAACCCCAGACGGCTGGCCAGGCCTGTCGCGGTGACACGGGCCAGTCGGAGGAACTCGGGGGTGGCAGGGACCACCAACCGCACCTCTTCCTGCGTGGGCACTCCAGGCTCCTCTCGAACCGGGTCGCGTCGGTTGTGGGGGGAACGTAGCAAACGCCGTTTGGCGAACCTCGGTGTCCAGCGAGAACAATCGCGAGCATGAACGTCGCCGTCTGCGTGAAGCAGATCCCTGATCCGGCCACGCCGGGGAAGCTGGATCCGAACACAAAGACCCTCGTACGCGAGGGCAAGCTGATTCTCGACGACTCGGACGCGTACGGCGTCGAGATGGCTCTCCAATTGGTGGACAAGGCGGGCGGCGGTGAAGTCACCCTCGTCTCGATGGCCCCCAACTCCGAAGTCAGCGGCCTGCGGACCGCCCTCGCCATGGGCGCCCACAAGGCGATCCTGGTCAGCGACGAGTCGCTGAAGGGGTCGGACGCCCTGACCACCGCCAAGGTCCTCGCCGCCGCCATCAAGAAGGCGGAGTTCGACCTGGTGCTCGCGGCCACCGAGTCCACCGACGGCTACACCGGCACCACGCCGGTCCAGGTCGCCGAGTTCCTCGGGCTGCCTGCGGTCACCTTCGCCAAGAAGATCGAGGTCGACGGCCAGACCGTCAAGGTCGACCGCCAGACCGAGGCCGGCTACGACGAGGTCGAGTGCCCGCTGCCGTGCCTGGTCACCGTGACCGCCGGCGTGGTCGAGCCCCGGTACCCGTCGTTCAAGGGGATCATGGCGGCCAAGGGCAAGCCGGTCGAGGAGCTCAAGGTCGCCGACCTCGGCGTTGAGGTCAACGTCCAGCAGCAGGTCACCGACGTGGCCCCCGCCGAGGAGCGCCAGGCCGGCGAGGTCATCGTCGACGAAGGCGACGCCCACGAGCGCATTGTCCAGTTCCTCGAGCAGCTGAAGGTGATCTGAGATGGCATTCGACAAGGTCTGGGTCCTCGCCGAAGCGGCGGAGGACGGCAATCCCACCTCCGGCACCCTCGAGCTGCTGACCAAGGCCCGCCAGATCGGCGGCACCGTCGAGGCGGTCACCTGGGGCGGCGGCGCCGAGTCCATGGCCGGCTCGCTCGGCGAGTACGGCGCGGCCAAGGTGTACACCACCGGCGACATCGGCGACGCGCTTCCGGGCGCCCCGGTGGCCGCTGCGCTGGCCGAGGCGATCAACGGCGGCAACAAGCCCGACGCCATCTTGTTCTCGACCGGCTACGACGCCCGCGACATCGCGGCCCGCCTGTCGGCCAAGCTCAACGTCGGCGTGCTGTCGAACGTCGTCGGCCTGAGCGAGGACGGCACCAGCGAGCACGCCGTGTTCGGCGGCACCACGATCGTCAAGGCCGCCTTCGACGGGCAGCCCACGCCGTTCCTCTACCTCGTGCGGCCCAAGTCGTTCGCGCCCGAGCCTGCGGGCGGCGGCGCGGCAGCGGTAGAAACGATCAGCGTCCCCGACGCCGGCGCCACCAACGCGGCCAAGGTCGTGCAGCGCCACGTCGAAGAGCGCAGCGGCCCCAAGCTCGACGAGGCCGCCGTGGTCGTGTCGGGCGGCCGTGGTCTGGGCGAGGCCGAGAAGTTCTCGATGGTCGAGGAGCTGGCCAAGCTGCTGAAGGGCGCGCCGGGCGCGTCGCGGGCGATCGTCGACGCGGGCTGGGTGCCCTACTCGTACCAGGTCGGCCAGACCGGCAAGACCGTCAAGCCCACCGTCTACATCGCCGCCGGCATCTCGGGCGCCACGCAGCACATGGTCGGCATGAAGGGCTCGAAGAACATCATCGCCATCAACAAGGACCAGGAGGCGCCGATCTTCTCGATCGCCGACCTCGGCATCGTCGGCGACGTGCACAAGGTCCTGCCGAAGCTGCTGGACGCGCTGAAGAACCGCTCCTAGCTTCCGAACTCCAGACGCGAAAGAGGCCGTGGGCTGCGCACCAACCCACGGCCTCGTCGCGTTCCGCCGGACGAGCCGGTTACTCCTCGACGATCTCCGTCACCGTCAGGGAGTCGATGATCCCCTTCAGGTCGGTCGCACCGCCGCCGCCGTGAGCACCGAGCTCGGTGGTGGGCGGGACGTCGTCGGTGCCGCTGACCAGGACGTGCTGGCCGGTGGCCGCCGACGCCGTGACGGTGACCCGCAGGGTGACGGTGGTGGCCTCGGTCACCGTGAAGGCGATGACGTCGGTGACCTCGCCGTACTCGATGGCATCCTGCGTCGGGATCGGGGTGACGATGCTGAGCGCGTCGTTGGGCTCCCACTCGCAGGCCGAGCACTCCAGCGCGAGGTAGAAGCTCGAGCCGGCCTGGCCCAGACCGTCGCGGGTGGCGTGGCCGAACAGCTCGCGGATGAAGACCTCGCCCTCGTAGTTGCCCGGCGCCAGCGCGAAGGACTTGCTGGCGACGGCGACGGCGCCGGCGTAGGCGGGCAGACCGTCGAGCGAGACGTCGGCCTGGCTCGCCGAGGCCACCAAGTCGAACGAGCCGTCCTCGGCCGAAGCGGACTCGGACGCCACCACGGCGGCGGCCTTGTCGGTGCTCGTCGAGGCGTGATCGCTCACCGAGTCGAACTGACTCTCGGCCACGCCGGGGCGAACGCCCGCCAGCGCCAGCCCGGCGACTGCCCCCAGTAGAACCAGCTTCTTCGAAAGCATCCAGTCTCCCCGGTCAGAAATCTCAATATGCGACATTCGCCGCGCCCCCAGCCCGATCCTGCTTGCGGGTGCGTAGGCTCCGGATCCATGACCTGGGCGAACTGGGCGGGGAACCAGCAATGCGCGCCGGCAGCGGTCGAGCACCCGGCGTCCGAGGACGAGCTGGCGCACCTGGTGAAACGGGCCGCGTCGGACGGCCGGACGGTCAAAGCGGTCGGCGCAGGCCACTCGTTCACCGACATCGCCTGCACCGACGGGGTGCAGGTCCAGCTCGACCGTTACGGCGGGATCTTGGAGGCCGACCCCTCGACCGGCCTGGTCACGGTGCAGGCCGGCATCACCCTTGGGCGCTTGAACGAGGCACTGTGGGAGCTGGGCCTGGCCCTGCCCAACCTGGGCGACATCGCCTACCAGTCGGTGGCCGGCGCCATCGCCACCTCGACCCACGGGACCGGGCTGACGCTGGGCGGGCTGGCCACGCAGGTGCGGGCGCTGCGGGTGGTGACCGGCGACGGGTCGGTCCTGTCGTGCTCGGACTCCGAGGACCCGGACCTGTTCGGCGCGGCCCGGGTCGGCCTGGGGGCGGTCGGCCTGGTCTCGACGGTGACGCTGCAGACGGTGCCTGCGTTCAACCTGCGGGCGGTGGAGGAGCCGATGCGCATGGACGCCGTGCTGCGCGACATCGACCGGCACGCCGAGGAGAACGACCACTTCGAGTTCTACTGGGTGCCCCATACCGGCTGGGCCCTGACCAAGAGGAACAACCGGACCTCGGACGAGGTCGGCGGGCGGTCGGCCTTTCGCACCTGGGTCGACCGGACGCTGCTGGAGAACGTGGCGTTCGGGACGGTGTGCCGGATCGGACGGTGGCGGCCGTCGCTGATCCCCCGGCTGTCGAAGGCGCTGCCGTCGACGGGGCGGACCGAGTACGTGGAGCGGTCCTACCGGGTCTTCACCTCGCCGCGGCTCGTGCACTTCTACGAGATGGAGTACTCGATCCCCCGGGACGCCGCCGTCGAGGCGCTGCGGGACCTGATGGCGTGGGTGAACCGGTCCGGGCTGCGGCTGTCGTTCCCGGTCGAGGTGCGCTTCACCGCGGGCGACGACATCTTCTTGTCGACCGCCCACGGGGGCGAGCGGTGCTACATCGCCGTGCACGTGTACCAGGGCATGCCGTACGAGCAGTACTTCCGGGGCGTGGAGTCGATCATGGCCCCGCTGGGCGGGCGGCCGCACTGGGGGAAGCTGCACTACCAGTCGGCGGCCACGCTGGCGCCGCGGTACCCGATGTGGGACCGGTTCCAGTCGGTGCGCCGCCGGGTCGACCCCGAGGGCCGCTTCGCCAACGACTACACCACCCGCGTCCTCGGCCCCACCCCGCCCGCCTGACAGCCGCCCCGCCCCCCGCTAGCACCTCTCCCCGCACGCCGAGCCGTTCTCGTCGCGCTCAGTTGCGAAAACCGCAACTGAGCGCGACGAGAACGGGTGAAAGGGGGCGGTGCGGCGGTTAGGTGGTGGGGGTGTCGAGGCCGGGCCAGAAGGGGGCGAGGTGCTCGGCGAACTCGGCGGTGGCCCGGCTCTCGGCCCGCAGGGCGTTGAGCAGCGTGGTGACCAGCGTGGTGTAGAAGACGTGGCCCTCGGGCGGCGCCACCGGCTCGCCGGTCAGCTCCCGCTGCTCCACCACCGCCCTGGCGAGCTTGAACCACGCGTGCAGGAGGTACTCGACCTCCTCCGGCTCGGCCTTGCCCTCCCACACGAAGCACCCGTTCGAGTCCGGCAGCTCGGCCGCCTCGGCCCACTCCTCCAGATAGCCGCTGAAACTGGCCGCGACCTGGATCGGCAACTGCCTGCTGTAGGCGGCCACCAGCCCCCGGGCATAGCCCAGCCACGCTCGGGCTGACTCGATGGGGACGGGGCCGACCTGGACATGCATCAACGGCAAGGTTGGCACGCATTCGCGCACCATGTGCACCTGCGCTGCACAAACCGGGACGAACCGCCCAGGGGCTACGCGGCGTCCATCGCGAGCAGCGCCCAGGCCCGCCCGTCCTCCGGGTCCTCGACCGCCAGTCGCAGCCCCCACCCGGTCTCCGGCTCGCCCGCGTCCCACGCGAACCACCGCAGGTCGTGCGCCACCTCGCCCACCTCGTCGGCGTCCAGCGGCCAGTCGTCGAGCAGGCCGGCCAGCGTCACGACCGTCCACCAGGCGCTGAACCGCCCCGTCGCCATGCCCCGCCGCCGCCCGTGCGCGCCGCCGCTGGCCGCCGTCCACGCCATCCACGCCAAGGCGTCGCCGGGCGACATGGCCGCCAGCCGCACATTCGGCGCGCCCAGGGCCGCCACCGCGCCGGCCGCGTCGCCCCGCACCGCCACGGCCTCGGCCCGCCCGTTCGACTCGGTCGTCCAGACCGCGGCCAGGTCGACCAGCGCCCGCACCGCCTCGGGGTCGTCGATCGCCTCGCCCGGCAGCACGCGCTCCCCGAACCCCTGCAACTGCGGGATCGGCGGCGTGGGGAACACGGCCTCGTAGGCCTTGTATTCAGCGACCGGATAGCGCGGCTCCCACGCCTCCAGCCGCAGCGGCAGCTCCAGCACGCCCCGGTCGACGACGACGTCGCCGCTCAGGTCCTCGCCCCGGATCACCCGCTCATGGGCGGCGAACGCCAACTGCGGCCCCGACCCGGCCAGCTCCGACCACGAGTGCGTCGACGCCGCCACCTCGGTCAGCGGTCCCAGGGCGAACCGACCGGTGCCGTGTTCGGCCACCACCTCTCGGGCCCAGTCGCCGGGTGCCTCCAACGCCAGCCGGTACTCGGCGAACGATGCCGCGGGCCAGAACTGCTTGCCTCGCTTGAGCGCCTCCCGGCACCGGTCGCGCAGCGCGACCAGCCCGTCCCAGTCCCGCGCCGAGCAGAGCCCGTCGATCTCGCGGATGAGCTCGTCGACCTCGCTCACGACACCGTCCTCATACCAGCGGCCACGGGTAGGCCCGGTAGTCGTCGGGCGGATTCGGGAACACGCCGCTGCGCACCACGGCCCGGGCCCGCTTGGCGACCAGCCGCACCTCGGCGTCCGAGAGGAACGGGCAGAGCCGCTCCAGGCTGGTGTCCGCGAGCTGGGACAGGTCGTCCAGCAGGTGGGACGGGATCGGCTCGCCGCCGAAGTCCCACATGACCGTCCGCAGCTTGTGCTCCACGTGGAAGCACAGCCCGTTGTCGATCCCCCAGATGCGCCCGTCCTCGCCAAGGAGGCAGTGCCCGCTCTTGCGGTCGGCGTTGTTGGCGACCAAGTCGAACGCAGCGATCACCTTCAGCGCCTGGTGGGTCGACTCGTCCTCGAGCAGCGTGAAGTAGTGCTCGGAGAAGTCGGCGGGCACGAAGCGCTGGTACGAGCCAGGACCCAGCGGCCCGTCCTGTCGCACGATCGTCTCCGGCACCACCCCCCATCCCAACAGGTCCGACAGCACCCATGCCGCCGCCTCTCGCAGATAGAGCCCCTGCGGGAAGTCCCACAGCGGCCGCTCGCCCTTGTGCGGCTTGTAGATCGCGGGCATGGCGACGTCGCCGAGCGTCACCGTCGCGAGGAAGGTCGCGTTCGAGCTCCACGGCATCCGGCCTTGCAGCTCGACCGCTCCTGTCGACAGGACGGTCAGAGCGTCGGCGGACGATGCCCGTTCGTCTTCGGGCACACGTGCCCCGTCGGGTCGAGCGGGAAATGGCAGAGCGGGCAGGGAGGACGGCCCGACTCGACAAGCTGCGTGCCGCGGATCGCCAAGGCGCCCGCCTGCTCCCGGGTCAGGAACACCCGCGCCTCCTCGCCCTCTCCGACGCCTTCCGGCACCGCCTCCTCGGCAACCAGCAGCAGCCGGTCGAGCTCTTCGACATAGGTGATGCCGAGCGAGCCGACGACCCACTCCGGCTCGTTCGGCTCCTCCAGGTCCATGTCGTCGGGCAGGTGGCCGGGCCGGGGCAGTCCTTCGAGCAGTTCGCCCAAGTACTCGGCCAGCGCGCGGACTTGGCCCTTTTCGACCTTGAGCGTGAAGCGCTCGCCGCCTTGTCGGGCTTGGATCAGGAACACCCGCTGCCCCGGCTCGCCGACGGTGCCGACGACGATGCGGTCCGGGTCGTTCAACTCATAGCTCATGCATTCACCCCGAGGACCATGGGGCCCCCGTCTCCGTAGACGACGGTCGTGATCGAACACGGGCTGATGACGATGCGCTGGAACAGGTCGAGGTGGGTGCCCAGCGCGTCGGCCACCGCCGCTTTGATGGGGTCGGCGTGCGACACGCACACGATCGTCTCCCCGTGGTGCTTCTCCGCCAGCCGGCCGAGCGTGTCCACGATCCGAGCCTGCATCTCGCGGAACGACTCGCCGTTCGGGAACCGGAAGCCGCTTGGATACCGCTGCACGGTCTTCCACTCCGGCGTCTTCGCCAACTGCTTGAGCTTGCCGCCGGTCCAGTCGCCGAAGTCGCACTCCAGCAGGCCCCGCTCGACGGCGACTTTGAGCCCGAGCGTCTTGGCGATCGGCGCCGCCGTCTCCCTGCCCCGCTCCAACGGCGACGCGTAGACGGCGGTGGCCTTGCTCGGCGCGACCTTCTCGGCCGCCCGCTCCGCCTGCTCGCGGCCCCTGTCGGACAGGTGCAGGCCCTTGGCCCGGCCGGGCAGGACGTCGCCGGTCGTCGGGGTCTGGCCGTGGCGGACCAACAAGACGGTGGTGGGCTTCTTCGCAGGCTGCTTCGGCATCGGCCGGGTCAACCTACCCTCACCGCGTGGACTCTCTTCAGCGAGTCACCGAGGAGGTCGTCAACTGCTTCGCCTGCCCGCGACTCGTCGCCTGGCGGGAGGAGGTCGCCGCGGTCAAGCGCGCCTCGTTCCGCGAGCAGGACTACTGGGGTCGGCCGGTCCCCGGTCTGGGCGCGGCCGACGCGTCGATCGCCGTTCTGGGGCTGGCGCCCGCCGCGCACGGCGGCAACCGCACCGGCCGGGTCTTCACCGGCGACCGGTCGGGCGACGTGCTGTTCGCCGCCCTGCACCGGGCCGGGCTGGCCAACCAGCCCCTGAGCGTGG
>Ga0190267_10000051_pt1 | contig 22045 bp, 17 predicted proteins | sample Popmic239T_FD_140332 | JGI IMG/M metagenome (GOLD analysis project Ga0190267, IMG submission 140332) | Populus adjacent soil microbial communities from riparian zone of Oak Creek, Arizona, USA - 239 T | ecosystem: Environmental > Terrestrial > Soil > Riparian zone | place: USA: Arizona... | reverse complement strand
CCCGGACAGCGTGCGCAGCGTCGTCGTCTTGCCTGCCCCGTTGGCGCCGATGAGGGCGACCATCTCTCCGGCCTCGACGTGCAGCGAGACGTTGCGAAGGGCCTGGACGGGGCCGTAGAACACGGCCAGGTTTGCTGCTTCGAGCAACGGCATCAGACGCTCGCCTCCTCGCGCTCGTCGGCTTCGCCCGCCGGCGCCTCACCAAGGTACGCGGCAATAACGGCCGGATCCCGCTGGATGTCAGCGGGCTTGCCCTGAGCCAACATCTCGCCGCGGTTGATGACATACATGTAGTCGGACAGGCCGGTCACCATGCGAACGTCGTGCTTGATCAGCAGGATCGACAGATTCAGCTCCTGGCGCACGAACAGGAGCAGTTCGGACAGCTTGTCGGTCTCGTTGTTGTCGAGACCCGACGCGCACTCGTCCAGCATCAGCGCCGGTGCACCCGTCACCAGCGCCCGGCCGATCTCGATCATCCGCAGGGTTCCGAACGGCAACCCTGCGACGGGCCGGTCCGCGATGTCTTCGAGGCCAAGGAAGCGGACAACGCGCCGGCATGTCTCCTCGGCCGCCAACTCACCACGCACCGACTTCGAGGTCACGAAGACATTGCTGAGCAAGTGGGACGGGTTGTGCAGGTGGGTCGCCACAAGCAGGTTCTCGAACACCGTCAGCTCGGGGAAGAGCTGGATGACTTGGAAGGTCCTGCCCAAACCCTTCGCGGCCCGCTGGTGGACCGGTAGCGCCGTCACATCCTCGCCGAAGAGGCTGACGGTGCCCTTAGTCGGGCTGTTGAGGCCGGAGATGGCATTGAACAACGTGGTCTTCCCAGCCCCGTTCGGCCCGATGAGACCCACAATCTGGCCAGCGCGAACCTCGAGGGTGGCGTCCTTGACCGCGGTGAGCCCACCGAACTGGACAGTGATTCCCTGGGCGTGGATGACACTGCCCTGGGCTTGATACGAGTCGCGCAGATCGACACCCATCTCTCTGACACTCAGTCGCCTGGGAGTGACGCTTCCGTTCGAACCCAAGAGGTCTTGCGCGGTCACGATTTCGAGGCTCGCGACCGGCATTTCGATCTCGTCATCCGATTGCTGGTCGGCCATCCGCGCCGGATGCAGCGCATCTTCAATCGGTACGACGAGGCCAGTCAGCCTTCGCGAGCCACCGGCGTCCGCACCCGCAAATGAAGGACGAGGAAAGAGTGGGAGTCGAGACAACTGCGCAACCACCGCATTCTTCACGCGGCGGACCCGCGCCGCGATGAGGTTCTCAGTATTCTCAGCACCGTCCGAAATCCGCTTGTACCACGCGACACTGCGGTCGCGGATCGGAATCGTCCGCTCGTGCTCCAACAGCCTTTCGACGCGCGCCCAGCCGCGGCGGAGCGTCTTAGGCAGAGCGGCCAAGCCGCCGGGGTACACGAGGAGAACCAGAGCGAGCAGCAACGCGGAGACAAGCTGGAGGTATTCGCCAAGCGATGGCACGCGGAAGAACACCTCAGACAAGGCAGCGAACAGGATGGACGCCGCCACCGTTCCACCGAGACTGCGAAGGCCGCCTACGACCGCAATGGCAAGGAACAGCAGCGATGCCCTCAGCGAGAACTGCTCGGGAACCACGGTGACCTGATGGGTCAGCACGAGGTTGCCCGCAACGCCCGCCACGAATCCAGCCGTTGCGAAGGCCAGCAGTTTGTAGCGCACGACGTCTATGCCCAAGGAGGCTGCGGCAGTCTCGGAACCCCTGAGGGCGAAGAAGGCGCGGCCAGTCTTGGAGTCGCGTAAGTTCAACAAGGCAAAGAGAATCGATGAAGCAGCCGCCAACATCACGAAGTAGAACGTCTTACGTTCGGCGAAGTCGAAGAACGGGAAGCCCCCGGCGACCCCCACCGGATCCGTCTTGACGGTTGCACTTCCGCCCTTTCCCGCGAACCACGGGACGACAAAGAGGTACTCGTCTGCCATCCACGCAAAGATCAACGTCGCAACGGCCAAGTAGAGTCCTCGGACGCGAAGGGCGACAACGCCGAGTAACGCACAGGCCCCCGCCGACATGGCGGCCCCGAGCAGCAGGCTGAACGGGAAGCCGATCCCGAAGTTCCGCGTCAACAAAGCGGACCCGAAGGCACTGATGCCGACGAAGGCCGCCTGGGACAAGGAAATCTGACCCACCCACCCCGTGAGCATCACGATCGACGATGCCGCTATAAAGTACTGGGCGGCCAGAATCGAGTCGCCCAGTAGCGAGAACGTGTCGAGAGGCCGGAGGAACGTCGGCACTCCCAGGAACGGCCATACCACCAAGAAGATCAACACGATGTAGCGGCCAATCCGCTTTCCGCCATCGCGACGAGGCAGCACCGTCGGGTTGAAAGCAGTATGCACAGGCGTCGCATCAGCGTCACCTGCGAGAGCAGCCCGAGAATCACCGCCAGACAGCTTCCCGCCTCGAAAATACATCGCTCCTAGGGCGAGGATGGTCAAGACGAGTTGAGGCATGCCCACCTGCGCGGCAAGAGTGCGGACCCCTGGCACGATCGTGAAGGCGGGGACCATGCCTTGGGCCACACCAACGATGGCGGCACCGCTTACGGCACCGGGCAGGCTGCCGAACCCGCCGATGAGGGCGGCCACGAACGCGGGGAGCATCTGCAGCGATAACGAGTACGGCTGCAGATTCGTGACCGCTGCGAGGAGAATGCCGGCGAGTGCTGCCAACGCGCCGCCCAATACCCAGGCAAGCCGCGCCATCCGGTCGGGATTAATCCCCATGAGTCCAGCCGCTTTGGGATTTTCGGCCGCGCCGCGCATAGCCAGGCCGATGCCGGTGTACCGGAAAAGCGCATAGAAACCCGCCGCCGAAAGCAGGGCGACAAAGAAGAGCCCAAGTTGCCCCCACTGGAGGGTGGCACTGGCCACACGGACGCCGCCTTCAGGAAAGACGCGGGGTGCCGTCTTTGCTCCCGACCCCCAGATCTGCGCTGCTCCTGCCACGACTAGGCCGTAAACGGCAATGGTCCCTACCGTCTGAGCAGTCGAGCCTTGGCGGGCCAACGGCCGTACGAAAAACCGCTCCGTGACCACCCCCAACAACGCGCCGGATGCGACGCCGATGACGACCGCTATAGGCATCGGGATGCTGCGCTGCGTCGCCTCAAACGTCACATAGGCGGGAAGCATGGCCATGGCGCCATGCGCCAAGTTCAGGACCTTCGAGGCGCGGAATACAACGACGATGCCGATGGCCAACATCGCGTACGCTCCGACGAGAGGCAGCGACAGTAATCCGTAGACGAGGAAATTGACCACCCCGCTACTCCCCCGAGGGAATGTCTTGGCCGACCCACGGGTCGACGATGAACCCCGTTCGCTGGCGCCAGCCGTTGAAGGTCTGCTTGTACTGGATCTCGAACGCCTGCGCCGACTTGTTGGCGAAGTGGGAGTTCGCCCTCCAACTAAGCGGCGCAGACAACCCGATGTCAAAGTCCATCGAGTCGAGCGTGGCTTTCAAGTTCGCCCGAGTGAGGTTTGGGCCGACCTTGTCAAGGGCCGCCACGAACAAGCTCATGCCGAGGTAGCCCCCCTCGAGGAACTGGTTCGCCACATCAGCCGACGCCGACTCGGAACGCACCTCGTTCACATACTTCGAGACTCCCGGCTGGTTGGCCAGGTTTTCGATAGGTGGGTTGTAACCGGTCCACACCATCATCCCGTCGCAACTCCCTCGACAGCTCTCGGCGAAGTCCCGGTTGAACAGCGGCTGGGCGCCGCCGATGCCGAACTCGGGATTGCGCTGGCGGCCGGCGGTGAGGAAGCTCACGGCTGTGTCGGGCTCGAGGAGCACCGCCACGAAGTCGCACGCGGGCGCTCCGTCAAAGCACTCGTGGTTGAACTGGTTCGCTTCTGAACTGTAGGTGGGCTTCCCCGGCTGGATCCCACAGAAGTCGGCGACGCACGACTTCAGGTTCGGGTCGTAACCGTCCACCCCGCTGCCGGTCAGCCGCTTCACCGCCTCGTTGTACGCATACGCGCCTTCGACGCCGAAGTGGTACTTCGCGTCGAAGACGATGCCGAACTTCTCGGCACCGCGGTCATGAGCGTCCTTCGCCATGACGTGCATGGTGGAGATCGTCGAGGTGGCCACCGGCCAGATCCACGGGTTGCGGTACTGATGGATGAGCATGCCATCGGTGCCGACGACGGGGACGCCCTTCGAGGCGATGTAGTCATTGGCGGCACGCAACCCCTCTGACGAGGGAACGACAGCGAGGGCGAAAACTTTGTCGCCTTCGACGAAGTTCTTGATGAACTGCTGCCCGCGGTCAGCGTCCCACGAGTCGTTTCGCAGCGTCAGGTTGATGCGGCGGCCGCACACGGCGCCCGGGCGCGAGTTCGCCTTGTTCACAACCGTCGTCATACCGGTTCGAACAGGGCTGAGGAACGTCGACCCGGGCCCGTCGGCGACGATGGTGGCCGCGACCTTGATGCTGTCCTCCGTGACGCCGACATCCGTGGGGCCACCGTTCTGGCCCTTCGCGCACCCAGTGGCCTTGGGGTTGTTCGACGTCCGGGGACCGCCTTGAGCGGAAGGACCACCGGCGACCTGCCCTCCAGTCGGCCCGGTGCCACCTCCGCCCGTGTTGGACGACCCGACCGTTGACGTGTCCCCAGGAACGCCGGTCACATCGCCGGAATCGCCGGTGTTTCCGGCCGCAACCGTGCTGCCGCTCGGCACGACGGTGACAAGTGAGAGCAGCACGCCAACCGCCACGATCACGCCGAGGGTGAGCAGGGAACTCCCCACGGAAGGGTCGAAGCGCTTCATCGGGTTCCTCCAGAGTTCAGCGACGCTCGTTGCAAGAGCAGCCACCGACGAGCAGACAGATAGATCGGGGTGAGAAGGGCGGCCCAGATCGGCATGAGCCGCAAAGCGTTCTTGAGCCCGTTCCAGATCAGGCGACCAGGATCGTTCAGCACCCCTCCGCCGCGCGGCAGGGAGACTGCGGGGCTGTTCCCGCCGCTCCCGCCTCCGGACGAACCAGGCGGCCCGAAGTACGGGGTGTCAAGCGGGTTCAATCCGAACAGCGGGCCGGTGATGCCACCGCCACCACCCCCAATGTCCGGGTCGACCCCGCTGGTGGAGATCCCATATCGAGCCTCCGTCTCCACCGCCGCCAACTCGAGGATCGTCCGAGATGGCCGACTTGCATCTTGGAAGATGGTGATCACCATCCCCGGCACCTCGATTCGATCAGCAGGCTGCTCGTTCAGCACGATCTCCTGGGTGTGCTCCGTCGGCGACCTACGGACAAGGGCCTGATAGCCGCCCTTCGACGCGCGCGAGCTGGGATCGGGGTTCGGGAAGGCGACATGGACCCGTCCGGCGAACGCGCCGTTGATCTGCTCCGCCAGCTTCACGGTGTCGCAGGTGTCAGAGCAGAGCGCAGCGCCGTTCAGGCGCACGTCCCTCACCGAGCGGACGAAGTCCGAGGCCGCAGTCCCTGGCCTACCCTTTGCGGAAGCTTCGGCACGAGTCTCGACGTTTCCGATCCGCAGTGCGCCCCCGAGGACACTGACACCTCGAGCCGTCGAACGGACGGTGGCGACGATCCCGCGAGCCGGGTCAAGGCGGCTTCCGCTGACCACCTCGCCAGCGTCGACGCTGAGCAGTGCCGCAACTGAGAGAGGCTGAGACTCTGACGATGCATCCGCCCGTTGATTGTCCGCGTCGCAACTCACCACGGAGTCGTCCACGGTGACGGCGTCTTTCGGCTGGCCGCCGAAGTCGAAGCATGCCGCCCCATCGACCGGCCAGTCCGCCACCGGCTCGCTTTCATCGTCGGGTTTCGTCTTCTCAAGATCGCCTTGTGTGTTCTGGAGATCCCGGTCGAGGCTGACTGCCGCGGCGCTCGCTTCACCATTGGTCACCTTCAACTGCTCCAGATACGCGGCTTTGTACTCACGCGTCCCCCCCTCCACGCCGTACTGCCGGGTGTCGAGATTGGCGTAGTTGATGACGAGCGACGCCACGCCCCCGACCTGGCGCAGACGGGAGCCGTACCCTTGCACCGACGCAGAGAAGGTCGAGCGAGTCACCCCCGGCGCCTCCTCGATGTCCATCGTGTTTGCATCGACATCGCTTTGAGGCGGAGCGACATATGCGGGAAGCGAATCGTGCACCACCCTGAAGACCTCGGGGCCGTCAAACTTGACGAACAACCGACGAGTCACCGGGTCGATCGCCATGGGGCTCTCCGCAATCGGCTCCGAAGGGCTGCCGGAGAACTCCGGGTAAGACGAACCCTGAGAGATCGGCGTCGCTGCAACGTCGGTGACAAGGATGCCAAGACCAGGGGTCCCGGCGTAGAAGCGTCCAATGGTCGGATCGAATCCCGGTTGCTTCACCTTGCCGCTACCAGTGGCGATGCCACCGATGTACAGGTTGGTCGTGGCGTCGAACACCAGCGCCGTGGAGCCGCCGGTCGCCAGAGACGTGAACAGCATCCGGGAGGACCCGGGGTCGAAGAAGGAGTCCGCGACCGCGTAGTCGCCATCGCGAGCGAAGATCGTGAAGTCCGCCGTGGTTGGGGCACTCGTGGCTCCGCCCCGTGGGTCTCCGCTGAGCTTGAGACTTCCCACCCCCCGGCGGACGGGTGCTTGGACACCGAGCGGCGGCTTCCCGTTTCCGCATCCGAAGTAGAGCGCGTTATGCGCCGGCACGTACCCGATCGCCGCATTGACGTACTCGGTCGTGCGCATCGGTGAGAAGCAGTCTGGCAATTCCGTTGACCACGCGTGAACGGGCGGTTGGCCAAAATCGTTCAGGCTCAACTCGGTGATGGTCACGCCACCGGTTGCCTGATACCCCGTCGTCCGGCCGACGCGCTCGGAGATCAACCACATCCGCTTGGAGCCGGGGAGCGTCGCCATGCCCACGATCTGCTTCTGGGAGAGGAACGGCGTGAGATCCAGCGACGACACGAGTTCGACGCCAGCTGGAGCAGAAGTGAACTGGTCGAGTCGAACGGTGCCGCCGACACCCGTCTGCACGAACCCAGCAAAGAGCGTCCCCGTGGCAGGATCGGTAACAGCGACCGTTCCAACGCCCGCGAACGACCTTCCCGCCCCCCGAGGAGTGAGGGTGTCGAGGTCGTATGCCGAGATCCAGCCGGGATAGTAGGAAAAGATCCGGCGAAAGCCCGGCTCTATGAAGGCCTTCACGCCTTTCATGTAGTTCTCGTACGCAGGCGTGCCTGGAGCGAGGCCAGGTGGAAGTGTCGTCGGCTTCCAGGTTCTCACTGTCGACAAGCCACTTCCGGCGGCGCGCACAGTCGGGTGGCCGCCTTGCCAAGCGAGGCCCCAACACGCGAAGAGAACGATTGCCGAAACGGCTCGGGTGCCAACTCTCAGTGGTCGGAGGTGGCTGCTGCGGGCTTTGGTCAGTGAGAGCTTCATGGGTGGGAGGTCCGTCACTCGAGGAACGACCCAAATTGAGTCGCCGACTCTTCATCGGCACAAGAAGGCCGATACAAATGCTGCCGGGCGGAAGGCCGGAGACTTCCCGGTCTTCCGCCCGGCGGGAAAACGCAATGCGCAGCCAGCCGCTGTCCGACTGCAGAAGGTAAAAGAGTGCTACGAGGTGGCGGCTGTGCCGACCAGCTGGTACGAGGTCGTCGGGTTCACCGTGGTGGGAATGAACACGAACACACCAACCAGAACACTCGCGCCACAGCTGCCGGTGATGATCACTGTCACACCGACACGCGTGTAGTTGACCGAGCAGTTGAGCGAGATCGAGTTGCCGAGCACGCCCGTGCCGTTGCAACTTGCGCTGCCGGAGCCACTGCCGACGGCGGTGCTGTCGCTGCCGCTGCCGCTGAAGCTGATGGCGCAAGAGCCTGCATCAGCGGTGGCGCCGACGAAGACGCCGGTGGCGGTGCCGTTGAACCGCACGTCGCTGTTCGTCACGGTGCCACCGGTCGGGCCGGGCACACCGTTCGGACCAATGGTGCCGGAGCCGGTGATGACACCGGCAGCGGCCGCATAGGCCGTCGTTGGGGCGAGCATTGCCATCGCACTAATGATGATGGCAACGACGCCTAGCTTTGAGGCTAGTCGTTTCATCTAGGTACTTCCTCCCGTATGTGTTGACGGTGGCAATTGACTGCCACCACCCAGTACTACGAGCGGCCCAGCACTCCGTGTCACATTTTTCAGTGGGCTTTGCGCAGGTCCCCGCGGGGCGTCGGCAGAATCTCTGACACGTCCGGGGAGGCGTGGCGTAATACCGAGTGACCGTTCGATCCGGGTACCAGTCCATCGGCTCGGACCGTCCGAAGCTGCCGTCGGACCAGCGATAAAGGAGCACTACCTATGAAGAAGTGGCTGGGGCTCGCCGCCACCGCGGCGTTGGGGGTCACGTTGACTGCTGCGGCGCCTGCAGAGGCGGCGGCCTACACGATCTACGGATCAAGCGAGATCACCGGTTTCGACACGTGGACCGTATTCAAGGCCAGCGGGTGTAATGCGGACTACGCCAGGCCGGTCGCGCAAGGCGGCCTCACCGGCATCGACAGCGTGATTGTGGACATCACCGGGCGGACGTCGATCCGAGCGACGTGGAGCGCGACGGCGAAGGCCGACACGCTCGTGGCGAACCTCGCCGCCAAGTTCCTCACCGGCGCATGTCAGGACATCGCCACGCCGTTCTCGGTCCAGTCCCTCACGCCAGGCCAGTGGAACTTCGCAGTGCCGGCCGGCACGAAATGGATGGTGATCACGGCGCGGAACACCGTCAACGTGACGATCAGCTTCTAAGTCCGACGACGAAGGAAGAGGCCCCGGGCGCTTGCGCCCGGGGCCTCTTCGCTTTCGAGCGTAGAACGGCCTACTTGATGTGGATGCCCGAGATGGCCCGGCTGATCACCAACTGCTGGATCTGCTCGGTGCCTTCGAAGATGTCGTAGATCTTCGAGTCCCGGTGCCAGCGCTCGACCGGGTACTCGCGCACATACCCGTAGCCGCCCAAAATCTGGATGGCCCGCTCGGTGACCCAGACGGCGACCCGGCCGGCCTTGAGCTTGGACATCGAGCCTTCGCCGTTCTCGAACGCCTTGCCCGCCCGGCCCATCCAGGCGGCCCGCCAGACGAGGAGACGAGCAGCGTCGATCTCAGTTTTCATGTCGGCCAGCATGAACGCGATCGACTGATTCTCGATGATGGCCCGGCCGAACTGCTTGCGCTCCTTCGCGTACTCCAGCGAGTACTCGTAGGCGGCCCGGGCGATGCCCAGGGCTTGCGCACCGACGGCAGGGCGGGAGGACTCGAAGGTTGCCATGGCCGCCTGCGAGCGCCCTGAAGGCTTGCCCTCGCGGACTCGGGCCAGGCGCTCGTCGAGCTTGTCCTTGCCGCCCAGCAGGCACCGGCCAGGGACCCGGACATCGTCCAGCACGACCTCGGCCGTGTGCGAGGCGCGGATGCCCATTTTCTTGAACTTCTGCCCCTGCGACAGCCCCGGCGTGCCCGGCGGGATGATGAACGACGCCTGCCCACGGGAGCCGAGCTCACGGTCGACCGATGCGACGACCACGTGGATGTCGGCGATGCCGCCGTTGGTGATCCAGGTCTTGGTGCCGTTGAGCACCCATTCGTCCTTGGCCTCGTCGTAGACGGCAGTGGTGCGCAGCGACGAGACGTCCGAGCCGGCGTCGGGCTCGGAGACTGCGAAGGCGGCCAGGTTGACCTTGTCGTTCTCGCCCCGGAAGCACTGCGGCACCCACTCCATGACCTGCTCGGGCGTGCCGTTGGCGAAGATGCCCGCCACGCCGAGGGTGGTGCCGAAGATGGCGAGGCCGATGCCGGCGTCACCCCAGGCCATCTCCTCCATGACCAGCGGGAGCATGATCCCGGTCGGGTCGCCGAAGGCGTTGGCCACGAAGTCGAACGAGTAGAGCCCGATCTCGGCCGCCTGCTCGATCACCGGCCACGGGGTCTCTTCCTTCTCGTCGTACTCGTGGGCCACCGGCCGTACGACGTTTTCTGCGAAGTCGTGGACCCACTTCTGGATCTGGAGCTGGTCCTCGTTGAGCTCCATGGAGAATTCAGCCATGTCGGCGCGCACCTCGGAAAAGACGGGGAACGGGTAGTTACCGAACGGTAACATAGCCCCTCTCAGGGTGTCGATGGGGCAGGCGCCGACACTGCCGGGCGCAATGCCACCAACGCGGCCAACGCCATCAACGCCGCCCCTGCCACATAGGGGACCGGCACGCCCACCTCTTGGAAGAGGAAGCCCCCCGCCATCGGCCCGACGACCCGCGCCAGCCCGCCCGCCGCCTGCTGCACGCCCAGCACGCCGCCCCGCCGATCGGCGTCGACTTTGCCCGCCAGGATCGACGACAGCGTCGGCGACACCAGCCCTTGGCCGACCACCAACAGCAGCAGCGCGGGCACCAGCAACGCCCACGAATCGACGCCGGCCAGCACCGCCAGGCCGAAGGCGTTCAGCACCAGCCCCACCCGCAGCGTGCCGCCCTCCCCCAGCCGGTCGAGCACGGCGGGAAGCACCCGGACCTGCACGATCACCAAGGCGATCCCGATCACCGCGAAGACCCCGCCGGTCGACGCCAGCTTCAAGTCCAGCCGACGCTCGCCGAACAGCGCGAACGTCCCCTCGAACGCCGAGAAGGCCGACAGCGAGACGAAGGCCACGACGACGAGCGGCGCCACGCCCGCCCGGCGCCACGGCACCCGGTCCACCGCAGGCCGCCGCGCCCCCGGCGACGGATGGGTCTCGGGCAGCCGCTTCCACGCCGCCACCGCATTGACCCCTGCGATAAGAGCAGCCAGGAGGAACGGGATCTCCGGCCCGCCCAGCGCGGCCAGCCCGCCGATCGCAGGCCCGGCCACGAAGCCGAGCCCGAACGCGGCCCCCAACAGCCCGAGCAGCTTGGCCCGCTGCTCGGGCGGGGCCACGTCGGCCACCGCGGCCTGGGCCACCGACACGCTCGCCCCGGACACCCCGTCCAGCAGCCGCCCCAGGAACAGCACCCACAACGAGCCCGCCAGCCCGGTGATCAGCGACCCCACCGCGGTGCCCGCCAGCGACAGCACCAAGACCGGCTTGCGCCCGATCCGGTCCGACACCCGCCCCCACACCGGGGAGAACACGAGTTGGGCGGCCGAGAACGTCGCGACCAGTGCAGTGGCGACGAACGGCGTGGCCCCGAAGTCCTCCGCATAGAGCGGAAGGATCGGCAAGACGATGCCGAAGCCGACCAAGTCGAGCGCCACGCACGACCAGATCGTCCCGAACCCAGGCGGCAAGGAGCCCCTTCGCACCGATGCAGCATGCCTGTCGACCACCGCGAGCGGGAATTCGGACACCGATGGCGAACCTTCCTAGTGTCGGCCCCGTCCAGCGCGCCCGAGAAAGGCCCCCCACTTGGCTCGCAGTCGGATAGAGATCGCCGGAGACGCCCTCGAGCACCAGTCCGACGCGGACCTCGCTGTGCGCGCGTCGAACGGCGACCGTGAGGCCTTCGAAGAGCTCTACCGCCGCCACTCGCGCACCGCCATGCGGGTCGCCTACCGCGTGACCGGCAACATCCACGACGCCGGCGACGCGGTCAGCGACGCCTTCGCCCGCGTCATGCAGGCCCTGCCGCAGGGCCGCCTGGCCGAGCCGACCCGCTTCCGCTCCTACCTCCTCACCTCCACCCGCCACGCGGCCGTCGACGTGCTGCGCCGGGCGGGCCGGGCCATCCCCCACGAGGACGGGGCCGAGCCCGCGCAGACCACGGCCGGGCCGTCCGAGCTGCTCATGGACCGGGCCGACAACGCCCTCGTGGCGGCCGCCTTCCGCGCCCTGCCCGAGCGGTGGCGCTCCGTGCTGTGGCTGACCGAGGTCGAGGGCATCCCCGCCCGCGAGGCCGCCACCATGCTCGGCGTATCGCCCAACGGCGTGGCCCAGCTCGCCGTGCGCGCCCGCGCCGGTTTGCGCGAGCGCTACCTCCAGGCCCACCTCCCCGAAGTCGACGGCGACTGCCGCGACACCGTGCAGCGCCTCGGTGCGTACGTCGGCGGCGCGCTGGCGCCCCGCGACACCGCCCGCGTCGACCAGCACCTCGCCTCCTGCGACGACTGCCGCGCCCGCCGAGACGACCTCGAGCAGATCGGCACCACCCTTCGCAAGGCCGCCCTCCCGCTGCCGCTCATCGCGGGCGGCGGCATCGGCGCCAAGCTGGTCGGCGCCGCTGAGCGCGTCACCCGCTCGATCGGGGCCGCGCTCCACAGCGGGGCCGACTCGGCAGTGGCCCGCGTGGCGCCGGTCGGTGCCGCCGCGGCCGCCGTCTTCGTGGCCTCGATTGCAGGCGTCGGCATCGTCAAGGACCGCCAGGCCGGCGCCGACGTCCAAAGCCCCGCCCCTGTCGCGGCCGCCCCGGTCAAGTCCGCACCGGTCGCCACCGCCCCGCAGGCCGCCGCCGCCGCTCCCACCGCAGCCGCCGCGGCCACCTCCGCCCCCGCAACCGCCGCGGCGGGCACGGTTCGCCAGACCCGCCAGCCGAGCCGCTTCACCGCCCCCGCCGAGTCGGCCGCGCCGGTCATCACGACCCCGACCACGTCGCCGTCCACCACGCCGACCACGACGCCCCCGCCGCCGCCCGCCCAGCACGAGGACGACGAGCCGATCGTCGATATCCCCGACCTGCCCGACTCGCCGGTCGACCTGCCCGAGACCCCCGTCGTGGAACTCCCTGACGACGTCGTTCCGGAGCTCCCCGAAGTCCCCGAACTCCCCGGCCTGCCCGTCATCGGCGAAGTGGTCGAAGGCGTGACCGGCGCCCTGCCGATCGACGTCGTGGCCCTCCAGATGTTCACCGGGGCGGCCGACTTCAGCCTGTTGTCGCTCTGGCTGGACACCATCGACGAGCCGCTTCCGTCGCCGGACGCGCCCGGCCTCCCCGTCTAGCCGAGGGCAGGGTTCACCCCCGCGCACGGCGAACCCAACAGTGACGCGGTTCCCCCGCCGCTGCTGGAGGTCATCTTCCCTTGGGCCGCTTGTCCCCCCTCGCCGACGCTGCTGATGCCGACTTGGCGTCGCGCGCCGCGGCCGGGGACAACGGCGCCTTCGGCGAGCTGTACCGACGGCACGCCGACGCCGCGTGGCGGGTCGCGCAGGCCGTCACCCACCACGCGGACGACGCCGCCGACGCGGTCAGCGAGGCCTTCACCCGCGTGCTCAAGGCCCTCCCCGAGGGGCGGCTGCGCGAGGGCGACAACTTCCGCGCCTATCTCCTGACCGCCACCCGCCGGGCGGGCGTCGACCAACTGCGCCGACGCAGCCGCCAGCAGCCGGGCGACGTGGCCACGCTGGCCGACCGGCCCACCTCCGCCGGCCTGCCCAGCGAGAAGCTGGTCCAGGCGACCGACAAGGCCTTGGTCGCGGCCGCCTTCCGCACGCTGCCAGAGCGGTGGCGGTCGGTGCTCTGGCTCACCGAGGTCGAGCGCATCCCGGCCAAGGAGGCCGCGCCGCTGCTCGGCATGTCGCCCAACGGGGTGGCCCAGTTGGCGGTGCGGGCCCGCAACGGCCTGCGGGAGCGGTATATCCAGGCCCACTTGCGCAGCGGCGAGGTTGCGCCGGCATGCCGCTTCGCGGTCGAGCACTTGGGCGCGTACGTCGCCGGCGCCTTGTCGCCGCGCGACCTGGCCAAGGTCGACCAGCACCTGGCCGGATGCGAGCCGTGCCGAATGCGCCAGGCCGAGCTCGAGGACGTGGGCAACCGGCTGCGCCGGGTCGTGCTGCCGCTGCCGCTCGGACTGGGCGCCATCGCCCTGAAGCACTGGCGGTTCAGCGCCGGGCACAGCGTGGCGGGCAGAGTCGCCAAGACGGCGAGCTGGGCGGCCAAGGCAGAGCGGCCGCTGGCCGTCATGTCGGCGGCGCTGTTCGCAGCGGGCATCGCCGGGGTCGGCATGGTCGGCGACGGGCCTGATCGCCCCCGGCTGGACCAGTCCGTCGGCGAGACCGCGACCGCGCCGCCCCAGGTGTCGTTCGAGCACGTCGCGTCCCTCCCCGATCCCCGCTTCGGCCTCGACCGGCCCGACGACCTCTCGGAGGAACGGCGCCTGTCGATCCGCAGACCGGGCACCCAGCCGGGCGACGGGCCGGCACCGCACGACCCGGGGCCGCTGCCGGGCCACAGCGATCCCGGCCCCACCCCGATCGACCCCACGCCGCCGCCTCCCCCGCCGCCTCCGCCCCCTGGCCCGACGCCGACGCCAACGCCGGACGCGCAGGTCCGCATCACCGTCTCAGGCGGTGGGACGGGCGTCTCAGTCGCGGCCGGCAGCGGACCTGGCTCCTGCACCGGCGGAACCATCGGCGACCAGTCGGCCGGGTGCCAGCCGCCGCCGCCCAACAGCGACGCCCTGCTCTCCGTGTCAACCGGGGGGTCCGCCGTTCCCGTTCATACGGACGAGGAGATCGGCCTCCCATAAGGCCGCTCTGCTGTACCGCTGGCGGCGCTGGGGGGTGCCCGCCGAGGTTCGGCAGCGCGTGAGGACGCCCGGGCGAAAGCCCGGGCGTTCTCTGTTTTGTTGGGTAACACCGGCATGTGCTCACCGAACCAGTCCTCAGCATCCTGCACGCAGGTCGCCAAGCCCACGTCGGCGTCACGACCGACAACGCCCCCCATGTGACCCCGGTGCTCTACGCCCCGACCGACGTCGGCATCGCCTTTCCCACCGCGGCGTCGACGCTCAAGGGCCGCAAGATCCGCAAAGGCCACGCCGTCGGCGTCGCGGTGCGGTGGCAGGGCAAAGCGGTGGTGTTCCGCGGCGACGCCTACGTCGTCGACCCGTTCGACATGGCCTCGATCGTGCGCCGGGTGCCGGAGATCGCCAAGGCCACGGCGTCGTTCACGGCCCGCAACGGCGTCGACCTGGCCGGCTTCGCCCGCGACGCGTTCAGCGGACGGCTGCCCCGCAAGCGGCTCGACCGGCGCCTGTTCGTCTTCGTCACCGCGGGCGAGGTGCACGTGCTCGAAGGCCTGCCGTCCGAAGGCGGCGTGGAAGCGGTGGTCGCGTTGGGCGACATCGTCGTTCCCGCCCGCTGGGACGCCGAGGCCCAGCAGGCGACGGTGCTGACCGAGTCGCTCAGGGGGTGGGCGGGCGGACCGGCCGCGGTGGTCGTCGACGAGTACGTGCGCCCGGGGCCCGCGGCCAAGAAGGGCCTGCTGCTGCGGGGCACGGCGACCGTCGAGGCGGTCGAGGACGACTCGCGCGTGAGCAGGCTGACCTTCGACACGGAGAAGATCGCCGCGTGGGCCAACGCCGAGACCGCGAGCGTCAAGGTCGATGAGTAGCCCGCTTCCCCCCGACGACCCGTGGTGCCGGCCGCCCGGCGTCGACGACGCGACCGTCGAGGCGGTGGGCAAGCTGTCCGAGAGCCTTGAGTGGGTCGAGCGGGCACGGGGCAGGCTCTACGACTTCCATCAGCTCATCGGCCGGGCCGACCTGCTGCTCGGCGAGGCGGTGGAGCTGTTGCGCGACGCCGGCCATGACGAGCACGCGCACCGGCTGGAGACGTCGGTCCTCGGCCGCAACGTGCTCGGCGGGCGCTGGACGTATCAGGTCGTCGAGGAGTTCGACAACGGCTACTGGCACGTCTTCCGCACCGAGGAGGAGCTGGTGCGCCGCGACCTGGCCGGGGGCAAGCGCCACCTGTTCGAGGCCGAGCTCAAAGAGCGGCGGCGCACCGACGGGCACCCGTTCCACGAACGCAGGCCGGAACCCTGACGCGAAGACGCCCGGCCCTTTCGGACCGGGCGACTTCGCCTCCCATAAGCCGTGCGGAGCTACACGGGGCGAACGCTTGCCGCCTGCAAGCCTTTCGGTCCCTCCTGCACCTCGAACTCCACTTGCTGGCCTTCTTCCAGCGCGCGGTAGCCGTTCATCTGGATGGCGCTGAAGTGCACGAACACGTCCGCGCCATCGCTCTGCGAGATGAAGCCGTAGCCCTTCTCGGCGTTGAACCACTTCACAGTTCCGGTCGCCACTTTGGCGGACCCCCTTCTTGGAATAGCAACACAGATGAGGGGGTGCTTCGTGCGCGACGTGGCCTGCTGCAGACTCCCTCGGGCGCGAACGGTAACAGTTCTGAACATCGCCGTCACCGATGGACTTGGGTGCCCTCCGGGGTGTCCTTGACGACCCAGCCGCGGGCCTGCAACTCGTCGCGGATGCGGTCCGCTTCGGCGAAGTCCTTGGCCCGTCTCGCCTCGTCGCGAGCAGTCACCAGCGCCGCCGTCTCGGCGTCGATCTCGTCGCTGTCGGCCCGCAGTTCGAGGCCGAACACGTCGAGGATCTCGTAGGCGGCGGCGGCCGCGGCGGCGTCGCCCTTGTTCGCTCGTGTGACGAGGTCGAACAGCAGCGCGACGGCGGCCGGCGTCTTGAGGTCGTCGTCCATGAACGCCCGGAACTGGTCGATGGCGGCGGCGTCGGGCGGGGCGTCGGGTCGCTCCACGTTGCGGGCGAACTCGTCGAGCCGCTCCAGTTGGCGCTCGGCGTCGGCGATGGTGTCGCGGGTGACCTCCATCGGCGATCGGTAGTGGCTGCGCAGCACGAGCAGCCGGTAGGCCCGGCCGTCGTGGCTGTCGAGCAGGTCCACCAGCGACGTGAAGTTCTTCAGCGACTTCGACATCTTCACGCCCTCGACCTCGACGAAGGCGTGGTGCATCCAGTGCTTGGCGAACTCGTAGCCGAGCGCGACGGCCTGGGCCCGCTCGTTCTCGTGGTGCGGGAACTTCAGGTCGAGGCCGCCCGCGTGGAGGTCGAACCCGTCGCCCAACAGGTCGAGCGACATCACGACGCACTCGGTGTGCCAGCCAGGCCGCCCGTCGCCCCAGCGCGACGGCCAGGAGGGCTCGCCCGGCTTGGCCTTTTTCCAGAGGACGAAGTCGATCTGGTTGCGCTTCTCCTCGTTGGCCTCCACCCGGTCAGTGGCCTGGAGGTCGTCGAGCGACTGCTGGGTGAGCATGCCGTACCCCGGCACCGCGGCGACGTCGAGGTACACGCCGTCGGACGTCTCGTAGGCGACGTCTTTGTCGACCAGGCGCCCGATGAGGTCGAGCATCCCGTCGACGTAGGCGGTGGCGTGCGGGTCGTGGGTCGGGCGCAAGATGCCGAGCCGGTCGAAGGCGTCGTAGTACGTGGCCTCGAACTGCTTGGTCAGCTCGTCCGGATCGACGCCGAGCTCGTTGGCCCGGTCGATGATCTTGTCCTCGATGTCGGTGATGTTGCGGACGTGCACGACGTCGAGCCCGGACCAGGCCAGGTAGCGGACCAGCACGTCGTAGACGAGGTAGCTGCGGCCGTGGCCGATGTGCGGCACGTCGTAGACCGTCGGCCCGCAGACGTACAGCGAGACCCGACCCGGATCGCGGAGCGCGAGCTCGCGCACCTCTCCTAATGCAGTGTCGTGGAGTCGCAGCACGCAGGTACGGTAACCCGACTATGAGCGCGACCGTCCCGGAAAAGCCGTCACTCGACGGTCTCGAGCCCAAGTGGATCGAGCAGTGGGAGGCCGCGGGCGTGTACCGGTTCGACCGCTCCAAGCCGCGTGACGAGGTCTACGCCATCGACACCCCGCCGCCCACGGTCAGCGGCTCGCTCCACGTCGGCCACGTCTTCTCGTACACCCACACCGACTACATGGCGCGGTTCATGCGGATGCGCGGGCGCGAGGTCTTCTATCCGATGGGCTTCGACGACAACGGGCTGCCCACCGAGCGCCGGGTCCAGAACTACTTCGGCGTCCGGTGCGATCCCTCGCTGCCGTACGACGCCGGGTACGAGCCACCTGAGAAGCCGGGCAAGGAGCAGACGCCGATCTCGCGGCGCAACTTCGTCGACCTCTGCCACCAGCTCACCCTTGAAGACGAGAAGGCCTTCGAGGAGCTGTGGCGGCATCTCGGCCTGTCGGTCGACTGGACCCAGTCGTACGCCACGATCGACGAGACCAGCCGGCGGGTCGCGCAGCGCGCCTTTCTCCGGAACCTGGCGCGGGGCGAGGCGTACTCCGCCGAGGCGCCCACCCTCTGGGACGTCGACTTCCGCACGGCGGTCGCCCAGGCCGAGTTGGAGGACCGCGAGCTGGCGGGCGCCTTCCACCGGATCATGTTCGACGACATCGCCATCGAGACCACGCGGCCCGAGCTGATCCCTGCCTGCGTCGCGCTGGTCGCCCATCCTGGCGACGAGCGGTACCGGGACCGGTTCGGGACCACCGTCCGCACGCCGCTGTTCGGCGTCGAGGTCCCGGTCCTCGCGCATGAGTTGGCCGACCCCGAGAAGGGCTCGGGCATCGCCATGATCTGCACGTTCGGCGACATCACCGACGTCACGTGGTGGCGCGAGCTGCAACTGCCGATGCGCTCGATCATCGGCCGCGACGGGCGGATCATCGCTGAGCCGCCGGACGGCGTCCCCGCCAACGAGGCGTGGACCGAGTTGAGCGGCAAGACGGTCAAGCAGGCCCAGAAGCGGGTCGTCGAACTGCTGGCCGAGGCGGGCGCGCTGGTCGGCGAGCCCAAGCCGATCACCCACCCGGTCAAGTTCTACGAAAAGGGCGACCGGCCGCTCGAGATCGTCACGAGCCGGCAGTGGTACATCCGCAACGGCGGCCGGGACGAGGACCTGCGTGCCGCGCTGCTGGCGCGGGGCAGCGAGCTGCGCTGGCACCCGCCCTACATGCGGGCCCGGTACGAGAACTGGGTCGGCGGCCTCAACGGGGACTGGCTGATCTCGCGCCAGCGGTACTTCGGCGTCCCGTTCCCGGTCTGGTACCCGTTGGGCGACGACGGCGAGCCTGACCTCGACAATCCGATCACCGCGTCCGAGGACGTCTTGCCGGTCGACCCGTCCAGCGACACGCCGCCTGGCTACGACGAGTCGCAGCGCGGGCAGCCGGGCGGCTTCGTCGCCGACCCCGACATCATGGACACCTGGGCCACGTCGTCGATGACCCCGCACATCGCCGGGAAGTGGGAGGACGACCCCGACCTGTTCTCCCGGGTCTTCCCGATGGACATGCGCCCGCAGGCCCACGAGATCATCCGGACGTGGCTGTTCTCGACGGTCGTCCGCTCGCACTTCGAGCACGGCACGCTGCCGTGGACCGACGCGGCCATCTCCGGCTGGGTCCTCGACCCCGACCGCAAGAAGATGTCGAAGTCGAAGGGCAACGTCGTCACGCCGATCGCGCTGTTGGAGCAGTACGGCTCCGACGCGGTCCGGTACTGGGCGGCGAGCGGCCGGCCTGGCACCGACACCGCGTTCGACGAGGGGCAGATGAAAGTCGGCCGCCGGCTGGCCATCAAGATCCTCAACGCGTCGAAGTTCGCTCTGTCGCTGCCGGGCGAGCCGGGCGAGATCACGTCGGCGCTGGACCAGTCGATGCTGGCCGCCCTGTCCTCGGTCGTCGCCGAGGCCACCGCCGCGTTCGAGGGCTACGACTACACCCGGGCGCTGGAGCGGGCCGAGTCGTTCTTCTGGACGTTCTGCGACGACTACCTGGAGCTGGTCAAGAACCGGGCCTACGCGGGCGGCGACGGCGGCGCGTCCGCGGTCGGCGCCTTGCGCACGGCACTGTCGACGCTGCTGCGGCTGTTCGCCCCGTTCCTGCCCTTCGTCACCGAAGAGGTCTGGTCATGGTGGCAGGAGGGCTCGGTCCACCGGGCCCCGTGGCCTGACTCGGGCGCGGGCGGGGGCGGGGGTGTTGGTGCGGGTGATGCGGGCGTCCTGGCGGCGGCGTCGGACGCGTTGGCCGCGGTCCGCAAGGCGAAGTCGGAGGCCAAGGTCTCGATGCGGGCGCCGGTCGCGTCGGTCGTCGTCCGGGACTCCCACGACCGGCTCGCCCAGCTTCGGGCGGCAGCGTCGGACCTGGCCGACGCGGGGTCGATCGAGTCGCTGCGCTTTGAAGAAGGCGATCCGGCCGTCGAAGTGACGCTGGCCGGTTGAACGGGTAAGCACTGGGTCAGTGCAGATCAACCTGACCCTGTGCCTTCCTCGGGACGCAGCGACGATCCCCGTGGCCAGACACATCTGCCGCCATGCGCTCCAGGATCTCGGCATCGACGAGGACTGCCGCGCCGACATCGAGTTGGCCTTGACCGAGGCGTGCGCCAACGTGCTGAAGCACTCGGGCGGCGATGACGAGTACGAGGTGCGGCTGTCGGTGGAGAACGACGTGTGCATCCTGCGGGTGGTCGACACCGGGCGGGGGTTCGACTCGTCGTCGTTGGCCGGCGATGCGGTGGGGGCGTCGGCCGAGAGCGGACGGGGCATCGCCATGATGCGGGCCCTCGTGGATCAGGTGCGGTTGGAGTCGCGGCCGGAGGTGGGCACCGTCGTGCACCTCGAGAAGCGACTGGAGTACGGCGACGGGTCGGTCATGCACCGGCTGATCGAGTCCTGAGCCTCACCGACCACCTGCGGACCTGGCTGGGGGTGTGGCCCCCGCCCGCGCCGGGGCGCATCTCGGTGGTCGCCGTCGACGTGCGGCTGGCCCCGGGATGGGACGGGCAGGTGCGGCCGGTGCTCGGGGTCGTGGACGCCGATGGCGGCGGTGTCGTGGGCGTGCAGCCGGGGATGCCGGAAGGCGTGGTCTCGTCGGTGGCGGGGGTCGCGGCGCTGCTCGGCGTGCCGGTCTGGGATGCGGCGTTCCGGTGGGCGGACGCAGATGCGTTGCCGGGATCGTTGGCGGACGCCGGCTCGTGGGTGCCGACGTCGGACCCCCGGCTGCCCGACTGGCTGCGGCCGTTCAACGGCGACGTGCTGGCCGAGTTCGACGAGGCGGGGTACGTCGCCGGCGTCGGGCGCAAGTGCCACGACTCGTTCGGGCACGAGCTGTCGGTCGGGACCGAGGCCCGGGCCCAGGGGCGGGGGCTGGCCCGGCGGCTGGTCGCGACGGCGGCCCGCCGGGTGCTGGCCGAGGGGGCGGTGCCCACCTACCTCCATGACTTCCGCAACGTGGCCTCGGCCAAGGTCGCCGAGGCGGCCGGCTTTCCCGACCGCGGCTGGAAGGTCCTCGGCGCCATCCCCGGCTGACCCCGCCCTCGCCCGCCCGCCGCCGCCCCATCCCGCGTTTTCCCCAGCAACAGGTGCTGGGGAAAACGCGTGGGGGTGGCGGAAGACACAGAGACGGCGTAAGTGAACGGCGTTAAGCTGACGCCATGACTGAGCTTGGGGACGTGTACAGGGGCATTCGGGAGCGGGTCACCGAGGTGCTCGCAGGACGGGACGACGTCGCCGGCACGCCGGTGTTCGCCTGCCCGGAGTGGACGGTCAAAGACACCATCGCCCACGTGGCCGGCGTCTGCGACGACATCATCACCGGCAACATCGACGGCGTCGCCACCGACCCCTGGACCGCGGCCCAAGTGGCCAAGCGCAAGGACAGGGCCCTCGCCGAGATCCTCGACGAGTGGAACGAGAAGGGCCCCCAAGTCGACCCGCTCGTGCCGTTCTTCCCCGGCCGGGTCGGCTCGCAGTTGATCCTCGACACGACCACCCACGAGCACGACATCCGCCATGCCATCGGCGTGCCCGGCGCCAAGGACTCCGAGGCCGTGCAGATCGGCGTGCGCATGCTGGTCGAGGTCGGCCTCTTCGCGGGCGTGACGAAGCGGGGCCTGCCGCCGCTCGAAGTGGTGGCGGGCGACCAGCGCTGGGTCGTCGGCACCGGCGAGCCGCCTGCGGCCGACACCGAAGAAGGCGTGATCGCGGCGGCCACCGAGGAGGCGGGCCGGGTGCTGATGGGGGGCGACATCGTCACGGCGGACGTCACCCCTGCCGGATCGCTGAAGATCGAGCCCTTCGAGCTGATGCGGGCCCTGACCGGCCGGCGCAGCGCCGAGCAGATCAAGGCCTACGACTGGAGCGTCGACCCGGAGCCCTACCTGCCGGTGTTCCAGTTCGGCCCGTTCAGGACACGGGCTGACGCGCTCGAGGAGTAGCCGGCGCGCCCGAGTCGGGTGCTT